>Ga0116137_1001461_pt1 | contig 15639 bp, 14 predicted proteins | sample June2015DPH_20_1_3_FD_88973 | JGI IMG/M metagenome (GOLD analysis project Ga0116137, IMG submission 88973) | Peatland microbial communities from SPRUCE experiment site at the Marcell Experimental Forest, Minnesota, USA - June2015DPH_20_100 | ecosystem: Environmental > Terrestrial > Soil >...
GACGGCGACAGCCATCACTGCGGCCGCGACCATCGCCCGACGCCGAGGCTCGTTCGCGGCCACGGTGTAGAAGGCCACGACCACGCCGTAAGCCCCATTCGAGTCCCCGACGCCATTCGCGCCGAGGTAGCCCAACAGGCTGTACAGGGTGATCGCCGACCCCGTGATGAAGAGAATCCTCATCGGGTTGCGGCGCCGCAGCGCGATCGGCAGTGTCTGGAGGATCAGGAGCGAAATGCTGACGGCATCGAGACGGTAGTGATCGCGGACGGCCGTCGAGAGCGCGAGGAAGGTCAGGGCCAGCGCCAGGGCGACGTCGGCGTAATCCTGGTTCCAGTGGAGATGCCCGAGGCCGTGCGGCCCCGTTGCCTCAACTCGTTGCATGGTCGCAAGGTACGCCGCGGCAGCGGTTGCTGCATCAGCCCGGCGCACGATGGCGAATGGGCCTTGCGACGGATCGCGGCGCGCTACGGTGTGGGGTGCGGCGCGCTACGGTGTGGGTTAGAGAAGCTCGCCGTGGGACCAGCCCGTGGGCTCTCCGTCGCGCGGACGCGGCTCCTCGCCGGGGCCGTACTCGGCGTTGGGCTCGCCGGCGGACTCTCCGCCGGCCGCCGCTGCGGCGCCTGAGGTCTCCGGCACTGTGGAGCTGGACGCGCCCCCGGCCACCGCGCCCCCCGGCGTCGGGCCGCTCGAGCCCGGCTCGAGCCCGGGCAGAGGCTGGCCGGCCTTTCCTTCGATCGGTCCGACCCCGTAGGGCACCCACTTCGACGGGTCCTGCAGGCGGTGCGCGGCCCCGATGCCGCGGCGGTGCGTCTGCTCGAAGCCCGTGGGCTCGATCCAGAGCCGCTCGCCCTGGAGCAGCCCCGTGACGCCGGCCTGGCCCGGCTCGGAGCGCGGGTGCTGGCAGTACGTGCAGCTGGCCTGGTCGTGTGGCTGGTAGTGGAGCGGCTCCTCGTAGGTCGTGATGTAGCCCTCGTAGTTGCGCAGCACGACCTTGTGGTCCGAGTAGCTGATCAGGTAGTTGGGCATGACGGGGATCTTCCCGCCGCCACCGGGCGCGTCGATCATGTACGTGGGGACCGCGTAGCCCGACGTGTGGCCGCGCAGGCCTTCCATGATCTCGATCCCCTTGCCGACTGGCGTCCGGAAGTGGCCGGAACCCTCGACCAGATCGCACTGGTACAGGTAGTACGGACGGATCCGGTTCTCGACGAGCTTGTGGACGAGGGCCCGCTGGATGTGCAGGCAGTCGTTCACGCCAGCGAGCAGGACCGATTGGTTGCCAAGCGGGATGCCGGCCCGGGTCAGCTTGTCGCAGGCGCGGGCAACCTCGGGCGTGAGCTCGTTGGGATGGTTGAAGTGGAGATTCATCCACAGCGGGTGGTACTTCGCCAGCATCTCGCACAACTCGTCGTCGATTCGCTGCGGCAGAAAGACGGGCACGCGCGAGCCGATGCGGATGACCTCGATGTGCGGGATCTCGCGGATGCCGCGGACGATCGACTCCAGGAGCCTGGGGGCGAGGGTCAGGCCGTCGCCGCCTGAGATCAACACGTCGCGGACTTGCGGCGTGCGGCGCAGGTACTCGAGCTGGGCCTCGTGCTCGGCGCGGTTGAAGTTCTGCGCGGCGTCGCCGACGATCCGCGACCGGGTGCAGTAGCGGCAGTAGCTCGCGCACTGGGTCGTGACCAGCATCAGGACCCTGTCCGGGTAGCGATGTACGAGCCCCGGCACCGGCGAGTGGCGATCCTCGGCCAGCGAGTCCTCCATCATCGCCGTGAAGGCTTCGTGCTCGCACGCCGTGGGGATGACCTGGCGGCGGATCGGATCAGCGGGGTCGTCGGGGTCGATCAGGCTCAGGAAGTAGGGCGTGACGTCGACCCGGAACTTGTCCGGCGCGGAGAGGCCTTCGCGCTCGTCGTCGGTCAGGTTCAGGACGCGGCCGATCTCCTCGCCCGTGTTGACGCGGTTGGATAGCTGCCAGCGCCAGTCGTTCCAGCGCTCGTCCGGCACGTCCTCCCAGATCGGCGCGCGGCGGCTTACGGCGGGTTTGCCATCGGGGCCGAGGGCGCGGGCGGGATCTCGCAGGTTGACGAAAGGGGCCTCCCCGCGCGCGGCCAGGTCGTGGCCGGGCGCGGCGCCTGGCACCACGTCGTCGCGGTGCGTGGCCGGCTCGCCCTCGGGGCGAGTCACAAGGTCACGACCTCCGGCTCCGGGCTCGACCATGACGCGCCTCCGCTCTGTCGCCATCTCTGCCGCCGGGGTCGGCGGGCCCGGCTCGAACGCATAATCCCTATACACCCTGCATGCAACTGGATCATACATCGCCCCATCGGGAATGGCGCATGGCCGGCCCGGGCGCTCGCGCCGGACCGCCAGGCGGGCGGGCGGAGCAGCCTCAACGCGTCGTCGCCCGCTCCAGCGCCAGTCGCTGCAGGGCGAGGATCGACATCGCGTCGGCGATCTCGCCGCGGGCGATCATGGCCATGGCCTCGTCGAACGGAGCCCAGCGCAGCTGGAGCTGCTCCGTACCCTCCGGCGAAGCCGGGCCCGCTTCGAGGCCGGTGGCCACGAAGAGGATCGTCACTTCGTCAGTGACGGAGTTGGACAGCTCCGCCCTGCACAGCTCACGCCAGTCCCCGCCGGCGTAGCCGGTCTCCTCCGCCAGCTCGCGCCGCGCGGCGGCCTCCGGCTCCTCGTCCAGGCCGCCGCCGCCCTCGGGGATCTCCCACGAGTAGCGGTCCATGGTGTAGCGAAACTGCCCGACGAGCAGGACGCGGTCGGTCGCCGTGTCGAGCGGAACGACGCCGATGGCCAGATGCCGGAAGTGGACGACGCCGTAGATGCCCGGCTTCCCGTCCGGCCGAACGACGTCGTCGTGGAGGATCTCGATCCACGGGTTCTCATAGGCGACGCGGCGCGAGATGCGACGCCAGGGGTTGGTTTCGCTCGAGCTCACACAGCCAATCGTAGCGGGGGTCCCGGGAACGGGCGGGAACTGTCCGCGCGCTCTCAACGTCTGGGCGGTGTCCTCAAGACTGCCGAGCCAACCGGCCGGGATGCCGCCACCAGGAGAAGATGATGAACGAGAAGCCGAGCAACGCCAAACTCGAGACCGCGCCCGCGACCCCGGAGCCGACGAGGCCGGCCCGCCTGACCCTCGGCCGCATCGTAGCCGTGACCGCGGCCGCCAGCCTGCTGGTCGGCATCCTGGTCGGGCCGATCATCGCCAACCATCCCGCCTCCGCCGCCGACGCCTCCGCCACCCCGGAGCACACCGTCGCCGTTTCGGGCGCCGGCACCGTCAGCGTGACCCCGGACGTGGCGGACGTGACGTTCGGCGTCTCCGCCACCAAGCCGACCGCCAAGGACGCGCGCGCCGCTGCCGCTTCCGCGATGACGGCCGTCCTCACGGCCGTGAAGAGCGACGGCGTGTCCGACAAGGACATCACGACCGTCAACCTCAGCCTGAACCCGGTCTACGACTACAGCTCGTCGGCCCCGCGGCTGACCGGCTATCAGTTCAGCAACACGATCACGGTCACCGTCCGCGATCTGGGCAAGGTGGCCGCCGTGGTGGACGACTCGGTCGCTGCCGGCGCAACCACCGTCCAGGGAATCTCCTTCCGGCTGGATGACCCCACCACGGTCGAAGCCCAGGCTCGCCAGCTAGCCATGGCCGATGCTCACGCGAAGGCCAACGCGCTGGCCCAGGCGGCGGGCGTTTCGATCAAGGGCGTGGCTACCATCAGCGAGGTGAGCGCCAGCTCGCCGATCACGTACTACCCCACGGCCGGGCTTGCGGCCGGCAGCGCTTCGGTCTCGACGCCCATCCAGACCGGCACGACGGATATCACAGTCCAGGTCACGGTCAGCTACCTGATCGGCTGAGCGACTGAACAGTGGGCGGCCAGGCGTCGCCAGGAGGCTCTCGGGCGGAGCGGTCGCGCGAGCGGCCGCTCCGCCGTGTCCGGCCCTGGCGGCGGAATAATCACCTAGTTCGGTGCACTTTCCGCCGCGTGTCACCCGACGGCGGGACCAACGGCAGGGGTTGCCTCCGGCAGCCGGCGCGATACTGTTCGATCATGCGACTAGATCTGACCAAGCGCAGCGACTACGCGATCCGGGCCATGCTGGCCCTTACCCAGGCAGGCGGCGGTCTCCTGAGCAGCCGCAAGATCGCGGAGGAGATGAAGATCCCGCCGCGCTTCCTGCCGCAGATCATGGGCGACCTGACCCGAGCGGGGCTCGTCGATGCTCACCCCGGTCGCGCCGGAGGCTACAAGCTGGCCAAGCCGGCTTCATCGGTGACCCTGCTGACGGTCATCGAGGCGGTCGAAGGCGATCCTCATCGCCAGATCTGCGTTATGCGCGGAACGGCCTGCGGGCAGGATGGCGAATGTGGCGTCCACGACGTCTTCTACGCGGCCGAGAGCGCGATCCTGGAGAAGCTCAGCGGAGCGACGCTCCAGGGCGTCATCGACGCCTTCGTGGCCAAGCAGGCGGCTGCCGCGAGCCGCTAGGCCTGCCGGCGGAGGCCTGGTCGATCGGGCGGGCGCCGAGGACCAACGATTACGACCTCAGGGCTGCGCCTGCCTCGCCTCCCACTCCTCGGCGAGGATGCTCATGTGGATCTCGTCCCAGTATCGGCCGTCCCGGTAGATGGCGTCGCGGGCGCGGCCCTCGATCGTGAAGCCACATTTCTCGTAGGCGCGGATCGCCCGGGGGTTGAACTCGAAGACCGTCAGGGCCACCCGGTGGATGGCGAGCCGCGTGAATGCGTGGGCGATCATCAGGGCCGTGGCCTCGGTCCCGTAGCCGTGGCCCCAGGCGTCGCGCTCGCCGATCGTGATGTGGAACAGCGTCGATCCGTTGTCGCCGTCCAGCTGGCTGAAGGCGCAGGTCCCGATCAACCGATCGGTTTCGCGGACGTGGATCGCCATCGCCAGGAAGTCGGCGCCCATGATCCGGCCGTAGAAGAATCGCTGGATCTCGTCCGGCGACAGGGGCCCCGTCTGGTAGCGGGTCAGGCGGGCGACCTCCGGGTCGGAGTACCAGCGCATGAACGCCTTGAGGTTCTCGCCGCGGTGGCGCCGTAGCACGACGAGACTGCCCAGGATCGCCTCGGGTCGCCAGGCCTGACGTTCGGGCGCCAGCGTCATGGGGCAGGGCAGGCGTGGGCCGCGCGGGCGCACCGGCGCCAGCCCGCCGCCACGGAGTGGCGGCGGCTCGTTCGCCAGCGTGGGTCGGCGGGATCGGGTCGAGCGGACTTCATCAAGCGAAGGTATACCATCCCGCCCATGCGTGGCTGGAGCGAGGTAGCCGATCGCGTCGGCGCAACTACCCGTACCTCCGAGAAGACGGCATTGCTGGCCCGATACCTGGCTCAGCTTCCCGGCAGCGAGCTGCGACCGGCGGCCGTCTTCCTGACGGGGCGTCCCTTCTCGGAGTCCGACCAGCGCACCGTGGGCCTGGGCTGGTCGGCCATCGCCGCCACGGTCACGAACCTGGCCGGGACGACGGCCGGTGCGCTGGGAGCGGCCTACGACCGATCGTCGGACCTGGGCCAGGCCGTCGCCGACGTCCTTGCCCTGCGGGCGGACCAGCCGGATCCGAGCCAGTCTCCGGCGGTGGCGAAAGTGGCCGAGGCGTTCGCGGTGATCGAGGCCGCGCCCGGGCTGGTCGCCAAGAGTTCCGCCTTCGGTGCGCTGTTGCGGCGCTGCGACTGCCTGACGGCCAAGTACGTGGTCAAGATCCTGAGCGGTGAGCTGCGCATCGGGCTGCGGGAGGGGTTGCTGGAAGCGGCCATCGCCGCGGCGTTCGATCGGCCCCAGGCAGCGGTGCAGATAGCGGGGATGCTCACCGGCGATGCCGGCGAAACCGCGGTCCTCGCCAAAGAGGGGCGCCTGGCCGACGCCCGCCTGCGGCTGTTCCACCCCATCAAGTTCATGCTCGCCACCCCGGCCGAGGATGCTGCCGAGATCGTCTCGCGGCTTGGCCCCACGGTCTGGGTCGAGGACAAGTACGACGGCATCCGCGCCCAGCTGCACCGCCGGGGTGGCGAGGCGCGCCTCTTCTCGCGCGACCTGAACGACGTCAGCGATCAGTTCCCCGAGATCGTCGAGGCGGCGAGGGACCTGCCCTGGGACGGCATTATCGACGGTGAGATCCTGGCCTATGCGATGGGCCACGTCCTGCCGTTCCTGACGCTTCAGGCGCGGTTGGGCCGAAAGGAACCCTCGCCCGAGGTGCGGGCCGAGGTGCCGGTCATCTACGTCGCCTTCGATCTGCTGGCCATGGGATCTCCGGCGGCCGTATCGCCGGCCGCCGGAGAGCGATCCGACGACGGCGCGGACGCGACCGAGGCCGCCGCCGTCGAGCCGCTGCTCCACGTTCCTCTCGCGGAGCGTCGCCGTCGCCTCGAGGCGCTGGAGCTGCCGGTTGTCGGCGAGGGCGGGCGCTTCGCGCTCTCGCACCTCGTGACCGCCGATTCGGTCGAGGCGCTCGATCGTGTCTTCGACGAGGCGCGGGCCCGGCGGAACGAGGGCCTGATGGTGAAGGACCCGCACAGCGGCTACTCCCCGGGCCGGCGTGGCCTGGGCTGGCTCAAGATGAAACGTGCGCTGGCGACCCTGGACTGCGTGGTCGTGGCCGTGGAGGTTGGCCACGGCAAGCGCCACGGCGTCCTGTCGGACTACACGTTCGCGGTTCGCGACGAAGCCACGGACGGGTACGTCACGATCGGCAAGGCCTACACGGGCCTGACCGACGCCGAGCTGGCCGACATGACGGCCTGGTTCGAGGCCCACACCGTTCGCCAGCTCGGCCGCTACCGCCTGGTCGAGCCGACGGTCGTGGTCGAGGTCGCCTTCGACGTCATCCAGCGCTCCAGGCGCCATCAGTCCGGCTTCGCCCTGCGCTTCCCTCGCATCGTCCGGATCCGTCCCGACAAGAGCGCTGCCGAGATCGACACACTGCAGACGGTCGAACGGTTGTACGGCGAGCTCCAGACCGGGGCCGAGTACCTGGTCACTGCCGAGGCCCGCAAGCCGATCCGCCGCTGAAGCCTGCAGCCGGTCTGCGGTCCCGGAGCCTGCGGCCGGCGCACGAACGAACGTCCTGCCCGGCTCCCCCGGACGGACCATCCAATCGAACGCGGCGGGCCGCTATTCTGCGGCCATGTTCGGCTCGATGAACCCGGTGCAGGAGCTGCCACTCACCCTCGTGACCGACAAGCTGATCATCCAGGGGACGGTCCTGACGCGCGTCCGCCGCCTCACCGATCTGGTCAACGACCCGGATACGGCGCACCTGGTCCTCCAGGATGCCACGTTCATGGAGCTCGGTTCGCGACGCGTAGTGGCCAATGGGATCGTGGCCCAGGTTCGACTGAGCGACCTGCTGTTCGTGCATTCGAGCGAGCCGACCGAATCGGGCTCGAACCTGCGCATGCCCAAGCAGCCGGTCAAGGCGACGCTACTGCTGCCGCCGTTCACGGTCCAGGGCACGATCCACCTGCCCTATGAGGCCGAGCTGCGTCTCGCTCTGGAAGCGTACGGGGAGCGCTTCGTCCCCGTCACGGGCGCGAGGTACTGGGCCTACAGCGTGGCGGAGTTGCCCACCAACGCGGATCTGCTCGTCGTCAACCATGGCCGGGCCCACGTCTCGATCGCGGCGGGCGTCGAGTGGGCCGGCGATGGGGGGCCGGCGAACTTCGACGTGGGCGGCGACCAGAACCCCTGGTAGACGGCGACGAAGGCGCCGCCTCGCAGGAGCGCTCAGCGATCGACCGGCAGGTCCAGCCGGTCGCCCCATTCGGCCCACCCGCCGTCGTACACGGCCACGTCCCGGTGGCCGATCAGGGCCAGCGCGAAGGCCAGTTTGCACGCCCCGAGGCCGGCGTCGTCGTAGCAGATCAGGCGCCGCCGGACGTTGACCCCGGCCCGCCGCAGCAATGCCCAGAGATCCTCCGCCGGCCGGAATCGCCCCGTTCGAGGTTCAGTGGTGGCGGCCGCCGAGACATTCAGGGCGCCGGGGATGTGACCCAGCCGGCGCGTCGTTCCGGCCTGGCCTGAGTACTCCGAGGGCGGTCGCGCATCGAGCAGCTGGACGTCTACCGACTCGAGCATATCCTGCACCTCAGCGGCGCTCAGCCGCAGGCGCGACTCCATGCGGGGCGTGAAGGTTGCCGGCGGCCGCATCTCCAGCGCCGCGGAGACGGGCTGCGCCAGCGCTCGCCAGGCCTCCAGCCCGCCCATCAGGATCCGCGCCGAATCGAAGCCGTAGACACGCAGGCTCCACCACGCCCGGGCCGCGTAGGAGTTGCCGGTATCGTCGTACAGCACTCCGACCATGCCATTACCCAGGCCGACCCGGCTCAGCGCCGCCGTCACCCGCCGCGGGCCGGCCAGCAACAGCAGGTCGCTCTCGTCCGGCTCGACTAGGTCGGCACGCCAGTCGAGGTACGTGGCGCCGGGTATGTGGCCGGCGGCGTACACGCGCCGTCCGGAGCCGTCCGGCCGCCAGCGCACGTCCAGGACCTGAAGACCCGGCCGGGCGATGTTCTCGGCCAGCCACTCAGGCGTTGCCAGCAGCTCCGGTTGCCGGTACCCGAGCGGGCTCAAACTCGACCCTCCCACGAGGCGGAACGGCGTGTCGCGACCCCTATCATACGGAGCGATGGTTGGCCCATTCATGCCCGACGACGAGAAGCTGCCGGCGATCCGCGAGGCTCTGCCGGCCACGGCCGCGGGCATCTACCTGAACACGGGCGCCTGCGGGCCGCTGCCGCGTGAGACGGCCCGGGCGATGGCCGAGCTGGAGGGCATCGAGCTGCGCACTGGCCGGGCCGACATGGCCTACTGGAAGGATTCGGCGGAGCGCATGAACGAGGCCCGGGCGGCCGTGGCGGCGGTGCTCGGGACTGAGCCGCGCCGGATGGCGTTGACCCATGCCACGACCGACGGCATGAACGTGGCGACGTGGGCCATCGACTGGCGGGCGGGCGATCAGGCGGTCACGACCTCGCTCGAGCACGCCGGCGCGCTGGCGCCGCTGTGGGCGCTGCGCGAGCGGCAGGGAGTGGAGCTGACCGTCGCCGACATCGGCACTGGCGGCGACCCGGCGGAAGTGCTGGCGGCGCTGGATCGGGCGATCGGGCCGAACACCCGGCTCGTCTCCATCTCGCACGTCTCGTGGGCGACGGGCGCGCGCCTCCCGATCGCCGAGGTCGTCGAGCTGGCCCATTCGCGCGGGGCGCTCGTCGCGGTCGACGGCGCGCAGGCGGTCGGCGCGATCCCCGTCTCGGTCGAGGACCTGGGCGCGGACTTCTACGCCGTCCCCGGCCAGAAGTGGCTGCTGGGCCCGGAGGGCACGGGCGCTATCTACTGTTCGCCGGCGGTCCTGGATCGGCCGCGCCTGACCTTCGCCGGCTACGCCGGCTTCGAATCGATCGACCTGGCCGCCGCCGGAAAGCCCTGGCCCGACGCCCGGCGGTTCGAGATCGCGGGCTACCACCAACCCTCGATCCTGGGCTTCGCCCGAAGCACCGCCTGGCTCTCGATGTACGTCGGCCTGAACTGGATCCACGAGCGAACCGCGCGCCTGGCCGGCGAGGCGGCGGCGATGCTGGCGGAGATCCCGGGCGTCGAGGTAATAACCCCGCGCGACCGAATGGCCGGCCTGGTGACTTTCCGCATCGCAGGCTGGACGCCCGGGCCGGCGCTCCACGAGCTGTCGCAGCGGACGCTGGCCATCGCCCGGACGATCCCGCCGCTGGACGCGATCCGCATCAGCGTCGGCTTCTTCAACACGGACAGCGAGCTGCGCCGCTTCCGCGACGGCGTCGCCCTGGTCGCCGCCCACACTCCGGAGTCGATCCCGCACCGCCCCGTGATGGAAGTCCTTCGCGGCGGCGTGGAGTAGGCCGGCCGCGGCGGGCCGCAACCTGCGCCGTCGCGCTGGCCGGCTGGTGTACCATCGGGCCCTGGCGGGGGAGTAGCTCAATTGGTCAGAGCACGGCTCTTATACAGCCTCGGTTGGAGGTTCGAGTCCTCCCTCCCCTACCAGCCCGCAGGCACGCCGACCCGGTTCAGGCCTGGCCACCCCGGCGCGGCAGGTCGCGGGCCACGCGCCGAAGCCGGCGCCAGCGGCCGAGCGCACGAACCGTTTCCGCCTCGCTGATCCGCGTTCGCCCGTAGACCGCGAGCTCGTAGTCCGCGGCCAGCAGCCCGAGCGGCAGGCGCGACAGCCCGCGACTGCCGGCCCGCTCGGCGTGGCTCTCCGGTGTCTCAGCCGGCTCCCGTGCTAGCTCGCCCCTGTCGTCGAGAGCGTCCAGCAACGCGACGTATGCCGCTGCCGCGGATGTCGGATGCCGCCGCAGGGCGAGGCGCGGGTGGATGGCCGGCAGCGGCAGGCGGAGGCTCAAGCGTGGCCGATGGAGCTCTCGGTGTCGTTCCTCGCGCGGTCGCGCGGCGTGGGGCACGGTCGGCCGCGCGGCGAGGAGCCGACGAAGCAACAGCGTCACCGCGACCACGACAACGGCAAGCCCAACCAGGATGAGCAGGCCGAGCGGCGAGGAGCCGCTGGGTCCCCCGACGGGAGCTCGACCCGACCCGCCGGCGCTCGGGCCGGCATTCGGGGCGGGACTCGCGCCGGCGGCCCCGCCTCCACCCAGGCCGGGAAACGAAGGCAGGTGAATGCCGTTGAGGAACTGCCCGAGAGCGGATGCCAGGGCGGCCAGAAGACTGCCGAGGGGTGCGAACAGCGCTCCGGTCGCCCCACCGACCGGGCCGCCGATGGCGGACACGACGTCCCGCGCGGAGGTCCCGGTGAGGAGCGCGGTCGGAATCGCCAGGGCCGCGACGGCGACCACGACGCCGGCCGCGAGCATCGGCCAGGTGCGACCGCCACGGCCATCTGAGCCGAGCAGCTCGAGCTCTCGCAAGCGGGCGTGGCCGATCGCGAGCAGCCCGGAGCCGACGCATACGACGGACCCGACCAGGGCCGGCCCGGCGAACGAGCCGCCCGGTCCGAGGTGCAGCAACCAGGACGCAGCGAGCACGGGGAACGCATACGCGAATGCCCGGGTCGAGACGTCGATCTCGTCGGCCGCCTGCTCGTGGGCCGAGCCGCGCACGACCGAGACACCGAGCAGCCAGCCTGCGGGGTGAAGGCCGAGCGCCCCGAGCGGATCGGTGTGGGCGGCAAGTGCGGCGCGAGCCCCCGGATCGGCGATCCAGCCGAAAGCACCGGCGAGGAGCGCCACGGCGCCGATCCAGAGCGCCCGCGGCGCTTCTTGCGGGCGCAGGCGAGCCCAAACGAGTCCGGCCGCGGCGGCGAGGCAGAACTCGACGAGCGACATCGGTGCGCTCGAGCTCGTGCCCCCCGACGCGATGGCCAGGTACGGCACGCCGACGAGGCTGCCTTCGAGCAGCGCGTCGAGCGCGACGGGGAGCGGGTCAGCTCGCCAGGACCAACGCATCGCTGGTCCGCCAGTCCGGCGTGAGCGAGCCGATCGTCGCCGCGAGTCCGACCGCCCGGGCCCGCGCCGCGGCACGATCGCCGTTCGGGCCGAGCCCGACAAGCTGGACGTGGTAGCCGGATCTGTCGAGCCGGCTGAGCGCGGCGATGTACGGTGCGGGGTCGCGGGCGGTGAGCACCAGGACGGTGGTGCCCGGTGAGACTGTCTGCGGCAGGCGAGCGAGGAGGCGCTCGAAAGGCGCCGACGGCACCTCGCTGAGGCGCCCCAGCAGGTCGGTGATCGCGGCCAGCTGGTCCCGGCCGGCACGTGGGGCGGCCAGGGCGAACAGGTTGAGGGTCCGGCTGAACGCCGCCGCGGCCAGGCCGCACGATGCGCCCTCGGCGAGCGCCTGGCGTGCCAGGGAGGCCGCCGCGACCATCAGGCTCTCAACGAGGTCCTCGTCGAAGTGCAGCGTCCAGTGCGGGCCCGCCACGGTCTGAACGTCGAGCGCGACGAGCACCTGAAGCGCGCGGGATGGGTCGAACCGCTTGCTCACGGTTGCCCCCGTCCGAGCGGTCGCGCGCCAGTGGACACGCCGCAGCGGATCGCCTGGCTGATAAGGGCGGACGCCGGCGAAGAGAGCCGGGTCCTCGAAAAGGCTGTGGCGGGCTCGAAGGTAGCCTGCTGGAGCCTGCTGCTGGCTGGCCAGGCGAACCGGCAGGCTGCGCGGCCGCACGATGTACGCGCCGCGGTCTTCGTGCTCCTCGGTCGCCGCCCCGTGGCCGAACAGGTCGGCGACCGTGACGCGAACGGGGCCGAAGGAATACACGCCGCGGTGGTCGGCCAGGATCGTGAGATGGCGCACGACGCGCTCGTACCAGCCGACCGTCCAGCGGCTGCGCAGAATCGTGAAGCCGGGTCGATCGCTCCGCGCGAGGGGCTCATCGCGCACGACCGCGCCCTGGGTCGCGAAATCGTCGATCAGGAGCCAGGCAAGAGGAAGCGGTTTATCGTTCCAGACCGCGACGTCGAGGGGCACCTCGTCGCCCCAGACCGCCCGGTCGCTGCCGATCGTCCGTTCATAGTGCAGGTTGTGCAATCCGTAGCTACTCCACAACCCGGTCACGCCGACCGTCAGGAGGTCCAGGACCCCGACGAGGACGAGTCCGGGCGCCGCCACGACCGCGCCGGCGACGACGAGGGCGAGACCGAAGGCGAGTCCCGCTCGGGTCATCTTTCGGGTACCGGCACCGGCACCGGCACCGAGTCCAGCACCTCGATCAGCACCCGCTCGACGGTCGCGCCGCGGAGCTGGCGGTCCACGTCGAGCAGGAGCCGGTGGGCCAGGACCGGGCGGGCGACCGCGACCACGTCGTCGGGCAGGACGAAGCCTCGCCCCTCGAGAGCGGCCCAGGCCTGACTCGCCCGGAAGAGCGCCACGCTCGTCCGCGGGCTCGCCCCGAGGCGGATGTCCGCGTGCCCCCGCGTCGCGCGGGCCAGGTCGACCGCATAGCCTTCCACGGCGTCGCTGACGACGGTCTCGCTTACCGCCCGCTTCAGAGCGAGGAGCGTGTCACGGTCGACGATCGGTTCGATTCGATCCAGCGGCTCATCGCCGCCGCGGTAGCGCCGGGCGATCCGCCGCTCTTCGTCGCGGTCCGGGTAGCCCATGGTCACGCGGACCAGGAATCGATCGAGCTGGGCCTCCGGCAGCGAGAACGTCCCTTCGAGCTCGATGGGGTTCTGCGTGGCTACGACCAGGAACGGTGAAGGCAGTGGTCGCGTCTCGCCCTCGATCGAGACCTGGCGCTCCTGCATCGCCTCGAGAAACGCCGACTGGGTACGCGGCGTGGCGCGGTTGATCTCGTCGACCAGGAGGACGTTGGCGAAGACCGGGCCCGCTACGAAGCGCAGCCGGCCGGCCTCGAGGATGCTGGATCCAGTAACGTCGGTCGGGAGCAGGTCGGGTGTCCCCTGTACGCGGCTGAACGAAAGGCCGAGCGAGCGGGCGAACGCGCGGGCGAGCAACGTCTTGCCCACGCCTGGGACGTCCTCGATGAGAGCGTGGCCGTCGGCGAGCAGGGCCACGGCAAGGAGACGCAGGGCCGGCTCTTCACCTACGACGGCGCCCGCGACCGCAGCCCGGAGATCCCGCCAGAAGCGGCCGATACGTGCCTGGCTGGTGTTCGGAAGTCCACCGGCCGGCGCGGCCTCCGTTTCGACAGGGTCGGTCTTGCTCATGATTCGTCCCCAGTGGCCGCGGCCGCCTGATAACGAAAAAGGCCTCCGGACCGGTGTCCAGAAGCCATCACCCGCTGGGCGGGAAACTGCGCGAGCTTCATCGCGGGTTGAACCGACCAACATGCTAGCGCGTCTCCAGGCAGCTGGCTACCGTGGGGCTTCAGCCGATCGGAACGCGAGGACCACCGTGGCATGGGCACAGGGCGACCCGGCGGTCGCGTCACCGCACCAGGCCTGGCGCAGCCCGTGGACAGCGGGCATCATTCGGGCATGACAACGCGCCTCGACACCGGCCGCGTCCTGATCCGCCCGGCGACGGCGGCGGATCGCGCCATTCTGGTCGAGTTTCGACTCGCGATGCTCGCGGAGCTGGCCGGCCACGATCCAGGCGCGGGGACCCTGCAACCGGCCGAATCGGCAGCCATGCGCGAAGCCAACGAGCGATGGATCGAGGACCACCTCGAGCGCGACTTCGAGGCCTGGCTGGCGGACCTCGATGGCCGGCCCGTGGCCAGCGCGGGCCTGCTGTGGTTCGCTCATCCGCCCGGCCCCATCAACCCGGGCGGCGTGGAGGCCTACATCCTCAACGTCTACACCCGGCCGGAGGCACGGCGGCTGGGGCTGGCCCGAGCGCTCGTGGAGCGGCTCGTCGAGGAGGCCAGGGCCGCGGGCGTCCGCCGGATCTGGCTTCGCGCCAGCAGCGATGGCCGGCCGCTGTACGAGGCCATGGGCTTTCGAACGGGCGACTACCTCCAGCTGACGCTGGACTAAGCTGGACCTTTCCCAACCGGCCTGGGCCGGGCTTCCAGGAGCGCAGCGAGCACCATGGCGATAACCGTTCGGGTCCTCGGGTTCCCGATCACGATCGGCCTCGCCTTTCCGGCCTTCCTGCTGCTCCTGGGGTACATCTCGCGGTTCGCCGGCATCTACCTGGCGATCTGGGTGGTCTTCGGCACCGCCGCGATCCTGCTTCACGAGCTCGGGCACGCCCTGGCGTTCAGGCGCTACGGGCTCGAGTCGTCGATCCGCTTCTGGACCCTGGGCGGGCTCGCCGTCCCGAACGATCAGGAGGCCGCGGCGAAGCTTCCGGATCGCCAGATGCTGGTCGTGGCCCTGGCGGGGCCGTGCGTCGGCCTGGTCCTGGGCGCCGCCGGTCTCGCGCTCGAGCCGGTCGTGGCGGGCCAGAGCCCGGACGTTCGGTTTGCCGTCGGGATGTGGATCTTCGTCAACATGGGCTGGGGCATCTTCAACCTGTTGCCGATCGCCGGGCTCGACGGTGGCCACGTCCTCATGCACCTGACGATGGTCGCGCTCGGCGAGCGCGGTCGCGTTATCGCGCTTGGCGCGAGCATCGTCTCGAGCGCTCTCGTGGCGGCCCTGGCGATCGAAACCGGCTACCTCTACATCGCCGCGATCGCGATCCTGTTCGGCCTGGCCAACCCGTACCAGTACCGGGCCCTGCTCGACGCGCTGTTCCCCGGAAGGGCCGAACGTCGCCGACAACGCGATGCGGAGTCGAGCGAGCCGCTTTCGCGGCGGCACGGCTTCGAGGACGATCCCGGTCCGGCATGGCCCGACGGCGACGACCGGGAGCCTGGTTCTTGAGCCGTTCGGTCAGCCGCCGGCCCTGACGATTACCCAAGGCAGCGCTTAGTTTTCGGGGCTCCCCAAGCGTTCCTCGCCCTCGTACGATTGCAGCGCGCTTCCTGGCAGCGTTTCAGCAACCGTCGACTGGCCGGAGATTCGCCCGTAACGGCGAGCAGCGAGAGGATCGTCCGCGATGAGCTCCCTCCCTCCCGACGTGCCCAACACGGCGCAACCAGACGCCGAGGACGGCGAACGTGTCGACTCGGCGGAAGCACCGCGCTGGGCAGTGCCCGCCGTGCCCCCGCCGTGGGCGGGTACGGCCCAGGCGGCGACCGGTCCCGCAGCCGGCC
>Ga0116137_1001468_pt1 | contig 15566 bp, 10 predicted proteins | sample June2015DPH_20_1_3_FD_88973 | JGI IMG/M metagenome (GOLD analysis project Ga0116137, IMG submission 88973) | Peatland microbial communities from SPRUCE experiment site at the Marcell Experimental Forest, Minnesota, USA - June2015DPH_20_100 | ecosystem: Environmental > Terrestrial > Soil >...
ACTCCGAAGCCAACCGCACGACGCTGGAATCCTTGCTCGGGCCGGATGGCTACCAACTCACTCAGGCCGCCAATGGCCCCGAAGCCCTCGCCCGCGCCACCGAGACGCCACCCGACCTCGTCTTGCTCGACGTGATGATGCCCGGCATGGACGGCTTCGAGGTCTGCCGCCGCCTGCGTGCCAATCCGCGTCTCGCCGAGGTGCCGATTATCATGATCACCGCGCTGGACGACGACGGATCGCGGCTCGCCGGCCTCGAGGCGGGCGCGGACGACTTCATCACCAAACCCTTCAACCGCGCGGAGCTGCGCGCCCGCGTGCGCACCATCACCCGCCTGAACCGCTACCGCCGGCTGGCCGAGGCGCAGGAGCAGTTGTGGCGCGAGCAGCGCCTGGAAAACATCGGGATGCTCGCCGCCGGCATCGCGCACGATTTCAACAACGCGCTTGCGCCGATCGTCATGGCCAGCCAGCTGCTGGGCCGGTACGTGAGCGACCCCGGCGGGCAGCGCCTCCTCGGCATCGTGGAGAAAAGCGTCGCGCGCAGCGTCGCGCTCGTGCGGCAACTGCTCTCCTTCGCCCGCGGCGCGAGCGGCCAGCGCGAGCTCCTGCCGGCCCGTCACGTGCTGCGGGAGGTGATCGATCTCGCCGAGGGCACCTTCCCCAAGTCGATCCGCATCGAGTCGCATCTGTCCGGCGACCTGTGGCCGGTGCAGGGCAACCTGACGCAGATTCACCAAGTTTTCCTGAACCTGTGCGTGAACGCGCGCGACGCCATGCCGCAGGGCGGCGAGCTCACGTTCACGGCCGAGAACCGCACGCTCGACGCCGCGGCGGCGGCAGGGATCGCGGGCGCACGGCCGGGGGCGTTTCTCGCGGTCGAGGTGCGCGACACCGGCACCGGCATCCCGCCTGAGGTGCTGGCGCGGATCTGGGAGCCGTTTTTCACCACCAAAGGCGAGGGCAAGGGCACCGGGCTCGGCCTCTCGACGGTGCGCGGCATCCTGGACCACCACGACGGGTTCGTCACCGTGCAGACCCGGGCCGGCCACGGCACGGCGTTCACGGTCTATCTGCCCGCCGTCAAGGGCGTGGCGGCGGGCGGCGCGGCGGCGGCGCCGGCGGAGCTACCCCGGGGCGACGGCGAACTCATCCTCGTCGTCGATGACGAGAAGCCGGTGCGCGAACTCACCGCGCAGATTCTCATCCATTACGGTTACCGCGTGGCGACGGCGTGCGACGGGGCGGACGCGATCGCGGTCTTCGCGCTGCGGGCCGCGGAGGTGCGGCTCCTGCTCACGGATCTGCAGATGCCCATGCTCGGCGGCCCGGCGCTGGCCGCCGCGCTGCGCCGGCTGCGGCCCGACCTGCCCGTCGTCGCCATGAGCGGCGTGGGTAGCGAGATCGGCGCGGCGCACAGGGAGTTTACAACGGCGTTTCTGGCGAAGCCGTTCCAAGCGGAGACGCTGCTCCCGCTCATCCACCGCGTGCTTCACGAGCCCGCGCTGGCACCGCCTGCAACCTGATCCCCGCCATCGCCTCCCTCCTCCTCATCGACGACCTGCGGCGATCCTCGCGTCGGCTCTGCACTCCGCCGGCCACACCGTGCAGAAAGCCGGCGGCGGCGGCAAAACGCCTGTGGGCAGGCGATCGTGGTGCAATGACCTTCTCTTCCACGCCCAAGCTCGCGGTCGCGGAGCGGACTCGACGGGCAGGCGGCATGCGCTCACTCCTGCCGAATTGGCAGGGTGGGCGCCGCGACCGGGGTTACTCGGGCAACAGGCTAAGCAGGCGGGCCTTCACGTGCTCGCCCGCCTTTTGCGGGTCGTAGACTACGCCCACGCGGAGGAGTGGATTCATATCCGTGCAAAAGCCGCGGTCGGCCAAATGGGAGTCGAGAATCCCGACAAATTCCGCCCGACCGGCGACGCCGCCTTCCTGGCGGAGATAGTGCTGGAAAGACTCGACCACCGCCGCCGGCTCGACGCCCGGGTTGGCGACCGTGAGCGCCCAGTATAAATCGAACAAATCCCGTCCCCGTTTGCGCTGGAACAAGGCGCGCATTTTTGTGCCCAGCATTTCGTGGAGGTCGTAGCCGTTGAGCACAGATTTGACCGCCGTCTCCCGGAACGTGAACTCGAACGGAATCTGCACGATGGCCCGGTGCGGCGTCCGTTCGGTCACGTTGGCTTCGACGACGATGTCCAGATTTGCTCCGGGTTCGCTCACCGCCGGAACCGAATAGGTCAGCCGCAGCACCCGTGATGGCCTGACTACGTTACGGATCGCCAGTTGGATGGTGTCCCAGATCGAGTTCGTCGGCTTGCCAAGCACGTCCCGCAGGACGCGCCGGATCGCCTTGGCGATGTGGTTTTCGGGCCGGTCGCCGAACACCACGAGATCGATGTCATCGCTGTAGCGGGCTGCGGGGGCAAGATGCACCTTGTGCAACAGCGTGCCGCCGCGCATGGCGATCTGGGTCCGCAGGAACTTGTCGTTGAACAGGGCCGTCATCGCCTGGCACAGCAGCAGATCCTGTTCGACCTGGCGCTGGCTCGGCCAGGGCACGGCCGCCTGATGGGCCACCACATCGCGCCGAGTGAGTGGGTTCATGGTTCAAATTCCCCCGAGTTGTCGCGGATGCTCCACCGCCGGACCACGGGGGCATCCGGCCGGCCGGCCGTCGTGGCCACCAGCGGGATCAACGCGCGCTTGGCCGGCAGCCATTCCTGGATGACCGCCGCGAGTTTGGCCGGGCCGGCCCGCTGGACCACGTAGCCCAGCCGTTGGGCCGTCGCCGTCTCGTTCTCCGCTTCGAGCACCGCCCGCAATTCGGCTGCGCGGATCAGCCGCAGCAAGGGCCGGAGCGTTTCGACCGCCCGGCCGATGCCGCCGATGCGCGCGGCATACCGGATCAAATCGAACCCCGTCGCCGCGGGCGTGCTCACGCGGGTGGGGGCATAGGCATTTGCCAGCTGCTGGGTGGGCGTGTTCCGGATGCCGCGCTTGACGAAAAAAGAAACCCGCAGTTGCCCAACTTTGATCGGGCGGCGGGGCACGTCGGTCATCACCTGGGTGACTTGGATCGATTGAGGATTCGAACCATGGACGCCCGCCGCGGATTGCAGCGCCAGATAGTAGGGATGTCCGAGCCAGCGGAAGTAGTCGTCGAGCCACCAGTCGACCGGAGGGCTTCCCCGGGAGTAATGTTCGGGACTGACGATCAGAAAGAATTGCTGTGCCGGCGAAACCCGGACCACGCGGGGACCCAACCGGCGCAGTTGACTCTTGGCGGCCCCGACTTTCATCCCGGTTTCCTTGATCAATTCGGACAGTGGGAAAGCGACGCGACCCTTGGCCAGATGGGCGTCGACAAACGCCGCCGCCGCGCCGGTCCGCCGATCGTTCGTCAATCTCAGGTCGCTCATTTCGTTTTCAATCTGTGCTGTTAAACGCATCAGTTGGCAAACCAAATCAGCACTCAAGATCCATCAAATGATTTGTAAGTGACAGCTAATCATATACTAGATGGAAAAGACATAGATTGCGGCGTTTCTCGATCTAAAACAGCCCTTTTTCGGGTAATTCGGTCGGACCTGTGCACTCTGAATGCAATGGATTACAGCGAGAGAAGCCGCCGGAGAGTTGTTCAACCTTGCACTCCTTCTTCCGCAGGGCGACGAGCAGGGACGGGCGGGGTTTCCCAGCGTATTCGCCGCGGAGCCGTTCGGCGGCGTTTTCCTTGCGGCGGACTTCGTGGCGGGTGGCGTCACGTTGACCGTGATCGCGTAGTCGAGGAACGGGAGCCCCGTGAGATCAGTGACGATGCCCGGCCCGGTGCGTTGAATTCATGATCGGCGGATTACAGGGGCAAATGCCCGAGGCCGATTTTCGGTTTAGGCGGAGTCGAATCATCAACGACCTGTTGGACATCGCACGCCTTTTGTCGGGATGATCACGGTGGGCTTTCCTCGCCGAGGGTCCGGAGATGGCTGTATTGCTACGCAATTAGGGGGAGCCCGGAGCAATCTGCGGCGACCAACGCGAGCCGCAGTTTGCGCAGGTTCTCCCCGCCCCACCGGGACCAAGCAGTCGGCCGGGGTTGCGAGGCGGCGGAAAGCGCAGCGTCCGGCCACGCAGCAACCCCGGCTGTCTGCGTCTGGTCCTCAGTTCCTCCTCAGAATCGCCGGCGCCAGTTTTTGCCGTGCCACGAGAGGTGCGAATGCTCTTGCCGGGGAATGGACCGCAAGCCTGGTGATTTCCTACTGGCTCGCGCAAGGAGCAGGCCAGAGAGGCGCCGGAGCAGTGCAGGGGCCCTGGATCTGCGCAGCGGCGGGGCTACCCGCGCGATCGCCAGCCGGTAGGTGACGCTCTTGAAGGCTATTTCGAGCGGAAGGTCAGCGAGGAGGCGGAAGCGGGATTCGCGGGAAGATGGCATAGCCTGATTCTCAAGAGGAATCTGCGTCATGTCGGATTGGCTCAACGTGTCGGGTTCGATCTTCTGTTTTCGTCCGCTATTATGCCCCAGTCCCTCATGCGACCGGCCGTTTTGCCAGCCTATGGGGTCCATGCCTAGCCAAAAATGGCGATCTAGGTTACTCCGCCGGACACGCCAAGCCGGTTTAGGGCTGGGCGAACGGCTAAGAGAAATGGGACAGTGGTGGGGTGGATTGCTCGCGATATGCCGACTTGTCACATTCAGTGGCTGATGGCAGCCTCGCTCCATGGCTGGCCAAGCTGAGAATCCGACGCTTCGCAAGAGGGTGGCCCAGCTTTTCGAGTATCTCAAAGCCTACACTGACCTGCGCTATCCGCCGGTTCGGGAAATCGGTCGACAACTTGGCACGCTTTGGCTGAAAGACCTGCCCTCGCATCCGAGCGTAGATCTACGCCGAGACCATGGCGAAAACGACGAGGACGGTGAGGATAGCGACATTGTATTAAGCCTGACAAGGCCGTCGCTGACTCCGTGTCCACAGCCATCGGCAGCCCTCCTTGAGTGGCTCAAACCCGGCTGGCGCAATTCGTCTGGAACCGCCGAAGTACAAAGCACTCGCAACATTGCCAGCAGGGACGGGACAACGCGGATCGAGCGATTTGAAGAAGACCCGCGCCGACTCGTATTTTTTCGCACGTGGCAGCAGGAACGCGAACAGTGGCGCGAAAATGAGCGACCGGCCCACGAGGCGCTGACCCTTTTTCAGCAGGCTTACGAATGGTATGGCATCGCCGAACGTGAGGCCGAACGAATTGAACTGATCGTTGCCGATGGCCTGTTGCACTGTCCAGCCCCGGACGGAGCGTTCCACCATCCAGTCCTGTTTCAAAAGCTGGAACTCGAGTTCTACCCCGAGAAGCGCCAACCGCAGTTCGTTTTTCGCAAGCGCGAACAGCCACCGGAGCTCTACATGGAATTTCTCCGCACCCTGCCGGGCGTGAACGTCGAACAATTGAGCAAGTGCGCCACCGAATTGAAGGAGGCGGAATTCGCTCCGCTTGGGGACGAAGATACAAATGGCTTTCTACAACGCTTGATCCAAGGCCTTTTCCCGAGCACGGGCTCCCTGATCGACGGAGCGCGACCACCACCAGTCGCTGAGGCGCATGATTCCGAATCGTCCCTTTTCGCCACGACCCCAGCCGATGGCGACGCTCCCACGATTGAACGCCAGCCGGTCATTTTCATGCGGCAGCGCCGCACCGGGCCGGGGAATGTCTTCGACCTTGTGCTCGAAGACATCGCCAGCCGCGACGCATTCTCACCGGCCCTCCTGCAAATACTCGGCTTAGTCGGAACCGCGAGTGCCCCGGGCGAAGCCCGCAGTGACGGACCCACTTTGGGCAACGAAGATGAAACCGTTTTGTTGGGCAAGCCGGCAAACAGCGAGCAGCTTGAGATCGCGAAACAGCTTGGCCGCCGCGACTGCGTGCTCGTCCAAGGACCACCCGGCACCGGCAAAACGCATACGATTGCGAACCTAATCGGCCATCTCTTGGCGCAAGGCAAACGCGTGCTCGTTACCGCGCACACGCCCAAAGCTCTCCGTGTGCTACGACAAAAGGTCGTTGAACCTCTTCAACCACTTTGCGTCAGCGTGCTGCACAACGATAAGCAGAGCCAAGAGGAGCTTCAGGCGTCCGTCCGCAAGATTCACCTGCGTTTAAGCGAAGACGACCGCCTCCTTGAACGAGATGCGCAACGGCTGAAAACGGACCGAAGGCGAATCCTAACGGCTTTGCGTGATTCCCGGCAGCAACTTCTCGATGCCCGGCAGGACGAGATTCGCTATGTCGTCTTCAGCGGCAAATCGACGCGCCCTATCGAAGCCGCAAAACAAGTAAAGGCAGGCGAGGGCCAGCATGACTGGATTCCCGGACCGGTCGAGCTGGGCGCATCGTTGCCCCTTTCTCATTCGGAGATTGTCGCCCTTTACCAGACCAACGCACGCGTTTCTCCTGCCGACGAGCGCGAGCTTGCTGGTGCCCGGCCCGACCTCAACACGTTGCCGACACCGGTCGAATTTCAACGCCTCGTGGACGAAATCGCCGCGCTTCAGGGTCAAAACCTTCGTTTGCGCGAGGAACTTTGGGATGATGCGCTCGGCCCCGACGATTTGGCCGCGTTTGACCGGATGCTAGAACTCGCCGGCAAGACCATCGAGTTCCTCCGCGAGTCCGCTGCATGGCAGCTTGAGGCCATTCAGGCCGGACGCGACGGCGAACACGCCCGCCGCGTTTGGGATTCGCTTGCGGAGTTGATTGAGACTGCCTGGCGTGAAATCCACGAGTGTCACACCTTGGTGATAGAACACGGTCCTTCGATCTCCGACGACCATGACCCGCACGATCTGCTGCCGCTGGTGGATGAAATCATTCAGCATGCCGAATCGGGCCGTTCATTCGGTCTCCTCACCAAGCTGACGAGACGGCGGTGGTTCGAATTCAAGGAAAAGGTTCGGATCGGAAACCGCGCACTGGAGTTGAGTGAGATCGCTCATCTCCGGGCAGTTCGGGCGCTGTTACGCATGCGTCAGCTCCGCTCCAATTTGCTCGAACGTTGGGAGCGCCAGATGGCGCAGCGCGGCGGAATCCCCTGCGTCGAACTCGGGGAGCGACCCGAACAGGTCTGCAAACAGTTCGTCGTGCAGATTCGAGTTGCGCTGGCGTGGCACGGCTCCACTTGGCAGCCGCTGGAGCGCGAGTTCGAGCGTCTCGGTTTTCACTGGTCCGCATTCTTGGAATCGGCGCCTGCGGAAGCGGGCGACAACGCCGAGCTTCGCCGGATTCGCCGTGCCGTGGTCGATGATCTGGCGCCCATCCTCCAGTCGCGAAGTGGCAACCTGAGGCACAAGAGATTGCAGGCTACGCTGAAAGCGTGGCGGGAGCTTTGGCGCACGACGAGCGGGCCGGCAGCCCGGGCTACCCAGCGCTTATTTCAGGCTTTGCGGGATGCTTCGCCTGCGGACTACCAGCACGCTTATGAAGAACTGTCTCGGCTCAAGAACCTCGAAGCTACTTTGAGCCAACGGTGTGATTTGCTCGACCAGCTCACGCGAACTGCGCCCGCATGGGCATCGGCTATCGAAAATCGGGTGCCACAACACAGCCGGGAAGAGCCTCCAGGCGATCCGCCGGCCGCTTGGGACTGGCGGCAGCTTCACGATGAATTGGAACGGCGGGCGAAGGTTTCCCTCGACGAATTGCAGCAGCGTATCGAGCAGCAGAGCCAGCAGCTTTTGGACGTCACGGCCCAACTCATCGAGAAGCAAACATGGACGAACCAAATCCGCCAAACCGGGCCTGCGCAAAAGCAGGCGCTTGGGGCCTTCGCGGCGATGCGAAACAAGCTGACAAAGACCGGGAAAGGGGTCCGCGACGCCGAACTCCGAGCCGCTGCCCGCCGCGAAATGGCGACTGCGAAGGATGCGGTCCCGGTATGGATCATGCCCCTTGCCGAAGTTGCGGAATCATTCGACCCCCGGAAGACTCGGTTCGATGTGGTGATTATCGACGAGGCCAGTCAATGCGACCCCACCTCGCTCTTCGCCCTCTATCTGGGGCATCAGACTATCATCGTGGGCGATGACGAACAGGTCACGCCCGTCGCCGTCGGCGTGCAGTCCGAGGAGGTGTCCAAGCTCATTCGCATATTCCTACAAGGCGTCCCGCACAAGGAGCTCTATGACGGGGAGACGTCAGTTTATGAGCTGGCGCAGATTGCGTTTGGCGGCGTCATCCGGCTGACAGAACATTTCCGATGCGCTCCAAGCATCATCGCATTCAGTAATGCCCTTTCCTACAAGGGCGAGGTCAAGCCGCTGCGCGAAGCGTCTTCAATTCCGCTCCGTCCACACGTCGTGCCATACCGCTTGCGCGAGGGACGCGACCGAGGCGACAATGTCAACGACCAAGAGGCCGAAGTCATAGCCTCCCTCGTTTGTGCGGCCATCCAGCAGCCGGAGTATGGGAAGAACGACTTGGGCGAGCCTACGACCTTCGGCACCGTCTCGCTCGTCGGCGACAAGCAAGCGCTCAGGATCGACACTATCCTACGGCAACGTCTGTCGCCGATCGAATACCGGCAGAGACAGATCCTTTGCGGCGACTCCGCACAATTTCAGGGCGACGAACGGGACGTCATGTTTCTTTCCGTGGTGGACTCGCCGCCGGCCCAGCCGCCACTCCCGATGCGTCAGGAAGGGCCGAAGAAGATTTTTAAGAAACGTTTCAATGTGGCCGCGAGCCGCGCACGGAATCAGATGTGGGTTGTCCACAGCCTGAATCACGAGTCCGACCTGCAGGTAGGCGACTACCGGCGCCGACTGATCGAGCATTCCCTCGACCCGCACGCGTGGGAACGCGAATTGGAGCAGCGTCTCGCCAAGGTGGACTCTCGTTCCAAGGTTTTCGAGGGGGCGGTATTGCGCCGCCTCATGGAGCGCGGCTACAATGTTGTCCCCCAATATCCGGCCGGTGCTTTCTACATCGACCTGGTCGTCATGGGAGCAGGACGTCGCTTAGCGGTCGAATGCGACGGCGAACAATTCCACGGGCCGGAGCAGTTGCAGAACGACCTTGCGCGGCAGGCCTTGCTGGAGCGCATGAAATGGACGTTTGTTCGCATCCGCGGCAGCATCTTCTTCCGCAACGAGGACCGCGCCTTGGAGCCGGTGTTTAAGCGATTGGAGGAGCTTTGCATCCCGCCCGAACTCAAGACGGGCGCTAACGCTGTTCCTGAATCTCGGAATGAGTTGGTCGAAAGAGTCATTCGCGAGGCGGAGAAGCTGCGTGCAGCATGGCGCGTTGAGGGCGAGACTGACACACACGAGCCGGAAGCAAATCAATGCATGAGCGCCACGGCCACGTTACGGCCGCCACCGCCACCACGGCCGTCACCGCCACCATCGCCACCTCCGCCACCACCACCGCGACCACCGCCGCCTACGTCACCACCACCGCGGCCGCCGCCGGATGGGGCGGCCGCAACGACCACGCCGCAGGCGGCGTCATCCCCTGCAAACCAGCTTCCTCACTCACCAATCGAAAGGATCTTGCCGAAACCTATCGGCCCATCGACGTCAGCCACTAAAGCAACCGTAACGAAGAAGCCACTCGATCTTTTGGAGGCAGAGATTATTTCTGCTCTTCTTGGACGTGGCCGAGTGCAAACCGAGCCGCTCATACTTGAACTCTCGCGAAGGCTCGGACTCGACTATATGGGTAACCGGAAGCTTCGAGCTGCGATGGATGCGCTGGAGGCGCGAGGTGCGATTCGGCGAGGGGTTCTCTATGTTGTCCTCGAGAACGTCTGAATTGTCCCAGCGCCTTCCCGAGGCGTTTAGGGCTGCGGCGTAGGCCTTTGGAGCTATGGTTTTGCGATGAGCACGGAGCCGACTTCCATCAAGGTTAGCTTCACGTTCTATCCGGCCGACGTGCGGGCGCTAAACGCGTGCGTGGTCGGCCTGCGTCGGGCCGGACTGCCGGTTCGCGGCGGCACGGTGCTCCGCGCGTTAATCCACTTTACCTCCGCAACCGAAATGTTCGCGCACGCGGTGCTGCTCACCAAGACCTACGACAGGAAGGACGGTCCGCGGGAAGCCGACTACGTGGCCGGTCATCCGACGGTCGATTTACCGCCCGATCTCGTGAAGAAGCTCGACGACGTGGTTACGGAGCTTGCCGACAAGATGATCCCGGCCAACCGAGCGTTCGTGGTGCGTGCATTGCTGCGCGCCGCTCCCACTGCGCAAACCCTGGCTCCGGCCGTCAGGAAATACCTTGCGGCCTTCCCCCCGCGACCACGCGGTTGGGCCGCTCGCAAGGCTCGCAATCGGGTCAAGCGCTGAATTCCCGGCAAAGCGGCAGGGGCTCGAAACGCAGCTGCGCGCCAACTTTCGGGGACTTTCTCCTTGGAATCCATTCCAGTGAACTCGATCCGCATGGGGTCGGCCTTGGGTAACCACGCCGGTTGCTGCACACTGTTACTCTGGCGGCAGTCCGGACCAAGGTTGACAATTGTCAACCGGGTCGCCCGCGGCCCGACGACATTCCGATTGGGTCTTGGAGCAATTGTCTGGTTGGTACCCGTCGTTCGGGCCGGCGTCCCAAGAAGTGCCCCGCCCGTCGGCCACCGAATAAACCCTCGCGCCAACCCTCTTCCACCGTAGGCTCAGCTAGTATGCTGTCAGCCAAGACTCGCGCGCTCCTCGATCAGAGTTGTGACGTCCTTTCGGTGACGATTCCCGAACATAACCGGATCCTCAAGGAGGCCGCGGAGCAACAGCTCCAGAACGGCATCGCCGGCCGGGAAAACCTCGATCGTTTCGCCGCCATCAAATATTTCCCGCTTTTCGAGGGCAAGATGAAGAGCGCCTATGCTGGCGCGTTGGCGGTGATTGACTCCTGCCACACGTGGGAGCCATTGCGCGAAATTCCCACTTATATCGAGGCCAAGACCGAGATCTTTGCTGACGAGGTTCACCAAAAAGTCGGGACCTTGGGACGAGGCGCACCCTTCAAACCCGAGCTAAAGGACATCCCTGCGCTCCATGCGTCCCTCAAGAAAGACTTCCGCTTTAAGTGCGAGGTGCTGATCAGAAACAAACGGAAAGACTTCCTGCTTAAAATCATCTTGGTGCCCCTGGCGTTGGGGCTCCTTTGGAAGGTGCTCAAGTAACAGGATGATGCGCTTGGACGTGGTTATGGCTCAGTAGTTGTCCCGGGCGATCTTCGGTCCTCGGCGGCCTGACGGCACCGGTCCCGGCTTCGCGACCGCGGAGAGCCCGGAGAAGCTCGGAGCGGTCGCCGCTGGTCCTTTGGGAGTCACTTTCTGGAGCCGGCGGCGCTCCCGCATAATCTCGGCCCTGGCAATAGACCGGCGGCAAAAGGCACCCACGCCGGCAGGCGAAGTCCTAAGCCCGTGTCTGGTCAGGGTCGCGGCGATCTGCTCGTAACTCATCGATTTGGCCGGAATGCCAGCAGCAGGTCCCGGAAGGGCGCCAGGCGACCACGGGAGTGCTCAGCCGGGTCATAACGCCACGCGTCTTCCCTTAGGAAAGCGGGCGGGTCGGAGGCAGGTATTTGTTCGTAAAAAAGATCGTATGGGTGAAATCAAAACAATCACGACGCGGTCGTTGGATAAGCAGAGCAGCAGCAGCGCAGCAGAAAAGCAGCAGCGAAGCAACCGAGGCCTAACGGACGTTAGGGGTTGCGTGTTCCTCATTATATAGGTAGACGGTAGCGGCGGCTGCCGCTCATTGGGTTGAGGGTGGCGTTATGGACGATGAGCTGACGACAGATCTCTGAAGGTTGGGATTGGGCCACTTTCTGGGGTAACTAGCCAGTTCTTGCTCGCAATCGTATGGGTTAATGGTATGGGTATGACATGGTCAGATTCGATAGACCCTGTGCATTCGTAAAAGGCGCCGTGGAGTATTTCCGGGAGCATATGGCATTAGGCGATTATATGGGGCAGGAAGGTCGTTCCGAGATGACTTGGGTGGGTTCAGGGGCTGGGCGCTTGGGTTTGCGCGGCCAGTGTGACCTGGCGCACTTCGAGAACCTTTGCCGGGGTCGGCATCCTCTGACCGGCGAAAAGCTCATGATCCGGGACAAGGGCTCCCATCGGCGGGTGGGCTATTTCGGGCAGATTTCTCCGCCCAAAGATGTTTCGCTGCTCTATTTGGTGGGCGGAGACCAGCGCATCGGAGACTGGTGGCGTGAGGCGGTGGCCCAAACCCTCCGGGAAATCGAGGCGGTGACCGCCACCCGCGTGCGGCGCGCCGGTGCCAACGCCGACCGGTCCACCGGCAACATGATTGCCGCCATCGTGACCCACGATGCCAGCCGGTCGCTCGATCCCCAGCTGCATACCCATGTGTGCGTCATGAATCTGACCTACGATGAGGCCGAATCCCGCTGGAAGAGCGTCCAGCCATCCGGCTTTTACCGCCATCTGGGCTATTTTAGGGAGATCTGTTACAACGAGCTTGCCCGCCGGATGCGCGCAGCCGGCTACGAACTGGAGCCCGCTCGGCGCATCGGTTTTGCCGTGAAGGGCGTTCCGCCCGAATTGCGCGAACGGTTCAGCAAGCGCCGCCAAGCGATCCTGGCCCGGGCCGCACAATTGGGTGCGACCTCGCAGGATGCCATGCTTGCGATCGCAAGCGACACCCGGGCCGACAAGGTCCACGCGACCGCGACCGACCTGCAGGCCGGATGGCGAAAGGAGGCGGGGACCGAACTGCCAGCATTGCAGGCCGTAATTGCCAAGGCAAACCCAGGCTCCGCCAGCCTTCCTTCGATGAGCGCTTCCGAGGCGGTCGCCTCGGCGATGGCGCATGTTTACGAAAGGAAGTCGGTCGTCGATGACCGGCTGCTGCTGCGGGAGGCGCTGATCGCGGGCCGCGGGCAGGTGTCACTCGATGGGCTAAGGCGTGCGGTGGGCGCGCGGGAGCGGGCCGGTGAATTGATTCGTTCCGGCGAGCAAATCGCCTCGCGCGAGGGCCTGCAGGCCGAGGAAGAGTTCACGGGTTGGGCGAATAGCCTGCTAAAGTCCTACGGATCGTTGGGCCGGCGCCCGGCCTTGGCTGGATTGGGCCAGGATCAGGCCAAGGCCGTCACGAACCTGCTCGAGACCCACTCAGGCGTGGCGATCCTCCAAGGCGATGCCGGCACCGGAAAAACCACCTGCCTTAAGGCCGTCGTGGCAGGAATCGAGCGGGCCGGCGGCCGGGTGTTCGGCTGCGCGCCCTCAGCGGGCGCCGCCGATGTGCTGCGCCAAGAGCTGATCGCGGAAGCCGATACGTTGCAGCAACTGCTGGTAAACGAGTCGTTGCAGCGGGCCACGCGCGGCCGTACGTTTTTGGTGGATGAGGCGGGGCTTATCTCGGTGAGGGAGATGCGCGAACTCTGCCGGCTGGCCGCCCGCAACGGCAACCGGATCCTGTTTGTGGGGGACACCAAGCAGCATACCTCAGTCGAGGCAGGCGATGCACTGCGGTGCCTCCAGCGGTATGCGCGCGTGCCAGTGTTCCGGCTGACCGAGATCCGCCGGCAACGGGATCCCGGTTATCGGAAGGCCGTGGCTCTGCTGGCCCGGGGCGATGCCTTCGGCGCATTCAATCAACTCAACCGCCTGGGAGCAGTCCAAGAAGTAGGCGCCTTCGGAAGCCTCTGGCATGCGGCGGCTGGGGACTATGTGAAGACCGTGCGTAGCGGGAAGAGCTGCCTGGCGATATCGCCAGTCTGGTCGGAAATCCGTGAATTCACGGCGGCCGTCCGCGAACAACTGAAGCTGACCGGTCTCTTGTCCCGCGAGGAGCGGCCGGTCACTGCAGTCGATCCCTTGAAATGGACCCAGGAGGAACGCCGCCGAATCCAGAACTACCAGGCGGGTGATGTGCTCACGTTTCACCGGCCCTACGGCATCTTCAAGAAGTTCGACACGGTGACCGTCGTGCGAGGCGAAGACCGGGTATTGGTGCTGCAGGATGGCGATGGAAACGAGCGGCGGCTGGACCCGCGCCGCGCGAGCGGCTTCGAGGTGGGATTCGCCCGGGAGATACCCGTGGCCGTGGGCGACCGGCTGCTGGTCCGGGCCAACCTCAAGGCAGCCGAACTGCGCAATGGCGATTTGGTCGAAGTCGCCGGATTTCGGGAAGACGGGAACATTGCGCTCAAGGATGGCCGCAACCTGCCGTACTGGTTCCGCCAGTTTGCCCACGGCTATGCCACGACCTCGCATGCCGCCCAGGGCAAGACCGTGGACCGGGGCATCCTGCTCATGGGCGACGAAGGCATTGCCGCGGGCAACCTGAAGCAGGCGTATGTGTCGAATTCGCGCTTCCGGGAAAGCCAGGTGATTTTCACCTCGTCCAAATCGGAGGCACGCGAGGCAATGATGCGGCCGGCCGACCGCCTGCTCGCAATGGAAATGGCTGAGCGCGCAGCCCGGCACGATGAGGCACCCAGCGACTCGCTTAAGTCCCATATCGGACCACAGCCGCGCATGGCCGTAACAGTCGGCTGAACAGCCATGAGCATCGAACAGCAGCCCGGCCCGCGGGTGCGCCGGATAACGATTGAACCGGCATGACGCTGAGCAACGCATCCGTTGTGACGATTTTCCGAAAGCACCGCTGCAGGAAAGTGGCGGTTTGAACCGCGCCAATCCACACTCAACATCTGATCAATCATCCCATGAACTCCGACCCCAAACCCAACCCGATCGAACGGCTGACCTATTCCGTGGAGGAGTCGGCGATCGCTCTCGGCGTCAGCAAACCCACCATCTACCGGCTCATCGTCCGTGAGATTCTCCGACCGCTCCCGGGCATTCGCCACAAGCGGATACCGTGTGATCAGGTGCGGCGGTTTGCTGCGGGCGAAGACTTGCATGGGCTGAACTGAAAGGCCGGTTCGGCTCCGGCAGGATTTGGGTCCCGGCAGGAAGGCAGAAGGGAGCCTCGGCGAAGGCGTCTGGGCGAGGATCGCGGCGGCAAAAGGCGCTTCCCCATGGGGCGGTTTTATGCACGATAATCGCCATGGGTATGACGACGAGAGATCCGGTTAAGGACACGGGAGGGGTGCAGTTTTTACGCCCGAATTCTTATACCATTTTATACCACCTCTTTTATACCATAGAGTGGAGAAAGTGGGCCAATTTGGGCATATTATTGAGACTGGAACCCAGTCAGAATGGCCGGTTTTCATAGTAGTAAGCACTTAAGGCTTATTGAGACTAAAATGCGTATTTACTTCATGGGTATCTGCGGGACGGCGATGGGCAATGCCGCGCTGCTCGCGCGTGCCGCCGGTCACGAAGTGCTGGGTTCCGACCGCGGCGCCTACCCGCCGATGAGCACGGTGCTCGCCGAGGCCGGCATCACCGTATACGAGGGCTATGATCCCGCGCAGCTGGAAAAACTCGCGCCCGACCTGGTGGTCATCGGCAACGCCCTGTCCCGCGGCCACCCCGAGATCGAGTGGCTGCTCGACACCCGCGCGCTGCCGTTCACCTCGCTGCCGGCCTGGTTGCACGAGTTCGTGCTCAAGCCCCGGCGCAA
>Ga0116137_1001482_pt1 | contig 15422 bp, 9 predicted proteins | sample June2015DPH_20_1_3_FD_88973 | JGI IMG/M metagenome (GOLD analysis project Ga0116137, IMG submission 88973) | Peatland microbial communities from SPRUCE experiment site at the Marcell Experimental Forest, Minnesota, USA - June2015DPH_20_100 | ecosystem: Environmental > Terrestrial > Soil >...
GCTGATTTGCCGCGATAGCTCGTGCACATACGAAGCGATTCTCTCCAACCTCGGCGGACCAACGGTTGTAATGAGGAGCAAAAGAGTTTCACATATCAGCAGGAGTTCGATGTACATAAGAAAAAGAGAGAGTTCTGTTCTGAAGCGAATATCAGCAGCCTGTTTTGCAGCATCTGCGTGGTTTCGCATGACCTGTTGGATGCCGCGGGACGTTTGCCGCACCCAAAGAAGGGCGACCTTCTTGCGCTCCTCGAGGAAGAGTCGTTCAAGGGCGGGAGAGTGTGTCTGTGATATGAGTTCCCAGTCTTCACGAGAGAATATCCTGGCAACCAATTCTGGCGGGCACACCTCGATCTCTCCGGAGTGCCGCAGGTCTCCGGGGAATTCCGAAATTGAGTGAAAATCCCGAGCTGTTGATCCCTGTCTTAGAGCAAACACTACCAGGGCAATGAGGAGAAGAAGACCAACCGTCAATGCGCTTATCAGCCCAATCATCGGTCAATCGCCCTATCGAGATATGAACGCGCTTCCTGCAGGCGCCTCTTTGTGGCGTCCGCGATTCTTTCATATTGTCGTTCGAACTGAGCGGACTCCTGTATTTGAGGATTGGGACGATATCCCCACAAATGTCCGATCCAAACAAGCAAACTGATATCATAAAGGAACGGATAAAGATAGAACCAGAAGTTGCGGAAGCGACCACCGCCGGTATATGCAAAGGTCAGCCAAATAACGCTTCCGGCGACAAACAGACCATAGCCGAACAAGATGCCCCGAAGGTTCCTTCCAAAGGGTATCGAATAGTGGAGAAACAATAGAACAAGTGCAAAAAGAGAAAGAGCCTGGACCGTCCTCATTGTCCGTTGAATTTCAGCGACGGTAGTCTGGGCCCACCATCGTGGATCGTTCGCCGCAATGGCAACTCCTACTACAAGTGCAACGAGAAAAAGCAGAATGAGTGAATTGCGAGCCATGCGGGATGCTCCAGGATAGGCTCTCAAACCTACTCTAAAAATCTCAAAGACGACACCACATCCCACCAGAATGCTAACGAACTCAGTGGACCAGTAAGTGTAACGATAGAAGGACGGTTTCCAGTGATAGACATAAAGGCGAAGGAAAGACTGGGATAGGACAAAGAAGATATAGAAATAAAAAGCAGGATATCGTGATACGAGTCTTGACTGCTGACCTCGCACGAGAAGAAGAGTCTCGATTGCTATACTGCCCCACCAAATGAACTGGTCGAGCATTCCTCTGCACACCTAATCCCACGGAAAACTGTGTGTCGGAATGCTAGCAAAGGGATGGGAAAGATGCCACGGCATCTTTCCCAAGTGTCCGGAGTTTTCAGGCGGTGAATGCACTTGGCTTTTTGGGGAGTTGCGGCAACCTCGGCACCGGGTCACCCCCGTCTTTGGTCATGATCGGGTGGCCACTGGCTCCGGGTGCGGTTCGATTGAGTTTTCCTTGGGTCTTTCCAGCGTATGGCAATAGAACCACAACTGTAAATAGAACCAGTGCACAAAGCTGTAAAGGGGCTTTCATTGAGCGCATACAGTTCTCCTTAAGTATTTGAAGGCGAAGGGAGCAAGGCCCCGGACGCCTGAGTTTAGGAACCGCGCAAGAGTAAGTTGGTGAGCTGCAAGTACCGCAAGAAATCGATGGTTGGTTGGTATTACAACCAAAACGTGCTCAGGGGTAGATAGCTGCGATTGGACTTTGATACTACGGCGTCTTCATTGGGCCCTAAACTGAGGCCAAGTGACACTGCCTGCTTTCCCTCAGATTGGATTCTGTAGACAGACTGCTGTTGAGTGCGTGCAATGGGGGAAGAGATGGACGTTAGAGGAGTTCATTTCTGAGCTGCTACAGGCTGTGTTTTTTGTGTAGGCTTGCTCCACGGCCGACTTCTTTCCGAGCTTCTCGTTCAAACACTGTGGTCGCCATATCCAGATGGTTTGTCCATCGTTTTTTTTTGGCGCGTGGATATTTAGGGACACTCCTTGTGATTTTGCTCTGCGAAAGGAGCATTGATTGTGATCCCAACCAAATACTGACCGCAGGGATCGAACTCACTCTTGCTGGTGGTACCGAAGCGGACGAAACGTAATAGCTGACCATTTACCACGGGCCTTCCCGCCTTCCATCGTGTTCTGCAACCCCAATATCATTTCCTTTACCGAAGAACAATCGCCCGTCAGGTGCCCAGGCAGGATCGTGGCCAATGAAATCGCCGATGCGCCGGGGCGAACCCGCCGGCACGGGGAAAGCCCAGATTTGTTCTGCAAAGGAAAACGCGCCGATGGTACCGAGAAGTTCCGAACCATCTGGTGAGATGGATGACAGGTAAGGTAGGGAACTTCCCGAATTGATTACCGCCACTTCTCCGCCCGCCACAGAAACCTGCGCCAGGCGGTCGCTCGGCCCGAAACCCTCGACGAAATAGATGCGGCTTCCGTCCGTCATCAAGCTGCCTTTTTGTGCGCTGTCATGGGTGAGTTGTTTCGTTGCAAGAATGCGAGGTGAAGGCAATGGAGTGCGCCACCAAACGATGCCGAGGATGGCAGCGACAGCAATCGCCAGGCTGGCAGCCCAGATCCACAAATGGGAGGGAAGGCCGCGTGTACTCGCAATCCCAGAAACGCTGTGCGCCGGCTGGCTCTTCGAGGTCTCCGTATCGCGCTTCAGGCGCTTCAGGTCGCTGCGAATATCTGCAGCGTGTTGGTAACGCAAATCGCGGTCCTTCTCCAGGCACTTTTGGATCAACTCCTCGAGTTTGGGAGAGACCTCCGGATTCACGCGCGAAGGAGGAACCGGAGGGCTATCGAGAATGGCGTGGGAGATTACGCCGGAGGTGTCGCCCCGGAACGGAAGGATGCCCGTAGCCATTTCGTAGAGCACCACGCCGAAGGAGAAGAGGTCGGCGCGGGGGTCCAGCACCTTGCCGCGGACTTGTTCCGGGGACATGTAGGCGACGGTGCCGATGGTCGTGCCAGGACTCGTGAGGAATTCCTCGTCGACGGAAATAGTCTCCCCTTGATCAACGGAGGCCGGACGTGAGGAGCCGGCTGGAAGCGGAACTTTCGCCAGGCCGAAATCGAGTATTTTCGTGTGGCCAAACTTGGTGACGAAGAGATTGGCAGGCTTGATGTCGCGATGGATGATGCCCTGGGAGTGGGCGGCCGCGAGCCCAGCAGCGATGTCGATGGAAACATCGACAAGCTGTTCAAGATCGAGAGGTTTCCCGCGGAGGAGATGCTTGAGCGTCATGCCGTCGAGAAACTCCATGGCGATGAACGCTTTGCCTTCCGCTTCGCCAATGTCATAAATGGTGCAGATGTTGGGATGGTTTAAGGCCGACGCTGCCTGTGCTTCTCTCTGAAAACGCGCTAATGCGTGTGGGTCTTTTGCTAGATTGTCGGGTAGAAATTTAAGCGCAACATTGCGGTGCAGGCGGGTGTCTTCAGCCTCGTACACGACACCCATCCCGCCACCGCCCAACTTCTTGACGATGTGGTAGCGAGAGAACTCGCGCCCGATGAGGGAATCTAACGATCCGACCTGGTCTGGCATGGGAAGTTCTCCTTCCCATTCACCTTCTACGGCGAAGCATAGGCTTGGGCTTATTGCAGGTCAATCCAAGTCTTTCCAGAGACGGGTCACCTTTGTCCGTGTGCTGATAGTTCCTGGATGACGGCCCCCGGAAATGATCCACTGGACATATACGCGCAAGCCGCGCAAGCGCTCCGCGCCATGCTAGAGCCACCTACCAGGACTGCCTAAGTGCGTGGAAATACGTATTAGAAATCGTTTCAGCGGTACGGAATGGCGAAAAACAGGGTGGCGAAAACTTAGTTAATAAAGACAAGCTGGCCGCTCAGAATCAGGTGATGGAAGCCATGCTGAAGCCCTGAGTACGCGGAATCACGGGCTGGAATTCCTCTGAAGTGGGCGGAACGGATCATGAGGAAGAGTGAGAGCGTTTTTCCGAAGTAGACACGAAGTTCTGCTGCTGCATCCCCTAGAACCACCCGCTCTGCCGCTCAGACGCCGAGAGAGGCACGTTCTTCGTCGGCGGGACCCCCTAACCAATGCACGTGAGGCGCGGCTGTATGTTCTGGCTGGGCGCCCCACCAAAGCCGATTTCGTTTAGGTGTACGGACCGAGGGGCCGAACATGAGTTGGGCGCAACGATCCAAGGCGGGTATTGATACCAAGCACTTCCAGGAGATCCTATTTAGCTATGCGTCTAAAAGCTGTCAGCACGCCAGCCGCGCACAGAATCGTGTTGCCATGTGTTACTACACTCCGGACAGTTTTCGAGAATTCGATTGAAAATATCAACTGGCCATAGGAGTTCATTACCTGTACATCGTTCCTCCGCCAAAGCACGACATCATCGCCAAGCATCGTCAGGGCGGTCGGCCAGTCAACCGATTCAGAGGCATTGATTATCTGGTCCTCACGGAAAAACAACAACGCATTGCCGCACCACGCAGCCCCAACGGCTCCATCAGGCCGGAGTGCAACGCGTACTGGCCCATCTCCGAGCACCCGTGCCTCTGATAGTTACTTCGACGATCCCAACTTTGCGGTCGTGAACGGCACACTCACGCCAAGAATTTTGGAACTCAGCCCGGTACTGAACTTTTAGGCCAAACACCAGTCATGCCGGAATGTCCGCGGACACACTCACTCCGGGCGCCCTGAACGTGCCTCGGGCCTACCAGCTGACCGTCGTAATCGAAGTGGCCGGTAACGTCAGGTATAGCGTTTTGCCCTTTGCTTCCAGGCTGACGTCTGCCTTTTCGTTCCGGCTATTCAGCAACTGGGCAACGTAGCCGCCCTCGGGCGTCTGAAACGCCATCACGCGCACTCCATCAGCTTTCCCTGTGGTTTGCACCCGCACTGCACCCGGGCGCACGAATTTGCTGAAGTGAGCCAGGTAGTAATACGTGCCCGTGTAGGTGATTTCGTGCGTGTGCTTGTTGATGATCACCACGGGGTGCTGGGAGTTGGGGTCCGGATTCCCGTGAATTGGGGATATCGCCCATGGCCCGCCGGTTTCATCCAGAATGGCATTCCAATACAGCCAGGCGGATGTGCCAGCCTCCAGGTCATTGAAGATCACATTGCCCCAGACGTCGCCATCCTCAAACTCGTAACGTGGCAGAATCTTGTTTGTGGGATACCCCGCCTCGTAGGCGTAGCACAATTCGTCCATCCAGAACGGAAACTCGGGATATTTTTTCTCCAGTTCCGCGATTTTGTCGTAGTTGTCGAAATCGTATCCGTGATACGCGACAACGGAAACGAATTTCCGAGTCGCCGGATCGTCGAGCACTTCGTGGTATCTTTCGTACGCCACGATTCTTTCCGGTGCTTCGCTGATCATCAGTTTCGTTGTCAGCCCTGACTGTTGCAGGGCTGGCCCGACGAAGTCCCGCAAGAGAACATTGATCTCGGGATAGGAGATTTTCGTGTACACCTCTTCCGGCTCATTGAACAAACTCAGGTAGTCCACTACGATTCCACGCTTTTTGTACTCCTCCAGGTACTTGATGAAGTACTTGGCCAGGGCTGGATAGTATTTCGGCAAAACGCTCTGATGGGTATTCACGTTGTAGAGCATCCAGTCCGGGGGGTAGTCAATGGGCGCCTGCAGCGCAAAGTTGCCGTATTTTCGCGCGCGGAGAATGTAAGTTCCCACGCCATTAGGGCCGAAGTCCCGGTCCACGGAAAAATTCTTCAACTCCACGTCTCCCGGCGTGTCGTCATAGGTGAACCAAGGGCCGGCGGATTGGAAATCGGTCCCGGCGAGAGGGGTTTTCATCGCCGTATAGCCCGCGCCTTCCTTGGGATCAAAAAACGCCCGCAGCACGTCTTCTTGTTTATCGGCGGGTAGCATGTTGAGGACCATCAGGCCAGCTTCCATGATGGACGCGCCAAAGCCGTGGATTTTTTGGTATTTCACGGAATCGTTGATCTGAAACGTTACTCCGCCGGTGGCTTTCGCATCGGAAAACTTAGCGTCGGGCTTCGCCGCGATACGGTCGCCTTCCTTTGAGGAAACGTGCAGTTTCACGGTCTGGGCCTGCAGCAGGAAAGTGCAAAGCGCGAAGGCGACGACCAGAGTCGTGCCGATGAATCCGTATCTCTTGCTCATGAACAGTCTCCTGGATCTCTGTTGTTCCTTAGAACGTGTACTTGAGAGCAAATTCAATTTGCCGGTTTGCGTCAGGTGTTACGGTGCTGGAGATGGCTGCTCCTCCCAGTACGTCTACGGCCGCCGTGGGGCCACCCCCAGGCAGGCCAAAATTTGGATGGTTGAAGATGTTAAAGAATTCCGAACGGAATTCGATTTGTTGCGATTCGTGAATCTTGAAGCTCTTCTGCAACACGATGTCGAAATTCACGAAGTTCGGGCCGCGTAGATTGCCAATCGGAGACTTGCCCCAGGTTGTTGCGAAGGACTGCCCCGGCGCGAGAGCGGGAATGGCGAACGCCGCCTGGTTAAACCAGCAATCCAGAGTTTGATGTCCAGGATTGGAGCACTGGAAAGTGGTTTTTTGCACATCCACGCCGTAAGAAAAGTCATAGGGATTATGAATCTGGTCCGGACGTGGACTCGCACTTCCAGTGTTGGTGTAATCGTAGGAGAGCACAGCCGTGACCGCTTCACCAGTCTGCGCCGTGACAATTCCACCCAATTCCCATCCGCCAAGGAATGCGTCCACCACTCCGTTGACGTCCTGCATGTATTTCCGGCCGCGTCCAAACGGCAGTTCGTACAGACCGCTGATCGAGAGGCGCTGGCGAATATCTGGGGCGGCAGGCCCATACTCAGCATTGGGATCGTGAGAGTTTTGGATGTAGGCGCCCACGTTTCCATCGGCGTTGCCAAGGCTTTTCCCGAAAGTGTACGCGACCAGCATATTGAATCCGCCTGAGAACTTCTTGTTCAGAGAGGTCTGGAACGCATTGTAGAACGTGTGAAGCTGAGCGTAGTCGAGCGGCACTATGGACACCAGGCAAGGCTGCTGATTGAAGTACGGCCTGCCGTAGTTATTCGAAAGGCAATCGGCAGGAGCGGGTCCGCTGAAATTGCTGTCCAAAGGTTGCAAAGCCTGGTTCAAGTCGCTGGACTCGTGATTCCAGAGCCGATATGCATGAGTTCCCACATATCCCGCGGTGAACACCCAGTTCTGGGCAAACTGATGCTGCACCGTCAGATTCCACTCCAGAATCTTTGGCATCACACGCTTGGATCCGGTGGTTTTGACCGAACCTGCCAGGTTGTTTGGGTCATAAGGCGGAAAAGCAGCCGGAAAACCAGTGGAGATAAGTTGTGCCGTAACTGGAAGGTTAGCCGCGCTGTATTGTGCCGCATTAAAGGTATCCTGGGGGGGGTTCAGACCCAAGTCGTCAAAAATGTTAGATTCCGCGGAATGAAAGATGCCGAACGCGGAGCGGACCACTGTATTGTGCGGTAAGGTCCATGCCAACCCGATGCGCGGCGCCCAGCCGTCCTTGTCGAATTGCACTCCAGCGTGGGGAAGAGCTCCTGTTCCATAACCGACGTCCATCATCCCCGTCTGGAGATTGAAATTGCTGACGCGACCGCCGGCTGGCGAAGCTATTTCATAGCGCAGCCCAATGTTCAAAGTCAGATTCGAGCGGATGCGCCAATCGTCCTGCGCAAAACCCGCCAAGTCCCAATAACTCGTCAGGTAGTTCCCCTGGAGGTAGTCTTGTTCGGTGTAATTGGAGATCCCCGTCAGGAGATCGCCAAAGCCATCGCCGGTGTAGGCACCGCTGAAAACGAACCAGCCGCGCGGAGACTCCAATTGAAAGAAGTTGCGCTTTTGCCGCCGGAAATCGAAGCCGTATTTCATGGAGTGCTTGGCATGCGTCCAGGTCACCGTGTCCGCGATCTGATAAATATTTTCGTGAACATGCTCGGGAAGCCATTGCGAATCACCAAGCGAGGTGTAGCCGGCAGCGTCGATGTTCGTCAGACCTGAAGAGTTCAAATCGCCGCGGTTAGAGTTTGGAATTCCCAGGGCCAACCCCAAGTTCTTTCCGTAGTTGAACGGCAGGGCATTCACCGAATAGCGGAAGTATCCGCCGTGAAGATCGTTGATGAGCGTTGGGGAGAACGTGTGCGTGTAGCCGATGCCTAGGTGCTGACCGCGTGATTTGCTGATGCTGGGGCAGCAGTCGGAACCTCCCAAATCGCCCAGGGGGCCGGGCCGCTGGCTTCGAACATCGCTGAAACTGTAAGAAGCGAATACGGTGTCCTCGGCACGGAACTGGTGGTCAACCCGGATGTCGAAGGAATCCTGATTGTTGATCCGCTTTTGTGTCGTCACATAATTCTGGGTGAAATAGTTCTGCTGAGTCGGATCAGTGTTCATTGGCTGTGGATAGGCGTTTAGCACATTGGACCCAACGGAATTGATCAGAGGCGAGCCATCGGGCTTTGTCGCGAGGTCCAACCGGTTGTTGGGAATGTCCAGCCCCGTGTAGGGATTCACGAGCTGGATGCCCTGTTGCAGAAGCAGTTCACTGAAGTCTCCCGTGCGTTCAGGAATGGTCGGCACGCTGGACACAAATGGATCGGTCTCGCGGAGGCGGTAGCCCTCGTAATTGCCAAAGAAGAAAGTCTTGTCCTTGCGAATGGGTCCGCCGATGAAGCCGCCAAACTGATTGCGCTGGAATGGCGTCTTTCCAGGACTGAAATAGTTCAGCGCATCGAGCTTGTCGTTGCGGATAAATTCGTAAACACCACCATGGAAGCTGTTCGTGCCGGACTTGAGCACAACGTTTACCGCAGCTCCGCCACGCCCAAACTCCGCGCCCATTGAGTTCTCTTCCGTACGGAATTCCTGAATGGCATCCGGCGGCGGAAGAACAACCGTGCCGCCTAGTCCGAACTCATTGTTATCCACGCCGTTGAGAAGGAAATTGTTGTTGCTGACGCGCAGACCGTTCACGGAAATCGCTTCATTGGCCCGCTCATTTTCGAAGACGCCGCCACTCACGTTCGAACCGGTCTGGCCGCCGTTCGCGCCTGGGCCCAAATAGGCGAGTTGAATGAAATTACGCCCGTTCAGCGGCAGGTCGGTGATCCGCCTCTCCGTCTCAATCGTCCCCAGGGAAGAACTATCCGTTTGCAGAAGTGGTGCGGCGCTGCTTACCTCAATGGTTTCCGAGGCCACCCCAAGTTTCAGCGAGAAATCTACGCGGACGGCTTGGTTGATCCCCACCTCGACGCTAGGCTCGACCGCGCTCCGAAAACCCTGCTTCTCTACGCGCACTGAGTATCGGCCAATCTTCAGCAGTTGCGCAGAGTAGTTCCCCTCGTCATTTGTCGAAAGCTCGGTCACTTGGTTTGTTTCCAGATTGGTGACGATAATCTTTGCCCCAGCAACGGTTGCGCCAGTCGAATCCGTCACAGTGCCAACAATTGTGCCGCGGTCCACCTGGGCGTTCGAACCGCCTGCGAATGCCAAAACAAGTAAGAAAACTGAAAGGAAAGTAACGCAGATCTTGCGGACCTGGTTGAACATGACACCCCCCATGGACTCAAAGAAACAAGTGTTGAATCGAGTTAATATTGCAGGGGCGGCCTGCTGTCAAGTAAGATTCTCACCATCGAGGTTGGTCTCGCTCCGATTTCACGTGACTAACTCGCCAAGCAAACGGAATCTTCCGCTTAGGGGGAGTGCTTTCCTATGAAATTCGTCGTCGGTTTGTTTCTCGCCATCCCATTTCTTTTTGCCATGCCGTCGCAAAACCCGACCCCTCAGCCGCCGAAGCGCTTAGAGGAACTCCGGGACAAAACGATTCTGGTCTTTACTCCTCATCCTGATGATGACGTGTTTGGCGCGGGTGGCACGATCGCCCTTCTCAACCGCAATCACAACAAGGTCTACCTCGTCGTTTACACGAATGATGACAAGGGTTCCTACGATCCCGACATGAACTCCCAGCGCCTGGCGCAGATTCGCCGCTCTGAACAGGAAGTCTCCGAAGGTCTGCTCGGCACGCCGAAAGAGAATATCTTCTGGATGGGTTATGACGATGGAATGCTCGAGTACGCGCCTCAGCCAAAGCTCACGGAAGAAGCCACGGCCATCATCCGCCGCATTCGCCCGGACGTGCTCCTGAGTGTTGATCCGGGTGAGTGGTACGAGCGCTGGCACAAGAGCGATCATCGCATGGCTGCGTTTAACACCATTGACGCCGTGCGCGCCGCCGAATTCTGGCTCTATTTTCCCAACCAGAAGTTGCAACAAGGGCTGCAACCTTACAAGGTTCCGGAGATGTATTTCTTCTATCCCTCTCCGCTGGAAGCGAATTACTTCGTCAACATTGACAGCGTCATGGATCTGAAAGTCGAGGCCGCCCTCAAGCAGGTGAGCCAGTTCGAACCCGCAGTGAACAAATACCGGCCGGACTGGGATGCCAAAGATTATGCAAAGGCCAAGGAAGAATTGCGGAGCGAACAACCGCGGAAGGATGGTCACTTCGTCGAAGCGTTTCGTTACGCGACAGGCTTCAATCAGTTTTGATCAAGTTTGAATTCATTTTTACCAGGTCAGGAGATTGTCATGGCGGAACTTGCATTGAACGGCGGAAAGAAGTCCAAGCAGAAATCATTTCCCGTTTGGCCGCAGTATGACGAAGCTGAGCGCAAGGCCCTGATGGAGGTGCTCGACAGCCGGATCTGGTGGAGAACACCCGGAACCCGCACGCTCGCTTTCGAACAGGAGTTTGCCCAGTTTCATCACGCAAAGCACGGAATTGCGGTTACCAATGGCACCGCCGCTCTGGAAGTCACGATGTCCGGCCTCGGCATTGGTCCGGGCGACGAAGTGATTGTTCCCGATTTCACGTTCGTTGCGACCGCGAGCGCTGTTCTGTATGCCGGTGCGCTTCCGGTCACGGTCGACGTTTCACCCGAAACGTACTGTCTCGATCCCAAACTTGCGGAAGCGGCGATTACCTCGCGCACCAAGGCCATCATCGCTGTCCACATGGGCGGGCATCCAGCCGATTTGGACGCACTCGGTGATCTTGCCAAGAAGAAGGGTATCGCGCTGGTGGAGGACAGTTCGCACGCCCACGCCACAGAATGGAAGGGCAAGCCTATCGGCGCCATCGGGACCGCGGGCACGTTCAGCTTCCAGGCGAGCAAGCTCATGACCGCGGGCGAAGGCGGCGTCATCATCACCAATGACGACGCGTTCGAAAAGCAGGCTCGCAGCGTCCATGATTGCGGCCGCATGCCCGGGCAGTGGTTTTACAGCCACTACATCAACGGGTCGAACTATCGCTTGAGTGAATGGCAGGGGGCGGTTCTCAGCGTGCAGTTGAAGCGCCTGGATGCGCAGACGCAGCTCCGGCACAAGAACGCCCGCATTCTGGACAAGCTGCTGTCTCAGATTCCCGGGATCACCCCGCAGAAGCTGGACCCACGCTGCACGCGCAATGGCCACTACGCCTATATTTTCCACGTCGATTCGAAACAATTTGCTGGCGCGAGCACGGAAAAACTGATCGAAGCCATAATCGCCGAAGGCATTCCGAATCAAGCCAGCTATCCGCCCGTCCATGCACTCGACGTTTTCCAGAACGGTGAGTACCGCAAGCGCCTTTGCGGCACCCAGGCCATCGAGCCGCACCCGTTCCTCAAGGCAAATTATCCCCACACGCACCGCGCCGCGTTTGAAACCATTTGGATTCCTCAGCCCACACTGCTGGGCGACGAAGAAGACATGCACGAAATTGCCGCCGCCTGGAGCAAAATTCAGAAATTTGCGAAAGAGCTTGCGTGATTCGAATTGAAAAACGGGGCTACGGCGGCTGGCCGAATTCCTATTTTCTTTCCAATGATTCGGTCGAGCTTGTAGTGCTGGCGGATGTTGGTCCGCGTGTCATCCGATATGGCTTCCGCGATGGGGAGAATCAATTTCACGAATGCGCCGGTCAGGCTGGATTCTGCGGAGGCGATGAATTCCGTCTTTATGGAGGCCATCGCCTGTGGGCCTGGCCGGAAGTCGAGCGCACCTATTTCCCCGATAACCGCCCCGTCGATGTCGCGACGCATCCTAGCGGCGCTACCTTTACCGCTCCCGTCGAATCCGAAGCGCCTGGTACGTCGCTGCAAAAAGAGATCTCCATCGAACTCAGCGAGCAGGGAAGTGGCGTTCGGCTCGTTCACTCCATCACGAACCATGTGCAGGTACCAGCACAGCTTGCCGTCTGGACACCGACGGTGATGCGGCCGGGCGGCCGAGCGATCCTCCCGTTACCGCCCCGCGCTGCAATGGATAAAAATCATTTTCAGTCGGTCTCGCCACTGACTTTGTGGTCCTTTACGGATTTCACGGACAGCCGCTGGGCTCTGGGGCAAGAATTCTTACAGCTAATCCAGCAGGAGCATCCCACGGGGAGATTCCCGGAACAGATGAGTGGCATCTTCAGTCCTGCAGAGTGGGGAGTTTACGTGCGTTCTGGATGCGTATTTCTAAAGCGGGCGAAAGTCGTGCCAGGCGCACAGTATCCTGACTTCGGCTGCAACTTCGAACTATTCACGAATTCCGAATTTCTGGAACTGGAAACGCTCGGACCACTTGTCACTTTGCAGCCCGGCAAAACTGCGCAGCATGTGGAGCATTGGTGGCTGTTCGATGGCGTTCCACCAATCACTGCGGAAGACTCCATCCGCAGCGGCATACTTCCGCTTGTCGAAAAAACAGCAGGCAGTTGAACGCAGCCACAATCGAATCGCTATTTAGTGGCAGGGCCGGTGTCCAGCTTGTCGCAAGGTGCTTTTTCGATCGGTTTTCCGCTCAAGAGTTCCGCAGCAACGCAGGCATAACCGGTGGCCAACTGCGAGCTCGCAGAATTGGTTTCGTGATAGTGGGCAGGAACGCCCTTGTCTGCGCAGGCGTCGGCCGCTTCCTTGAAGCCTTCGTTCGGGTTAAACGATGGCGAATGAAAATCGTATCCGGGCACGAGATACCCGAGTTCCTCCGGCGAGAGCCCGAAAACAAATTTGTATTTCGCCTTCATCAATGGCCGCAGTGCAGGTTCCGCTGCCCTTCCCGTATCGGCGGCTGGGCAATCGTTCCGCCGGTGCTCTGTTACGCCGTAAAACACCTCAGGGAAGAGCTCTCCGGGTGTCGTGAGAATCTGGGCATCGCCAAACTGGACCGAGTAAACCTTGGTCACGACTTCGATCCCGTTTGGCGTGTTCCACTGTGGCGGTTTCACCAAAGTACCCTGCTGCATTAAAAAGGAATAGCCGGCATTGTCCATGGGAACGCGCAGTTGGGCTTGCTTCACTTCGATCCCCGAAACGGTGGACCATTCGCCGCGATCGAGGGCCTGAATGGCAGCCTTCGCCACATCCTGTCCGATTGCTACTGTCCGCGCGAACGTGAAGCTCGCCGCTTTATTTTTCAGGTCCATCGGAAAGGTCTTGCCATCAAAGGTGGTCCGTGTGCTTCGCTGATTGTCGCCAACAATTTCCACGGCTCCCAGGTCGCCTGAGACGTACACGGCCGTGCCGCCGTACTTCTTTTCTATTTCGTCTCGCACGGTGCCCGGGAAATCGGACGTGAGCAAAGTATTTTCGTCCTCGAGGGACTCCGGGTGGGTATTCCAGTTCACCAGCGTCGCCACCACTCTCTCTGGTTTTTCGCCATTGGCTGCCACAAACTGCATGACGCGCATTTCATCATCAAAAAAGACCGGGGGACGGCCGTCGGTGCGTGTCTGCATGTTTACCAGGGAGGGCGAAAGGCTCGGATTGGTTAGCGCGAGTTTCAGAAGCACGGGAACGGGAGATTGCGCTGCCAAGGTGACCGCTTTGGCGATCTGCCGATCCACGAATTGCAGATACTTTGGGAATTTTCCGTCACTCGCTGGACTGACTCCCCACAAGCCAATCGTATCCGGTCCTTCGTGGTTGTGGGTGCAGGTTAGCAAGATCTCCTGAATGCCTAGCCCGGGATCAATCAGGGATTTGGCGTGGTCCAACCCAAAATAGCCACTGTTTTGGGAATAGCCAATCAGGTCGAGAGAAACGATGGCAATGCGCTTTGAGCCCGACTCCAGGACGATCGCTCTTGCCCAGAGATCATCGTGTTTTCCGGTCGCCAGCCGGTTGTTTCCAAATCCAGCCATAAAGATTCCACGATAGGGTTTTGCCGCCGTTTGTCCCATGGTTCCGTACACGTCGGAGGATGTGAATGGCTCTCCTTCATCCCAGCGGCCGTTGTGATTTGCATCCACAAAGACGTCACCCCAGACGCCGGACGCGGTGCTTGGCCCTTTCCAATCAGGATTCTCGCCGAAAGGAGTGATTTTGACGGCCGCGGCTCCCACTTTGAGCCCAGTCTCGGCGCCGGCGTTGGCTTTCTGTGCGGCACATTGTTGAACGAACAGCAGGGAAACAAGAAAACACAAACATCCAATTTTTTTCATGAGTTCGAAGGACTCCGCCTTTGGCGCAAATCTAGTGACCCGCTAAGGTTGTGTCAAGCAACGGGACAGCCTCAGTTCCTGCGATCCGTGGTCCAAACAAATGTTGCGACCGTATTTTGATTCAATGTGTATGGCACAAACTGGCCGTTCCACCCAACGTTGAATTTGATTTGCGCACTCGCGTTGTTCAGGACGAGTAAGACAATCATCCCATCCGGATAGGACCCCAGGTACCCGCACGGTATAACTTCCGTCGCGTGCTAGAATCCGCGTCATGGGGCAGCATGACGAGTATGGAAAGTTGATTCTCACGCAAGCAGCAGGATGCAGTTGCGACGGACCAAGTACAATCACCTGCTATGGCGACAGCTCGGCGCACATCGACGGAACGGTTGGTTCCACGATTGCGGTGGTGATTGAATCACGGACAGGCAAACAAGTTCGCGGTGCTCTTCTCGATCTGGTTTTGCATGCTTAGCATCGCAATCCTTTAACTACTATTTCCGCGATGCAAAGAGAGTTGTAGTTTATTTTCCGAAACACAACAGAATAAAGATTCTACCGGCCCTTGAATGCGCACTCACTCACCTTTACAGACCTTTTCATCTCTACAACGGGCCGTCTGAAAGGAAGTTTCTTGCAAAATGCGCAACTCGCAGGGATATGAAGGCAGTTAAGAAGATCGTCCGTCAAATATTCCCCCTCTAAGAACTTCCTCACCTACGACTTCGCGAACTCTTTTGCGCAAGATTCAGGGTTAGTAAGCCTCGTTATGTGTTCCGCGTCAAAAGGTCGACGGTGCGCTGGTCGGGTTTGCCGTCGAAGTATTTCGCCAAAGCTTTTACGAAGATCGCATTTTCCGCGGCCACATTGGCAAATAAAGTCATCGAAGAACGGAACTTTAGGTTATCCGGATCTCC
>Ga0116137_1001487_pt1 | contig 15386 bp, 5 predicted proteins | sample June2015DPH_20_1_3_FD_88973 | JGI IMG/M metagenome (GOLD analysis project Ga0116137, IMG submission 88973) | Peatland microbial communities from SPRUCE experiment site at the Marcell Experimental Forest, Minnesota, USA - June2015DPH_20_100 | ecosystem: Environmental > Terrestrial > Soil >...
ACCTTGCATTTTTTATTTCATTTTTGTGATTAATTCTGACATCATTTTATGATGTATTTTTACATCATATGATGTATTTTTACATCAAAAAACCTTGCATTTTTTATTTCATTTTTGTGATTAATTCTGACATCATTTTATGATGTATTTTTACATCATATGATGTATTTTTACATCAAAAAACCTTGCATTTTTTATTTCATTTTATGACGCATTTTACACGTGGTTAGTTCATTTCATTTCCGTAAGGAATTTAAGAAGCTTTAAACGTAAAAACATAAGAAATAAAAGCAATTTTCAGTTGAGTTACGATTTAAAATAATCAAGGAGCTTCCTAAATGAAATATGAGAGCATGACAATCCGCAAAGCCGTCCAATTGATAGATGAGAAGCACTTGCTCTTGCCACACATCCAGCGACCCTTTGTATGGAAGCAGGATAAGACAAACAATCAAGTCAAACGGTTTTTTGATTCTATCATGCGCGATTATCCTTTCGGCACGCTACTGTTTTGGAGGACACGAGATCGAATCCAACTTAGGTCTTTTATTCGCAACTACAGAGAGAACATGGACGGCAGAGAGACCTATCTGAAAACCAGCGAGTACAAGGACAAAGAGAAGCTCCTCGTGCTTGACGGACAACAGCGGCTTCAAGCTTTCTACATCGCTCTCAAAGGAACCTATAATGATAGAGAGCTGTATTTCAACATCTTGAGCGGGGATACCGTCTTTTGGGAACTCCAAGACGAGCTGAAGTACAATTTTGAGTACCTTACGCCAGCGGAGGCAGGCAGCAAGCGAAGCCCAGACAGCTACTGGGTGTTACTCAAGGATATCGTAATGTCAGACGAGCCCTTTACTGAGACAAAATGGAAAATTCTGGGTGATATGCAAAAAGCGGGCTTTGAAATGACCCGTGACATCGAAATGAAAGTAGACACGAACGGCAACAAGATTGTCACTCTTTTTGCCCTGCAAGAGCTCATTTACTACTACACTATTGACGGCACGGTCGGAAAGCCTATCTTATATGACGAAATTCTTGAGATCTTTATTCGGGCAAACTCAGGCGGCACGGTGTTAAGCAAATCTGACCTGATGTTTTCGCTCATAAAACTCAGCTGGGATAGCGCTGAAGATGAGTTTGAGCAACTTTTAGGAGAGATGAACAAACAAAATGCCTTCAATTTCGACAAGGATTTCATCTTAAAAACCTCTCTCGTTCTCATTGGCAAGAGGGCCAGATTCGCGGTAGAAAAGTTCAAAGGAAAAACAGGGGAAGCAAATCTCGCCACCATTCACCAGAATTGGCACAAGATAATAGAGAGCTTTCACTGGCTGAGCGATTTCTTGGCATACGCACGCATAACCTCAGATCAGATCCTGCCCAGTTACAACGCTCTCATCCCACTCATTTACTACGCGTTCAGAAATGATAACAAGCTGTTCTCTCCAAAAGTGAAGAATAACATGCAAACGTGGCTCTACGGAGCGCTTCTCAACGGGAATTTCAGCGGTCAATCTGATGGCATCATCGATACGTGCACAGACGTTATAAAGATGCACTCGACTGCGGACTATTTTCCGTTTGAACATCTCGATAGCGAGTTGAGGCGGAAGTATAACAGAATCGTGGGCATCAACCCTAATATCATTGACGGGAATGCGCAACTCGTTCTGAATCTAATATATCTTTACAACAAGCACGTGGTGAATTTCCAACCACGACTCCTCGGCAACTCGCCAGAAAAGGACCACATTTTCCCCAAGAGCAAGATGTCCAAGTTGTATCCGGGCAACTTGGTTAACGACATTGGCAACTATATGTTGCTCGAGAAGAGTCTTAATATCATCAAAACAAACGAGTTGCCTAAGAAATTCTTCGAAGATGCGCGTGCAGAGCAGCCTGATTTTTTCCAGCGGAACCTTATTCCGAACGACCCCCAGCTACACCAACCAGAAAACTTTCCTGCGTTCGTGAGTGCTCGGCGGAAGTTGATATGTGATACCTTAAAAGAAGTGCTCGTTTACGTCGGTGAGAATGGCGAAATCATCCGCCCCGGAAGCGTCGTAATTGAGGACGAGACAGAAGAAGAATCGGCGATAGAGCATCAGGTATGGGATTTTGATTCTTTTTTTGAAGCACTTGAAAAAAATGACCCAAACAGTGTTAAAACGGCACGGAAGCTTCTTGAATGGGGAGAACGCACGCATGATAGGATTTGGTGGAGTTCGGGCAAGCGATGGGGTACATTTAGCCCCGTGTTCGACGCCTCCATCGGTGGCACCTCTAATTGGTATATCCTTGTCCACGTTCGAACCAACGGCTACATCCAGATTCGATTTGCGGTGTTGCGCAGGAGACCTCCCTTCGATAATGAAGCGATCCGTCGTGAGTTTCTTCAGCGGTTAAACGAAGCTGTCAACATAAACCTGCCAGCAGAGGCCATTGACACGCTCCCAAGCATCAGAATGTACGAACTAAGAAACGAGGAAACGCTGCAAAAATTCCTTGACGTACTCGAATGGGCTTTGCGGACAGTTAAAGCCGCTAGTAGGTCTTAAATACGCCCTGAGGTTTAGGGGCTGACGTAGTTCGAAAATGACTATATTCAAGTTGCTCAAACCGAGAAGCTACTCTTCCACTTCTTTAGTCTCACACAGCTCGCCATACCCACAAAATAGGCAGGCATCGTAAGAAGGTGAGGCATCGAACGACTCGCTTATGACCTGCTCAATGATTCCTTCTAGTCTAGCCTTTTGCTTCTCGAGGTTTTGTGCGTCTGGCTCGTAATCCACCACGCGTCTCTTCTTAAGATACAGCAGAGAGCATCTTACGGGGATCTGTCCGAACTTATTCTGTATAGCCAGACTATAAACGTTCATTTGGATATTGTCCGGCATTTTTTTCTTGCTCTCCATCGTGCTGCCCGTCTTAAAATCTACGACGACGTATTGGCCATCACTAGTTCGTTCCAGTCGATCGATGAAGCCCTTGACATTTCTGCCGTTGAGCGGAAAGAGAAATTCGACTTCAGTGCCTATAACCTCATTCTCATTCTCGAGATTCCACTCAATGTAGGTCGTCAGAATCTGTTCTGCTTCGACTCGCTTCTCTCCTTCTTCCTGTTTCGAAGTGAATCCAGCGGACGGCCACAAACGTTCGAGTAGTTCAAAGGCCTTGCCTTCAGAGGGCGGGATCCCCTCCAGTTCTCGCAAAGTCAGCTGATAGATCACGTCGTGAATAAGAGAGCCCAGATTGAACGACATCTTGCTCGCTGAAGGGACCTTGAGCACATACGTGAACTTGTAATGCAGCGGGCAATTATGATAGGTGTTAAGCGCCGATGCGGAAAATCGATGGGTATCGCTGATCAAGGGAGCGGACTCCGCTTGCAGGAGAGCTTCAAGCCAACCATCGCTGACGTTTGCTTCCAAGAGTTGCTCGACGCTGAATGCATCCAAACCAAGACCTGCTTCTAAAAGGCGGATCTTTTCAAGGTCAATAACGTGTTGAAGCGCGGTTTTGGTACGCATCTGATAGATTGCTTGAGCCGCCTGCTCTTGCAGCTTCCTTTTGGCTTTTTCAACAGGGCTTTCCTCACTCAGGATGTGGGCGGCCTCCTCTTGTTCAACGTATAAACGTTCAACCAGGGGATTGTTTTCGTAGTCAAGTTCCGAAAGAAACGTTGACGGTTTGGATTGGTTCTTGTTGTTACCATACTGCTCGGCATACGTGAGGTAGAGCTTGCGCTCAGCGCGGGTCATGGCGACATACAAAAGGCGCCGCTCTTCTTGCAAGTAAAGGGCGCGCTCGTCTTCTTCGATCTTGAGTCCCCGTGAAAGATCGCTCGGCACGTAGAATGGTTTTGATCGGTGTTTCGAGGGGAACTTGTTAGCTGCGAGATCAATAACAAAAACGATCGGAAATTCTTTGCCTTTGCTCTGGTGCACAGTCATAACCTTGACGCTGTCTGTCTCTTCATAGTCCTCAATCTCGAGGTCAAATCCGCTAAGAAGTTCGAGGTATGCAAGCAGATCTTCGGCCGAGGCTTCTCTCGTTAGCGAGGCATATTCTTGCACCAGCTGATAGAACCTGTTCAGCAGCGTCACGTTACGGATATTGCCGCCGTCAATGTTGTTCTTGTAAAGGCCCGAGTAGTGTATAAGGATCTCATATACAAGCTCTATTAAGCTCACTCGCTCTTTTCGACTTAGGAGCTCCTCGACCAAGTGTGCGATTTCTGCAATCTCCACATTCTGGGTAGGTAGGAAATCCCCTGCTTCAAGCATAGCGTAAAAGACCCCATCTGTGACATTGTCTATTTGCTTCTCTCGCCTAGCGTAAGAATTGAGATGACTGATATTTGCCTCTGTGATTCCGAGGCTCTTCATGACCCTCGTAAGTGAAACACCGGCCACTAGCGGGTCATCGATAATCCTTAGATAGGCGATTATATCACGTATTACCTGGGACGCAAAGAAGTCGACTTCTCCGACAAACTCAGCAGGTATCCCATTTTTTTGCAGGATGTCGTGTATCTTCACTCCGGCAACTCGCTGTCTGCTCAAGACAGCGATATCTTTGTACGAAATAGGGCCTTTTTCACCGCTGTGGCGGCGAGAGAACTCGGTTTTGACGCATTTTTGGATCTCGTTAAGCACATATGCCGCTTCAGCTTGCTCATTTTCACATGTGGCAACAGTGATCAACGCTTCGTCAGAGTTGTGGGTGGTCAGTGCCTTTTCTTTCCTGTACGGGGCGTTCTGCATAAGCTGCATTGCAAGCTTCAATATATTCCGTGAGTTCCGATAATTAATGTCAAGAAGAAGCTCTTTAGACGTAAAATGATTCGCAAAATCTTTGAAGTTGGTCAGATAGGCGCCACGAAAACGGTAGATTGCTTGATCATCATCGCCCACGACGCACACATTTTCTCCGGCAAGCTGCTTAATCAAACACAGCTGTGCGAAATTTGTATCTTGAAACTCATCAACCAAAATGTGCGTGTATCTCTGCCGGTACCGTTTGAGTAGCAGTGAGTTTTCTGCAAAAAGCCGCGATGTTTCTGCGATCTGATCGTCATAATCGAGAAGCTGCTCCTTGCGTTTATATGGCTCATATGCTTGGTAGACTTTGAGGAGGTCGCTGAGCTTATTGAGATAGTTTCGCTCCTCTTCTGACAGCTGTTGTGCATCCTTTTCGTTGAGATACTTTTCCAGGTCTTCTGTGCTGATGAGCTCATCTTTGAAAGATGAGATGCCGTCCATAATCGATTCAACCAGCCTCGCGGCATTGTTGCCCACTTTCAGATATTCGAAGCCAAAAGAATCGACATTTCTGAGTGCCCACACAAGCTGATTTGTTCTGTCGATGTGGCCTGAAGAGAAGCTAATGCCAGAATCGAGTACGTTGTCTTGCAGGACGCCAAAACAGAATGAGTGAAACGTTCCGATCGTTAGGTCAGAAGGATCAATGCTTTTTTCAAGCCGTTCAACCATTTCTTGGGCAGCTTTTCTAGAGAAAGTCAGAGCGAGAATGTTTTCAGGCTTGACTCCAGTAGCGAGAAGATGCAATATTTTTTCAGTTATGACTAGAGTTTTTCCTGATCCCGGCCCCGCCAGGATTAACTGAACTCCGCACTCTTCCACTGCCTTTTTTTGGGCAGAGTTGAGAGACATGCGTAAGGATATCTGATCCCACGAGTGAAAAGTCTTGTGATCGCCGTCTCTTGAAGAAGCGTTCGTCGAAATAAGTGTGAACTTCTGATCGCATCGCATCTCGTCGCCTATTTAGCAGTACGGCGTCAGTGCTCACGATACGAAGGCATATAAGTGCCAACCGCATGTGATTCCACCGTTGAGGAAACGCAGAGCGGAACTAAATCTGGAGACTGTTAGTCGATATGAATCGCTATCAGGCTCAGAATCTTTAGGTGACCCTTATGATCCAGATCGAGCCCGATAATGTTCTAAACGGACCTTTTTGGCCCGAGAAAGTCAGAGTTATATCGGTTAGACATATCGGCACTAATCAGACAAAGATCGAGGCCGTTGGACTTAGATCAATGCGTTACTATAACAGTATACTTTCATTTCAAGACATCGAATCGATCGAAATAATCGAGAGCAAGATGTTTCGGTTCACCGGAGACGGAACCTTGTCGTATTTGTACCTCGAATCACATCGCATTAGAAATGCTTTCCAGTTTGACCCTCTGTTTGCTGTCAATGTCTCGCAAATAGATCCATTGCCACATCAAATTGAGGCTGTATACAACTATATTCTTCAAAATCCCCGCATTCGATTTATGCTAGCAGATGATCCTGGTGCAGGAAAAACAATTATGGCGGGACTTTTGCTCAAAGAATTGAAGTATCGTGGACTGGTGCAACGAACTTTGATAGTAGCTCCAGGGCATCTCAAGGATCAATGGCATAGGGAAATGAAAGACAAGTTTCAAGAGAAATTCAAGGTAGTGGATCGCAATCTCATGCGTTCATCCTGGGGACAAAATGTATTTACGGATGAGAATCAGGCGATTATCTCACTAGATTTTGCAAAGCAAGACGATGTGATGCTTGCCCTTAAGGATTCCCGCTGGGACCTCACTATAGTAGATGAAGCTCACAAGATGTCCGCTTACAAATATGGTGAGAAGGTCACCAAGACAGGACGATATAACTTGGGAGAGTTATTATCCCCGCTAACCGACTATCTCCTCTTCCTTACGGCTACACCCCATCGGGGCGATCCCGAGAATTTCCGCCTTTTGTTAGACCTCTTGGAACCAGGGCTTTTTGCTGACACATCTATGCTAGCCGAATCGATCGAAAACAGAGACAACCCGCTTTTTCTTCGAAGACTTAAGGAAAACTTGAAAGACTTTGATGATGTGCCAATATTCCCACCACGGACTGTCGAGACTATCGGATATCAGCTATCAGACGAAGAGGCTAGGTTGTATAATGCAGTAACTGAGTACGTTCAGAAGCACTTCAACAAAGCTCTAGAAAAAGAGAAACGCAATGTCGCTTTTGCGCTTACAATTTTGCAGCGCCGTTTAGCTTCCAGTGTGCGGGCCATCAGAAAATCTCTAGAACGCCGAGAAGAGAGACTCAAAATCTTGCTCGAAAAAAGCCAAATCTTCCAAGATATTCAATTTGACGAAGGATATTTGGACGATTTGGAGGAGAAAGAGCGGTGGAAAAAAGAAGAAGAGCTGTTAGCCAAGCTCACTTCTGCGGATTCTTTTGATGAGTTAGAAGTCGAGATAGAGAAGCTGCAAGATCTTGTAGCAATTGCAAAAGAAGTCGAAAAGAAAGAGATCGAGACAAAACTGACTGAGCTTAAGAGAGTGATGGACTCGGAACACCTCTCTAGTACAGATGTAAAGCTGCTAATCTTTACAGAGTCCAAAGACACGCTAGAGTATCTTGTCGAAAAGCTCAAAAAATGGGGTTACCCTGTTGTGTTCATTCACGGCGGAATGGATCTTGATCAGAGAATCAGAGCTGAAAATGAGTTTAAAAATACGGCTCAGATAATGGTCTCGACCGAAGCAGGCGGCGAAGGGATCAACCTGCAATTCTGCTGGCTTATGGTCAATTATGACATCCCTTGGAATCCAAATCGTCTTGAGCAACGGATGGGACGTATCCACCGTTACAAGCAACGCCACCACGTCCACATATACAATTTGGTAGCGACTGACACACGTGAAGGGCGGATTTTGGCGAGGCTCTTTGAGAAACTCCAGCATATCAGGGATCAGCTAGGATCAGACCGGGTTTTTGATGTGATCGGCGAAGTTCTCACTGGAAAAAGCCTAAAAGACCTCATAGTTGACGCTATTGCCGATAGGGGAATGTGGGAGGAGGCGCTACGAGACTTTGAGCGGACGCCTGACGAAGCGATAATTCGAAAAGTGAGGGAGGCTAGTCTCGAGGCCTTAGCTACGCCCCATATTGATCTATCCCGAGTTCTCGGGGAGCAACGACAGGCTATTGAGAATAAGCTCGTGCCAGAATATGTTGAACAGTTTTTCATTACGGCTGCCGCACCGCTGAATATTAAAATCGAAGAGCGACAAAAAGGGATCTGGCGGATTACATCGGTGCCTTTCGATGTTAGAGACCAGCCTCACGAATTTAAAATAAGATTTGGAGAAGTTTTTAAAGAATATAACAAAATTACTTTTGACAAGGGGAATGTAGCTCAACATGAGGCTGAATTTGTCGCAATGGGGCATCCTTTACTAGAGTCGGCGGTTAGCAGCATTCTAACACAATATGAATCGATTGCGGCTGAAGGCTCGACGTTCGAAGACCCCGAACGAAAAAAGGATGGGATAGTGTGGTTCTTTGAGTGCGAGATAAGGGATGGCAATGCCAAGACTGCTGGGAAAAGGCTTCTTGCGCTTTACCAAGATCTGTTGAATACGGCAGATCCTTTTAGCTTCGTCAATTCGTCGATTCTTTACGATTTGAAGCCTCTGAGTGAGAGGGAGTCGTCCACTGAGGTAAGCCAGCTCCCCTCTGGTTCCATAGATATGGATGCTATCAACATGTTCGTCATCAATCATGGGATCGAAGTTTACAGGAAGGAATTGTTGGAAAGGCGCCAACGGGATGCGGACATTAAACAGAAGTACGGTATTCGATCGCTAGATTCGATGATCTTAGAGTCAGACGCTAAACTTTCTGACTATGAGACAAGGCGACTAAAGAAAGAGCATGTGCCGCCCGAAGTAACGATTCACAACGAGTTGCGAAAGAAAGAGGATCTGGAGCGAAAGAAAAAGAACCTCCTTAAAGAAATTGAAGCGGAAACTCACCTATATCCTGTTGAGCCCAAGATAATATCTGCCGTAAGGGTAGTCCCGGGCCCGGCTATAGGGGGAGAAATGTTTCCTGATTCAGAAATTGAACAACTTGGGATGCAAGTTGTTGCGGAATATGAAAGGAGCAAGGGCAGAGAACCTGAAGACGTCCATCTAAAAAATCTAGGATACGATATCCGTTCTTGCGACAAGGAGGAGCGGTTCCGTTACATAGAGGTGAAGGCGAGAGCGAGGAGCGGAGATATTGCTTTGACGCCTAACGAGTGGACTATGGCTAGCAGATTGAGAGACAAATATTGGCTCTACGTCGTTATTAATGCGCGGAGTAACGCAGCGCTATACCTCATTCCAGATCCAGCTTCCAAGCTTCAACCTGAAAAAGTGGTGAGTATCGTAAGGTACGTCGTGAAGGATTGGCAGGCACAATCGGAGGCAGCGTGATGAGTACCAGCTCATTTATCGAATCAGATTTTCCCGTGAAGGCGGTGAGTGACGAATCAGTTCACGAAAAGAACATGAAACGTGGTCACATCCATACCCTTCACCTCTGGTGGGCAAGGAGGCCATTGGCATCATCACGAGCCTCTATTTATGCAGCGTTCATACCCAAACCTAGCAATGAAGATGAAAGGCTAAGTACAGCCAACTTTATCGCAAAGTTGTCAAAATGGGAGAATACGTCTGATCAGAGAATTATTGAAAAGGCGCGGGCGGACATAACACTGGCAAATAACAACGACGTACCTAAAGTGTTAGATCCGTTTGCTGGAAGTGGTTCAATACCACTTGAAGCATTGAGACTAGGTTGTGAAACTCACGCCAGTGATCTGAACCCTGTTGCAACTTTTCTTTTGAAATGCATCCTTGAATACCCAGAGAGATATGGTGTAGTTAAGGTTAAGTCAAGTAATCTTTTAGGTGAGGAGGACGCGAATCCCCTACTTCAAGACATTAAAAGGTGGGGAGATTTCGTTCTTGAAGAAGCGAAGAGAGACCTAGAACAGTTTTATCCGAAAGAACGGGACGGCATTGCAGTATGTTACATATGGGTAAAAACTGTCAGATGTCGAAATCCGCGCTGCTATGCTGAGATTCCCCTTGCTAGGCAAACATGGCTTGTAAATAAAAAAAATAAAAAGATCGCTTACAAAATTATCGCGAAGGAAAATAAAATTGATTTTGAGATTAGAGAAGGAAAAAACATTGATTTTGATCCTCAAATTGGCACCGTTTCTAGGGCTAAGGTTGTGTGTCCCTGTTGTGGCTCTGGCTTGACATCTCAAGAGGTAAAAGAACAGTTTCAAGTAGGCAACGCAAGCCAGCGTTTAGTTGCTGTTGCGACAACTAACGCACAAGAGCAAGGTAAACGTTATCGCCAAGCTAATGACCAGGATTCGACTGCTTACCGTGAAGCCGAAGAATACCTTACTACAGCAAGAAGCGAACTCTTTGACAAGCTGGGAATTGATCCTATACCCGACGAACCCACACCAAAAGGGAAAGGACGAGGAGCTGAGAGAGCATTCTCAATTAGAGACTATGGTCTTGACACGTGGGGAAGTATATTCAATCCACGCCAAAAATTGTCATTAATAATTTTTTCTGAAAAAGTGCGGCAAGTGTATAAGCGGATTTTAGCTGAAGGACACGATGATGAATATGCGAAAGCAGTAGTCAGTTACTTAGCTATAGCGGTTGACCGACTGGCCGACCATAATTCCACCTTAAATATCTGGGTAACCAACGCAGAAACGAACGCGCATCCTTTTTTGAGGCAAGCTCTCTCAATGACGTGGGATTACTCCGAGCTTAATCCCTTTTGTACTACACTTCTCGGATGCTGGAAACCGACAATAGTGTGGATCACTAAACTAATAGGAACGGTGCAGCTAGACCGAATAGCGACCGTAACGCAATCATCTGCGACAGCATTAGAGTATCCAGCTAACTATTTTGATGCAGTAATCACAGACCCTCCTTACTACGACAACGTACCGTACTCCTACATGTCTGATTTTTTCTATGTGTGGCTGAAACGTACCGTCGGGAACATATATCCTGAACTTTTTGCCACACCACTTTCACCCAAGACTGAGGAGATTGTGGCATATGGCGATGGTGAGGGCGGATTCGAAGGCGGAAAAAGGCGGTTTGAGGAAAAGCTCTCTAAGGCTTTCCAAGAAACATGTAGAGTTCTCAAACCAGACGGTATTGCCTGCATTGTTTTTGCTCACAAATCTACTGAAGCGTGGGAAACTGTCATAAATGCCATTTCAGATTCGGGTCTATATCTTACGGCAAGTTGGCCTTTGCATACAGAACGACCTGGGCGACCACGAGCCCAATCAAGTGCATCGCTAGCATCATCTATCTACATGGTTTGTCGCAAACGAACTGAAAGGACGACGGCCGATTTCAGTGACATCAAGCCAAAGATTGAAACTCGAATTAAGGAGAGGCTAGACCAATTTTGGAATGAGGGCATTAGCGGAAGTGATTTTTTTATATCTGCCATAGGACCAGCTATGGAAGTTTTTGGCCGATATCAAACTGTAGAGAAACTGTCTGGCGACAAAGTCTCCGCGAGGGAACTTCTTGACCTCATACGTAAGAACGTCACTGAGTACGCACTTTCTAGAATCTTGGGAAGCTCCGACTTGGGTGGGATTGACGAAGAGTCCCGGTTTTACATACTCTGGCGGTGGGCATACAACTCTTCCAAAGTTCAGTTCGATGATGCAAGAAAACTTGCTCAAGCTGTCGGAATTGAAATAATTGATCAATGGACCCGCAGCTTTATCAAAAAAGACAAAGAATTCATTTCTGTTCTGACGCCCCTTGAGAGAGGGAACAAATTTCTTGAGAAGAGAAGGTACGATAATCTTGTGGACGTGCTCCATATCTGTCTCCTCTATTGGGAGAAGAACAAACGGAATGCATTGGTGGACTTTCTTGATGAAACGGGTAACTTCACAAATAATTCATTCTGGGAATTTGCACAGGCAGTTTCTGAGATTCTCCCTGATGGAGACAAAGAAAAACAGATGCTGCAGGGCTTCCTGTACGGCAGGAATAGCTATGTCAGCCCCAAATCCGGAATTGACCGTTTTCAAAAAACGTTGCTTGAGGAGTGATTCGTATGACGTTACCAGCATGGTGGCAGATCGCAGCGCCGCATGAAGATATTAGGCAGGGAAAATTGAATGAGGCGATTTTCGCAGCAGACCTAGGGGATGTGCTGGACAAGAAAGCACCTTTAGAATATCAAGACCCAAGCGTCTTTTTCCAAAAAACTTACATGACTCACGGGTTGGAGAACTTATTAAATAACGTGATAGGTCGTTTAAATGGAGAGATGGGCGACCCCGTAATTCAACTTCAGACTCCTTTTGGTGGGGGCAAGACTCACGCTCTTCTCACATTATACCACTATATACTGCATCCAACCGCAGCGAATCTTGATCAAGCATTTCCAAAAACAAGGAACGCGAAAGTGGCTGTATTTGTGGGAACGCAAGCAGATGTGATCGCAGGAAAAACTCCCTGGGGCGAGATTGCTGAACAATTAGGCCAATATGAAGTCGTGAAGGAGCACGATAAACAGCGCATCGCTCCTGGAAAAAAACGTCTAAGACAAATCTTAGAAGCGTCAGGACCGACCCTTATCATGATCGACGAGCTGCTTGAATATATTGTCAAAGCTAATCGTGCTGAACATATTGAAAACGTTACAAGAGGTCAGACGCTCGCATTCTTACAAGAGCTTACTGAGGTAGTTACCTCATCTCCAAATTGTTGTTTAGTCATTACGCTCCCAGCAAGCGTGCTCGAAAGGTACGATGAGCAGGCAGAGGCGGCTTTGCAGCAGTTGCAGAAGATCACGGGGCGAGTAGAAGCAGTATATGCACCCGTAGAAGGAATTGAAGTTTTTGAAGTTATCCGAAAGAGGTTGTTTGAAGATATAGGCGAAGAACGAGCTAGACAAGAAGTAGCTCAGCATTACTTTGCTTATTATCAAACGCTAAGCACCGACGTTCCATCAGAGGTAAAAGAGATTGAGTACCGAGACAGGATGGAACGTGCTTATCCATTCCATCCTGAGCTTATTGAAGTACTCTATGAACGGTGGGGATCATTCCCTACTTTTCAGAGAACAAGAGGGGTGTTAAGGCTTCTAGCAGAAGTCGTAGCTGATCTTTATGAACGAAAGGTGCTCTCTCCATTGATCCAGTCATCTCTCATCAACTTAGATAATCAGGTTATACGACGAGAGTTCATAAAACACATCGGCAACGATTTTGACAGTGTAATCTCCTCCGATATCGCTGGAAGGAATGCGAAAGCACCAAAGGTAGATAAGGAAATGGGCAGCGAGTATGCCAAATACAATATTGCACAAGGGATAGCTACTGCAGTGTTCCTCTACTCGTTTAGTGCAGGAACAAGTCAATCGACCACACTTCCAAGGATAAGGATCGCAACTCTTCGAGAAGGGATTCCAACCACTATCGTCGGAGATGCAATATCCAAGCTAGAAGGTGTTTTGTGGTTTTTCCACTCTGAGAACAGACAATATGCCTTTACTAAACAGATCACACTTAATAGAGTAATAGTCGAAAAACAAGAACAAGTTGATACAAAACTCGCTAACGCACTAAAAGGATTTGTTGAAGAAGTTGCTGGTAGCTATCTCAGTGTTATACTCTGGCCAGAGACACCATCTGACATTGCAGACAATAAGAACCTAAAGCTGGTTATCATCTCTCCGAGTATCTCTTATGGCTCAGATAAAGCGGAAGAGCTTGCTAAAGATCTGCTCGAACAAGGAGGTTCGGGATTCCGAATCTACAAAAACACGCTGTTTATTCTAGTAACGGATCGTGACCAGCGCACGGCTCTTGAAAAGAGCTTAAGGCTTTTTTTGGCCCTAACCGACATAAAAAAAGACAAATCGACACTTGATAAGCTCTCTGCAGATAGTCAAAAAGAGCTAAATAGCCGATTTAAGGACGTAGAGAAAGAGATACCCTTCAAAGTGATTAATGCATATAGACGCTTGGCTATGCAATCGGATAAAGGTCTCGTTTGGCAAGACTTGGGGCTTCCGACTCTAGGAGTGGATCGATCATTATCAGAGAGGGTTTTCGTACATCTGAAAGACCAAGAGAGGATTTTCGATCGTATCTCCTCCAAAAACCTTCTGAACCACACGTTTGCGCAAGACGAAAAAACAAAGGACTTTCGAGACATCTATGACATAATTCTTAAGACTCCGGGATTGTCAGTTCCAGAATCAGAATCTGCGCTGCTAAATTCAATTGGAGACGGCGTAAAGAGTGGGGAAATAGGACTGACGCAAGGGAGTGAGGTTTTTTTTCTGCAACAAGTGGTCCCAAATGCCGATTGCACCGTATTGAGAGCTGAGTACGCAAAGGAGCTCAAAGCTCAGCAAGACGAGGAACTGCGAAGACGAAATGAGTTGAAAGAAGAAGATAGAATAGCTACGAAGCCTAATCTCGATGATGTCATCATAGGATTAGAAAGAACCGCGTGTTACGGCTCGTGTCCTGTTTACAAACTCACGATTCTTGGAACTGGGGACGTAACCTATGAGGGCAAAATGTTTGTCAAAACGATCGGGACGCGTACAGCTAAGGTAAACCAAGACGTAATTAAGCAACTCATTTCAGAATTTGAAAAAGTTGGCTTTCTTTCTTTAAATGATTCCTATGAAGAGCATACAGTGACCGATAATCCGACTGTAGTGATGTCTGTAAAGACCTCAGATAAGTCAAAAGTTGTACATCATTATCGTGGTGACTCTAGTGCTCCAAGCGAACTAACCTCCTTAGAGGATAAAATAGACGAGCTAGTGAATTCTTACCAGTGGACGAAAGAGGAAAAAGATGAGATAATAAAGAAAATTACTGTGCAGGTAATAGTCCCCTGGGATACACTATCTGCTTTGATCAGAGGAGTAATTGGCCCGTTACAAGATAAAGGCCAAGTGTCAGATATCTCAGTAGGACTTGAGGCGACGTCTGAAGACGGATTTGACCGCAGGACCTTGGAAAGTAAAGTGAAAGAAACGCTGCAACAGATACATGCGAAAATTGAGCAATGGACAGAAGAAAGAGGTTAAGTCTCTATTGAGTCTACGCGGTGTTCGCAGACATCAACACCTGTTAGGAAAGTCAAGGACGCGGTGTGAACCACTACTCTTTTTCGGATTTTTGTAGAGCTTCTTTTCTTTTAGATAACAAGCCTTGCCGAGCGATTAACTAATAATGCTAATAAGTCTCAAATGCACTTGTGCCGATGATGTACATTAACTCCCGAGCGCTAAAGACGCAATGATGATCCCTATGAGTTCTGAGGCACCGAAGAGAAACGGTCGATTGATAAAGCTGCTTTTTTGTCCTTCGTGATTAGCAGAGTATAAAAGATTTGGAGAGAGTATGCAACTACGTAGCACTTATGAAAAAGAAGATTAAAGGCATCGCCCGTGACGCATTGAAGTTTGTGCTTGAAGTGAGTGCAT
>Ga0116137_1001520_pt1 | contig 15173 bp, 12 predicted proteins | sample June2015DPH_20_1_3_FD_88973 | JGI IMG/M metagenome (GOLD analysis project Ga0116137, IMG submission 88973) | Peatland microbial communities from SPRUCE experiment site at the Marcell Experimental Forest, Minnesota, USA - June2015DPH_20_100 | ecosystem: Environmental > Terrestrial > Soil >...
CCTTGGCCTGTTGCTAGGGTGGGCGCTGACCCAGCTGGATTGGGATTTCTCAGTTCGCCCGCAACCCGAGGGGCATGGTGTGACCGTCCCGATCCTTGGGATCTTTCTGATCATTATCCTGATTTACTTCGCCTTCTCGGCCCCGGAGGTGGTCGCCCGCTGGACGGAGGGCAACTATCCCCTGATCGTGGGGGCAGTCAGCTTGTTTTCAGCAGGCTGGGCCATTCTGGCTGTGGCCCGGCCGCGGACTTTCGGACTTCTCTCACGGGGCGGCTTACTTCTCTGGAATGCTCTGTTCACACTCAGTCTGACCGGGACCATCCTGGCCCACCGTGTCTCATTTCCGGCTGCACCGAATTCCCCGTCGGTGGTGGTGGGGGCCCCCGGCTGGATCCAGCAGGTCCCGCTCGTACTGATGCTGCTGCTCTTTCCGGTGCTGTTCTTGGATTTGCAGTTCTTTTTCACACAGCTGCGGCAGGCGGAACCTGCTCCCTGGACCCTCATCCCAGGCGTGCTCCTGGGAGCCCTGGCCCTGGTCGTGCTGGTTTTCATCGGCATCTTCACCAACGTATGGGGTTACATTGCCCCCGTCAGCACACCCTTCCGCAACCTGTTCTGGTTGCCGTACCTGCTGGCGGCCGGTGTGCTCAGCCTGCTGGCTTGGGTCCGCCAGCCTGCCGAGAGCTCATCTGTCCCGGGGATGGGCGGGTCGATGCTGCTCGGGTGGGTCGTCCTGATGGGGATCATCTTCCTGGCTACCGGCGCCTATGCGCTGCGTACTGACCAGCAGCATCCGGGCGACCCGAACAAGACCAGCCTGTTGGTTATGACCTACAACCTCCAAGCGGGCAACGATGCCTCGGGGCAGCGTTCCTATGATCGCCAGCTGGCCGTGATGCGGCGCGTGTCTCCCGATCTGATCGCACTGCAGGAAAGCGACACGGCCCGTCTGTCTCTCGATAATGAGGATCTCGTCCGTTACTTCGCCGGCAAACTGGGCTATTATTCCTATTATGGGCCCGCGACGGTCACGGGCACTTTCGGAACAGCTATCCTGTCCCGCTATCCGCTCGAGAACACGCGCTCGGTCTTCAGCTTCAGTGATCAGGACGAGATCGGCACGTCCGAGGCCGAGATCGTGGTCGACGGGCAGCGCTTCTCGATCCACGATGTCCACCCGGATGGCTCGGACACTGCCAAAATGGCCCTGGCGCGCAGCTTGCTGGACCGCTCGGAGGGGCAGGCAAATGTGATCGCTCTGGGGGATTTCAACCTGACGGAGACTGCCGCAGCTTACCAGTTGGTAGCAGGGCGGTATACGGAGGCCTGGGCGAGCGTTTATCCGTCCGGCATCGGGCCGGATGGAATGGACATGTCCGGACGTATTGACCATATCTTCGTTTCAACCGACCTGGGTGTGCGGGATCTGGTCTATCTGCAACCCCCGGCATCAGCCAGTGATCATCCTGTCCACTGGGCGGTCATCTTCTGGAAGTAATAAAGCTGTCTCCAGATATTCCAGCCTTCCAAAGCAACCGATCGACCCATTGGCTCTCCCGATGGAACACCCGTCAGGAGAGCCTTTTGATTGATCATTGTAGGGATGGACTACCCCAATTGCGCCCGATTTTGGATGATTTTGCCACTGGATCTTGATCTCCCTCCATGGAATATAGCGGCATATAAAAAAATACCGTACGTGCATATACGGTATTTCAGGTGACCGACCGGGGACTTGAACCCCGAACCAACTGATTAAGAGCCTAAAAGGAGCGTGTCTATGGCATATCTATTGTGGTAAGGTGTCTATGAAGTCTCATATTGGGGGTATATCTTTCTACTGCGTCTATATTTTCTACAGCATAGTACCCTATCTGCACCACAATTGCACCCGAAAACGGGAAGGCGACTCTAATATCGAATTACATTCTGCCTGTTGCTGGTACCACGACCTATTCCATCACAAGGTCTAACATAGCAACTAGTACAAACTATGGGGGCTGGTCAGTGAACCTCAGCGCATTCAAGATCAACGCTTGAACTGTTTGCCCACAGCTCACCTTCCGTTCACTCGCCTTCATGCGTTCATCTACCTACTCGATCAGCCCAATTTCTCGACCATATCCCGGCCACAATTCCTAAATGTGGTCTCCGGATATCGGATGGCGATCTGGCGGGCAGCCTCCAGCCCGCTGTCCCCGGGCAAACCGATATCCATCAACACGACTTGCGGATGGGTGCTGTCCACCATTTGAAGCGCAGCGGTGGTCGAGTTCCCCCTCTCCAACGACTTCCATATCGACCTGCTCGTCGATCAGGGTCTTCAAGTCCAGACGCAGCAGAGCATGATCGTCCACCATCCCAACGCGGACCTTGGTCACGCTCCCGCCTTCCAGGATATGTCCAGGACCACCGAAGTGCCCCTTTCTCTGGGACGGACTTCAAGCCTTGCGTGCAGGAAGGCGGCGCGGTCGCGCATATTGCGCAGCCCATGCCTTTCCATGACCTGATGTTGGTAATCCTGTGCCAGGTGCTGGGCAACGAGTAAGGCCTATTGGGATTATTGGATGTACTTTTCGAGGTTTATAGAACCCCTCGAAAAATATAGGATCGGAAGCCTTTGGTAACTACCCTCGCAAAATTGGTGCTATTTCACCACTACTGCCTGGCTGCGCGCGCGAAGTTCCGAGATGTTCTGTCGAAGTCTGGCCAGGGTGTTCTCGGTCTTGTCGATGCGCTCACGCTCACTGCGGACGTAGCGGGTGTAGGGAGCGACGCCATCTTTCTGGCGGGCGATGGCATTTTCGCTCTCGTTGTTGAACTGGGTGGTCAGAGTGTTGAGCAGTTTTGTGCGCAGGCTGAGCATTTTCTCTTTGAACCTGTCTTTGGCCTGTTTGCGCTTGAAAGGGATCACGAAAAAGCCCAGGATGGCCAGGGTGCTGGCGGCCAGGATACCGGTGATATCCAGGGTGGAAGAGAGGACGGCTATGGTGACCAAAGCCCCCAGACCCACAGCCCCGACTTCCAGCAGAGCGGTCTGGGCCACGGCGGCTTCTACGCTGGCAGCTAGTTCGCTGGCTTCTTTGTTGCGGTCGTAGCTCTCCACAATGGTCTGGGCGGTTTTGCCGACGGTGTCGATCAGTTCACGCCGGCGGGCCTCACGCGGACCGTCGCTTTCGCCGACCATGTGGTCCAGGTTCTGCGCACGACGGCGTTGCAGGTAGCTCATGATTTGCTGCCATTCGTGCAGGTCTTTCTGCACCAGCCAGTCGATCAGGCGCTGGATCTGATCTTCGATCTGCTGTGGGACGTTGTCCAGGACCTGCTTTTCGAACTGAGCCCGGACCTTGTCGCCGCGCACCAGGTTCTGGACGTTGGTCAAACGCAAGGTGCTGTCGAAGAAATCGAGGCCTCGCTGTTCGAGACGGTGCAGGATGTTCTCGACTTCGGCCAGGCGTGGAGGAAGTTCATTATGCAGTTCGCGCTCGTACTCGATGATGACGGTTTCCAGGGCGGTGGCGGTCTGTTTGTCTTCATTCAGGGCTTCGGCCTGGGTTGCCAGGGATCGCCCAGCCAGGTCGCTCAAATGTTCGGCTACACCCAGCGGGTTGTTAAACTTGAGCTCGAGCCGGGTGGCGTCGTCAAGGGTGGCGCTGACATACTCCTCCAGGTCGTCCAGTCGGCTTGCGCTGCGCAGACGGGCACGTTGTTCGGGGTCCGGTTCGGATTGGGCGCGCTGGGCCAATTTGGCAGATACAGGAAACAACTGAGGTTGATCGCCAAGTATCTTGGTGGTGTGTTTTAGAATGAAATTGCGGACTTCCTGCAGGGCAGAGTCGTCTTCGAAAATGTCCACCTTATTCAGAACAAAAACAACTTTCTTCCCCCAAGTCAGGATGCGTTCCAAGAATTGTCTTTCGCTTTCAGTCAGGGGATGATCAGCAGAGGTGATGAACAGAACCAGGTCACTTTGAGGAACGAACTCGTCTGTCAACCGCTCGTGATGGCGGATGATGGCATTCGTACCCGGTGTGTCAACAATGTTCAATTCTTTCAGGAGCGGCAGGGGGTAGGTATAGACAGCAAAGTTTTCGTCGACTACTTGTTCGGAGGCCCGTTCGCCCCATTTGACCAGGGTGACGCGCGATGTGGTGGGGGTGACGCCCTCGGCCAGGACTTTTTGTCCGAGCAGGGCGTTAATCAGGGCGCTCTTGCCAGCGTTGAACTCGCCGGCGACGACGATCAAGAAAAGTTCGTCCAGTTGCAGGATGGCTTTCTGCAGGCTGTCCAGAGCTTCGCGCGGCATATCGAACTCGGCCAGGGCAAGTTGGAACCCGGCAAGGGCTTCTTTTTCGTCGCGCAGGAAATGGGCCTGCTGATCGGTGAGTACGGACTGGTGCATAGACTTCTCCTTATAAATGCCGGCAGGCTGTTATCATTCCTGAAATTCCAGTTCGATCCAGGACGATACTTCTTTATCGCAGGGATCATGCATCCTCGGGTACCGGGAACAACATCATTCCGCCGCAGCTCTCTCATTTCTGCAACTGCAAAGATGGATGGAAATCCAAGATTTATTTGGCATCGCGACGGTCCCGCACCAAATCGAGACCTTGCAGGCCCAGTCCCAGTTGGACAATCAATATCCACACGAGTACAAAGCTCAGGATCCAGGTGATTGCCAGTATCCAGGTTTGGGCCTCGCGTTGCGCGGTTTCCACATTTGCCTTTAGCTGTGTGGTGGTTGCTTTATATTGGTTGATAACCGTCTTTGCACTGGCGAGTGTGCTGCTCATCCCTTGCGTAGTATCAGAGATTTTGGTCAACTCGCCATCCATAATACCCAGGTTGGTCTTGCCATCCGCCAGACTGGTGTTGATAGCACCCAGAGATGGTATTAAGGTATTCAGGCTGGTTGAAACCTGGGCCAGGGCAGTGTGCAAAGGAACATCTGGTTTGTAAGCGGCCACCGGTGAAAAAGGAATGCTGGTTAGAGCCACCAGCACGTTGTCGATGAGTAATGCGCTGCTTTGAGCCGATGCCAATGAGGTTTGTGTAGCGCTGACGGCAGCCGGGAGATCTTTGCTAGTCAGGCTGATCAGGGAATCAAGCATCGGGTTGGTGTCATGGATTGCGAGAGCAAGCGCTTGGGTGGTTGCTTGCAGGGAAGTAACGTCGGTAGTTGAGGTCTGCACCACCTGACCGACGACGGTGAGAACATCCTGGGTGGTGCTGAGAACCTGATCACCCAATGCCAGGTTATCAATCACTGTTTTTGTCACCACTGGCCGGTAGTGCCATATTTCTATCAGGCCAATGAGACTGAAAATGATTCCGGCCACCGCAGCAATAACGAATAGAATGCCGATCATTCTTCTTATTAGGAACATATAATTTTCCCTTTCACCTCGCCGCAATTGGGGAGAATGTCCCTTGTTTACTGCGCAAGGATCTCGCCAGACTCTGGCAGCACCTCTGGCGCTGCCTGCCCAGCCATCACCGCCAGAGCATGCCGCCGAACTTCGATCCGCACCAAGCCCTCCCCCAAAGCACTCCCATCCGCCATGACCGGCATGGCCGGGTGGGTGTCAATATCCACCCTGCGCACATGGAAGTGCTGGATGCGTTGGTCTTCCGGATAGCCTTCCCCCACCCCCTGAAGAATATAGCCCAGCAGTTCCAGCTTGTTCAGGTCGGCAAAGAACAACACATCCAGCAACCCGTCTTTAAACGAGGCTAAGCTGCGAACCAGACTTGTTACCAACCTTTATTGCCTGTAGTACAATCCTAGCCGATGTCTATACTTCCTTGTCATTACCGTGGTAATTATTGCACTTTTTTGCCCGTCACGCAATCGTCTGAAACCTCCCCATCGAAAACCAATCCACGCTTCAGAATCAAACTCTCCCCTCCCGGCCTTTCGACCACCCCACCGGGCATGACCGCTTCCGCAAGATATTCCTCGACCACTGGGACTGTTACTGCGACCTCCGTCTGGCCGACGAAGTGCCCTTCGATCAGCAAGCTTACGTCCGGTTTTCCACCAGCTATGGTGACCGACCGGGGACTTGAACCCCGAACCAACTGATTAAGAGCCTAAAAGGAGCGTGTCTATAGTATATATACGGTGGTAAGGAGTCTATGAAGTCTCATATTGGGGGGTATTTCTTTCTACTGCGCCTATAGTTTCTACAGCGTAGTACCCCCATTGCACCACAATTGCACCCGAAAACGGGAAGGCGACTCTAATATCAAATTACGTTCTGCTTGGTTGCTGGTACCAGGACCTATTCCACCACAAGGTCTAACATAGCAACTAGTACAAACTATGGGGGCTGGTCAATAGGATGTGGTGATTTTTTTGACACAAACAGCGGATTACAGTCTGGGCTGCGTCGCAGACGCCAAAATGTGCGATAATAAGAAATATCCAGGGAAGATTTTCGGGAGGAAGGCAGCATGTCTACAATTCTCATCCTTGTCATCGTCATCGCCGCCATCCTTTCCTTGGCGTCCTTGGGCGGGGGTATTTACTGCCTCGTCCGTTATGCCAAGACCAGGAAGGTGGTTTTCCTGATCGTAGGTTTGATCCTGACCTTCATCCTGCCCGGCATCGGTCTCTGCGCCGTGCTGGGAGTCTACATTCCCAGCACAACAATCGTGTATGGACCGCCTCCCTCTTTTCCAACTTCCGCTCCCTGATCCCCTCTGAAAGTGCCACCTGGAAGATGTTCAATCTTCACTATGAGTTTGCCAAGCTCAGGACCGACTACTACCTGGGAGGAATCCAGCAGCGCTATAGGACAGGAAAAGCAGTTCCACTGCCAACGTACATCATCTGGGATTGCACCCACCGCTGCAACTTGACCTGCCTCCACTGCGGTGCCGTTGAAGAAACATATGTCCACGAGCTAACGACCGAACAGATCAAGGCCATCCTAGATCAACTGGCAGTCATTAAGGCTGGAATGTTCGCGGTGACAGGGGGAGAGCCCCTCCTGCGGATGGATCTCCCCGAGGTGCTTTCCCATGCCTCCCTGCGAGGGCTGAAGACGGGGATTGCCACAAATGGGTTTCTGGTCGACCGGGCCGCGGCCGAGTGGATCAGGGACACACGGGTTTATTCGGTTCAGGTCAGCCTGGACGGGCCGGAGAAGATTCATAACCGCATAAGGGGGAATGAAGAGAGTTTCGACCGAGCGATCCAAGCCATTGAGATGTTGACCAGGCTCAAGGTCCCACTTGTGTCGGTGGCCACAACCGTCACGACCAACAACATCCATGAGATCGATGATCTCAAGCCACTGCTTCTTCATCTGGGCATCAGGCTCTGGAGGCTGGCTGTGGTCATGCCCATCGGCCGGGCTCGATTTTCAAACGACTTTCCGGAAGGGGACCAGCTCGCTTGGCTGCTGAACTATGTCCAGGCGAACGACTCGAGAAAACTGCGCATTTATATCGGCGAGAACTTACCTTTTCTAGGAGCCTGGGAGAGGCAGATAAGAAAGGCACCTGCGATATGCCCTATTGGGTTCACTGCTTGCTGCATCGGTGTGGACGGCAGCCTGAGGGGATGCCCCGAGCAAAGGAATACCATTGAAAATCGGGAGGGATCCCTTTTGGAAACTCCCTTTCAGGATATCTGGCAGAGAGGCTTCGGGCGGTACAGGAACCGTGACATATTGTGCGAGGATGAAAAGTGCTCCGGGTGTGAATCAAAATATGATTGCTTCGGTGGCTGCTGGGTTATGCGGAATGGGAGGCGGCACTGTATCCAAGAATTACTGAGCTCCTCCTCGTCGAACTGTTTCGGTAGGGTACAATAAACAGTGGGGCATTGTGACTAATGAAAATACCGTACGTGCATATACGGTATTTCAGGTGACAGACCGGGGACTTGAACCCCGAACCAACTGATTAAGAGACTAATTGTTACATGTCTACTGTGTCTACACAGTAGTACAGCGTCTATGCAGTACCATATTTAGGGGCAAATTTGTCTACTGTGTCTATATTGTCTACAGCGTAGTACCCCATTTGCACCACAATTGCACCCGAAACAGGGAAGGTGACTCTGATGGAATTCATCGTGAATAGCCGCCGCAAATGTTTATTGCCTGACCATTTTGAACTCCCTTGATGTATTATTTAACAAGCGGGTAGCTGCAATTTGCCTTTTTTGTTTTCTATCTTTTGGATGCTAATACGATTGGATAAAGGACATGATAAAAAACACAAACACAATCGCAATAACGGTATCGCATCTCAAAAAAACGTATGGCAATGTCAAGGCGGTTGAAGACGTGTCGTTCGAGGTGAGCGAAGGCGAAATATTCGGAATGCTCGGTCCGAATGGGGCCGGCAAAACAACTACCGTCGAATGCATAACCGGCTTGCGACACCCTGACGGAGGCACTATTTCCGTACTTGGCCATGACCCCCAGTCCGACCGGGACGCGCTCCACCCTATCGTTGGCGTTCAATTGCAATCCAGCACTTTCCCCGACAAGTTGAAAGTCGGCGAGATTCTAGACATGTATCAATCCTTCTACCCTAATCCGGCAAATCCAGAAGAGCTGGCTCAGGCGCTTGGACTCAGCGAGAAACTGGGCAGCTATTACAAAACACTTTCCGGCGGACAGAAACAACGCTTGTCAGTCGCTTTAGCGCTCATAGGCCGGCCGAAGGTGGCGGTGCTCGACGAGATGACGACCGGTCTTGATCCGCAAGCCCGGCTCGATACCTGGGAACTCATTGAAAGAACCCGCGGCCAGGGAACCACGATCATATTGGTAACTCATTACATGGAAGAGGCTGAACGGCTTTGCGATCGGGTGGCCTTGATCGACTACGGCCGCATCGTAGCCCTTGATACCCCCGACGGATTGGCTGAAAAAGTTACCGGCGGCAAACAGGTGCGATTCGTGCCATCCCAACCATTCGATGATCAATTGCTCAAAGCATTGCCGGAAGTGAAAACCATTGAATACCAGGGGAAGCATGTCAAAGTCGTGGGCTCTGGGCAGCTCGTAAATGCCATTATTCAGACCTTAGCTCAAAACGGCGTCGAAGCGCTGGACATTCAGTCGGAAGGTGCAACACTGGAAGACGCTTTCGTCAAATTGACCGGTCGGCACATACACGAAGATAAAGAAGCTGAATCAGCATGAACAACACCAGAATAAAAACACCACGGGCTGCCTTTGGCAAATTGCTGCTCAACGAAAGCAGGCTGGCCTGGCGTATCCCAATAAGTATAGGGATGGGGCTGGGATTACCTTTGTTGCTGCTCGTCATTTTCTCCATCCTCCCTGGAACGAGGCAAGCGCAAAGCATCTTCGGCGGCGTATCGTATTTTGCCCTTACCTTTCCGATACTCCTCGCGCTGACCATTCTGACGGTGAGCATCGAGGTGATGCCCCGCAGCTTGATCAAATACCGGGAAACGGGCATTCTGCGGCGTCTTTCCGTCACGCCCGTGCCGCCGGGGTGGCTGCTTGCCGCCCAGATCGTGATCAACTTGGAAATTGCTGTGGCTGGATTAATTATCTTGACCGCAGCTGGAGTAACCGCTTTCGGCCTCGAGCCCCCAAAGAATTTGCTGGGGTTTCTGTTGGCCTATTTACTAACCGTTACTTCTTTGTTCGCCGTAGGACTTTGCATCGCCGCGTTTGTCAGGAGTGACGCGGTGGCGAACGGGATTGGGGCAATTCTGTTCTTTGCGCTGCTGTTTTTCGGCGGCCTGTGGATACCGCGCCCGCTGATGCCGCCCGTGCTCATCAATATCAGCAATTGGACGCCGCTTGGCGCATCGGTAGATGCACTCCAAAGGGCAATGCAGGGGTTGTTCCCTTCGCTGCCATCGCTTTTGGTGTTAATGGTTTACACGGTCGTATTTGGCTATCTGGCGGTGCGCTATTTTAAATGGGAATGACGAGCGGACACACGGTTCGATCAATTCCCCTGTTGGTTAAGAAGTAAGGTCTCTATATGAAAATACCGCCGAAGAACTGCGGTATTTCAGGTGACCGACCGGGGACTTGAACCCCGAACCAACTGATTAAGAGACAAAAGGTTGGGAGTCTACTGTGTCTACACAGTAGTACAGCGTCTATACAGTCCCACATTTAGGCGGGAATCTGTCTACTGTATCTACTGTGTCTACTGTTTCTACAGCGTAGTACCCCATCTGCACCACAATTGCACCCGAATTGCACCCAAAAGGGGAAAGGCGACTCTGATGGCAAGTACAACCTCCTGATCGAGAAGTATAGGCGCACGTGGATCCAAGCCATGTCAGTCGGTCCAACGCTTTTATTGTATGTGCTTTGTGTAGGACGCAGGACTCAACCGGAGTGGGTCACGGTCCGAAGCTGCCTTCGCTCTTTAATGCCCAGACATGAATATCATCCACGCATGCTTGTGTATTGGGACTAACTACAAACCCCAGCATCCCATTCAAACGTGCGGTGTCACTGGCAGTACCGATCCGCTGACCATCGATGCTGAACTCGAGCTGGCTGCCATATGCTGCCACCTGAAAGATGTACCATTGGTTTGCAGCGGCGGATATGGGTGCGTTGGCAAGGTCCCGATTGCCGGGTTGGTAATTTAACCAGGCCCCCATATTGCCCAAACCCGCATTATACCCATCCTCATTGGAATTGAGCCTCATAAGGGCGTTTACCTGTTGATCTTGACCTACGCTTTGGCCTAAGAATTCCACGCGCATCTGAAGAAGATAATCTGTCCAAGTTTCGTTACCAAAGGTGAAAGATTGCCAGTTCGTTGAGCTTGCGTTGCAATAGATGTGGTTTCCGTTATTTTCACGAACAACGGACCAATTCCCGCCCCCACCGTGAAGGCCTGTGATAGTTCCCCCCTCGAAATCTTGTTCATACAGGGTCGCGGCTTGCGGAGCGGCGGCCAGGTCTGCGGCACTCATGGGTAACAACCCAAGAGCCGACGTCAGGGTAGGTGCCGTGATCATTGTCGGAAAGGAAGTGTCGGTCATCACTGCTACGGAGGGAACAGCCGCCAATGGTGTGGAGGCGGCCTGTTTTTTGAGGCTCACCAGCGCCCAAAAAACACCCGCAATCAATAAAAGCAGGATGCCTCCGATCCCCCCGGCGATCATCCAGGGCCTCTTCTTCGACGTTGCGGGGCGGGGTAGTGTACTACCTTTAACCTCCGGTATGGTCGGCTCGACTGTCCGTTCGACAGGAACTGCTTGCCCGAGGCCGCTCGGCGCATTCCCTCCAACCGGCTGGACGGAAAAGGTCTTTTCTTGAGGTTGTAAGGGCAGGGGTTGTCCAACCAGGAGGCCATCCAGAGCTTTGACTACTTCGCCCATGTTTTGATAGCGGTCTTCGGGCTTTTTCGCTAACGCTTTCAACAGAAATCTATCAACCGCCTCCGGCAAGTCCGGCACAAACTGATTGGGACTTGGCAGCGGATCATTCACCTGTTTCAAGAGGATCGCCGCCGGTGTGTCAGCGGTATAGGGTTTTCTCCCTGTCACCAATTCATATAGGACTACTCCGAGAGAGTAGATATCCAGCCCGGGACCCAGTGCTCCGGTCCATTGTTCTGGAGCCATGTATTCCGGTGTCCCAATGCCTATGCCAGTTCCCGTTAGGTTCTGGGTCTCCTCACCTGCCAGAAGTTTTGCGATCCCGAAGTCCGTCAGCATCGGCGCGCCTTCCGATGTGATCAGGATGTTCGATGGCTTGACATCCCGATGCACCATCCCCTGCCGGTGGGCATATTCCAAGGCACGTGCGACCGGCAGCAGCAGCCGCACGGCCTCCTGCCAGGGCATCGGCTTTCCCAGGCGCTGCTTGAGCGTCCCGCCCGGCAGGTATTCCTCCACCAGGTAGGGCGCATCTTCATATTCTCCGTAGTCATACACTTTGACGATGTTCAGATGGGACAGACGGGCGAGGGCTTTCGCTTCCCGTTCGAAGCGCTTGAGCGTCACCTCCAGCTGGTTGGGCGGGAAAGCATCCTTGCGGATGAATTTAACCGCCACTTCCCGTTCGAGGCGGGTATCGTAGGCTTTGTACACGGTGGCCATACCCCCTTCACCGAGCTGCTCGCGGAGATGATATCGACCGATAGATTTACCAACCAGGTCAGACATTGCTTCTCCTCCCCTCCAGATAATTCTACGGGTTGCGGCTAAAATTATTATATAACAACCGGAAACAAATTCATCCATCAAGTAGGCGCATGTCATTCCTGGCATTTATAACCATTCGGTGCTGTCCCAAAAGTAACCGTTTTGCTTTTGAGATTGCCTAGTGGGAGATAAGGACGCGAGGAAGCCCCGTTTTAGGGCAACATTGAAAAAAGGAAAAGAAGTACTCAAATGTGGGAGATGGAAAAGGAGCTATCTACTTTGAGTTAGCTCCTTCAATACCTACCCATACCAATTTTGGTCCACCTAGACGCCACCCATGATGATTTAGTCGAAGTCGTAAATGCACAGAGAATTGATCAGGGACTTGCCAACACCAGTGCTGCTCCGTCCTGGCCCGGACGGGACAGGGCAGATACAGGTGAACCCCGAACCGACGGATTATGAGTCGTCGAATATTGGTCCGAGTATATATCCTCATAACAGCTTCAGCCAACAAAAAAAGCCCCGAAGGGATTCAGGTGACCGACCGGGGACTTGAACCCCGAACCAACTGATTAAGAGATAGTTGCGCCCAATTTTCCATATCGTTTGTCACCCCCAAATATGCCGGGTATCATCTTTTTGAGCCGTACATATGGGGGTATTTTCGCTAATTCTGAGGGATTGTCTCATTTTTCTACTGCAGTTTTACTGCAACCGGAACAATCAATTCCTCGATCTGCTCTGCAGCCTGCTCTTGGGACCTGGACATGGAGTGCCCGTAGATGTCGGTTGTCACGCTGGCCTTCGAGTGACCTGCGCGCTGTTGAACGGTCGTTACTGCAATTCCCATGTCCATCAAAAGGGAAAGGGCCGTGTGTCTCAGGTCATGAAACCGCATGTCCGGCAGTCCGGCCTTCACGAGCAGCTCCTTGAACTCGTCCCAAATGCGATGCCCTTCGAACGGCGCCCCGATCGAGGAGGGGAAGATCAGATCATTCTCTTGCCAGCGGCTGCCAGCCTCTACCCGCTCAAGCTCTTGCCTTTTGCGATGTTCGGCCAAGCGGTCCAGCATGCCCTGTCCCAGTTTGATCTGGCGTCTGCCGGCCTCGGTCTTTGGAGGTACAAAGAACAGTCCTTTGCGCTCGATACGCTGCAGTTGGCGCTGGATATTCAGCACGCCTTTGCTCCAGTCCAGGTCAGACCATTTCAAGCCGAGAAGCTCACCCTCTCGCATACCGGTGATAAGCGCCAGGTAGAACAACGCCTCATGCCGGTGTCCGGCCGTGACCAGGAGGAATTGTTGGGCCTGATCTTCCGAGAAGGTCCTGAACTCCTTGTGTTCCACCCGGGGGCGTTCAACGGCGTCGGCGGGATTGCGTAATATTGCTCCCTCCCGGATGGCCTGGTCGAAGACATTGTGGAGCACGGTGTGGACCAGCTGCAAGGTGCGTGCGCCCGTTCCGTTTTCTTTGAATTTGGAGTACATGCGCACGATGTGGTCCGGGCGGATATCCTGGATCAACATATTCCCCAGGTAGGGGAGGATGTAGTTCTCGGCGATCTTCCGATACTGGAAGACGGTCCTTTCCCTGCGAGAGAGTGTTTTCCCATTGAGCCAGGAATTAATGAAGCTTTCTAGGCTAATATGGCTTCCATTATACGTAAGCCCGCTGTCGATCTTGGCCAAAGCCTGCTTGATCCAGTCATGGCATTCCCGTTGGGTTTTGCCGTACTTGGTCAGGCGATGTCCATCCAGGCTGATCTGTGCGCACCAGAGACCGTCTTTACGGCGATAGAGCGTACCCTCATTATTCGCTCTTCTTTTTGCCATGTTCATGCCTCCTTTCTGTAAATGGAAATGAATTTACGGGGATGGACGAACATGGCTGCTTGCGCTATTCAACTGTTAAGGTGCTGTCTATCTTGTGATAGATTGTAATCCAAGTTGTGAGAAGGAAAGCATTTCCCTGGATTGGAAATGCCAGCTAATAGGCAGGGCATTCAGGATGCCTGACCCTTGAAGCTTGGAGCTACAGGTACTTGCAAAGCTTTCTCACTGATGTAACGTTGCAAATCTTCCGGCCTGACCCGCACAGCATTACCGATCCGGACCGAAGGGATTTCGCCACGCTTCATCAACTGGTAGGCGAAAGACCGGCTAACCTGTAAGATTTCTGCAACCTCTTCGGTTTTGAGTAATCGCGGTTCCATAAGATTTCTCCGATGTGCAGGCGATTCGATACAATCATTATATAGAACATGCGTTCTTGTGTCAAGCAGTACTCTGTCCACTGCTTCTATGCGGTACCTTGGCTTATACACTTATGAAAAAATTGGGCCGATTAATTTGTAAAATGATGATTTCTTCCCGGCAGAGATACAGTGAGGAATGCGATTTGATGATAAATATGCCATACCGAGACGTTGAGTGCCACCCTCACCCAGCGTTTCGGCTTTTTTATTGGCAACAGGTTACAACCAGGTAGCTAAATGTCCGTCCTCATCTTCACTGGGATGAGAGTTCATCCACAAGCTGACGAAGCCGTTTGACTTCTTTGTGCTCTTCCAGAAGCATTGAGAGCAGAAGCACTTCAAATGGCAGGGCATGATCTGCGTACTTGGCAGCAGCGAAGTGCTGGCTGGCGCGGTTGAACAAGTTGTCCAAAGCTATCTGATCCGGTCTGAGCAGGGCGCGCCGGAAGCGAGTATAGGATTCTAGTTCCTTTAATAAATCTTGTTTTATGGAAGGAAGAGGATGAACCATTTCCGAACTACTCCTTTTTAGGAATTGGGATAGAGGCAACCGTACGAAAATAGAGTAGCATTTCTCGGAATTAAAAAACATCCCCTATCGGGTGAAATTGGAATAGCAAAATGGGGTAGCCACTGATGGGTATTAAAGAGAAATGCTCCCCCAGATTTGGGCTGTGGATCCAAATGAATCTTTCTATTCACAAGAATATAGTGGGGAATTCGAGTTAAATCACTTTTTCAACTGCTTATTGGATTGACTAATCCCGATACCGTTTCTAAATAGGTCTTTAGGAAC
>Ga0116137_1001527_pt1 | contig 15140 bp, 9 predicted proteins | sample June2015DPH_20_1_3_FD_88973 | JGI IMG/M metagenome (GOLD analysis project Ga0116137, IMG submission 88973) | Peatland microbial communities from SPRUCE experiment site at the Marcell Experimental Forest, Minnesota, USA - June2015DPH_20_100 | ecosystem: Environmental > Terrestrial > Soil >...
CGACTGCCATCCGGACCAAGTCCTCCGCCTTCTCCGTTGCTTCGGCCTTCTGCTTCATGTGAACCCATGAGCACTGGTCGCGAATGTTTGCCATTTCGAACAGGTACTTGTTCAATCCGGCTTGCCGCACCGTTTCTCGGAACATCGGTTCGTGGGTTCTCGGAGAACAGGACGCCACGATCACCCGGTTCAGCTTGTGCTCCTTGATCGCATCCTTGATCTTTGCCTGAGTGTCCTGCGAGCAGGTATAGAGGTTGTCCTCGACGTGGACGACATTTGCCAGCGTCTTTGCATATTCCCTGACCTTGGGCACGTTGACGACGCCGCCAATATTGATCCCGCAGTTGCAGACGAATACGCCAATCCGGGGTTCCTCGTCTTTGACGTCAATCTCAGGAGGATACTCTCGTTTGACGAGCATCGTTCCTCGCGCCAGAGTGAGCGGCCCCATGGCATCGGCTACTGCTCCGCTGGCCTGCGCGACAGTTTCGGGAATATCCTTCGGGCCCTGATAGACGCCGCAAACGTAAATGCCGTCTTTTGAGGTCGAATGAGGTTTGAAAGAATTGGTGCTGGCGAATCCGTATTTGTCCACTTCGACGCCGAGCCGCCTGGCCATCGCAACGGTGTGCTTGGCCGGTTCGAGGCCCACGGACAGCACTACCATCTCGAATTCTTCTTCGACAATCTTTCCCGCTTCATCGATGTAGGCGATCAGCAGGTTCTTCGTATTGAAGTCCTCGCGAACCCTGGAAACTGCGCATTTGATATAACGGACGCCGGATTCGGTTTTCGCTCTTTCGTAGTAGGTTTCGAAGTTCTTGCCGAAAGCCCGGATATCCATGTAGAAGATCGTGGGTTCGATGTTGTTGTCATGCTCCTTGGCAATGATGGCTTCCTTGGTTGCGTACATGCAGCAGACGGAAGAACAGTAGTCGTTGCCGCGCGAGGTGTCGCGGCTTCCCACGCACTGGATGAAGGCGATTTTTTTCGGGTGCTTCCCGTCTGAACGGCGCTGGACAACACCTGCAAAGGGACCGCTCGCGCTCAGGATGCGCTCGAATTCAAGGCTGGTCACCACATTGGGATATTGTCCATAACCCAATTCGGGGCGGATATTGCCGTCTACCGTTTTGAATCCCGGCGTGAGAATGACGGCGCCCACGTTAAGGTCCACCACCTGGTCGCGGTCATCATGATTGACAGCGCCGGCGCGGCAGGCATAGACGCACTGGTTGCATTCGGAGCAGATGCCGCATTCGAGACATCGTGCGGCCGCTTCGATCACGTCCTCTTCGCTGAGCGCCGCTTCCACTTCGCTGAAATCGTGCTTGCGCTCGGAAGCTTCGCGCTTTGGAGGTTCAAAACGGGAGGCCTGGGAGGAGATTTCAATCAGCTGCTCCTTTTGTTCAGGAGCAATCGTGGCTTCCGGCAGCCTCTCGAGAACAGGTATTACAGGAGGCCATGCCTTGGCAGTTTCGTCATTCAGATAGGCTGCAATCGCCTTGGCTGCTTTATGGCCGGCATCGATGGTTTCGACAACCCATGTCGTTCCGGTAACCGCATCACCGCCGGCGAAAATGCCCGGAACGTTGGTTGCGAGTGTGTTCTTATCCACAACGACACGGCCACGCGCGGTTTCCACTTTGTCCTTCAGAAGGGCCAAGTCCGGCCGTTGGCTGATAGCATAGACAACGATATCGCAGGGAACGACGGTTTCGGTTCCGGGGATTACGTCGAGGTCGATTTTCCCATCGACGAAGCCGCGGAAATTCACGTTGACGGTCCGCACGCCGGTTACCTTGCCGTTCTCGTTCGTGATTGCCAGGAAATTCCTGCCGGGCATGACCTCGATCCCTTCGTCACGGCAATCGCGGACTTCCCAGTCGTGGGCGAGCATTTTCCCCTCGCCTTCAAGGCAAGTCATCCCAACCCAGCTCGCGCCAAGCCTCACGGAAGACATGGCCGCATCCACCGCGACGTTGCCGCCGCCCAGAACCAGAACACGCTTGCCCTTGACCTCGGGCGGTTCGCCGGACGAGTCTTTGAGACTTACGGATCGCAGGAAGTCCGTTGCGACCTGGACATCCGGCAGATCATTTCCGGGGATCCCGGTTTTGAGGCCGACATGAGCGCCGGTGGCGACGAAGACCGCCTGATACTCGCCCAGCAGCGCGGCGGCATCGTCAACCCGGCTGTTCAGTTTCAGTTCCACCCCTCTGGCGACGATCTGATCGATTTCCTTCTGGACCAAATTGTAGGGCAGGCGATATTCCGGAATGCCTACACGCATCATTCCGCCTGGCGCGGGCAACGCCTCAAATACCGTGACGGAGAAATTCTTGGCGATCAGGTCGTTTGCCGCCGTCATCCCCGCCGGACCGGAGCCAATGATGGCGACTTTCTTGCCCAATCCCGTTGTATCCGGAGACTTCTGGATTCCGGCTGCGTAGGCTTTTTCGACCTCTTCAGGATGAGCGAACGCCCAGTCGGTCACAAAGCGCTTCAGATGCATGATGTTGACCGCTTCGTGCCCGTTTTCGCCGCGAGTGCAGGCTTCCTCGCACTTGTGATTACAGACGCGGCCGCAAACGGAAGGGAATGGATTATCTTCCTTAATGGTGCGGTAAGCGTCGGCGAATCTCTTCTCGCGGATCAGCGCCACATACCCCATGGCTCGTTGTTCGATCGGGCATGCATTGCGGCAGGGGGCTTCGCCGCGCTTTTCGATGGCATAGGCGTTCGGGATCGCCTGAGGGTATCTCTTGTAAATGGCTTTGCGATTGTTCAGCAGGGCGTTGAATTCATTCGGACGGGCAATGGGACAAGCCGTCGCGCAGTCTCCGCAGGCGGTACATTTGTTCGTATCCACGAATCGAGCGCGTTTGCGAACCCGAACCGTGAAGTTGCCCGGTTCCCCCGAAATGCCCTCGATGTCGGTGGCAGTCAGGATATTGATGTTCAGATTACACCCTGCTTCCACCAGTTTCGGCGATATCACGCACATGGAGCAATCATTGGTGGGAAAGGTCTTGTCCAGCTGGGCCATTACGCCGCCGATCGCGGGCGAGGTTTCCACCATGTGGACGTAATAACCCGATTCCGCCAAGTCAATGGATGCCTGAATCCCGGCAATCCCGCCGCCCACAACCATTACGGCCCCAACCTTGTCAGCCATTGTTCCTCACAATCTTGTGTTTCCCGTCCTCCGTTCCCCGTTTCCCGCTCCCCGTCAAATTCAAGTCGTTAACGGGGAACGGAAAACGGAGAACGGGGAACGCCGATCACATCAAACCTTTTGCACTCAACATCGGAATGGGGTTTTTGAAATGCCGCTTGAACCACTTCCCGGCATCCCGATGCCCCATTGCCAATCCCATCAGTTCCGTATAATACAGAACAGGAATATCCAGTTTTTTCCCGAGGTCTTTTTCGACGTCTTCCTGTCGAGTATCCAGATTCATTTGGCACATCGAACAGCCGGCGACCACGCAATCCGCTCCGGTCTCCTTCGCCTTCACGAGAATCTTGCCGATCAGCTGCTTGAAAACATCCATGCGGGTAAACATCAGGCTGGCGCCGCAGCAGTCGGTCTTATAGGACCATTGAATCGGCTCTACGCCAAGCTGTTTGAGCAGCCGGTCCATATGCATCGGGTTTTCATAGTCCTTGATCCCCGTCAGCTTTGGCGGCCGGACGGGAAGGCACCCGTAGTAGCAGACCGCCTTAAGCCCGGATAGCGGCTTGACCATCTTTTTCTTTACTTCTTCCACAACCGGTTTGTCGCACAGATAGTCCATGGCAAACCGAATGGGGACGTTCCCTTTGTACGGAAAGCTGACCTTCTTCCCGTGTTCTTTGACCTCGTATTCGGCTCCCTTGAACCGGCTGTAACAGCTTGCACAGGGGACCAACAGGTCACGACTGCTTTTTTCTGCGATCGCGAGATTCCGGGCAGGCATTTCGACGGCCAGCGTTTCGTCCAGGCAGTGAGCGGACGTTGCGCCGCAGCACGTCCAGTCTTCCAATTCGTGGATTTTGATACTGAGCTGATTCAGGACTCCCCGGATCGATTCGTCAAACTCTTTGGATGTGCCGTGCAGGGAGCATCCGGGGAAATAGGAGAATTCCTTCATCGTGCTCCTCCTTTCGGCTCGTTAAAGAGCCGTCTGAACTCTTTCCCACCCTTGAAGGTGGGAAAAAGCCCCAGCCTCCCTTTGAAAAACGCCTTCATTCCCCATCCCATGAATCCGCCCAAACCTCCGCTTTTCAGTTCGTACAGTGAAAAACCCGGTTCCCACGTCCGGCCCGTATATTTGGTAAGGGTCAGGAAAAATTTATGGAACATGGAGATGTTTTTCTCTCCGGAGACGGCGCCAGATCGAGCGGAGATGCTCCGCAAAGTATCCATAACCTTTGCGATATCAATGCTGTTGGGGCACCGGGTGCTGCAGGTATAACAGGAAGCGCACAGCCATATAGTCTTCGAGGAAAGCACCTTATCCCGATGGCCGTACTGCAGGTGCCGGAACACCTGGTTGGGCAGGATATCCATCGCAAAGTTCAGTGGGCACCCGGCCGAACACTTCTGGCACTGATAACAGTTCTGAATCTTCTCTCCGCTCTTCTGAACAACTTCAGACAGCAGGGGCACATTGTTATTTATTGCCTGCTCTCTCGCATCCATCGTTTACTCCAGTTCTAATCTGTGAGGATCTTCGAGGATAGTCCGAGGATTTCTTGGGGACGTGAAGCTTACATTGTCATTGCCATTGCCTGCGCGCGACTCTTAAAAAGCTCGGTATTATTCCTAAAGCTCCGTTACCTTCTTTCCTGAACAACTGGAACGAACCTATAAAGATACCAAATTATTTTCTATATCGAAAGGGGTGAGATTGGCAAGCAATTTCAATTGGCTATTTGAGTCTTGGAGTCTTGGAGCATTAGCGGTACAGTTAATGTCCCCTGGGAGCGCGGGCGACCCGCCCGCATGCGGCCGGGACGGCCACGTTCCCAGGGGTTTTTTCGAGGGCTCATGAGACGGGAAGATATTCGCAACATTGCCATTATTGCTCACGTGGACCACGGCAAGACGACTCTGGTCGATGCCATGCTGAAGCAGAGTGGAACCTTTCGCGATAATGAACGGATCACGGAACGGGTTATGGACAACCTTGATCTCGAAAGGGAACGCGGCATCACGATAATGGCCAAGAACACAGCCATTCATTACCGGTCCGTCAAAATCAATATCGTGGATACGCCCGGCCACTCCGATTTCGGCGGCGAAGTCGAGCGCGTGCTTAAAATGGTTGACGGCGTTATGCTGTTGGTGGATGCCTCGGAAGGACCCCTGCCGCAAACCCGCTTTGTGCTGAGGAAAGCTTTGGAAGAGAAGCTTCCGGCCATTGTCGTAGTGAACAAAATTGACCGTTCCGATGCCAGGCCGCAGGAGGTAGTCAACGAGATTTACGATCTTTTCATCGATCTGGATGCCGGCGAGGAGCAGATCAACTTCCCAATTCTGTACGCCGTCAGCAGGCAAGGGATAGCAAAGAAAAACCTCAGTGACGATTCCGGAGATCTGCGTCCGCTTTTCGAGCAGATACTCGAGACCATTCCCGCTCCCGAGCCGATCCTTCAGGATAAACTCCAGATTCTGGTAACCACTCTCGATTACAACGATTACGTCGGACGGATCGCAATCGGCAGAATTTTTTCAGGCAGAATTGCTGTGGGGGACACGGTCTCAGTCTGCAAGCTCGACGGTTCCCTGGAAAGAACGCGGATTACCAGGCTGTTTACGTTCGAGGGACTGAAGCAGCAGCCGGTCCAGGAGGCGAGCGCCGGAGAAATTATAGCTCTCGCGGGCATTGAGGGCATTTACATCGGTGAAACTGTCGGCGACGCGGAGGACCCTAAACCGCTGCCCCCCATCCACGTCGACGAACCAACAATCTCGATGATCTTTCACGCCAATACCTCACCGCTCTCCGGGCGGGATGGGAAATACGTTACCTCGCGACATATCCGGGCACGGCTTGAAAAGGAAGCGCTGGCCAACGTGGCCATCCGGATCGAGGAGACCGAAGAAATGGACAGCTTCAAGGTTTCCGGGCGCGGCGAACTTCAGCTGGCAATTCTGATTGAGATGATGCGCCGCGAAGATTATGAGATGCAGGTGTCCAAACCTGAGGTCATCACGCGAACGATAGACGGATGCATCATGGAGCCGATTGAACAGGTTGTGATTGACTGCCCGGCAAATTTTATCGGTGTCGTGACCGAGGCTTTAGGCCGTCGCAAAGGAAAGATGGCAAAAATCGTTGATCACGGGGCGGGACGCGTCCGGATGGACTTTGAGGTTCCATCCAGAGGGCTGATCGGCTTCCGCTCCGAATTTTTAACCGACACCAAGGGCACCGGTCTTTTCAACTCCATTTTTTTGCGCTGGGGCCCGTGGTCGGGTGAGATTACGAACAGGCTAACAGGAGCGCTTGTGGCGGACCGGGCCGGGATGGCTACGAGTTACGCGCTTTACAATCTGCAGGAACGGGGCGAGCTTTTCGTTAGACCGGGAACGGAGGTCTATGAAGGGATGGTCATCGGGGAAAACGCACGCAGTGTTGATCTGGATGTGAACGTCATTAAAGAGAAGAAGCAGACGAACATGCGGGCTTCAACGGCCGATGAGGCGATCCGTCTCGTCCCTTTTCGCGATCTGTCACTCGAACAGGCGCTGGAATTCATCAATGAAAATGAGCTGGTGGAGGTTACGCCCAAATCCATCCGCCTTCGCAAGAGAGACCTGGCCGCCAAAAAGCATTGACGATTTACGATTGACGAATGGAATAGTTCTTCCATTCTGGCTCCCGGCTTCTCTTTTCATGAACTTTCAAATTCCCTGCTTCGTATTAGCTCTTTAGAAAGCGAAAGGGGGATTTTATGTTGGGATTGCTTTTCGGAGCTTTTCTGATCGTTGGAATCGTCCTCCTCCTGATCAAACTCGTGGTCAGTCTGTTTGTCCTTCCATTAAGACTTGGATTTGGCCTGATCAAACTTGCGATCGGCCTTTTGATCGGGATTCCGCTGCTGATCGTGCTTGCAGTCGTGGGCGTAGCCGTTGTGCCTGTTCTGGCTGTCCTGGCGGTAACTGCCCTTGTGTTGACCCCCATCGTCCTCATCGCAAAAGGCATCTTCTAATACTTGGAGACTTAGAGACTTAGAGTTAAACTCGAAGACTCAAAGACTCCAAGGCTCAATATGAAAAAATACCTCTCAGTTATTTGTGTCTGGATGACACTTGGCATGTTGCATGCCGAAGACGGGCATGAAGCCTGGCTGCCCTACGCGCCGCTGAGTCAGACAGCACGCGCCAAATATGCATCCCTTCCGGCCAGCGTCGTGGTTCTGGGTGATTCCGCTGTTCTGATGAAAGCGCAAGAGGAATTGATTCGCGGCATTCGCGGAATGCTGGGGAGGACGCTACGGGCCGAAAGAGAATCCGTTAAAGAAAGAGCAATTGTTCTGGGAACCACTCCCACCTCTCTAGGTAGAATCCGCGACGGCACGATGGACAGTATATTTCCGAGATCAGCAAAGGATGGATTTTGGATTTCCGAGCAGAAGATCGATCAGTATGAGCGGTGCATTCTAATAACCTCTCCCAGCGATCGCGGAGTGCTTTATGGAGTCTTTGCTTTTCTCAGAAAAATCGCGCTCGGAGAGGAAGCCTTGGGGCTCAACGAAGTGCAGTCGCCCCATGCCCAGATCCGGTGGGTGGATCACTGGGACAACCTGAACGGCACGATCGAACGCGGCTACGCCGGCCCATCGATCTTTTTTGAAAATGACAACGTCCGAAGCGATCTTACCCGCGTGGGCGAATACGGGCGCCTGCTGGCCTCGATTGGAATTAACGGAATTATTATAAACAATGTCAATGCCAATCCCCGTGTAATCCAGGACGAATTTCTGCCGCAGCTGGCTTGCATTGCCGATGCATTTCGCCCCTGGGGCATCCAGATAGGAGTTTCGGTCGACCTGGGCAGCCCTCAGAAAATCGGAGGGCTGAAAACTTTTGATCCCCTGGATCCACAGGTAGCCGAATGGTGGCAGAAGAGAGTCGACGAGATTTATCGCTATATTCCCGATTTTGGCGGTTTCACGGTCAAGGCGGATTCCGAAGGTCGTGTCGGCCCGTCTTCCTATGGCCGCACCCCGACCGACGCTGCCAATATGCTTGCCCGGGCACTGAAGCCGCACGGCGGCATTCTCTTCTACCGGGCATTTGTATACGACCACAATCTGGATTGGCGGAATCCCAAGAACGACCGGGCCAGAGCCGCCTATGACATCTTCCAACCGCTCGACGGCAAGTTCGACGAGAATGTCATCATCCAGATCAAGCACGGACCCATCGATTTTCAGGTGCGCGAGCCGGTATCTCCACTCTTTGCAGGTTTGCCGAATACCAGGAAGGCTATTGAGTTTCCTGTGATGCAGGAATACACGGGCCAGCAGAGGCATCTATGTTTTCTGATGCCATACTGGAAAAACGTTCTGGACTTTGATCTGCGTCCGAACACGCCTGTTTCAAACATCCTTGCGGGGAGCAAGGATGGCTACGTTGCAGTGGTCAATGTGGGCATGGAAGCGAACTGGCTCGGGCACCCGATGGGAATGGCGAATCTTTATGGATTCGGTCGGCTCGCCTGGGATCCTAACTTGGGTGCTGAATCCATAGCCGACGAGTGGACGCGTCTGACATTCGGCACGGAACTCAAAGTCGTTCAGACCATCAAAAGCATGCTGCTCAGCTCCTGGGAGACCTATGAAAATTACACCGGGCCTCTTGGCGCCCAGACCCTCACCGATATTACCGGCAGTCACTTCGGCCCAAATGTACAGGCATCCGAGCGGAACGGCTGGGGACAATGGCACCGCGCGGATGAGAAGGGGATCGGCATGGACCGCACGGCTGCGACCGGCACCGGTTTTGTCGGGCAATATCCGACACCGGTGGCAACCGTCTATGAATCGCTGCAGACCACTCCAGATAACCTGCTCCTTTGGTTTCATCACGTTCCATACACCTATCGGTTGCATTCAGGCAAAACGGTCATCCAGCATATCTACGACTCGCATTACGAAGGAGCTCAAAAGGCGGAGGATTACGTCGACCAGTGGAAATCGCTTGAGGGCTTGATTGACGAACTCCGATACCTCCAGGTTTTGGAGCGGCTCGAATTCCAGGCGGGACATGCGCGCGTGTGGCGGGATGCCATATGCAATTACTTTCACAAGATCTCCGGGATACCGGATGCGGGCAACCGCGTCGGAATTTATCCCGACCGCATCGAAGCCGAAGCGATGCAACTTCAAGGATACACGCCGATCAATATTGTTCCGTGGGAGAACGCTTCCGGCGGAAAAGGAATCGAATGCACCGTGCCGACGGGATGCAGCGCCAGTTTCCGGTTTGATCGCAGCCCCGGATGGTACGACATGGATGTCGAATATTTTGACCAGAACAACGGTGAATCGAGGTTCCGCGTCTTAGTGAACGATCAAATTGTTGATGAATGGATCGCGAACAACCATCTGCCCGCAAGGAAGCCTGGGGGAGATTCGTCGAGCCGCCGGCGCATTCGCGGGCTGGCGCTCCGCCCGGGGGATGAAATCCGCATCAAAGGAATTCCGGACAAAGAGGAGCACGCCGCCCTGGATTTTGTTTCGATCCACCCGAAATGATCACGAGGAGACGCGGAGAACGCGGAGATAGGAACCGGTTCTCCGCGCGCTCCGCCACTCCGCGTGAAAAAGAATCAAGATGAAGCGCCCCTGCCGGACTGGATGCAAAAATATCGCGCGCCAAAAAAATGCTTGACAGTCTGCATGTTATAGTACTAAATAATAGTACTATGAGACCGAAAACAATTTTGCTGAGTGGACCGCAGCTTGAAATTATGAAGGTGGTCTGGCGCCTGGGCGAGGCGACCGTGCGTGACGTCTATGAGGATCTGCGCATCCGGCGCCCGGTTGCGTATACTACCGTGATGACGACCATGAAAAACATGGAAGCCCGGGGACATTTGAGAAAACGGACCGAAGGTCGGGCCTTTGTGTATGCCGCCTCTATCCCCGAAAGCCGAATGCTCCGCCGAATTGTCCGCGATTTCATCGACCGGGTGTTCAATGGCTCCACGGAGCCGCTGCTGGCGCATTTGGTTGAAGAGCGGCGATTGTCGGAAAAAGACCTCGAAGAGATCGGCAAAATGATTCGAGAAAAGGGGAAACAGCATTAAACCCATTCTATTGAGGGCGCGATGGCACTTCCCGTCTGGATGGCCAACCTGATCGCTTACAGCCTCCAAATAGCCATATTGGCTTCCGCCGGCACGCTGCTGGCGTATCTGTTTCGCCTGCGCTTGCCGCGAGTATCGCTCGTTTACTGGCAAATCCTTCTGCTTGCCTGCTTGTTTGTCCCGGCCATGCAGAATTGGAAACATCCTGCTCAATTCAGGGCATTCGCGACATTCGAGCCTGTGTTTTACATCACTCCAAGCACGACTTTGGCTTTAAATCCAAAGCATCCGTTTCTCACGACACCAGAAATGATTGGCATGGCGCTTGGAGCTGGAGTATGCCTGAGATTGATATGGCTGGCTCTGGGATTTCTCCGGCTGCGGCTTTTTTTGCGCAATTCACAACCCCTGACCAGCGCAATGCCCGTCGACCAAAACCTGTTTTCCCGAATCGGAGCTCGTGCTCGCTTCTTTGTTTCCAACGAGATCGACAGCCCTGCGACGGTCGGCATTTTTTCGCCGATGGTGATTCTGCCCGGCTCATTTCCCGGGATGAGTGAACCCTGCCGTGAAGCGATCGTTTGCCACGAACTGCTGCATGTGCGCAGGCGCGATTGGGCTCTGATAGTCGTCGAAGAGATCGTTCGCTCGATCTACTGGTTTCACCCTGCTGTCTGGTGGCTGCTGGGTAGAATCCACCTGGCTCGCGAGCAGTCGGTCGATCGCGAAGTCGTGCTGCTGACGGGCCGCAGACAGCCCTACCTGGATTCATTGCTGGAAATCGCGCGGTCGCGTGGGCGGCCGAAGGCGGTTCCGGCGCCGCTTTTCTTGAGAGAGCGCCACCTGGTGCAACGCGTGGCGCTATTAATAAAGGAGGTTTCAATGAACCGGTTACGATTGGCTGTCAGCCTGACCGGAATTGCCGTGCTGCTGACGGGAACGATCCGCCTTGCCGCCGGATGGTTTCCCTTGACCGGAGCGCCGGAAATTGTTCAGCAACAACCCGTGATACCCGAGAATATTTCGGTTGTACATAATTCTGTCAAAGCAGCCACTCCAGAATCTGGGATAAAAATGGCCGCTAATGCACAACCTGCTGTTGCGCCCGCGCCGCATCCGGCAAAGGCCGGCGGTCGGGAGCCCAAGGAAGAAGCGGTTGCCAGCGCACAGGTTGCCCCGCCGCAGCGGGATCCAATCAAAGTCGGCGGCAATGTACAGGAGTCGAAGCTCATTCATAAGGTTGAACCCATCTATCCGGAGCAAGCACTTAAAGCCCGGATCTCCGGAACAGTGATACTGTTGATAACAGTGAACGAAGCCGGATTTGTTTCAGACGTCCAGGTTACCTCAGGTCACCCAATGCTCAACGAAGCGGCAATTACTGCTGTCAAGCAGTGGCAATATAGCCCGACCCTCTTGAATGGCGAACCCGTGCCTGTCATTGCAACGGTTACGGTCGTTTTTGCCATAGACGGTGTTCCTCCGCCACCTGCGGGGCCGGTCGACCTTGGCCCGAGCATTGCTCGATTTGACGGAGCAGTCGATGTTATCCTGCAGGACGGGTTGGGCGGGCATGTTATTTTCAGGGCTACTCCTATTAATGAAAAGGGACCCCCTTCTTCAAACACAGAGTCCTTTCGCCGCCCGGAGTTGGCAATGACTCTGGAGCTCTTTCAACAGTGGCATAAAATGGCGGAAGCGGGATGGCCTGCCGATGTGGCGAAAAGCATGCCACTTTCCTATATGTTCGTTGTTAACGAGGTGGGCGAAACAAAAAATTTTATGCGTGTTCAGGGTCCCAATATTCCCGATATCGAGAGTAAGTTGTCTCAATTGCGCGTCATTACCCCCGGACTCCGAGGATCCACTCCTGTATCCTCGTTGTGTGTAGTCCAGATCGCGTTGGCGAGCGCCAAGGATAACCCTTTTTCGCGAATGGAACAGTATTTCAGCCTTCAACGCCCGCCTCAGACCCAGCTTTCCGGTCAATTGAATAACAGTGCAATAAGCGGGCCCGTCACAGATGCTTCGGACGCCGTCGTGCCTGGAACGGTCGTCACGGCAACAAACCTGCGCACCGGCACCTCTTTAATTGCGATAACCGACAGTGCGGGAATCTACAGTTTTTCTAAAATCCCGCCAGGATCATACAAAGTAAGCGCGGAATGGCGCGGTTTTCAGACCGAAACCCCCACAGAGGTCCAACTTGGAAATGGGGAGGAAATTAGGCTGAAATTAAAACTGAAAACAGCCCACAATAAATGAGGAACAATGCGGCACTCAGATCTCCCGATCCGCGCATTTGCATTGTTTGAATCGGCATCGGAATCGCCAATCCGCTACGGAGTTAGGGCCTAAATGCTTCGACCACAGCGTCCATGTGTTCGCCTTTCCGCAACAGCCGTATCCGTGTGAAGCCGACCTGAAGGAGACCGGCTTCAATTTCTTCGTACGTATAGCAGCCGCCCCCTGAAGTCCCGACCAGCATGTTTATGGCGAAAACTGCTCCGTCTTTTGGCTGGACTCGGTCGGGTTCCATGACGTGATCCCGGATCAGAATTCTTCCGCCGGAATTTAGCGCCCGGAACGCCTTTTTGTAGAGATCCAGATTTTCTTCGAGGCTGTTCGAATGAACGATCGCGGAAACCAAAACGAGGTCATGCCCTTGAGGTAATTCATCCTCATAGAAACTTCCAGGGACAAGAGTCGTGCGATCGAGCAGGCCCTCCTTTTTCAAGCGTTCGCGCGCCATTTCGATCACTTCGGGCAGGTCGAATATGGTTGCCCGCATTTCCGGAACCGCGCGCAGAAAAGCGATGGTGTATGTTCCTGAACCGCCTCCGATATCAAGCAGATTCCTTGAAGCCTCCGCACCGACTGACGCAACGATTTGTCTGGCGAGCGGCCCCCCAATCGAGTGCATGGCTCCAATGAATGCCCGCAATTCCTGGCCATTGCGGGAAAAATCAAATTCCTCTCTTACGGAAGTTCCACCCTTCACGATTTCAGGAAGATGGGACCATCGACTGTACAAATGGGACATATGAAGCACCATGGGAAGGATGGTGTCGGGAGAGTCGGCTGATAATAAATGCGAACTGGAGTTTTCGCAGATGTAAGTCTGATTATGTTTTTTAAGCAAGCCGATTGCTGCGACTGCATCCAGCAGAAAACCCGTCGCGCGAACGTCCGATCCGATTTTGTCCGCAACCTCCCGGGCAGACCGCGGCTTCTCCGCAAGGACAGTAAAGATATTCAGCTCGGCTGCCGTGTGCAGGATTCTGCACTCCATAAAATTCTGCGCCAACTCCAAAATATTTTCCGGTTTCATGTAACCCCTAAAAAACAATACGCCACAGATTCCACAGGTTCCACGGATCAGAATCCGTGAAATCCGTGGAATCTGTGGCGTTTTTTTCTTCTTAGGCTATAGTCAGAAGGGCTCGTTTGACGAGGGTTTTGGCGATCTGCACTTTGTACTTGGTTGCCGGCAGCGGCTTGGCATCTTCCACCGCTGCGGCGCCGGCCGCTTCCGCATTCGCTTCATTGATCGGCTTGCCCGCGATGGCCGCTTCCGCTTTGGTTGCGCGATATGGCTTGGGCGCAACGGCGTTCAGAGCGATGCGTGGGGCGCCTCCTCCGACCATCACCGCGCAGTTCACAATCGGGAAATCGATCGATTTGCGGATGGCGAATTTCAGGAACGCGCTCTTTGCCCCGGCCGGGGGCGCAGGCACCTGAATTTCGGTGATGATCTCGCCGGGGTTGAGCACCGTATTGCTTGCAACTTTAACGTCCCAGAAATTCTCGGCATTGATCTTGCGCGCATTCGTCACGATGGTGGCATTGAGAGCAAGGAGGGCAGGAGCGATGTCGCTGGGATGGACCGCGATGCACATGTTGACGTTGCCGAAAATCGAGTGGTAGCGGTTGTCCCCCATCATGGCAAAGCAGGTCTTTCCGCCCTTGCGGAGGCATTCGAAGCGGTTTTCGGGTTTGCGGAAGTACCAGCAGCGGTGCAGTTGGGCGATGTTGCCGCCGATGGTCCCCATGTCGCGGACGTGGGGAGTCGCGACGCGCAGCGCGGCCTGCGCCAGCGCCGTGTACTTCTGGTTGATGGCCGGGTGGGCGGCGATATCGGCGAGGCGGGTAGTTGCTCCGATTTTCAGCATGCCCGCTTCTTCCTTGATGTAATCGAGACTGGGGTTAACGGTTTTGATGTTGATCAAGGTAGCGGGGTACATCTTGTCGGGAAGGATATTGTCCTTGAGTGTGCCGATGAGATCGGTTCCGCCGGCAATAATGGTTGCTTTGCCGCCGGCAAGGGCGGTTTTGGCTTCCGCCAGGGTCTTTGCATTCTCGTGATTGAAAGCTTTCATTCCGTCTCCTCCTTCTCTGTTCCGCGCTCTGAGAAAGCCTCGGCCATGTTATGCGCCTCCCTTCATTATCTGGGCTGCTTCCATGATCGCGGTAGGATGGCGCGGGTACGTGCCGCAACAGCAGATATTGCCGGCGAGCGCCTGTTTGCAATCGTTCTCCGTCGGGTTGGGATTCTTGCTCAGAAGAGCCTTGGCTGAGACGACGAAACCTGGGGTACAGTAGCCGCACTGCATCGCATCCCATTTGCAGTAGGATTTAATCAGGGGATTCCACTTCGGATCGGCGGCGATGCCCTCGACGGTTTCAATCGACTTGCCTTCACATTCTACCGCCAGTGTGGTGCACGAGAGGACGGGGCGGCCGTCGATGATGACGGTGCAGGATCCGCAGACGCCCCGGTCGCACATTTGCTTGGCGCCGGTCAGGCCGAGTTTGAATTGAAGGGTGCGCTGC
>Ga0116137_1001542_pt1 | contig 15028 bp, 17 predicted proteins | sample June2015DPH_20_1_3_FD_88973 | JGI IMG/M metagenome (GOLD analysis project Ga0116137, IMG submission 88973) | Peatland microbial communities from SPRUCE experiment site at the Marcell Experimental Forest, Minnesota, USA - June2015DPH_20_100 | ecosystem: Environmental > Terrestrial > Soil >...
AGAATGTCGCTGCCCTTCCTCTCGATGTCTCCAATGTGAATTCCGATGCGCACATGCAATCTGTCCGCCTCAAGGACGTTCCGATTCCTTTCATGCATTCTCCGCTGCATCTCTATTGCGCACTGAGATGCCCCCAGGGCGCTAGAGAACTCCACCAGGAACGCGTCGCCTACTGTCTTTACCTCCCTCCCATGAAACCTAGGGAGCACCTCCCTGGTGACTGCCCGATACTCCTCGAGGAGTTCGAGGGCGTGCCGTTCGTTTCTCTGTGTCAATGCAGTGTAACCGGCGAGATCGGCGAACATTATGGCAGCGAGATCTCTTGTCGGAGTCTGGTCGAAGGCCTCCAAATAGCCATTCATCTTCCAGTAGGTATCGAGATACTCCAATCCCCGAGGCGTGGCTGCGTAGGTGGTTTCGTCCTCGCTCGTAGTCTTTCTAAGCAGCCCGAAGGCTATCAAGTCATCGATCATCACTCGAAGTCTGTCCAGAGGAACTCCGACTCCATAGGACACCTTCGTGATCCTCCCACCTCCTGGATTCCGGCGCACTACCTCAAGGATTGTCGCGTAGATGTCGGCCTTCGACCGCTTCGACGTCCGAGTACTCAATCTCCCATCCTCTCACCGGATTCGCCTGATCATCCTCCCTACAGCGGGAAGGGAGGAAGGCTTCCAGACTTCTGGGGTGGACTGAGGTGTATCACTCTTTCCCCCTCCCGGAACTCCTTGGTGTAGACGAGCCCGCCGACGACACACGTGTCTCCGATATCGGCGCTCTCAGCGTAGACCTTGCCCAACTTGGACCCTCCCTCGACTTCGAGCCGCGAGCAGTAGACGTCCTGGACTTGGGCCCGCTTGCCTATGTGCACCACGCCTCCGACGAGGTTGCCGACACAACTGGCACCCTTGCCTATCTCTATCCTGTTTGCCTTGAGCCCTTGGGAGGTCTCCACTGAACCGCCGATTTCGACGGTGCCTGAAAGAAGGCCCTTCGCAGCCCTAAGGATCCCGCCGACTTCCACATCGGTCCCGGAGATGACTCCTCCTATCTCTGCAAGCCCGCCTACTTCAAGCCTCGCGGTGAGCGCAAGGTCTCCTGAGACTCTGATCTTCCCGCCGATCTCGGCAGTCCTCCCCGAGAGATTCCCCTCCACGACTGCCAGCCCGCCGACCTCCATCTCCTCGCAGTCAAGGTCTCCCTTCGACTGCAGCCTCGCGCCAACCTCGATCTTCTTCCCCTTCCCGCCGCTCAGTTCGACGCTGCCACCTGTTTCGAGTCTGTCGAACCTCAGTTCATTCCGTGAGGTGAATCGTCCTCCAACGTCGATCGTTCCGGTGACCTCGCCTCCCCCGACTTCGACGCTGCCGCCTACGTCAAGATCCTTCAGTTTCAGCTCACCAAGCGCCTCGAAGGAGCCCCCTACGTCCATAGACTCCGCGACAACGTTGCCCTGAACCTCGAGTGAACCGCCGACATCCGCCTTCTGGGTCTCCAACGACATCCCGACAGAGAGCCTCCCGCCGACGTCTACGCTCTTCGCCTTGACATTGCCTTTGGCGTACAGGGCTTCTTCGACATCGATGTCTTCGTGGACTGTCAGGTTCCCGTTGACTCGGACGATTCCATCCCTAGATTGTAGCGAGCCACATTCGAAGTCGCAGTCCGCCTCAACGCTTCCTTCGAAGAATGCTGTCCCTGTAACGAAGACTAGAGATCCTTCAGACGCCTGGATAAGTGCGTGGTTCTCGGCCTTCACATCCCCCTCCACTCTGCCCAGCTTCACCGTCTCTCCTTCGCGGATCACTCTCTCTTCCATGGACTCGGGTTGGAGCATCTCCAGTAATATAGTTGGCTCACGAAATGTAATCACTTTATGTTCTGTCTCACTCTTGCTGCGGAGAGGGAGGGTTCTCTCGGGGCAGGCATACAACGGCCGTGCGTGTTCGCTAGTCTAATATCATAGGAATTGATGAGAATTGCATGTTGCATGATCGATTATGGTAAGCTTCAATCCCGAACAGGAAAAACACACGCAGGCCGAACCCGAAAGGCGGAAGCGGGTCCCACTTCTGGTTCTGCCAAACCTTCAGTGCCGAACGTTGATATCACGTCGAGCAGACCTGCCTAAGGGATCAATCGTCTAATGAGCATGGTAGTACTCTCTGACTTCGACGGCACGATAGTCAGCATTGACACCGGAGAATACGTACTATCGCAATTTGCACACGGTGATTGGCGGGCTTATGACGGCCAGTTGGGAAGAGGGGAGATCACGCTGGAGGAGTGTCTGACCAAGCAGTTTGCCATGGTGAAGGAGACTGAAGGAAGGTTGCTCAGGCGAGTCGAGGGTGTGGTTTCGTTCAGGCCTGGCCTTAAAGACTTGGTAGATTACTGCGGGAAAAATGGATTTCCATTTATTGTTGTCAGTGGCGGACTGGATTTCATCATCAAACACGCGTTGCGCTCTAAGAATCTACTCGACAGAGTTGAGATTGTATCACCGAAGGCTAATGTTACCAAACGTGGAATAACATTCAGGTTCCCAAAATCGTCTCAGCCCGGCTCTATGAACTTCAAGGACGACCTCGTCAGGACCTACGCGAATCGTGGGAGTAATACCGTCTACATCGGCGATGGGCTTCCCGACTTCGCTGCGATGGTGAGAGCGGATGTCCGATTCGCAATCAGAGGGTCCAGGCTATCCAAGTTGTGCAAGAGAGAAGGCATCGCTTTTCAAGAGATAGATGACTTCCACGATGTATTGCGGAGCCTTGGGCACTGACAGCCCGAGAAACCTCGAAGGCCTAGACCATTGGGTTTTCGACGATCCAGAGTGGATACGCATGCTGCATGACAGATCGGTGGAAGGTGCAATCATGTTCTTCGGAATGTTCCCGGGCACATGAGAAAAGGAAGCCTGGAAGTCAGTGGAAGACTACTGGTTGATGAAGGTAGCTCCTTGTGTAGGCTTGAGCAAGGCGGCACAGAGTACGCGGATTGAACTTAGAGAGATGAGACAATTCGCGGAATCTCTCTCAGGTCGTGAATAGTGAAATCAGCCATAGTCCCTGCATCCTGGTATCCCTGATTGTCTGGCGTCTCATCTACAATCAAGATTGTACGTATACTGGCCCGTCTTCCCCCCTCCACATCGTACTCTAGCGAATCCCCCACGAATATCGCCTCTTGCCGACGTATCTTCATCAGTGACAGACATCTCGCAAAGATTCGTCGATCTGGCTTTCTCACTCCCATCTGCGTCGAACTGAAAACGTGCGAGAAGTTCGAGGAGATTCCGAGACGGCTAAGGTGTCGCGTCAGCGCATCGTGATTGTGATGATCTGAGACGATTGCCAATTGAAGCTTCATCGACCTCAGCTCAGCCAGTGTCTTGCGGGCATTCTTCCTGATCACCCAGTTAGGCGTCAGCGTGTCCCACCACACTCTGTTCGCTTTACGTGCGACCCTTTCGCGCCAAGCTCTGGAGCGATTCGGAAAGAGGCGGTCGACGATTTCTTCATACTTGACGATGTCCGGGATGTCTCGATTCTCATCGGCTTCGAGCTTCGAGTATTTTTGAAAGATTGATTCGTCTAGTTCTAAGAATGCTTGGAAAGAGATTTTTGGGTCATAGCCGTGCAACAATGTATAGACAGAACGGAGAGGCTCCGCGCTCGTTTCCTCCCATGGCTTCTTCGGCCGCACCAGCGTTCCGCCGTAGTCGAATAGAACGGCTCTGATCAAGTGGCTGTGCAGGTTTTCACTAGGCCGGATAAGCGTTGTTTCTACCGGGGCTAGAATAAGGGAACGATTTCGTCCTCTAGGCGCCACTGAGTCTTCGGAGACCCTAAGCCGTGACAGTGCATCAAGGGGAAGGGCCGCTTAGACTGGCCGTTCCATCGCCACGGAACCGAAGGAGATCACAGCAAGAAGTTTCTTAAACGACTTACAGGTGGGAAGGAAGCGATTGATACAGGGAAAGCAGGTCTACCTCAGGGGATTGGAGCGAGAGGATCTCAAACTTCTTCACAAGATGTTGAACGACGAAGAGGTGATGGAATGGGCTCGATCCAGGCCAGACAACGCAACGAGCATGGAGGAGTTGGAGAAGGAATACGAGGGAGAGTTGAAGGGAGATAGCTCGCGCAGAAGAACCTTCGTCATCGTTCACAAGGCAACGCAGAAAGTGATAGGATGGGCTTCGATGAGGTGGTGGCGTCCGTTCCACACAACCGCCGACATTGGAGTCGTGATTGGCGACAAAAGACTCAGAGGGAAAGGGATGGGGTCCGAAGTGAACATGCTCCTGACCAAGACAGCGTTCGAGCAGTACAACATGCACAAAGTCGAGTTGTTCACCCGCGAAGACAACAAGGCAGCCATTCGTTCTGCAGAGAAGAACGGCTACAAGGTCGAAGGCAGAGCGAGGGAGACAGTCTACTTCAACAACAAATTCCACGATGGAATACTGATGGGCCTCCTCAGAGAGGAGTACGAGAAGACGAAGCCCAAGCCTTCAAGTCCAGGGCGAGCCAATTGAGTCTGACCGGACTATAGTCACGGCTCCCACCCCTCCCGACCTCCACTCATACTCCCGCTTTGTATTGCGTATGATGATCCACCTCGCCCCTGACCTCCGCAAGCCCCTTCGGCTTGACAAAGAACCCGGCTCGATTGAATCATCGTTAATAGGACACCCTGAACCATCAAGTCGAGCATGGGGGAGCTGAAGGATGAGGCCTACTTCAGCCCGGGGGACTTCCGGGCATACTTGGCAGGGCGACTCGGGAGACCTGAATCGGAGATTAGCGTCCCTGCAGACGTGCTTTTCACTTATGACAAAAGGATTTTTCGTGCTGCAACCTCAGAGCAGACTGCGTCCCCGGTGGATTGGTACATCTACTCCGGCAGAATGTACACGAGAAGAGCGGGACACAGGGAGGTCGGAGTCGTCCATGCCCTTATTGGGGCTTCGGCGGCCGCGATGAATCTGGAGGAACTGATCGCGTACGGCGCCAAGAGAATCTATGAAGTGGGAGTCTCGGGCGCAATCGACACGAGACTGAGGCCCGGCGACGTCGTCGTACTCAAGGGGGCTTTCAGCGATGAAGGCACATCCAGGCACTACTTCAAGGGAACGAGGCGGTTCGGCCCATCGCTCCGCCAGACCAGAGCGCTGCGGTCGTCTCTCAGCGAATGCGGAATCGAGCACGTCATGGGGGATGCGTGGACAGTGGACGCACCATACAGGGAGACGAAGCGGAAGGTGATGCGGTACCTGAGAGCTGGCGCGCGCGTCGTCAACATGGAGAGCTCGGCGGTCTTTGCAGTCGCAGCTTACAGGAGTGTCGAAGCTGCGTCGGTCCAGATCGTGTCCGACGTCGTTTCGGAGCATTGGGAACCGGCCTTCCACGCGGAGATTGTCACCAGACGGAGGCTGGAGGTGCTCGTCGCGGTGCTCAGAGCCATGAGCAGCGGTCCAGCCGAAGAGCGGCGCCGTGCCCGGGCGGCCTAGCCGACTCGGATGACACGGACTGGGAAATCATTGACCGAAGAATGGTCAGCAATGGAATTTGAACCCAACGAAGTTCGGCTCTGTTACTCAGCTGCATCTGGCTGAGGATCTTGTCGGTGTCAACCGTTGGCGTCTAGGGCTCTGGTGGTTCACAATGTCATTGGCGGATGCAAACTACGATTCGTTCCAACCCGGTCCATGACAGTTGCATGACGGAACAGGGTGTCCTACCTCTAGAGACGCCGCGACACGCGATTTAGTGCTGGAGGCTATTCTGTAGCTCCGTACGCTCTCTTTATCCGAGCGATCCCGTCAAATCTTCTCATTAGGCTAACGACAGACTTTCCTGTCAGGTTCTCCCATTCTTCTCCTCTGGCTATGGAATCCCTTATCGATGTCGATGAGACAGCACCTTTTCTCTCAAAGCTAACAACCTTCACTCGATTCCCGACCAATTTGGCTATCGTTTTGTGGTCCGTGAACAGGACGTCGAATTTGCCGCATTTCTCGAATAGGTTGTCGATGGATGAGGCCCAAGAATTGCCGTCCTTGACCGCAATGACATCTCTCACTTTGATGTTTTGTTCCCTCAAGTAGCTCTTTAGCATCTTCACCCTCTCATCTCCGCTAAACGGATTTCTTTTCGTATTCTTGCTTTCTGCACTGCCTATGGCGATTATCAAGAAATCCACTTTCTTCACCAGTCTTCTTACTAAAGCGATATGCCCCTTGTGTGGCGGATTGAATCTTCCCCAATATACTCCCACTGTCTTCTTCATGTTTTCACCTTGCATCCACTGAACTGATATCTGCTTAAGACGGTTCTATCAGGTCTTCCAATGATGAAGCGTGCAAATGGCATTTGGGGACATTTGCTCTGGGCCTATCCAGTTGCAATAGCTTGAATCCCAGGGTTGACCCTTGGCGTCGAATTGATGTCGTTGGGGCCGATCAGGACCAATTATCTGATACGGAAGTAGTTGTAAACTCGTACTGGCTTGAAGCCTCTTCCCTCGTACAAGGCGTGCGTCGCGCCGTTTATGGTCCTGTAGTCGGCGATCATTCTTCGTACGCCCATTTCGTACGATGCATAGACGGCTGCATCCAGTAGGGCCCCGCCGACGCCTCTTCTATGGTGAGAAGGCGAGACCGCTAGGTAGAAGTCTCCGATGGATTTGTAGGGGCGTTTCTCGGCGATTATGAAACCGACAGGATTCCCAGAGTGTGTAGCGACAGTGCACCGACAGTGGTCGGATGTCGCCCAATTCCTGAACACCTTAGAAGAAAACTCTTCGGAGTACACCTCTAGATGGAGCTTCGAGAAGAATGATTCGTCACCGGGTATGAACTCCCTGATGTCGTACGCCGGCGGGATCTTCAATTTTCCTTGCTTCTCCTGAAGCTTCCTTTCCCCCAAGACAAGACCATTGAACCAAGCAAGGCTTAGGCCTCTCGCCACTCCATGCGCGAAATGATTCTCTATCGAGCCCCTCATCAGGAGCGTCTCACCTGCGTGTCTCATCACCTGTGACTTGAAGGCTTGAATTCTGCGTCTGTCCATGGCGGTCATTTGCAAAGTGTCTCCGAACAGGCCGTCGAAAGGCGCCCACATCTCTTCCAACACGTTGAAGCCTGCGGTTCCGAGTTCTAGACGTCTGAGCAGCGCAAAGCCTGAAAGCTTGTTGCCCTCATAGCAGAGCCAGCATTTTGCTCCCCTTTCCGCGAGAGCCTTAGATGAAAGCTCGGCGTACTCTCCGAATACCTCGTACAGCTTTCCGCGATTGAACTTCTCGCAGAGCTCGATTGCCAACCCTAGGTCGGAGGACTCGATCCAGTCGGAATTCCCGTTTGCCGTCAGTTCCGGCGTCAAGTTTCAATCAAATCCCTCCTTTCCCAGACGATACGCGATACGGTGTGCTGCATGGAAGCTTATAGGGCTACGTTTGGTTCGTTGGGTTCTGTTCCGTCTCTGGGGTGGTGGGCGAAGGTGTTCCAAATTGGGTGGTCGGAGTATGGTCAAATCAAGAAAGGCAGGCTCAGAGATATGGGAATGACCAAAGAGAAGGATTCCCGCTGGCTGAGACTCAGAAAACGCATCGAGGCCTTAAACCAATAATAATGACTTGCGCGCGCGCTAATGGTCCGGAATCTCCGCGTCAAGAGCCTCGAAGAGTCTGAGCACGGGGAATTCGAACAGATAGCGGCAGAGGCGAAGGAACTGAAGGGAAGGATTGGGGAACTCGAGGAGGAACTTGGCAGATATGAGGCCAGACTGAAGAACACCAAAGACAAGCTTGGCGACCTAGCCGTCTACGAAAAGCTCTGGGCGGACCTGGATGCTCTCGGAGTGTCGGCCGCAGGGCTGAGGAAGTTCGTGGATTTCCACAGGGAACTCGATGCGCTTGGGTTCACCGAGGGGGCCGCCAGGACGCTCGCGAAGGAACTCGGTGCTCACGGTTCGGTCCCGGTAGAGGCTGCGAAGGTGATTGCCCGGCTGCTGGCAGACCACCAGTCGCTTGGGAAGGCCATAAGTGAGTTCGAAATTGAGAAGAGGAAACTTGAGAAGGACCTAGAACGACTGAAAGTGGAACTTGATGGCGTCCAAGGAGAGGTCAAGGCCCGCACCAAGCAGCTAGAGGGAATCACCGAGACGATGGAAGGGCTGAAGGACACCATCCGCGACCAGCGGGGCGAGGTCAAGACGAGACAGAATGAGTTAGAGTCTCTGAAGGAACAAGTTGAGAAGCTGAAGAGGGACGAGGCCAGGCTGGTGAAGGAGTTGACGGAAATCGACGAGAGAATTGAGAAGGTGCAGCCGCTCGCAGTCCTAGCGTCATTGTTTTCCACCGGGGAACCTGATTATCCTAGGGAGCGAGTCTTGGAAGTAGTCCATTCATTCCTAGAGGCAGTCAGGGACTACGTCGAGTCGCACCAAGGCGAAGTCTTGAACGCCAAGGTAGTTGGAGAGTATTTGGGGAAGGTCATCGGAGAACTGGATAGCCATGGGAAGCAACAACCTCGATGAAGAACTAGAGAAGAGGCTGCGGCAGGTTGCGACCATCAGAAAGGTAATCGATGGGTTTTCTGAGAATCATAGCCGTGCCGTGGCGGAACACGCCCGGCGTTCCCTCCTGCATGACGTCGAGAGGATCGAAGAGCGATTGAAGAACGAGATGTCGGGGTTCGGAAACGCGGGATACAATCTCGAGTACCTGAAGATCATAGCTACAAGGAAGGGGGAGGAAGCCTTCTTCACCTTAGAGCCCAATGCAGGCGAGCAGGGATATCCCCAAGCCCAGAAGAGTCAGTTTGGATTGATAATCGTTCAAGGGTCGTTCTTCGCGGAAATCGAGGAGCTCAAGCGGTCAATCCAGACGGGCGAGTCAGTGAACTTCTCCAAGTATGCCTCCATCCTCATCTACGAGAGAATGGAGAGGCTCTCGGAATCGAGCGGGAACTTACCTGGCGGGTTCTACTGACCGGACTCCTGTCAATCTATTCAATTCTAGGATTTTACGAAGCAGCCTTCAAGGCAGAAGACCGACAGCTTCCCCTCGACCGGACACCTGGCTCCCAGGTCGCAGGCAGGACAGAGGTCAGCCGGGACGGCGGAGAGCGTTCCCCGGGCTTCGTGGAGGGAGTAGAGGAGCTTCAGATACTTCGCGCGCGAGAGAGAGATACGTGTCTGTCGGCGCCAGCCTTATCGTGGGGGGAATATTCGGAATCTTGGCGTTTTATCTCTTCATCCTTGTCGCCCTTGGGAGTTCGTGGAATGTTGTTCTTCCAGACGCGCGCGCGCCCAAGGGCTCTGAATGGAGGTTTATTTGACACTAGGGTTGGATAACGAATTCCGTATTCGTGTCTTGGCAGGCGACCTTTTGACAGTTGAACCCTCCGTTTTCTATGTATGTTCCCCCGTAGGAGAATTCCTTGTATGTCACGAGTTGCAATCTGAAGCTAGTGGCCTCTGCTATATTGCTGCTGACAACTCGCGAAAATGGAACGTAAAAGAAAATCCAGAAGTCTGCCCTAGAGCCTGGCGGGAGATATATTCCACCGCCACGCTCATAATCTGGTATTGTTTGATTGGGATAAGTGCTGGGAAAGGAAGCGTTTACGATGAAATTGGTTACGCCATCGACGTAGGATGCGCCGTTCAGCACTGTAGCCTCCCACCCTGCGCCCACCGTTGTGTTCCCTCCACCGATGTTCTCTACTGTGACATTCACTAGTATGAAGACCTCATCAGGCAATACAGGTTGCTGATTTGCCGCAAAACGAAACTGAATGTCGCTGGCTTGAGCGAAGTGATAGCTGTGCACGGTAATCTTCAGTCTCCCGTCGGATGCCTGGTCAATACCGCATGCTGTCGCGAATCCTTTTTCGACGAAGTTAGAACCCGTAGAGAGAATAGTGGCGCATGCGGACGTCGGCGTCTGCGTGTTGAGCTGTCCCTGCGTGTTGAGGTAATAGCTGGCCGCTGCCACGACCAATATTATGACCACTGCGGTGACGATGAGAACGGGAAACAGGGATTTCCTCCTAGGTCTATCCAAACTTGCTCCTCACGAGTTCTCGTAGACGGGTAAAAAAGATGGGTGGGGCCGTCTGCTACCTACGGCCCACAGTGCGCTGCGCTGTTTGTGGAGAAGATGACAGGCCAGTTGAGTACGCTGGAGTACAGCCCGTTGGTATAGAGATAGTAGTAGGTGTAATGGTTGCCGAAGGTTATTGTCTGCGTGGTATGCTGGCTGTAGTCAGTGGTGTCAGTGATGCCCGCTGAGAATGTTGTACCCACGATTCCCGCACTTAATGACGCGGACAGGCTGTACTTGTACCCGTTGGCTGCATCGAATGTAAAACCGCTATTGGCTGCGTAGGGTGCATAGCTGTAGTGGTTGGGCAGAGAAGAGGCAGCCAGACAGTCTCCTGGTTGAGACGAAGATGGTCCAGCCTTACCGCCCTCAGGAGTCCAGGGTTCAGCTCCTCCGTTCCATCCCGACGCCCAGATCTGGTAGCTGCTTTGCATTTGTCCGCAGATCAAGATTGGACACCACTCCAATTGGTCCTCCTCATAGTTGAAGTGCGATTGGGTGAGCCAATTCCAGCAACAGTTGAGAGTGGGCCATGTCACTGCCGCACTGTTTTGGTTGAACCAGGAATAGCTTCCTGAGACGCTCCATGCTCCACCGTTGGCGGATGCGTCGATAGATAGAGTGGACCCACTGGATTGCCCATAGGCGAACGTGTCGCCCATGTAACCGGAACCCGTCGCCTCTCCTATGGTGGTTGGCACAGATTGCCATGTTGCTACTTTGACCCAGCAATAGTACAGCAAGAGTGAAAAGCCAACTTCGTAACAACTATTGGGGGAATCGGGGGTAACCTTGCCGGACTGTTTACTGGAACTTGCTTGCCCAGTCGTTTGGAGCACGGCAATTGGCCACGTGGTCTGGGAGGATGTCGCAGCTGCCACGGTTGCCGCACTAGCGCTCCTTCCAGAAGTTACGTTCCCAGTGGTGGAGCTAGGATTAGCCGTTGTTATCTGATACGGCACTGATTGCCCATTGGCTGAGAGTTGGATACCGTTAGAGGTCAGAGTTATGGCAATGCTTTCGGTGCTGGTAACTTTCCCGCCGAGGTTCCCAGAGCTTCCGACAATCTGGCTTCCCCAATGATAGTTGGAGAGCTGAATGACGCTTTCGTTCGGAAGAATCAACAGGACCAGTGCCGAGTAGTGAACGTATTGACTGCTGTGGTAGAATTGCGATAGTCCCGAGTCAGATAGCTGGATTGTCTTGCCTGCGCTCGAGGTTGCCGATGCAGCTAGCGTAGGCGCTCCCCCGGCCTCCGAATACCTCCAGAGCATGACTTGGTACCCTGAATTGGGCAGGGTTGACGTGTTATTCGTTATGTTGATCGAGACGACAGCCAACGAACTGCTGGACGAACTCGCTAACGCCGCGGAGGGAATTGAGAGAATTAGAGCGAAGAGCAGAACTTCGCCGATACGAAGAATCCGTTGTCTTTTCATTTTCAAAGTACCACACACTGGTTTGCTAAATAACCAGGAGTGCTACGATGGAATACGTTATTACACAGTTAAACGTGAGCATAGTCATGGAAACGCTAAACGAAAGGAAGCACGTCCACGTCAGCCTTCGCATTCCAATTGAAATGAGGGATGAATTGCTCGAAGAAGGAAACCGTCAAAGAATTAATTTCAATTCGTTGGGAAACCGAATTTTAGAAAGGTACTTGGCTTTCGACCGAATAAGCGAGTACGACCACAGTGTCGTGATGGAGAGGGAAGTTCTCTCCGCGATTCTTGACCGGGTTGCCACGGAGGACCTCGAGAAGATAGGCCGAGAGTTTGGCCCAAGATTGGTGAAGGAGAGTTTCTCCTTCTACGGCATCTCTCCCACTCTTAGCAACCTTGTCACCAAGTACTTCGAGCCAGCAGGCAGGTATTCCGGTAGATACGACTTCAACGTCGTTGGAACCGCCTCCCAGCCGAAGCTGGTTCTCATGCATCGGCATGGCGAGAAATGGTCCAGTTTGCTCAAAGAGTACACGGCTGGGGTCATCGAATCGATTCTGGGAGAAAGGCCAAGGGTCGAAGCTGACGGCGACATCGTGGCAATCGAGTTTAGAGATTAGCGGCCTAGAATATCAAGAGATTCAATCGCGCGCTGCATGAGAGGTTCTGCAAAGTTCCGTCGGTAGGATATCGTATCGGATGGACAAGTCTCTTCAATTGACCTTGAAACGTGCCGTGACGACCGATTCCCCCGCAGTAGCCTTTGGATCCACATGAAACGACTGCTTCACAAGCTCTTGGAGGGCGCTTTTTGCCATGATGCTCCACTTGGGACCATAATCATGGTGTATGGTAATCGTATATGCGCCCTCTTCCCGCGTCACTTTTGTTTGAAGATTGGGGTCGAACTTTGCTCGCTCCGTCTGGAAGTCCAGGATCCCATCCAGAGAGGAGTCTTGGTTCCAGAACTCTGCCATCTCCTTCCACAAGGGGAGGCCGACCTCTCTTCCTATTCGAGTGAGTGTCTCGTCATCGCACCCTTCAAGTATGCTCTTGAGGAGCGATTTGGGAATCTCGGCGATTCCAAAGTCCTGCAATTTCTTGCCCCAATTGAAATGTCGATTGAGGATTGAGTTGACATCTGCGTTGACGGTCGTGCCTTCGTCGGCGGCTTCCTTCTCAAGAGAATGTTCTAGCGATTCTGGGATTCTGAGTGTCCTGTTATGGGTCTTGCGTTCGCCCTTGCCAGCGTTCGCGCGTGCGCGTCTCTTCAACTGAACCATAGCCGCCGGCCTTGTTTTAACTATTTCATTACTCTGTTAGGACTTTTCGATGGAAAAGCAGAAGGACCAACTCTGAAGTCGATTTCTCATGCTCTCGTACAACAAGGTGAGGTGGGGCCTTTTCGTGCTAACACTTGCCCTGCCTATTCTGGCAGCCACGCTTGGGGCCCACGTCAATCCCCTCGATGAAATAGGCGGCGGCGTCCCTATCCACTAGGGACGCCTGGCCTTCTATTTGAAAGACTTGAAGGGCCGTTTCATCCTTTCCAGGTCATACCTCCAGCCCTTGTCAAACATCTGGTAGGGAATCGTGAAGGCGCTCGCTTCAGACCTCTTGATGAAGGAGAGCTCTACCTTGCCGTAAAGGTCTGGGATCTGGCTGTTGAGATAGTCGAAGGTGGAGGTAACCTCCTGGACTGGGATGTTGACCGTCGCGATGTAGGTTCCGTCAATCTGGAGGTCCTCTTCCCACAGGAAAGGTATCCTGCTTACCGCTCTCTGGACTGACACGAACGAGTTCCCGAGGCCTCTGAAAGTCAGCCTCGCCAGGAGGGCGCTGTGGGAGACGGACCTCTCGATGTCATGCTGCCAACGGACCAGGTATCCCGAGACTAACTTCTCCTTCTGGAGATGGACCCTGTAGTGGTATTCCAGAGTCTTCTCGTGAACGCGAACCTTCTTCGCGATGGAGATGATGTGCTGGAGAGCGTCCATTTGCAGCTCCTTTACTAGCAGGAGGTCGTAGTAGTCGACATCGACAGGCTGCACTCTCCTTGCGATCAAGTCGGAGGCATAGTTGAGCTTCACCTGATTCCAATCCACGTCCCATCTATTCGACTGGAAATTGAAGAAGTGAGGGTTCATGGCCGGATGCCTCGAGCCAGCGATTTCGTTCAGAGTGTAGCTCTGGAGAATCTCGCTTCTCTGCAGATAGGTGAGGAAGGCCTCGTGCTCCTTCTCCCTTCCCTGAGGGATTACGAACAGACAGACGAAATTGCCCTGTGGGAGAAGTTTGCCGTAATAAACCAAGTAGGCGTGCTCGTTCATTGCAAGGAAAAGTGACCTTGGAGGCCGGGCTAACTTCGGCGACAATTGCATCTCTGCCCAATGAGGAACCAGCCCGAGCTTCCTGTAGTCGGCTTCGGCGTGGATATGGAACCCGAACTTCTTGAAGCGATTGTTGAGCTTATAGCGAACGGACTCCGGATGGACGCCTGTCAGCCTCGATAGTCTAGAGACGTTCTTAGGACCGGCCTTCTGGATGGCCTCGATTATCTTGGCTTCGACGTCGTCAGATCCTCCTTCGAACCGCTGAACAGTCCGAGCTCGTGCCAAGGAGGAACCCAAAAAGCTCGCGGGTAGTTAAATCTGCAGTGGAATGAACCTGCCTCATAAGTCCCTCGTGAGTAATGCCGCGCGCTTGCTTCGAATACAACACTTGCGCAACACTTGGGGTCTGATTTCGAGATTAGACATACCATTAGTTACGAACGTCGTGTTCACAAAGGAACAATCAAGACCGTCGCTGGCGCGCGCGCTTTCATCCAATCGCATGAAGGGTTAGACGGAGCGACACCCGCGAATAAGGCTGGAATCGAAATCGAGGGTGTGAACAAATGGTTAACGTTGATTCAGAACGTCCGAGCAAGAGCATTGCGAGACCAGTCGGTGGATGCTGAGCCTTAGTAATACATCACAATCATCTTGCGTAAGAACGAAACTACTTTCCCAGTGAGATTATCGGAGTAGATGATGATTCTGTCGCCAGAGAGGTCTATGTGTGTTCTCTCGAAATTTGCGCGGAGCATGTTGATGTTATACTCACTTAGAATCCCTGCAAGTTCATACAGAGTGTTCAGTTTGCATGTCAGCGTTCTGCTCGGCTGGAAAGCCGCGCGCGCACCAGCTCGTCTACCATTACCAAGGGAAGCGATGATTGACGTAATGAGTTTTCACCGTGCCCAGGGCTCATTGTTCCTCCGTTCAATCTGCACCGACTCAAGGAGCGCAAGCTAAGTTGCTCGCCGTCCAGCACTACATCAGGATGGCAAAGTAACCTGAAGGTTCGGAGAGCCTTCGGCCATACATAGGGCTCATTGCGCCGCCGCCGGGAATCACTCATCCTGCGTTGAGAGGTAGTTAGTCCGCCAGCTGAACAAGTCGCTCTTGCGAGCTTCTTGCGTACAC
>Ga0116137_1001545_pt1 | contig 15014 bp, 9 predicted proteins | sample June2015DPH_20_1_3_FD_88973 | JGI IMG/M metagenome (GOLD analysis project Ga0116137, IMG submission 88973) | Peatland microbial communities from SPRUCE experiment site at the Marcell Experimental Forest, Minnesota, USA - June2015DPH_20_100 | ecosystem: Environmental > Terrestrial > Soil >...
CAACCTGGCCAACGATCTCCCCCTGCGCGAGATGCTCGTCCGCGAAATCCGGAGCTTCCAGCCAGACGCGGTCTTCGCCGGCGACCCGGAGGTGGTGATCCACAGTGGCGGCGGGGTCAACCACACCGACCACCGCGCGGCGGCCATGGCCGCGGTGGACGCCGTATTCCCGGCCGCGCGCAACCCCATGGCCTTTCCCTGGCTGACCCGGCAGGGGTTGCCGGCCCACCGAGTGCGGCGCCTGTATCTGATGTGGTCCAACCGGCCCGACGTGTGGATTGACGTGACGCGCACCGCCGACCGGAAGATCGAAGCTCTCCGGGCGCACGCCAGCCAGCTCCACGATCCCGAGGCGGTGTTCGGCCGGGTGCGTGCGCGGCTTACCGAGCAGGGAGCAACGATCGGCGTCGACGCAGCCGAAGCCTACCGGCTGGTCGTGCTGGACCAGGACCCCGGGCAGAACGCCGAGCGCGCGGAATCCGCGGAAGTCCAGGCAACGCTAGAGGCCGACGAGCCGACCGTCCGCTAGATCGGACAGGCCGGCGATGCGGCGGCCCCGGGACCGCGTGGCGCCCGGTCGCGAGCTTCCTCTTCGTCGCGCCCGCACGGCGCGGGCGCGTCAGGCCTTAGGGGCGGCGGTTTGCGCGCGGCGCCCGCGGTTCGTCCGCCGGTCAGGTGTGAGCAGGCCTACAAGGAATCCGTCGCCGTGCTTTCGCACTGCAATATCGACGTTGGCCTCCGCGGCAACGCGCAGCAGACGCTGCCTGATGGTGATCGCCTTCTCGTTTGGATCCAGTCGAACCGCGAAGACCTGCTCCGGACCTTTGAGCTGGGCGATCAGTCGCTTGAACTGCCGCTGCTGCTGCTCGCGCTCCTTTGCGGCGGGGCTCAGCTCCCGCGCCGGCCTTGTCGCTTTGTCCATGAGCGCCGGATCGGCCTTGCGAACTGTGACCATAGTGTTCCTCTCTCTCCAGTCCACGGTCCGATTGATATGTGTCGCCGATAAGCCGACGATCGTGTCGACTATACCCCCTTATACAAGTGTGGCCATAGAGCATCTCGCAATGCGTCGAAGTGTGAATGCCAGCTCGATCCGTGAAACATGCATAACTCTCGATCGCCGCTAAGTGTGAGACGTGCGATTGTGCAGTCAGCGCTCGACTTGCCGGGCAGGCGAGCCGCTGGGGGGCGGATCCCGCGGCCGCCTCGCCACCGGCCTGCGGAGTCGGTCCAGGACGGTCGTGCCGGCGGGCAGGCACGTCCCGGCGGGCCGGGCTAGACTTCCAGCGCGTCCTCGCTGGACGCTGTTGCCCTGAGCAAGCCGGTCCTGACGCGTGCAGCAGGTGATACACGATGAGAGTTGGCGTAGCCCGAGAGATCGCCCCGGACGAGCAGCGCGTGGCGCTGGTTCCCGAGTCGATCAAGAAGCTCCGCGACGCCGGGATGACCATCCTGGTTGAGCGCGGCGCCGGGGCGGCGGCGCATTTCCCGGATCAAAGCTACGTGGAGGCGGGCGCGAAGATCGTCAATACAGCGACCCTCTACGCGACCAGCGACGTGATCCTTCGGATCCATCGGCCCACGCCGGCCGAGGCCACGATGCTCCACGAGGACCAGGTCGTCATCGGCCTGCTCGCCCCGCTGCTTGACCCCCACGCCATGGCGGGTCTGGCCCGCCACCGGGTGACGGCTATCAGCCTGGACGCCATCCCGCGGACGCTCAGCCGCTCGCAGGCGATGGATGCGCTCTCGTCGCAGGCCAACGTCGGCGGCTACAAGGCCGTTCTAATCGCGGCCAACGCCTTCGGGCGCTACTTTCCGCTCCTCACTACTCCGGCCGGCACGGCCAAGCCGGCCAACATCCTGGTCCTCGGGGTGGGCGTCGCCGGGCTGCAGGCAATCGCCACGGCTCGCCGGCTGGGGGCGATGGTGAGGGCCTACGACGTGCGCCGCGAAACCAAGGAGCAGGCGGAATCCCTGGGCGCCCAGTTCGTCAGCCTCCAGTCCGCGATCGAGGCCACGGGCCAGGGCGGCTATGCTCGAGCCCTGACCCCGGCGGAGCAGGCGGCCCAGCAGGCCGAGCTGAACGGCATCATCGCTACCTGCGACATCGTGATCACCACGGCGCAGGTCCCCGGGCGCCGTCCCCCCATTCTGGTTACACGCGCCGCGGTCGAAGCCATGAAGACCGGCTCGGTGATCGTCGACATGGCCGCCAGCGAGCTGGGCGGCAACTGCGAGCTCTCCAGGCCGGGCAAGGTCATCACCACTCCCAATGGCGTGGAGATTTACGCCCCCACGAACCTGCCGGCGTCGATGCCGACCGGAGCCAGCATCTTCTACTCACGCAACATTTCCAACCTTCTGCTCAACTTCGTCGCCGACGGCAAGCTCAACCTCGATTTCGACGATGAGGTCACGGCAGCGACCGTCATCACCCACGACGGCAAGGTCGTGCAGGCGGCGACATTGAGGCTGCTCCAGCCCGCTCCCAAGGGAGGCGCCCAGGCATGAACGTCGGAACTCTGATCAGCGACCTGACGGTCTTTGTCCTGGCGATCCTGCTCGGCTTCGAAGTGATCAGCCGCGTTCCGGCGACGCTTCACACGCCGCTCATGTCGGGCACGAACTCGATCCACGGCATCGTTCTCGTGGGCGCCGTGGGCCTGGCGGCGGCGGCCGACAACCCGCTCACCGCCGTTCTCGCCTTCGTCGCCGTGGTCTTCGCCGCGGCGAATGTCGTGGGCGGGTACTGGGTCACAGATCGAATGCTGCAGATGTTCAAGCGACGCCCGGTCCCCAAGGCCGACAAGTCCGCCAACTGAGGAGGAGCCGGCCATGACCACGACCGATCTGGGATATCTCGTAGAGTTCGCCTTCCTCGTCGGAGCGGCCTTCTTCGCGCTGGGCCTGCACCTGATGAACTCGCCGGCCACGGCGCGCCGGGGCAATCGCCTCTCCGCCACGGGAATGGTCATCGCCGTAGTATCGGAGCTGATCTACGTGGCCAACCAGGGCATCGGCCCCGGCAACTGGCTGATCATCGGCGGCGGTCTGGCGATCGGCGGCGCCGCGGGCCTGCGTATGGCTCGCACGGTGGCCATGACCTCGATGCCCCAGCTGGTCTCTCTTTTCAATGCCGTCGGCGGCGGGGCGGCCGCGCTGCTTGCCATCGACGACTTCACCCGGCTCAGCAGCCAGCGGACTCCCGATGGCGCGCTCGCGGCCCTGGACGGCTGGCTGGTCTTCTTCATCCTCGTCGATGTCATCGTCGGCTCGGTGACCTTCACCGGCTCGCTGATCGCCTCGGCCAAGCTGATGGGCCGGCTCAGGGGCCAGCCGATCATCGTTCCCGGCGGGCGGCTGGTCTCGGCCGTCGCGATGGTCCTGGCGGTCAGCTGCTCCATCGTGCTGATCCTGGCCGGTTCGGGGCTCTTCAACTACGACACGGCGGTTCTGAATCTGCTCTTCGTGGTCGCGCTGGTCAGCGCCCTGGTCTTCGGCGTGACGATGGTCCTGCCGATCGGCGGGGCGGACATGCCGGTCGTGATCTCGCTCCTGAACGCCTTCACCGGCAGCGCCGTCGCCATGGCTGGTTTCGTCGTGGGCAACGTGATCCTGATCGTGGCCGGTGCCCTCGTGGGGGCCTCGGGCGCCATCCTGACCAAGCTCATGGCCGATGCCATGAACCGCTCGATCGCCAACATTCTGGTCGGCGGCTTCGGCGCCGGTGAAGGATCGCAGGCAGGCCTGACAGGCGAAGGCGGAACGGTCCGGGAAGTGTCGGTGGACGACGCCGCGATACAGCTCGCCTACGCCAGCAAGGTAATCATCGTCCCGGGCTACGGGCTGGCGGTTGCCCAGGCCCAGCACGGCGTCCGCGAGCTGGCGGACCTGCTCGAGGCTCGCGGCGTCGACGTCTCCTACGCCATCCATCCGGTGGCCGGCCGAATGCCGGGCCACATGAACGTGCTGCTCGCGGAAGCGAACGTGCCGTACCCGCAACTCAAGGAGATGGACGAGATCAACCCCGAATTCGAGAGGACCGACGTGGCCCTGGTGGTGGGCGCGAACGACGTCACCAACCCGGCCGCCCGAACGGACCGCTCGAGCCCGATCTTCGGCATGCCCATCCTGGATGTGGACCGTGCCAGGTCGATCATCGTCCTGAAGCGCTCGATGGGCCGTGGCTATGCCGGGATCGACAACCCACTCTATGTGAATCCCAAAACGGGAATGTACTTCGCCGACGCCAAGGCCGGCCTGGCCAAGCTGATCGCGGCGATCAAGGCCCAGTAGAGGCAACCCCGGCGCTCGGCTCGATCCCGGCCCGTTGCTTCTCGAGGCCGGACCGGGGCCCGGACGCCCCGAAGCATGCGTCAGGCTTCTTCACTCCGGGTGATCGCCTCGACCTCGACTTCGGGCAGGCGAGCCTCGCCACGCGGCCCGGCTCGAGTCTGCTGGCCGCAGCGCAAGACCGAATTCACCGCTCGACCCTGCCGATCGCCGGCCACCGAGCGCGCTCGGATGGCGTGCCAGAGAGTCTTCTGGGCCCGCCAGGCCACGTCTGACCCGGTGCGGGCCAGTGCCCCGCTTGGGGATTCGGGCAGGTACCCTCCGTACTGATGGGCCATTGTGATTCGCAGGCCGGCAGCGATATCGTTACCGCCGCTGCGCGCGGCCTGCGCGGCGACATCCCAGCCGGGGGACAATCACAAGGAGTCGGCGGTGAAGCAAGCATTGCGACAGGCGCAATGGACGTTCTACGCCCTGGCTCCGGTTCTGCTGGTGCTAGACCAAATCTGGGGTAAGCGCTGGTTCTAGACCGGACGCGCCGCAAGAAACCCGGGCATCTGCACCCGGGTTTCTTCGTGTCTAGCGATCGGTCAGCCCAAGCCTGATCGCGGCAGCGGCCGCCTCCACGCGGCCCGACACCCCGAGCTTGGTCAGGATGTTGCTGACATGGACGGCCACGGTCTTGCGGGTGATGAAGAGCTGCCGCCCGATCTCGGGATTGCTGCGACCCTCCGCGATGAGCGCCAGCACCTCCAGCTCCCGCTTGCTGAGTCCGAAGTCGTGCTGCGCCTGCTGGCTGACCGAAGCGGCGAAGTCCGCCGCGACCCCGGTCTCCGGCCTGGCCGGTACGCCGGCGAAAGCGCGCGAGGGCCCGGCACCGGCCGTCCGGCCCGTCGGGGTGGTGATCGCGGGCCGCTCCGCGAGGGCCGGGCGGCCGGCCGGTGCCCGCGATGGCCCAGGAATCGGTTCGATGCGCGCATCGAGGGCCGCTTCGATATGCCTGGGCAGAGGGAGCATCGCGCGGCGGGACAGCTCCGCCACGGCGCGAAGGAGCGGCCACGCACCCAGTGAGTAAGCGCCTTCCGCCGCCGCCATCAGGGGCTCCCTGGCCACGGTCCGAGTCGAGCGGCCTCGGGACCTGTCCAGCAGGGCCTCCGCCTCCCGCCAGCGCGCCCGTGCCGCCTCGTACGGATCACCCAGATCTGCCCAATCCGCGGCGAGCTGCGCCCAGGTAGCCGGATCGTCGTGGCCCTCGACTCGCACCCGGAAGGCTCGAGCGAGCCGGATCGCCAGATCCGCCTGACGTCTCGAGCCGAACTTCGGCGAAACGCCGCAATCCCTCACTACAGCCTCGGCCTGCAGCACGATCGGCAGGCTCCTCTCCCGGGCCGCCGCCAGGGTAGCGAAGTCGCGCCGCCTGTGGGCGTCCGCGGCAATGGCCGCGTCGACTTCCAGGCACGTCGCGGCCATGCCCGCCATCAGCAGCCAGTCCTCCGTGTCGGTGACCTTCTGCCAGCCACGCTCCGCAGCTCGGCGGGCGTCGACGAGGTCTTCCTGCCAGAGGGCGTAGGCAGCAGCCGTCTGCTGGGCGGGCACGGCGAACTGGGGATCTTGGACGGTCTCCAGGGCCAGCAGCACCTGCCCGAGCAACCGTCCGGCCGACTCGCCAGCGCCCATCGCGACCTCGACCGTGGCCAGATTGAGCAGTGGCGAAAGGAACCAGATCCCGACCGGATTCCAGTTCAGGGCATCCAGGCAGAGCCGGCGGCATTCCTGCCAGCGCCCCATGAAGTAGAGCGACTCAGAGGCATTGGCCCGCAGGAAGTTGCCGTAGACAGTTGCCTGACCCTCGCGCTCGGCTTCGGCGATGCCTTCGTAGGCGATCGCGATCGCCTCCTCGCGACGGCCCAGCAGATCCAGGACGGTGGTCAAGTTCGCGTAGACCCGGAACAGGTCGTCGAGGCGGCCCAGCGCGGCGGCTTCGTCGCGGGTCCGGCGGAGCATCTCCACGGCAGGTTCCGGCTCGTCGCCCCAGGCCTCTGCCACGGCCAGCGTACAGGAGGCATGGAGCAGTTCCGGGCGGGCCCCGTCGCCGACGGCGCGAGCGACCCCGACCGCTTCCTGGGCGTAGCGCCTGGCTTCCGAGAAGACACCATCGAGCATTCGGGATTGCGCGAGTGAGGCGAGCACCCGCGCTCGGGCGGCACTCGGCTCGCGGGGAACGAGATCGACGGCTCGCTGGTACGCGGCCAGCGAGCCTTCGTGGTCGCCGGAGGCGCGCCGATAGCGGCCCAGCTGCTCCATCACCAACCCGAGCGCCAGCCTCTCGCGTGGGTCGTCCAGGGCTGCCGCCGCGGCCTCGCAGTAGGCCTCAGCCCGACCCGGGTCGCCGGCCGCGAAGGCGGCTTCGGCCGCACGCACGTACAGGTCCGGCAGCCGGGGGGCGCGGTCCTCGAGGCGAACGATCTCGTACAGCGCCAGGGCCGTCTCGTAGTGCGCGAGGGCATCCGCTCCGGCATCGAGCGCCTCGGCGGCCGCGGCCGCGGCCAGCGCCATCTGCTCGGCCTCGGCCAGCTCGTGCGCGGCGAGGTGGTGGGCCAGAGCGGCGGCCGGCTCGAGCGCCGTCGCGCCCGCACCAACGGGCGGCGCGCCCGCGCCGGAAGACGCCACCGCTTCCGCGGACGCTCGTTCGGCCGGTATGCCGACGGTCGTCGGGCGGCCCGATGGGCCCGCCGCACGGTCGTCCGCGACACCCGCGACAGTTTCCCTCTCCCCGCCGGGCGCGGCCCTGGCCCGGCCGGCTGCCGCGAGCGCCGCATGATAACGACGCCGCGTGGCGGGCAGAAGATCAGCGGCGATCGCCTCGGCGATGAGCTCGTGGCGGAATCCGATCCGCCTCTCGCGCCCCGAGCCGCCGGGCCCGCCGTCCACTTCCTCGAGGAGGAAGCCATGCTCGATGCCCTCGGCGGTCCCGGCTCCGATGTCCGTGTCCAGGCCTTCGCCCCTGCGCGACCCGGCTGTCGATCGGGGCGGTCGCGCGGGCGCCCTCCGCTCGAACTCCGTGGCCATCGCCAGGAGCATCGGCGCGCTTACGGGAGATCCGGCCAGAGAGAGCAGCCGCAGCACCCGGCGGCACTCCGGAGAGCGAAGGGCGGACCGCGCCGTCACCAGCCGCTCGAAGGAGCCGGCCAAAGACACTCCCGAAAGCTCGCGGCGAGCCGCCAGCAGCTCCTCGGCCACCAGCGGGTTGCCGCGGGAGCGCTCGGCGACAAGCAACAGCGTCGTGGACGAGGGCCGCCCGCCCTCGATCGCCTCGATCAGCTGGCCCAGTTCCGCCCGGTCCAGGGGGCTGACCTCGGCGTTCACGACCGAAGGCGTGGTAACCAGCGCGGAGAGCGTCGCCCGCAGCGGATGGGAGCGCAGCAACCTGTCCGGCTGGTAGGTCAGCACGAGCATGACCCGTTGCCCGCGTGACACCCGGGCCAGGAAGGTCGCCAGACCGCGCGTGGCCGCGTCGGCGTGGTGCATATCTTCCAGCAGCACCGCGACGGGCTGCTGCTCGCCGAGCCGCTCTAGGAGGCCCAGCACCGCCTCGAACATGCGCGCCTCGCGCCACTCCGTGGCCACGATGCGGGGCCGGTCGGGCAGGACCCCGAGAGCGTCCAGCCTCGGCCGCAGGCCTGGCACCAGGCGGACAATCGCATCGCCGGTGGGACCCACCAACGACGCAAGCGTTTCGTCCGGCATGGGGACCAGCAGGTGTTCCAGGGCTGCGGCGATCGGGGCGTAAGGTATGCCGGATGTGGCCGGCACGGCCACGCCGTGAACTGCGGCGAAGGGCTGCGCCAGGACCTCGATGCGACGCCGTGTCTCGGCCAGCAGTCGGCTCACGCCGAGGCCCGCCGTACCGGAGAGGATCAGGGCATTGGGCCTGCCGTCGGCCGCGCTCTGCAGTCCGATGGCAATTCGTTCGAGCTCGCGGTCGCGGCCCACGAACCAGTCGCTCCAGAGGCGGCGCTGCGAGAAGCGTCCTTCGGAGCCGTGGCTGCCGCTTCGCTCCATGCTGTTCGTCATGGCCTCGACCGATCCCAGTAGCGGCGCCGCTGGTCCCGACGCCTCGTCCTTTCCCTCGGCCCGCCTAGGGTACCCGCTGACGGTACTTCCTCGGGCAGCGATTCCGTAGCGGCCGAGAGAGCGGACACCGGGCCTGGTAGGCTCGTCGCGTGAGCCCCAGGCACCCCGGCAACACCCTCAACGAACTCTCCGGGGAGGCGTGGCTGTACTTCACCAAGTCCGTGTGGGGAACCGCATACCCATCCGAACTCGGCCATGACCTCCGCAAGCGGCACGGTGCCAACAAACCGCCCCGGCTCATGGCGCGCCTGATCGAGTTCTTCACGAGCAGCGGGGAGCTCGTGCTGGATCCGTTCGCAGGAGTAGGCGGGACGCTGTTGGGGGCGGCGATCGCGCGCGGGCCGCGGCGGGCGATCGGCATCGAGATCGAGGCGCGCTGGGTCGAGATCTACGAATCCCTGGTGCGCAGCCTGGCGGCTGAGCGGGACGGTCGCGGCCCGGTCCTGGCCGATATCGGCTCGAACGACCCGGGTGGCGAGCGATCGTTCGACCCTTCGGGTCTGCAAATGCGCCTGGGCGACGCGACGATCATCCTGCCGGAGCTGGAAGCGGAGTCCGTCGACTTCGTCGCCACGGATCCACCGTACAACATTCAGCTGCCCATCACGATGGCTGGCGGGAAGCTCGCGGCGAGGCATGCCAACCGCCGGACGGATTACTCGATGGTCACGGACCAGACCGGCGACCTCGCCAACAGCGCCGACTATCGGACGTTCCTCGATCGCATGGAGAACATCTTCGGGCAACTTGCGCGCGTCCTTCGGCCAGAGCGGTATGCAGCTGTGATCGTCCGTGACGCCTATCAGGAGGGGCGCTACATATTCACCGGCGCGGATCTGGCGGAGCGCGCGACTCGCGCCGGCTTCACCGCGAAGGGCGACGTGATCTGGTACCAGGCCGGGACCCGCTTGAGGCCTTACGGCTACCCGCGCTCTTACGTCCCGAACATCGCGCACCAGCATGTTCTGGTTCTGCGGCGCGAGAGGATTCGCTCGAAGCCCCGTCGGACGGGACGATGACGGGCTGCGTCTCGACCGGCTCGATGGGCAGTTCCGGGCCCTGAACTGCGAAGCCGGCCCGCTCCAGGTAATCACGAGCGAGCGCCACGGCAGGCGCCTCGATCGCCGTGGCCGCGGGCTCGACGGTGGGCACCACGGTGGGCTCGACGGTGGGCTCGACTGCCCCGAGCTCTGCCGCAGCCTCGACGACCTGCTCGGGCTCCCATGCGACCGACGCTACCTGCTCCGCCGGCTCGGCCTGACGAAGGAGGTCACCGCGGGCGCGCATGTAGGCCTCGAGCAAGCCATCGACCTTTTCTTTCGGATCGGCCGCGCCTGGGATGTCGGCCCGGGGCTCGAATGGCTCGGCGCTGCGATCGGAAGCGGACTCCCGCGGGGCTTTACCGGCCGGCCCGATGGCCGCCGGAACCTCAGTCGGCGGCTCCGAGCCCGGCTCGCCGAGGGTCATCCGATGGACCCAACCAGTGCGCCCGTCGGGGCAGAGGACCCGCCAGTAGACGCCGCGGCGCTCCAGGAGCTGGACTTCGTCGCCGCGATCCAGGACGCCAATCTCGGCGGCGCGGACCTCGTCCGGGGAATCGAGCAATCGGACCAGGCGATAGCGGATATGGCGGCGCTCGTAGCTCTCGAGAGGGCGCACGCCGGCCGCCTCGAACGAGAGGTGCGGCGCCTCCGTCACCACCCGCAACGGGTCGGTCTTCCTGACCTGCTGCAGCGAAGGCCGGCGCCAGCGAGGCAGCAGCGACTCGTCGACGACTCGCAACCCCGGCGCCGCTCCCGTATCCACGCCGGAGGCCGCCGCTGTGGCGAGCTGCAAGTCCGGTTGGGACTGGTCGCCGTCGCGCCGCCGCTTGCCGAAGATCACGAAGGCGGCCCAGGCGGCTCCACTGGTAGTTGCCGCGGCGATGCTCGGCGCCAGCTCACGCAGGAGCGTGGGCAGGGAGGCGCTGCGGTACGGCGCCAGCGGATCGACAAAGACGGGCTCGACGCCGACGGCCGTCGCGCCGTTCGTTTGCTGGACGCCGCCGCCGGCGACGTTGCTGGTGGCGCCCTGACCGCCGACCGTCCCCACTGCCCCACCCGTGCCATCACCGGGATCGGCGTTGCCGTTCCGAGCGGGCTGTCCGCCCGCGGCGCCGGGTGCGTTCGTGGCTGCGGAACCACCCATGCGCGGGCCCGATTGGCTGGGGTCGCCGGGAGCGGGAGTGACTGCGCCGGCGGGCGCCGGGGTGGCATGCGGTCGAGGAGTGGCCTGGCCCGCGCCGGGCGCTGGAGAGGCATCGCCCGAACCGGTTCCGCCGTTGTCGCCGTCACAGCCGCGGCCCCCGCGGGCGCCGGCGATCGGGGTAGGGGCAGGCTTCACCGTTGCCGTGGCCGCCGGCGTTGGAGTGGAAGCGGGCCGGAGCCTGGTAGTGGAAGTGGGTGCCGGACTCGACCCGGGGTCCGTGACCTGGACGTCGCCCGCCCAGAGCACCTCTTCGGTACCGACGGAATCGGTCGCGCGAAAGGCGACGGCGTGCCAGCCGACGGCCGGAGTCATGGAAACCGTGTAGCGCACTCCGGCGGTGAAGTCAGCCGAGCCGGCGATCATCGTCTTGCGGGCATCGCCGATCTGTGCCACTACGGACTGAGGCGCGCCGCCGGCATCGGTGTACGTGACCGCCAGGATCACGGCCCCGCCGGACTCCACCTGGCGCGGCGAGACGGAGGCATTCGAGAGGTGACCGGACTGGTGAGCCGCGGCGCCGCTGATCGCCAGGAGCAGCAGCAGCAGCGCAAACGGCGACGCGACCAGCCAGCTGGCGCAGAGCTTGACATGGCGCCGTCTCGACAACTACGCAATCCTCCGCGGACACACGAGCCCGTCTGATTCTGGACAATGGGACCGCCGGGGGGAGCGGGCAATGGTACGGGCGTCATGGCACCCATGACCGGGCTCGAAGCCTCTGCCGGTCAACCTCTCAAGCCGCCTTGTAACCGCCGCAGAGGACCGGTCGCTGGACCGGTCAACACTCCACCGAACCCCACCGGTGCTCCGCCGAAGGGTCCGATTGACCCATCTGGGACGGGCCCGATCGACCGGTGCGCAGACGCACCGGGTTGGACCGCGGTGACACCGGGCAACTGGTCATGGGACGTAGTGCCGCCGAGGCCGCTCTCGACCTGCCGCGCGAGATCCCCCTGCTGCCGGTGTTCCTCTTGAGCGAGGGGACCCGGCCACGCTCCGCACGAACGGCCTTTCGATCCCGTCCTATCCGTTCCCGGAAGACGCCGCCCGCGCGCTGGCCCACGCCGTTCGATACGGCATCTGGGCTCAGATAGCCGAGGGCGTCGTCCCTCGGTACGGCGACCTCCGCACATCCGCACCTCCGCACCTCCGCACCTCCGCACCTCCGAGGGCAAGGCTCTCATCGCGGATGTCCTGGCCTCGCCACAGGGCATCGGCGAAGACGATTCGCGCTGGCTGCTTCCCGACGAAGTCGCGAAGCTGCCCGACTGCTACCGCATCCCGATGGCGGCGTGGCGCCTGGCGGCCACTCCGGAAGACGCGGGCGCCGCCGGGGCGGAGCTCGGCGGCAGGGTGGCGCTCAAGCGCGGCCGAGGTCAAGGCTCAAGCGTCGAAATGGCCGCGCGCATCGCCGCGCAGGGCACGAAGGTCGAGGAGTTCTTCGCCCAGGGGATGGTCCCGTCCGGCGGCGTGGAGATGCTCGTCGGCGTCGTCCACGACATGCTCGTCGGCCCGGTCGTGGCCTGCGCCGCCGGCGGCACGGCGGTCGAGGTCATGCAGGACGTCAAGGTCCGCATCACGCCGCTGACCGACAGCGACACCCACGTGGCGGATACCTCGTTGCGTACGTTCCCGCTCCTCGACGGCTTCCGCGCCGCGCCCAAGCGCTACATGGCCGGCCTGGAGGAACTGCTCCTGCGCGTGGCCGCCATGGGGGAGCAGCACCCGGAGATCGCGGAGATGGACGCCAACCCGGTCATCGTCCGCCCCGAGGGCGCGGTCATCGTCGACGCGCGCATCCGCATCGAGGCAGCCAGGAGTAACGCTCCGCCGGCTACCGAGCCGGCATCGTCACCGCCGGAAACGCAGGCCGCCTCTCTTGAGGCGGCCTGCGCGGCTGTTCCAGCCTCAAACGCGATCGATCAGCCGGCGACCGTCCACCCAGCCACGCCAGCCGTTGATGGCCCGAACGAGAGCCCAGGCGCCCGCGCGCGACTCCACGACGAGCTCTAGACGCTCCGGCAGGTTGAGCATGGGCGGGCGCGATGGGTCGGGGGCGTTCCACGCGGCCATCCCGCCGGGGGGCACGAGGTGCGTCGGGGCCCAGGTCGGGGGACCAGGCGGTGCCGCCGGTGCCGGCGCGGCCGCCGGGGCGACCGGCTCGGGCGCAGGAGTGCCCGGCGGCTCGGACACCGCCTCCACCTTCGCCTCAGCAGCCGCCTCCACCGTCGCCTCAGACGCAGGCTTCACGTCGGCGACGGGAGCAGCCGCAGCCAGGGACGCGGCGGCCGTCAGCGGAGCCGCGACCGGCGCGGCGGCCGGGGCAGCCGTGGGGACCGGCGCAGGAGCAGGCACCGAAGCTGCCGCAGGAGCGCCCACCGGGCCGGCGGCCGGCGCGTAAGCCACGGGGACGGGGGTCGCGGCATAGGCTGCGGGGACGGGGGTCGCGGCATAGGCTGCGGGGACGGGCACCGGAGCCGTCACGAACGGCAGCGCTCCGATCCGCTCGCGAATGCCGCGGATCTTCAAGCGTTGCGCATCGAGGGTCGGATCGATGACTGAGCCGACCCGGCTGCGGGTCATGGCGTACTCGATCTGGGCGGCCTGGAGCTGCCCGGTGAGCTTCGAGCCCATTGGGCCGCGCAGCCGCCGCGCCGCAGATCGAGCCACCCGCCGGGACATCAGGCTTCCCAGCGACTGGATCTCGGGTTCGGTGATGACCTGCGGATCGGGCTCGCCGGCGACGATGGCGCGGAAGTTAGTCTCTTCGCTGCGGGTCGCCAGCACGACCATCACGACGAGCAGGATGAGGAACGGCAGGCCCTTGATCGCACCGTACTCGGTCCACTGCACGACGCTGGGTTCGCCAGCGCCCGAGGCCACGTTCAGAACGGACATCATCCACGGCGAATCCCAGACGAAGTGCGCTCCGGCGCCCGCCACGACGAGCGCCACGAAGACGAACAGGCGCTTTGAGAACGCCGTCTGACGGCGTGTCACGAAGTACGCGAATCCCATGCCGGTCAGGCCGGCGAAGAGGACGTGGCTATAGAGCCCGCCGGCGACCACCCTGATGAGGAATGTGTCGATGACGGGCCCGGTTTGATCCGTGCCCCCGAACGCGGCAGCGGCGTTGATGAAATAGGACACGTCTTCGACCACCGTGAAACCCAGGCCGATCATCGCGCCGTAGACGAAGCCGTCCATGACCCCGTCGAATTCGGCCGGGACGATCAGGAAGAGGACGACGACACCCGTCAGCTTGAGAGTCTCCTCGGTGACTGGCGCGATGATCGCCGCGCCCCACTGGGCCGTGAAATCGGCGGGAGTGATCTTGCCCAGGATCGAGAGCCAGGCGTCGTTGGCGTAGCCGGCCAGGCTGGCGGCAACAACGCCGCCCCACAGCAGAGCGGCCGCCAGCATCAGCTTTGGCTCGCGCTCGAACAGATCGAGGCTATACACGATGAGGAAAACCGGGGCCGCGTAGACCAGGACCAGCGCCCATGACAGGGTTAGGGCGGTGGGCAGCTGGGTCATGACCGACTGCTCGTCGAGGAATAGGTAGCCGCCGATGCCGAGCAGGACGAGGTAGAGCCAGAAAGCCGGCTGACGCGGCTGGATCAGTGAGGCCTGGACACCCCAGCGCGGTGCCGGAGCGGCCGGGCCGACATTGGTCGGTGCGACGTAAGCGCTCATTGACCCACCTCGACGCTGGAAACCATGGCTTTGACGTCATCGGCAATGTCGTACAGGCCGCCTTGAGGCGTGACGGCTTCGAAGACGACGGCGTTGTCGCCGGCAATCAGGCAGATGATCTCGCCGTCCACGGTGCCGGATCCCGATGGGCCCGACACAACCGCCTCGAAGCCGGCCATGGCCGCCTCGAAGCCGGACACGGTCCCGTCCTGCTCATCGGTGAACGAGACCTGAGCGGTTTCCGAGGAGATCGAGTCTTCCACCTCGTGGAGGGCCGCGCTGGCCGATCCGGTGTACGACACGGCCTGAACCGTGAGCTGGTCGTTGGCCTTCTGAAGCACGACGCCGTCCACGCTGCCGTCGTCGGTGCGGACCCAGCCGGGTGCGGCGGTGATCGTGACGCCGTTGCCGACGTCCACGGTGCCGGCGCTCGGGGCGGCGATCACCTTGTCCAGGCCTATGCCGCCCAGCACCACGGCCGCGATGATGGCCGCGACCACGACCGTGGGCAGCCATTTCTGGCGGTCGAAAAGCGGCTTGCGGGCGACGGCCGGGACGGCCGCGGGAGCCCATGCGGGCTGACCGTAGCCGGGCGGGGGGTACCCGGGCTGACCGTAGCCGGGCGGGGGGTACCCGGGCTG
>Ga0116137_1001548_pt1 | contig 14955 bp, 9 predicted proteins | sample June2015DPH_20_1_3_FD_88973 | JGI IMG/M metagenome (GOLD analysis project Ga0116137, IMG submission 88973) | Peatland microbial communities from SPRUCE experiment site at the Marcell Experimental Forest, Minnesota, USA - June2015DPH_20_100 | ecosystem: Environmental > Terrestrial > Soil >...
CACCAGCCGATGGCGTAGAGATAGCCCACCGAGCAATGGCCGCAGGGAAAGGATTTGCCGTGGGAGCCGGTGGGTAGGAGGGGCGGCGTGTACGGCATCTGTCCTCCGAGCTCGACGATCTCGCGGGGGCGCGGACGGCCCCAGTGATCTTTCAGCAATCCGTTGATTATGAGTCCCGGCCCGACGAGCACGGAGAGAAGAACGAACAGTCCGTACAAGCGGAGGCGACTCAATCTTCTGCGCACCAAGCCGGCGAAGAGCAGGGCACCGCCGGCTGCCGCTAATGAGCCCGTGATCCACGGGGTTGAAAGGTAGAACAGGCGCCACACGGGCTGGTTTGCGACCGGCCAGTGATCGGCGAATGCTGGATGATAAAACCAGCGGGATGCTATGACATCCAGATTGGTGGCGGAAAAAAGGACGGTGGCGGCAATCGCAATCGCCAAGAATACTACCAGTTCAGGAAGCCAACAGCGGCGGTAGACTGCGAGCGGGCCGCGGGGTGGATTTAGCATCATGGTTGGGGAGAGGGGAGCTCAAGAGCCACCGTTTCTCGCATGGGTGCACCAACCTGCATCACGATAGGCCATGTCGAACCATGACCCCGCGCGATTATTCGTGGCCGCCAGGTGCGCACAAGATCGTTCATCCGGTCAACGACTCCCTCGCTAGATCGGCGATTAACTAGGTCGGGCAGGCCAGAAGCGCGATTCAAAACGACTTATAGAACAACAATCCTACGCTGGCGCCGTTGGCGTACGGGGTCCAGGTCAGCCTATTGGGCTTGGGCGGCCTGTCATGGCGGTGGACGATCGCACGTGCAACCGACCATCCGAGAATGCTGCCGGCAACGACATCGCTCGCGAAATGGCCATTCTGCTCGATTCTGGCAAATCCGGCCACGGCGGCCGACCCATAGCACAAGCCCTGCACCCACCACGCAGGATAATGTTCGGCGATGGTTGTCGCGACCGCAAAAGCTTGGGCGCCCTGCCCGGACGGGAACGATTGGTTGCCGCTGAATGCCTTGAACTGGAACGTCCGTGTGGCCGACCTCGGACGCACGCGCCCGACAGCATATTTGACTGATGTCACAATCAGGCCCGGTCCGACGATGCTCGCGGTCAGGCCGTCCAAGGCGACGGCCTTTGCAGTGGTGTCGCCTCCGACTTCGCCCCAAACTTCAAATCCAGCTAGGACACCGAACGACCAAGACGAACCAAGATTCTGAAATTGCTTCATGAACCTGTCCTCGCCGGAGGTTCGGTGGGCTTGGACATGGTCCTTGATCGTCTTGTCGAAGGCGGCCGTTCCACCGATCGCCGCCGCGGCGAGGCCCGCGGTTGTCCAGTCGTCTTCGTTCCATCGGGCGGGTGCGGTCAGAATTGCCCTGGTATCGTTCCAAAGAAGATCGGCATAGTCGGCGGTCCACAAGTGCGCGGGCCGGGAATCGGTCGGCCCGGCGGAGGGATCACTGGCCGGTTCCGCTGCTGGATCAGCATGGGCCGGTGTGAAGAGAAGGGTTACGGCCGCTGCGAGAAAACCCGTCGTCCAACTCTTTCGCCACCCAAAGCGCCTCGTGCTTACGCGCTCGCGGCACCCGCACGCCGCCGTATAAACACTGGGGCTCATGACTATGCTAATTGATGCCAGCATCGGCACCTTATTTGATTTGATTGAGGTAAGGCGGGCCACGCATTCTATCACCGGCTTTGTCATTTGTGCGCCTAAGATCCGTTAGCGGGCCGAGTTATTCATGCAATTCGTCAAAAGGCGACCGGAGAATCCCGAAGAAGTTCCACCATCTGTATCAGCCAACATCCTGTCGTGCACAGCTGAGATTTGCGTTGGCGGGCTAATACACTGAAAAACAATCAGAAGGATGCGACCACGATATCGGAGGTAATTCACTTTGACGATGAAGAGGGTTTTACGTTTTTGACGGCCTGCGGGAAGGCATGATTGACCGTGGCCGGCGATGTTCAGACACCAAATGGTTAGCGCCAACCTAGAAGCGAGGATCAACGCGTCGTCGGACGCACGACTATGAACAGCGTTAAGTCACCATCGCACACGACACCGAAATTCGGCGCCACTACAGGGCGGGGGGAAAGTGGTTGCAAATGGTAGCATTTTAGAGGGAACGGTAGCATCTGGTAGCAAAGCGTGCTACGCTCTGCTACACGGGTAGCTTGGGCGGATAGAGTGACACACTCTTTTGGCAACACACCTTGGTTTGAATGGTTGCCTGGATCAGCGAGCAGTGTTTCGTGGTTCCATGAACCGGCTGCGACTTCCGCTATTCATGCTCACCTTCCTCATGCCGTCGTCCCATCAAACTGCGCAATGAGATTCTTCCGTGCTTTCGCTGCACTCGCCTTCCTCTGCACGGGATACTTGCCGGCCCAAACCACCGAGTCCGGATCGGTCAGCGGTGGTGTGCTGAACCAAGCGTCGGGCCAGCCGCTCGAATACGCCACCCTGGCGTTGAAAAAAATGCCAGCAGGTGAAGTTGTGCGGAAGACGGCGACCGACGCGCAGGGCGCGTTTGTATTCGAAGAGGTACCGTTTGGGGATTACACTGTCAGTTATTCGATGGTTGGCGGCGACGCGAAGGAGACGATGCCGTTCAGCGTAACGCCGCAGCACCGCACTGTTGACCTCGGACAGCTTCCGCTCGCCCCAGACGGCACGGTAAGAATGGAGAAGGTCGAGGTGTCGGTGCGCAGGGAAGCGTTCTACAACTCCATCGACCGAAAGGTCTATAACGTCGGCAAGGACATCCAGAGTGTCTCGGGCTCGGCGAGCGGCTTGCTACAGAACATTCCGTCGGTGCAGGTCGACATTGAGGGCAACGTGAGCCTGCGCGGTAACGACAACGTGTTGATCCTGATCAACGGGAAACCGTCCACGCTCATGGCGACGGCCAATCGCGCCGACGTGCTCGCACAAATGCCGGCTGACTCCATTGAAAAAATCGAGGTGATCACAAACCCGTCTGCCAAATACAAACCGGACGGCACCGCTGGCATCATCAACATTGCATTGAAGCGCAAGCACGACCCCGGTTACTCGGGAGTGTTGCGCGTGAGCGCCGGCAACGACAGCCGCTCGAATTTCGGGCTCAGCGCCAACTACAATCCGGGCAAGTACAATGTTTTCGGAACGGTCAGCGTGCGGCAAGACTATCGGCCACGCTTCGGGCAAGAGACACGGCAGCATCTCGATGCTGCGAGCAGCACCTTGATCACGACGATCCAAAACAGTGTGGAGTACTCGAGGCCATTGTCGCGGCTCGCGCAAATCGGCGCCGACTACTATCTGGACAAGTACTCAAAGGTCGGTGCGACGGTGAACTACAACTACCGGACGTTTTTTCGCACTGGCAGTATCAGCAACCTGACCCAAGCTGCCGATAGCACCACGACAAGCGACTACGACCGGCTACGCACCGATCCGGAGTGGCAGAAGACCCTGGAGTTTGGGACGACCTATCAGCACAGCTTTGCCGACGAAGGACACGAGCTTAGCCTGGAGCTGAAACGCGACCGGCACTGGGAGCAGGAGGACAATCACTATACCAACGTGTATCGCACGCCGCTCACGCCGACGTCGCTGGACTACACGTTGATCAAACCGACCGAAACCGGCACAGAGCTGACGGCCGACTACACGCAGCCCTTCGCCAATGATGCAAAGCTCGACGCCGGCTATGCCGGCGAGGTGAACAAGAATGACATGGATTTTCGCGGCGGGTTTTTCGATCCGGCGTTAGGCACCTGGGTCGTGGATACGACCCGGACGAACCGATTTATCTACCGTGATTCGATCCACGCGCTCTACGCCACGTATGGCCGGCCAATCGGCCGGATCGGAATCCTGGGCGGCATAAGACTGGAGCAAACCTACATCAATACTAACCAAGTCACGGCGCAACTGACGGACAAAAACGAGTACTTCCGGCTATATCCTACCTTGCACCTGAGCTACAACCTTACGGACACCGGCCAGCTCCAGTTGAACTATAGTCACCGCGTCCATCGGCCGGAGAGCGACGACCTGAACCCATTCCCCGAGTACCAAGATCCCTACAACTTGCGCGCTGGCAATCCCAAGCTCCGTCCAGAGGAAACGCACTCGATCGAAGCCGGGTACCAATACCGGAAGGACGACACGACGTACTTGGTGGCGGTGTATTTCCGCGACACCTATCACGCGTTTACGACGGTCACTCGCTACATTGACAGCGTGACGCTACTCACCACGCACGAGAACCTCGCGTCGAACCGTTCGGGTGGACTCGAGCTCGCCGCAACGACGACACTCGGCCCACGCGTATCGCTCAACTTCAGCTCTAACGCTTTCTACAGCGAGGTCGACGCGACGAATCTCGGCTTCAACGGCCACCGCTCCGCGGTCGCGTGGGACGCGAAGCTCAACGCCGACTGGCACGTTTCGAAGACCGCCGTCATTCAGCTGAGCACGAATTACTCCGCCAAGCGGCTGACCGCGCAAGGCTATCGGCTGCCCACCTATGTCGCCAGTCTCGGGCTACGGCATGATTTCAAGGCAAAGAACATCGCGTTCGTGCTCACCGTCTCGGATCTGTTCAACTCGCTCAAAGAACGCACCGTGATCGACACTCCCGTGTTGCACGACGACAGTACGCGCCGCCGCAGTTCGCGGATCATCTATGCCGGCTTCGTTTGCAATTTCGGTAAGCCCACGAAAAAGAAGAAGGACGACGCACTGCAGTTTGACGACCAGCTCTGAGGCACGGCCATGTGAGCGGACTCACATTTGCGGGCTGGGTCAGAGTAGGTCTGGAGTTGTCGTGATTACACTCATTTTCAGAGTGGAGACGCGGGCCGGAATCGAACCGGCGCACTACAGGGTGGGGGAAAAGTGGCTGCAAACGGTAGCATTCCATAGGGAACACTAGAGTCCGGTAGCAAAGGGTGCTGCGCTTTGCTACACTGTTTGTTTAGGCGGAGACCTTGCACAAGACCGGCAAACCCAAATATTGCATTTGAGGGAAAACAGGGCTGGCATTTGCTGTGCCGTGTGTGCCACACGCGCTTGGCACTAGCTCCAACATTTCCAGCTTCAATGATCAGCTCTACCGAGGCGAAGAAACGCGCCCAAGAGACACTTGCCGGATTTCCACCGCGGATCACAGCCGCGTACGCCGCCTTTTCCGAAAGCGGTGAGCTGGCGAGCCTCGATGTCGTGGTGCTTGGGGTGCTCCAGTTTTATTTGGCCAAAAAGCCCAAAGAATCGCTTGATGCGCTGCCAGGCTCAACTCGGCTGATTGAGGACTTGGGCTGCGACTCCCTGACGATGATGGATACGGTTTTCATGGTGGAAAGCCTGTTCGACATCAAAATCGATGATAGCGAACTCGCCCGCATCGCGACCCTCGATGATTTGCGCGACCACCTCCGCCAGCTGGTCAAGGGGAGCGCCACGCCGGCGACCTGATCGGATCGCGCCTCTCTTTAATGCCTTTCGCCATGAGAATCCGCTCGTACATGCCATTTTCCGCGCGATTGGCGGCCGTGTGACTTGGCAGTCATTGGACGGTGATTTGGCCACGTTTCTGCGCGCGCATCCCGACGGTGATTTGGCGCGACGGCCGCAACGGACGGGGATCGACAAAGATTCTGCGGCGCTTCGCGTGGATTCAAAACGAAGCACGCACCCCGACGCGCAACTGCTGGCCGGGCGAGGGAAATCCGACGGCCTGCTTGTAATGGCGGTCGAGGGCGTTGTCGAGGGGAGTGTGAATTCACAGCGCCCAAGGGCCTCTGGCCGACGAACTCGGGCACGTGGCGATTTTCAACAACTCCGACACCACGGTCCACGCGTAAAATAAATTGAAATCTCGCGGCGTAGGGCGGATTTTTCTCGGCTTATCGAAGTCGATGGCAAACGTGGTTTCGTTGCATGGTTTCTTTTGGGATTAAAAGGGCGCTAGTGGCTGCAAAGAATGACCACCGGCGCCCTTTTTGTGCGCCCTGCTATGACCCCGCGCGCAGGAGAGTCTTGGAAAAGCAGGGTGGGGCTCCCGGCCGCGGCTTGATGCTGGTGCGCGTTGAGGTAGCGTTGCCGGAGACTACCTGAAATCAGCCAGCTTTGTGAACTTCTTCCAAATCCTCCTGCTTGGAGTCGTCCAAGGGGCCGCCGAACTCTTGCCGGTTTCCAGTTCGGCGCATGTCATCGTTGCCGAAAAACTGCTGGGGCTCGATCCGTCGAAGCCCGAAATGACCTTCATGCTGGTAATGCTGCACACGGGGACAATGTTCGCGGTGATCGCCTATTTTTGGCATGCGTGGCGCGAGCGGTATTTCTCCAGCGCAGCGGCCTTCCAGCGCGTCGTTTTTCTGGTCGTGACCGCCACTGGTCTCACGGGTATGATAGGCCTTGCGATCAAGCATCTGATCGAGAAGGCATTTCTGGGGAAGGGCGACATTGAGGAACTATTTTCAAACCTGCCCCTCATTGGAACGGCGCTTGCGGCGGGTGGTTTGTTGATTATTTGCACCGGCAAGCCTTCGAGGCGCGATCATCTCGATCAGGAGCTCGGCTGGCGGTCGGCGTGCTGGATCGGGGCGGTGCAGGGGCTTTGTCTGCCGTTTCGTGGCTTTTCCCGGTCGGGCGCGACGATCTCGACCGGGCTGTTGCGCGGGATCAACAAGGCGCGAATGGAGGAGTTCAGTTTTGCGCTGGCGGTTGTGCTAACGCCGCCGGTGATCGGCCGGGAACTGCTGCGGCTGTTGAAGGCTCATGCCGATGCGGTCCACCCGCTGCATCTCTTGCCCTTGCTTGGGCCGGGGGTGGCCGGCATGGCGTGCAGTTTTGGGGCGGGGCTTCTGGCGCTAAAGTTTTTGTCTCGCCTGCTGGAGACAGGGCGCTGGACGTTTTTCGGTTATTATTGCTTGGTTGCTGCCGCAGGCGTTTTCGTTCTGGCCTATGCCGGCGGCTGAGCCTGCAGCGGGGCCAGGCCGGGCATCGGTCGCGTGAATTTACCGCCTTCGTCTCGGCTCGAACTGACCCACTTCCAACGGCTCAAGTAGCTGGACACACCGTAGCCGCGAGCGCCAACAGATTGGCACGTTCCGCGCCGCCTGTCGGCTTCCTGTCATCGACATCTCCAACGGCATCGTTTCCGCCCAAGCAATCCCTGCGGATCCATTTCATGGAGTCACCGATCGCTCTGTCCCGTTCCTCGGTTGAACAGATCGCCGCGCTTGCGGGTAGCGCGCGTGCAAAGGTCGTGCTTAGTCGTCGAGCATGATGCGGTCGTTGCCGCCCGCCTGCGGAGGGCAGAAGATCGAGATGACTTTCATCTCGCCCGATCCCCGTGGTGTCTAAAAACTCAAACGGATGCTCAAGCAGCGTCCCGATAATAGTAGTTAAACATGCCGCCGAGACGTTCCCTTCGGCAGATCCTGCCTTCGGCCAAGCCGACCTCGTTTCCGGGTTCGATGATCTGCCCGCCGCGCCCCTGATGGTTCCGCTCTTTGTGATAGTGGACGAGATACTCGTCCACGACATGCCGAAGGTGGTTCTCTCCAAGGAGCACCAGCCGGTCAACCGCCTCGCGCTTGAACGAACCATTGAACCGCTCCAGATACGCGTTGCAGTTCGGCGCGCTCGGCGGCGTCCGGACCGGTCGAACTCCGGCTTCAGCCAACAAACCCCGAAAGCCCTCATGAAACACCGCATCTCGGTCCATGATCAGAAAGCGCTTTCCGACAAGAAAGCCTGAGACCGCGTCAGTCAGGTTGCGCCCAATCTGCTGCATCCACGCTGCATCGGGATGCGGCGTGATGCCGGCGCAGATCACCTTCCGAGTCGCCAACTCCATCACGAACGCCACGTAGTGCGTCACCAGGCCGCCGGTCGTCCAAACCTCGACCGTCGTAAAGTCCATCGCGGCGATGCCAGCCCAATGCGCTTTCAGGAACGCGGACCAAGAGTTCCCGCGACTTCGCTTGGGCGCTGGCTCCAAACCATGCGCCTTGAGAATTTTCGCCACCGTCGCCCGGCTGATCCGGTGCCCCAGGTTGCGCAGCCGATCCCGAATACTCGTGTAACCCCACCGCGGCTCGGTCCGCGCCATCTCCACAATCAACGCCCCGACCTCATTCGAGGTCGTCGGCCGTCCTTGCGTCCGGCGCGGGAAGGTCCATTTCACGGCGACTAGGCGGCGATGCCACGCCAAGATCGTGTCGGGTGTGACGATGCAGGCGATGGCCTCCAGCACTTTTCGCCCGAGCGCCTTCCCTTTCACCGCCAACAATCGCCGCTCTTCATCGGTTAGTCTGGGCCGCCGCCCATTGAGTTGGCGCTTCAGGATCTCGTTCTCTGACCGCAAATACTCGATGATCGTCTGCTGGTGCCGGTTCAGCCAGCCAGCAAAGATTCCGAGCAGAAGGTAGGTCGGCATACGGGAGGTCATCCTCGTCAACTTCTCCCTTGCCCCGCTTCCCCGCAAGATCCTCTACTCCGTTCGAATTATTAGACACCACGGGATTCACCGTGTCGTACTGCATCACGATGGTGCGCCCCCGGGCCGTCCTGATGAGCGAGGTGTTCATGTCGCAAGCACGGCAGTTATCACGGCTTCGATACATTTTCTTTCCAGCCTATGTTATCGAATGGAATCGGCTCAAAGCCCTTGATGCCTGCTTCCTTGCCGGGTCGCATGCGAAAATCGCCCTTCGCTATGTCCGCAAAGCCAGGGTCGTCGTTTGTCTGGCGATTGTTTTTCTGTTCGATGAACTTCGGCATTCCGAAGACGATCTGCTGGCACTTGACAAACAGATTGCCTTCCAGGAGATCGCCTCGGGGCATTTTGGGACGATCCTCTAGGTAGGCGGTGATGCCGGGATAGTGGTCCCGCCAAGGAGATTGATTGTAATGCACCGCCTTAAGACGCCGTTCGAACCGCCCCTCATGCTCGAGCCATATGCTGCGGCCACCCATCCTGACCACCGCTGCGCATTCCACAAAGATATTGTTCGTAATCGTGATGTCGCTGCCGCCGTTCAAGGAAATCGCCGTCTGCTTGCCGGCTTTGCAGAACACGTTGCCATAGACCCTGGCGCCATCTCCACCGGCGTCGTCGAAATAGATGGCGAAGGTCTGGTGGGCCTTGGGGCCAAGGCCAATGTCATGCCAATAGTTATAGCGGAGAGTATTGCCGCGCTCCGACGGATCACGTCCCATGTAGAAAGCGCCGTGATCGTCACCGTCGAGCATCACATCATGGATCTCGTTATACTCGATGATATGGTCGTTGCCATGCAGATAGATCCCCACCCCGGGCGCGTTATAAATCAGGTTATGGGCAATGCGATTGCCCACTCCATCAATGTTGATCGCTCCCTTGTAGGTGCGTCCCCAGCGGTTGAAGTCGTGGATGCGGCAGTTTTCCACAAAGTTGCCGGCTGGTGTTAACGTGATGCGATCGCCGCCCCCCAATGAAATTCCGCCCTGGCCGATGTTATAGATATCGCTGTTGACAACACCCTGCCCCGTGCCCGCCTCGCGATCGTACGTGGTGTTTTCGTAGATGTGTTCGTGCCAGGATCCCAACGCCCGCGATAGGGGTTGGCCGGTGTAGCCATCGTGCCTATACAATGGGTCAGGCGTGACTCCCTTGCCGATGCACACTGCGACTATGCCTAGGTTGCGCAAGGTGCAGTTCTGAACGCGGTTATCCGCGCCGCGCTCGATATACACCCCGATCCCGCGTGAACACTCCAGGGTGACATCTCGGAATACCACGTTCTGGGCGCCTTCGATGGCTACGAGGGGTTCATCGAGCACCGACACTTCGAGACGAGCCTTATCCATGGTCGTCCCTCTTGGTGGGGGGAGGAAGTAGAGTTTGCCAGATTGCTTGTCCGCAAAGAACTCGCCGTGCACATCGATCTCCTCCAGCAAATTTAGAGCGGTCCAACGGTTCCATGGCTCACCCGAAGAGAAACCGTACATATGGGGCTGTAGCGTGGTGATCGTGCGTTTCTCCAAATTAAAGGCCTTCACCTTCACCGTGCTATCGGCATAGCCATTCTCGAACAGGCCGGTGATCCACACATCGTCAGCCTGCTTCCAGCGAAGCGGGCGATCAGTTTCAAATTGAAACGTGCCACCTCGATCCGGTCTGTCGCCATTACGCGTGATGGATCCTTTGTCCAAGACCTTGCCGATCGGTACCCCGGCCTCGCCGGGATTGGGCCACTGCGCCACCGTCAGCGGTTTATCGTCAATATACAACTCCAGCGGCGCTGCAAGATAGGGCCGCCGAAAGCCTCGCGGACCGATCTCACCGAAATTAGAGATGCCGAGCGCGTGCAAATCGGCTTCTAGCACCTTGCCGCGAACCTCCGGCAGCAATCGCGACAGCACCCCCGGATCGGTCACCGGTCTTACTGCGTTGTTTGGGATGCCTATGCTGCCGACGATACGCACCTCTGCACCGGGCATGGCACGGTAGGTTGTCGCTGAATCGCGATCATCCAACGCAAAGGTCTGGGTCCGGCGGTAGGTTCCGGCTTCCAGCCAGATGGTGGCGGCTTGAATGGATTTTCCCACTGTTCGGACGGCGCGAATGGCATCGCGGGCCCGGTCCAAGGTGGCGAATGGATGGGCTTGTGTGCCAATCGCCGCGTCATTGCCCGCAGGGGAGACGTAGATCTCCAGTGGCTGGGCGTTCACGGCAATACCGGCGCCAAGCAGCAAGAATGCGATTGCTTTCCTCATGATTATCTTTCTCGCGGCTGAATCGGCGAATGTGCTTCGTTTAGGGGGGCGACCGGCGGCTGGCGCTGGAAATGCGTGGTGACTCCGTACGGCGCGTTACGGCTGCGTAAAAAGAATTGGACTGTTTCGTTCATGGCGTTGGCTGCAGGCAGCCATCAAAGCGATATTCTCTTCCTGCCTCCGTCTCTAAATCAAGTGTGCGGCCGAAGTATTTGAGGCGGCACGGGGTGCCGAGCTTCGAACGGAGGACGACCCGTGTGAGGGTGCCGTCAGCCCACGCCATATCCACTTCGATCCCCGTGCGCGCACACAAACCCGTCACCGAGCCGGTTGGCCAGTCCTTAGGGAGCGCTGGCAGTAGGTCGATTTCTGGCGTCCATTCGCGCCGCCCGGGCGCGACCAGCTGGCTCTGCAGGAGCAACTCCGCGATGCCGGCGGTAGCGCCGAAGTTGCCGTCGATCTGAAACCACTTCCCACATTGATCGAACAGATTGGGCAGCATCTGGTGCGAGATCAGGCCGGAGAGCTGTCGAAAAGCCTCATCGCTATCGTAGACTCGCGCCCACAAGGTGATGCGCCAGGCATAACTCCAGCCGGTGCTGCCATCGCCGCGCCAAGTCAGCAGCTTTTTGGCAGCGGCAAATAGTAAGGGGTCAGCCGGGGTGATATCGGAGCCGGGGTAGAGCGCCCACAGCGGCGACATGTGCCGGTGGTTGTTGTTGGGGCGGTCGATATCCTGCAGCCACTCCTGTAGCTGGTCGTATCGGCCGATTTGATTCGGGGCGATCTGCCGGCACACCTCTGATAGTTTAGCGGCGAAGTCGTGATCGATGTCCAAGAGGCCAGCGGCTTGGACGGTGTGTTCCATCAGCGCACGAATGAGCTGGTGATCTAGGGTGGGACCGATCGTGAGCGGGCCTTGTTCCGGAGAGTAGGAGGGCGTGCTGACCAGCCATCCGGTTTTCGGATCCTTGGTCAGAAAATCCAGGAAAAACTCGGACGCTCCTTTCATGGCGGGGTAGGCTCGATGGGCTAGAAACTCTTTGTCGCCAGTGAAGAGATAGTGCTGCCAAAGGTGGTCGCAAAGCCATGCGCCACCGGTCGGCCAGATGCCTTCGATGTTATTAATGGGTGCGGTGGCCCGCCACAGGTCGGTGTTGTGGTGCAGAACCCAACCAGAGCATCCGTAGTAGGTGCGGGCAGTGTGGTGACCAGTGACGACCAGGTCATCGATCAGATCGAACAAGGGCCCGTTACATTCGGTCAGATTGGTCACCTCGGCCGGCCAATAGTTCATCTCTAGGTTAATGTTGGTGGTCCACTTGCTTTCCCATGGCGGCGTTAACAGGTCGTTCCAGATGCCTTGAAGGTTGGCGGCCTGGCCGCCGGAGCGACTGCTGGCGATCAGGAGGTAGCGACCGAATTGGAAACACAACGTCGCCAGGGCGGGATCGCCCGCTAATCCAAGGTCCTCCGCTTTCTGTAGCCGTTGATCGAGAGGCAGGGCTGCACGTGCGGTGGAACCAAGGTTAAAACTGACGCGCTCGAAAAGACGACGGTAGTCGGCGAAGTGTGCGGCACGGAGCGCATCGAAACTCCGCCGGTTCAGCGCGTCGAGGACCGCAGCGCAGCGTTGAGCAGGATCGGCGCTGATGTCTTGAAAGCTCTTGAAGCTGGTCGCGGCGGTGAGAAGAAACGTGACCGCGTCGGCCTTTTCGACCGTAATGCCCTGGTCATCCGTGGTGACACGACCGCCGGTGTTGAGCACGCGCAATCGTGACTCGAAACGCACTCCACCCTCCTCGACCTGTCCCGTCAGGGCAAGCGTGTCCGGCGCGATGGCCTTCGTCTGTGAGATCTTGTGCGGACTGTCCATCTTCAGCGTCAGACTGACGTGCCCGGGTTGATTGCCGGTGATCCGCAGAACAATCACTTGGTCCGGGTAGCTGGCGAACGCCTCGTGCTGGAAAGTGACGTCGTTCGCATGATATGTCACTCGAGCGACGGCGGAGTCCAAGTCCAGCTCGCGGTGGTAGTCGGTGACATTTCCGAGGCCGATGAAGTGCAAACGCAAATCGCCGAACGGTTGATAGGCTTTTTGCCGAATGGGATCGCTGAGGAAATGTGCCCGGGCCAGACGCTCTGCGTCCTCCACCTGACCCTCGCGGAGAAGTTGGCGGAGTTCGCCAAGGAATTTCCCCGCGTCAGGCCGATCATAACAATGGGGCTGGCCCTTCCAAAGGGTGTCTTCGTTGAATTGGATCCGTTCCTCCGGGACGCCGCCGAAAACCATGGCACCAAGCCGACCATTTCCGATTGGCAGTGCCTCGTTCCAATCTTTTGCGGCGTGGTCATACCCTAGGACTAGTTCTGACCGACGGTCTTGGGTCTCAGACTGGCCCGCCCTACCAAACAGAACGAGTGCCACGGCCAAGATCAAACAGCCAAGAAGACGGTTGAGGGGTTTTCTTGAAGCTCGCTTCACGAGGGTTCTCGTCACGGTGTTTCCAATCTTTGCCTCGAATTGAGTACCGTCAATAATTTGAGATTATTGGTCGTAAAATAAGTCAACGTAGTGTTAGCATTGGCCAGCGAATTATAACCCAATTTGCTGCGTTATTGCTTGCCAATTGCTCACTAATATTCAGGAATTATTGGATTGAAACCATCAAAGCAACGCCGCGTCTCGCAAAAGGATGTCGCAACAGTCGCAGGCATATCCCAGCCTGTCGTTTCAGCCGTCTTGGGTAACTCTTCGAGTATGGTTGTGGCGAGAGAGACAGCAGAGCACGTCATCCAAGTGGCAAAGGTTCTCGGCTACCAGCGGCGAAAACCGCCCTTTCAAGCTAGGAAAAAGACTAAGAATTCGAGTTTGATCGCCGTGGTCGATTCCATGCTGGCTAGAGTGCGGGATGGTCATGTTCCAAGCGCCGATTACGAGAGTTTTTACCGAAGCTACCTCAATACCCTCTTGCATGAACTGGCGCTCAGGAACTGCCAGATGGCGCTTTTTAATCCGTCGATCGGTGATCTTCGGCAAGCGTTACTCGCTTCGGGAGCAAGCGGCGTCGTATGGCGCGGATATTTTCCTGAAGATACGCCACTCGTTAGGTGGGCGGCGGAACATTTCCCCCTGGTTTCTGTGGACCACCACCCAGACAACGAAGTGGATTTGGTCACGATGGATAACGAGGCGCTCATTCGCACGGCTGCCGGCCACCTGTTCGATCGGGGGCATCGGCGTATCGGCCTGTTTCTTGAGAATTCCCCCCGCTATGATCCCTATTGGCGTGCGTTCGAGCGCTTTGCAGCCAACGCCCAGATCAATTACCAATGCTTCCCCTCGCTTCCGGCCCGGTTCCCGTCTGAATCCATTGATCCTAAACAATTCGTCGACACCTGGGCCGACCTTCGCGCCGATTTCCGGCCGACCGCCATCATTATGATGGACCATTATGCGCTGCAGGTGATGGGGGCGGCAAAGGCACGTGGCATCGCATTGCCCGCACAGTTGAGCGTCGTGGGAATAGACAATATTCCTGCCGGAGCCCTAGCGGAGCCGCGGCTAACCTCAATTCAGCAACCAATCGAGGAGATTTGCCGTGCGGCGATCAACGTGCTCGAACAACGCATGGCTTACCCCGACGCCGGGCGCCAGTTGGTGTTAATCAGTCCGCGATTGGTCTCCCGCGGATCGGTCGCCTCGCCTCTCGAATGATTTACCTCACGTGCGGCTATTTGAGCAAGGGGTGCTGTTTGCCGAATGTTCCACCATCAAGCTGATCCGGTTCGTCTTCCGCAACGGTCGGCGTTTCTCGTGCGCGTTTGATTCCCGGCGAGGCGTTCTCGCCGTGCCGAACGGTCAGCCGTGTTTACAGCACAGGAAAGGACGCAATGGGAGTGAGGGGCATCGATAGAAGGCAATTCATTAAGTCGGGACTGGCCCTGTTGGCGGGATCGCAATGGGTAGGCGCCAGCTTTGGAGCCGCAGCCGACCCGCTGAATGAACCGATCGCGACTGGACCGTTCAAACCGGACCGCCATTCGCTCGGACAGTATCGCGCGCCGGAGTGGTTTCGTAACGCCAAATTCGGCATGTCTGCGCAATGGACACCGCAATCGGTGCCGGAACGGGGCGATTGGTACGCCCGGAACATGTATATCCAGGGCAGCGCGCAATAC
>Ga0116137_1001551_pt1 | contig 14944 bp, 9 predicted proteins | sample June2015DPH_20_1_3_FD_88973 | JGI IMG/M metagenome (GOLD analysis project Ga0116137, IMG submission 88973) | Peatland microbial communities from SPRUCE experiment site at the Marcell Experimental Forest, Minnesota, USA - June2015DPH_20_100 | ecosystem: Environmental > Terrestrial > Soil >...
CCGTCAGCGTCGACCAGCGCTCCCAAAGATGCACGGTATGCATCATCGCCGCGCGCGCGTCGTCCGGCGATTTCCCGCCAAAGTAGCGCGCCGTCACCCGCGTACCGTAGAACACTCCGCCGCTCTTCGTTAACATCCCCATCGCCACCAGGGTATTCAGCAACATCTCCGTGGCCCGCGCGTCCGTTCCAATCTTCGCAGCCACCTGGCTGGCCGTCGCCCCAACGCCAACCGCCGCAAAAACGTTCAGTTCAATGCCGGTCAGTATTACTCGACTCTCCTGAAATCCCCGGATCGTCAGTAGCAGCTCTTCCGGCAGCTCTCCCGAACCTTTCCGTACCCCAATCCTCTTCGCCGCGTTCCTCACTCTCAATCTCCTCTCCCCCAACAATGTACCACTATCCCTTTGGAGTGCGGCGCCTTGGCGCCGCTTTTGCGATGCCAACCCCACCTCCCAAACCAATCGCCAAACCGCAAACGCACCCACCGCAAAACCCGCAACAATCTCCTTCCGCTCTCTCTTCTCCGCGAATCCCCACCTCCGCTGCCTCTCTCCGTTATCTTTCTCCATCTTTCTGTCTTAAGCCCTTCTCCGTGCCCTCTGTGTTCTTCCCTCTGCTTGCCCTGCTTGCCCCGAGCTTCGAGGGGAGCGTTTTTCGCGATGAATGACATTTGTGTTACCGTCCCTCTTAGCTTTGCTCTCAATTGTCAACTCTTCACTTCTCTTTCATCCTCACCGTCTTCCCCGTCGTCGCCGATTCCCGCGCCGCATCCACAATCTCCGCCACGATCACATTCGTCTCCAGCGATGACAATCCATCCGGCTTGGCCCCATCCACAATCACCGCCCGCAGGTACGTCAACTCATCATCGTAAGGTGGCGCCACCTTCTTCGCCGCTACCGTCTGTTCTTCTTCCTTCGCCCGGCGCTCCCTCACCTTGTCCCCGCCAGCGGTAATCACATATCCCGTCCGTCCGTACACTTCCGTATCCTCGCGCCCGAACGCCCAATTCCACGAAGCCTGCAAAATCGCCTGCGCCTTCGGATACGTCAGCACGATCGTCGCCTCATCATCCACCTTCGGATAAACGTCCGGCTTGATCTGCTGTGTCACCGCCGTAACCGTCAGCGGCCTTTGCCCGTCCATCAGCCACGTCGTCAGGTCCGCTCCGTAGCACCCGAAGTCGTACAGCGCCCCTCCCCCATTCAGCTTCGGGTCCGTCAGCCAACTCAGAAACTCCGGCCCCACGCCAATCTCTTTCGGCCCTCCATGGCCAAAGTGCGCCACAATCTTCCGCACCTCTCCAATCTCGCCCGCGTGCACCACATCAAACATCGTGTGCGTGCTCGGCACCCAATCGATGAAGTAGTTCACCAGCACCTGGATCTTTCCCTCGTGTGCCGCGCGCTCGATCGCCAGCGCGTCTTCCCGGCTCACCGCCAGCGGCTTTTCCATCATCACCGAAACGTGATGCTTCGCGCAGATCTCCACAATCTTCCGGTGCTCAAACGTATTGGTATAAACAAGCACCGCCTTCGGCTTCGTCGTCACCAGCATCTCTTCCACATCCGCGTGATACAACCCCGCATCCAGCCCGAACTTCGCCGCATACTGATCGAACAGCTTGCGGTCCGGCTCGCTGATCCCCACAATCTGGATATCCGCCCGCTTCGCCGAACTCGTCAAAAATCCCCACGCATGCCCGTGCACCAACCCCACAATCGCCACGCGCAGCGGCGCCGTCTCCGCAGCCGTTACGGCCGCCATCACCTTTGTCCCCGTCCCAGCAAGCAGCCCACACGCCACCAAAATCACAAATCCACGCATCATCAATCTCATCGCACCCTCCCGAAAATCCACTCGCATCATATCACCGCCCCATTCCCCTCTGCGCTCCTGTGGCACAGTCACTCCTGACTGTGCTCTTGGGTTTCTCCCCTCCGCTCTTCTCTGTGACCTCTGCGCTCTCTGTGTTCTCTGCGCAATCTTTTCTCCTTCTTTCTCTTCCCTCTTCTTTCTCCGTGCCCTCTGTGTTCTTCCCTCTGTGACCTCTGTGTTATAGTCCCTCTTTCTTTCTTCCCCCATGGCTCCCATTACCCTAATCGAATGCCCCCGCGACGCCTGGCAAGGCCTCCCCGGCTTCATCCCCACCGAAACCAAAGTCTCCTACCTCCGCGAATTAATCCTCGCCGGTTTCCACCACCTCGACGCCGTCAGCTTCGTCTCTCCCAAGCACGTCCAGCAAATGGCCGACAGCGAACAAGTCATGTCCCAACTCCTCTCCTCTCTCCCCTCCAACACGGTCCCACCCGAAATCATCGGCATCGTCGTCAACGAAAAAGGACTCCGCCGCGCCCTCGCCACTCCCGGCGTCTCCACCATCGGCTATCCCTACTCCATCTCCGCCTATTTCCGCCGCGCCAACGCCAACATGACCCGCGCCGAATCCCGTTCCCTCGTCGAAACTCTCAAACGCGAAACCAAAGCCGCCAGCAAAAATCTCGTCATCTACATCTCCATGGCCTTCGGCAATCCCTACGACGAGCCCTGGGGCCCCGAAATCGTCCAGGACACTCTCGACTGGCTCAACGACATTCGCGTCAACACCGTTTCCCTCGCCGACACTGTCGGCACCGCCTCCCCCGATCTGGTCCGCGAACTCTTCACCCAAGTCAAGGATCACGTCGCCGGAATCGAACTAGGCGTCCATCTTCATTCCCGTCCCGACAACGCCGAAGGAAAAATCCTAGCCGCCTACCAAGCCGGTTGCCGCCGCTTCGATTCCGTCCTCACCGGACTCGGCGGCTGCCCCTTCGCCGGCGACGCTCTCGTCGGCAACATCCCCACCGAATCCGTCCTCTTCGCCCTGGCCAAAGCCGCCGCCACTCCCCCCATCGACCCCGCCAGCCTGACCCGCCTCCTCCAACTCTCCAACCAAATCCGCTCCGCCTACTCCCACGAACCCCCTCCCAACTAAGTTCCACTCTCGATTCCCCCAAGCCCACCTTGGTCAATTCGGTTTTCTTGGAGTGCGGCGGCTTGCCGCCGCTTTTCGCTCGTGGCCATCCTCCAATTCGTAGTCCTGAGGCCATCCTCATCTCGCCCAACCCAAATTTGTCATTCCGACCGAAGCGGCCCGACTTTCTCTTGCGCGCCGCTTTTTGGCGCGTCGGGCCGCGGAGTGGAGGAATCGTGCCACAATCCTTCTGTGGCACAGTCACTCCTGACTGTGCTCTTGGGTTCGCTTGGGTTTCCATTCTGACGCCACCGACCCAATGAACTTGTGGGTGCCCCACCCTTCGCGTTCTTCAGCGAAGGGTGGGCTCTTATGATCGAACATCTCACTCTCTCTGCTCTTCATCTTCTCTGCGAACTCTGCGCTCGGCGTTTACCCCGACCCGGTCGGGGCGACCTCCGCGTAATTCTTCGCCTTTCTCCGCTCTTCTCTGTGTCCTCCGCGTAATTCTTTGCCTTTGCCTTTTCTTTCAACTTTCATCTTTCAACTTTTAACTCTAAACTCTTCCTGACGAGCCCCAACCATGCCCTACGAAACCCTCCTCCTCGAAACCGACGGCCCTCTCGCCACCATCACCCTCAACCGCCCCGAAAAGCGCAACGCCATCTCCACCCCCATGATCGCCGAAATCCAGACCGCCCTCGACGATCTCGAAAAGACTCACGTTCGCGTCGTCATCATCACTGGCGCCGGCACGGCCTTCTGCGCCGGCATGGATCTCGACATGCTCCGGAGCATCGCCAGCCAATCCCCCGCCGAAAATCAGGAAGACTCCCGCCGCCTCGCCAAATTCTTTCGCCGTCTCTGGAGCTACTCCAAGCCGCTCATCGCCGCCGTCAACGGCCACGCCCTCGCTGGAGGCTGCGGCATCGCCACGCTGTGCGATTTCACTCTCGCCGTTCCCGAAGCCAAATTCGGCTACACCGAAGTCAAAATCGGTTTCCTTCCCGCGATCGTTTCCGTCTTCCTCACCCGCCAAATCGGCGACAAGCGCGCCCGCGATCTCCTCCTCACCGGCCGCCTCGTCGAGGCCGCTGAAGCCAAGGAACTCGGCCTCGTCAACGAACTCGTCGCCCCCGAATTGCTTATGGACCGCGCTCACGAACTCGCCGCCACTCTCATCGCCGCCAGCCCCGCCAGCGTCACCCGCGCCAAGCATCTGCTCATTTCCTCCGAAATCGCCAGCCTCGATCACGACCTCGAACGCGCCATCCTCGAAAACGCCCGCATGCGCTGCACCCCCGACTTCCGCGAAGGCCTAGCCTCCTTCCTCGAAAAGCGCAAACCCGTCTGGCCCTCCGACCCCGACAAACCCTAACGCGATTTATCCCCCCCAGTGATCATCCCAAGCCCGTCATCCCGCTTGCCCAGAGCCGCGAAGGGACCGGAGTGGCCCAGCTTTCCACTCGTTTAACCTAAAACTGTCATCCCGACCGGAGCGGCCCGACTTTCTCCTGCGCGCCGCCTCATGGCGCGTCGGGCCGCGCAGTGGAGGGATCCCTCTTCCGCTTTGAACTCTCTCACTATTTGACTTTTCTTCTGATTGACGGAGGGTGCCCCAGGTTCGATTTTTTACCTGGGTCTTGGGTCCCTCTACCCTCTGTGTACTCCGCGTAATTCTTCGCCTTCCTCTGTGCTCTCCGTGTCCGGCGCTTGCCCCGACCCGGTCGGGGCAGCCCCTCTGCTAACTCTGTGGCGCGCTTTTCTCTTTGTGTTTGAACTCTCAACTTTCAACTTTGAACCTCATCCCCCTCTTCCGGCATACTATCCCCAGCACAAATGCTCACTCATCACGATGTCACCATCCGCGTCCGCTACGCCGAAACCGATCAAATGGGTGTTGTCTACCACTCCAACTTCCTCATCTGGTTTGAAATCGGCCGCGTCGAACTCATGCGCGCCCTCGGCTTCGACTACAAACAAATGGAACTCCAGGACGACACCTACATCGTCGTCGCCGACGTCCATTGCCGCTACCACCATCCCGCCCGCTACGACGAACTCCTCACCGTTCGCACGCGCATCCTCGAAGCCAAGACGCGCACCCTCAAGTTCGGCTACGAAGTCTTCCGTCAGTCCGACCAGAAACTCCTCGCCACGGGCCACACCATCCACGTAGCCTGCACGCGCGCCGGCCAGGTCAAACACTTCCCCGATAAATACAAACAAGCCTTCCTCGCCTTGGTCCCCGCTCCCTCCGACAGTAGCCCCTCATAACCCCTCCCCCGTCTTGCTCTGTCTTCTGTGGCACAGTCACTCCTGACTGTGCTCTTGGGGTGGCTCTTGGACTGGCTCTTGGACTGGCTCTTGGGCTGGCTCTTGGACTGGCTCTTCTGGTATGCGCATCTCTGTCTCCTCTGCGTAATTCCTCGTCCTCTCCCGTTTGGTCATCCCGAGCGGAGCGACCCGATTTTTTCTTCCGCGCCGCATTTTGGCGCGTCGGGTCGCGTAGTCGAGGGATCCCTCCTCCGCCTTTCTCCTCTCTGCGAACTCTGTGTCCTCTGCGATCTCTGTGTAAGCCTTTTTTTGCCTCCCGATCGCTGATATCTGATCGCTGATATCTCCTCCCTTCCCCCCTACCCCAGCGCCTCCAAAAAATACGTAAACATCCTCCACCCCGCCACATAACTAAACGGCGCCAACTCCAGCGAATAATGCCCCACCGGCAATTCCAGCGTTCGCGTCTCCGCCCCATTCTTCCGCAGCGCCCTCAACATCTCCTGCGTCAGCTCCGGCAAAAACGTCGGATCGTACTTCCCATACACCATAAAAGTATTCCGCCGCGCCCCCATTCCTCGCTCCACATACGGCATCGGACTGATCGGCGCCCAAAACTCCCGCAACTCCTCCACGCTCACCTCGTGCCGCAACCCTTCCCACACATGATTCGTCGTCATCCCCTGGCTCACCACGTCCGCAAAATACGTGGACACATGAAAAAATCCCCCCGCCCGCACTCGCCTGTCATGCACCAGCGCGATGTATCCCACCGACGACCCAATACTCGTCCCCAAAATCCCCAGCCGGTCGTACCCCCGCCCCTCCAGCCACGTCAAACACGCCCGCGCATCCTTCACTGCCTGCCGGTTGGCCTGCAGCGTCAATCCAATATTCGGCCCCACCAACTGGTCCGCGCGTTCATGCCCCTTCGCCATCCGCCGGTCGTGGTACGGCAAACTCATCTTCAACGCCGAAATCCCCATCCGCTGCAGCCAGTGGCACAGTGCCGCCTGCCCGTGCCACTTCGCATTCCAGTTCGGCAAGATCAGCACCGCCGGCCCAATCTTTTTCCCCGGAAAAAACTGTGCATGAACAATGTTGTTCTCTGCCCACGGCGACTTCAACGTGCTCGCAAACGTCAGCACATTCTCCGCATCCAGCCGGTAGTCCCACACCTCCTTCGCCGCATACCACTCCTCGCTCTTCGCCGTCGCCTCCCGCGCATACTTCCGCACAAACGCCCGCGGCTCATCGTGCGCCGCGTCCCCGCCGATGTGCTCCAATCCCCACGCAAACGGCCGCACCATCCGGTTGTCATCGGTCGTCCAACGCCGGTGCTCATACCGCCGTATCCAATGCTCATACCAGCTCATCGCCATAGGGATTTAGTGTAACGCAGGGCAAGTCCGCGCTCCTCACCCGCCCGCCCTTTTCTGGCGGCAGCCTTCTCCCTTTCTCCCACTTCCGTACCTGTAGCTCAGGCCTTCAGGCCTGAGGCTTTTCCCCGGTTCTCTCGCTTTTGCAGAGCCCGCCTGGCGTTTACCCCGACCCGGTCGGGGAGGCGGGCCGCCCTTGGGTTCCTCTCCGATTTTCCTTGCTTCGGTCGCAGCCACCTTCAGGTGGCCCCTTGGGCTCTCTTTTTGGAGTGCGGCGGCTCGCCGCCGCTTTTACCACCGCAGCCCCGCCAACAAACCCAATTCCATCTCCGCCCCCGTCCCCGCACAACCTCCGCGGCCGCCAGCACGCCAGCTTTACCTGTGGCTCTTGAATTTGCTTCTTCTCTCGTAGGGGTCCAGCACGCTGGACCCCATCTCGGCAAGGTGTAATCCTGCAGCTCTTGGGTTTGCCCGTGTGGCACAGTCACTCCTGACTGTGCTCTTGGGGTTATTCTTTCTTCGTAGCGCCGCACAATCTCCGCGTCTCGCTCCCAGCCTATCTTGGAGTGCGGCGGCTCGCCGCCGCTTTTACCACCGCAGCCCCGCCAACAAACCCAATTCCATCTCCCGCTCCCGCTTACTCTCCGCCGGCTCCCGGCTTTGCTCCCGTACCGCCTCACTTCCCTCTGAAACTCCCACCCTAATTCATGTTCAACGTCACCTTCACACTCTGCGCAATATTCCCATTCCCCATCGCCGAAACCGTCACCGTATAACTCCCCGCGGGCGTTCCCTTCGGATTCGGCACAGGCCCTCCCGAACCACCCCCACCGCCCCCGCTCCCACCGCAACTCACCACAAGCCCGCACACCAGCAACACCAGCCCCACCAAATATCCCACTCTCTTTCGTCTGGACTGACCAGATACACCAACAAGCGCCACGAATCCCAACATCCCGAAACTCCCCCACGCTGCAAACGCAAATTGCTGCGAACCCCCATCCGGCCGAACCATCGCCAACGTCCGCGACGTCGTCGTAATCGTCAGTGTCGTTGTCGCGCTGCTCGCGCCCGGCGTAACGCTGCTCGCACTGAAGCCGCAAGCTGCTCCCGTTGGCAGTCCACTACACGCAAAACCCGTCACCGCAAAATTGAACGGCGCTGGATTCGGCGCAACCGTAATCGTGTACATCGCCGCAGCCCCGGCATTCACGCTTTGCGGCCCGCTAGCCCCCAGCGAATAGTCCGCCGCGTTCACCACCTGCGCCACCGGCAACGACACGCTCACCGTGGAATGTGCGTCGCCGCCATACTGCGCACTCACCGTGTGCGTCCCAAGCGCCAGCGTCGCACTCACCACACTGCAACTCCCGTTCGCCAACGCGCACGACCCGATGCTGATGCTGCCGTCCAGAAAGCTCACCTGTCCCGTCGGAACGCTCGCGCCCGCTGTTAATGCCGTCACCGCCGCCGTGAACGTCACCTGCTGCCCGAAAACAGACGGATTCGCCGGCGACGACACCGTCGTGCTTGTGGATGATGTGTACGCAGTCGGGCTCTGCAACACGTTCCCGTTCCGCCCATTCTGATGGATCAGCGGCCAATCGTTCACCGCCCCATTAAACTTCGCGCCGGTGCTCACGATCGTCACGATCCCCGGAACCTCTGTCGGTGAGCCCGTCACTTCGTAGGCCACCGCGATATCCGTGATCCCATCCTGATTGAAGTCGCCGATCGCAGGCGCCGGGTAAACGTAAAGGTCGTATCCATTGCCGCCGGTAAGCTGCCAGGACTTCGCCGTCGTGCCATCCCTCCGGATGGCCAGAAGTTGCTCGTCGTAGTAACTCCCGCCGGATTTGAAGAAAGGATCGGAACTTGATGCTATGGTATTCAAGGTCGTAACAATTTCAGGGAACCCATCTCCATCAATATCCCCAATCACTACGCTCCCGAATCCGAAGCCCGCCGATGGCCCCGCGGAGAGCGGCCATTCGCTGGAGTAAAGCGTCCCGTCATCCTTGAACACATAAAGACTCGCCTCATGCGAATACACAATCTCGTCGTGCCCATCGCGGTTTAAATCCCCCACCGCCAGAAACGACTGGCTGTATTGATCGGGATTCGCCAGCGGCACTGGCCATCCCGGCCGCTCCGTCCCGTCCGGCTGGAAAACGTGCACAACCGCTTGGCTGTTCGACGCACCGTCATACAGCACGAGAATGGTTTCCAGTTTCCCGTTGTGGTCCAAATCGGCGGCAACCATCGCTTCCGCCAGCCCCGTCAGAGTCGGCACGCTCCACGTTCGCGCCGTCCCGTCATTTGCAAAAAGACCCAGTGTGAACGTCGTGGAAGAGAGTCCTTCCTGCACTACGATTTCCTTCTTCCCGTCCCCATCCACATCGCTTACAAGAATGCGAGTGTGGTTCAACCAGGTACTTAGGGGATTCTGGTCCGCGATTTGAATCGGAAAACCAGTGCTCAGCAGCGAGCCGTCGGGACGCCACGCGGAAAGGTACGCCACCTGGTTCTTGTAATCGCTTCCCACAGCCAGCGTTTCCCAATGCGAGTCCCCCGCCAAATCCTCAATCACGATCTGGCTGTTCCGATAGTCCAGCGTCGTGGTTGTCGCCAGCGGATAGGACGTCCCATCCGCGCGCACCACTTCGATCCCCACGGAGTCCGCCACCGCCGCTTCTTCGCCTGGATTTCCATCCAGGTCGGCAACCGCGGGCTGCTGATAGCTGCCCATGCCCAGCAGCAGCGATTGCTGCGGCGCCATACTTTGCGTCAGCGTATACACTTCTCCAAACCCCGGCCCCTCCGAAGGGCTCTGCACCACCAGCCGCGTGCTGCCGTCGGGGTTCGCCGCCGGAACCGCCCCTGCGCTGAAATACGGCCCCTGCACCAAAAGCTGCGGCCAGTTCGTGGACAGCAAATCCGGCTCGAAGTACACCATCGTCAGCGCTTGCGCACTCGAGTTGCTCTTGTTCACCGTCAGCCGCATCGTGTAATATCCCGCGCCGCTTATGCCCGACGTATCCCAGTTGGCAAGCAATCCGCTGGAAACTGGCGAAAGCCCTTGCCCCGCCAGCGTAATACCCGTCGTTTGCCAGCCGGACGACGGATCCAACCCTGGAGCCCAATCCACCTGGAAGTTCAGCAGATTTGTCCCCACCGCCGTCCCGGTAATTGCAATCGTTGCTCCGTTTTTGAACGTCGTCGATGAAGTGGGCGCGGAGGGCGGCACCGGGCTCAGGATATACACCGTGTGCACCACTATCTGGATGCGATCGACAAAAGCCTGATTCACGGTATTCACCGCCGTCAGCCGCACGTCGTACAACCCGTCCGCCAGCGCGCTGGTGTCAAACGTTCCCAGCGTCCCTGATATCGGAGTCGTGCTGGTCTGGATCGCTGTCCAAGTCGTTGGCAGTGCCCCCGCGCCGTAGTCCAGCGTGTACGACGCGAAACCTGTTCCCCGCGCCACGCCCGAGACCGTCAACGCGCCTTGCGTCACCGTGCCATCCGCTGGCGCGTTGATCTTCGCTTCCAGCACCCCGCTCACCTCAAGCGCTGCCGATGCGTTGATCCGCCCATATCCGTAGCTCAAGTCGTAACCCGCCGTCCCCAGGTCCGTCGCCGAAACGCGCAGCGCTTGCCGCACATCTTCATTCGAATAATTCGCGTTCTGCGCAAGGATCAGCGCCGCCAGCCCCGATACATGCGGTGCCGCCATGCTCGTCCCGCTGGCCCGCGTGTAGCCCACACTCACCGTTGTTCCAAAGTTCGTCCCCGTCGCCTGCAGCGACAATATGTCCACCCCCGGCGCCGTTACATCAATCTTGCTTCCAGAGTTCGAAAAGCTGGCCAACTGGTCGTTGGGATCCGAAGCCGCCACCGTAATCACGTTCCATAAACCCGCGGGATAAAAATCGCGCGCGTCTCCGCTATTATTTCCCGCCGCCGCCACGAACACCGCGCCCAGATTGTAGGCATAGCTGACAGCATCCGCGATGGTCTGCGAGTAACCTGTCCCGCCCCAGGAAGCGTTGATCACATCCGCGCCGTTGTCCGCGGCATACTGAATCGCCGGCCCTAGTGTCGAGTCCACTCCGAACCCCTGATCATCCAAGCCCTTCACCGCCATGGCTTGTGCGTTCCAGGCCACGCCGATGACCCCGATCCCGTTATTCCCCACCGCCGCGATCGTCCCCGCAACGTGCGTGCCATGCCCTTGGTGATCGATCGGGTCATTACTCTGTACTGGGTTCGTATATGTTGCGCCGATGAAATCGTGGCCCAGCGTCGGCCACATGTTCGCCGCGATGTCCGCGTGGTTGTAATCGATCCCCGTGTCCACCACGGCCACCAGAATCCCCGCTCCGGTATTTATATTCCACGCCGCCGGGGCGCCGATTTTCAGGATTCCCCACAGGTCGGGATACGCTTGGCCCCAACTGCCGCTGCTCTGCAAGTACGGATCATTCGGCGTCACACTCGCCGAAACCAGCTTGTCCTCTTCCGCGAACTCCACGTCCGCATCCGCCTTCATTCCCTCTAAAATCTCCCCAACTCTTCCCTCTTGGCCACGCAACACCTCCACAATGTAGGTGCGCGAAATCTCCGGCGGCTGGAACTCCGCTCGCAGCCGGCTTGCCCTCTTCGCAAATTTCTCCCGGATGCTCGTCGCAATCTCCAGGTCCGAAAGCCCTTCCGTTTTCTTCAGCTTCACAATGCCCGGGTAAACGGGCGTGAGCTTCTGCGCGGAGTGCCGGCTCAGGAAGGATTCCACCTGCGGGACTCCCGACTGGCCCGCAACCAAATACATTGTCGCGAGGGGCAGGGCCGCTTCAATCTCTCCCGCCAAGGGTTCGCGTACCTTCACCAGCAGCCTGACGGTGCGTTCCGGCGTGTTGTTGCTGACCGCACCTGGCGCCAAACCAAAAAATGCCGCAACCACGATGGCCACGGCCCAAATGCGTCTTATGCTCACTGGAGTAACCCGGTCCCTTTTCCAGCAATTGCGCTCAAGTCTATCAGAACCCCTTCAACCCAATCCCCAACTCCTGTGGCTCACCCCGTCCCTCTTCTCTGCGCAGTCTGTGGCACAGACACTCCTGTCTGTGCTCTTGGGTCTCTCTTTTCTTCTCTGCGAATCTCTGCGCCCTCTACGTTATCTCTTTCTTGCTTCCTGATCGCTGATATCTGATCGCTGATAACCCTCTTCCCACCGCTATTGACTCTCATCTCTCAACCATCCACTTTCCACATTGAGCCCCCTCCTCTCCTATGGCACAGTCAATCCTGATGATCCCCTTCTTCTTCTTCCTTTTCGGTATCGTCATTGGCAGCTTCCTGAATGTTTGCATCACGCGCATCCCGGACGGCCTCTCCATCGCTCGCCCCGCTTCCCGCTGCCCGCGTTGTGAGAACCCCATCAAGCCCTACGACAACATCCCCATCCTCAGTTGGCTCCTCCTGCGCCGCAAATGCCGCCACTGTGGCCAGCCCATCTCTCCGATGTACCCCATCATCGAGTTCCTCACTGGCGCCTTCTTCGTCTTCACCTACTGCGCCTTCGGCGTCACCCTGCCCGCCTTCAAGTGGCTCTTCTTCGGCTGTCTGTTGATCGTTCTCATCGTCACCGACCTGCGCGTCCGCCTCCTCCCCGACGCCGTCACCTTCTTCGGCCTGGGCCTCGGCCTGGCCTTCGCCACCCGCATCTTCCCCAGTTCCTTCCTGGGTATCTATGGCCTCTGGTTCCGCTTGCCCAACAAACTCCCCATTGGCGCGGCTGGCGTCGTGGATGCCCTTCTCGGCGCCGCCTTCGGCAGTTTCCTCCTCTTGGGCGCCGCCGTCCTCTACAAACTCGTTCGCCATCGCGATGGCATGGGCATGGGTGACGTCAAAATGATGGCCATGGTCGGCACCTTCCTCGGCCTCCGTGGAGCCTTCCTCACCATCCTCTTCGGCACCCTCCTCGGCAGCATCGTTGGCATCGGCACCGTCCTCGTTCTCTACCTATCCGGTTGGAAACGCGATCTCGCCGCGCGCGCCGCACGCCGCGGCCTCGGCAAAGGCAACGCCAACTCCCTCCGCCTAATCATCGCCTCCCAATACCAATTTCCCCTCGGCTCCTTCCTCGGCATCGCTGCCTTCTTCGTCATCTACGCCCTCCCTCACCTTCTCCAGCGCATCTTCCTGTAGCTCACCCCTTCAGGGGTGAGGCCTTCCGCTACCATCCGCAAAATGTCATCCCGACCGGAGCGGCCCGATTTTTCTTCCGCGCCGAATTGTGGCGCGTCGGGCCGCGCAGTGGAGGGATCGCGGCACCACCACTGCGTCTTGGCAAGGTTCCCGCTTTTCGCTTTTCGAATCTTGCCTCCCGATCGCTGATAACCTTCCCCAACCATTACTCCTTTAGCGCAATCCGCCCCCTCTCCCGCTCCGAACGCGCTACAATACCTTCAGGCTATGTTGTCTCGTCTTGGGAGCTCCCAGCGGGTCCCGAGCCTTTTCGCCTGCTCCGTTGGAGGTTATTTGACATGCGTTCCATAACACTCTTGCGGCTCGCCGCTCTTCTCGCTCTCGCCGCCTTCGCCGCGCTCCCCGCGCTCGCGCAGCAGGACCAGCCCGCCGATCCCGTCGCCGACGCCGCCCGCAAAACGCGCGCACAGCAAAAAAACGCCCCGCCCCCAAAGAAGGTTTATACCAACGACGACATCCCCTCCGCCCCCCAGCCCGCTCCCGCTGCGGCCGCCAAGCCCTCCGGTGACGCTTCGTCAACCACCACCGACACTTCCGCTTCCGGCTCCGACAATGACAAAGTCAAGAACCCCGAAGCCTACTGGCGCAAACGCTTCCAGAAGGCTCGCGATGATTTGGCAAAAGGGGAAAAGGAATTAGACGTTCTTCAGCGCGAGCTCGACAAAAATCAAGTCCAGTATTACAGCGACCCCCAGAAGGCCTTGATGCAGCAGAACAATCGTTCCGACATCAATGACAACCAGGCCAAGATCGACGCCAAGAAAAAGGAAGTCGACTCTCTCAAGCAGCAACTTTCCGACCTGGAAGACGAACTCCACAAAGCCGGCGGCGATTCCGGCTGGGCCCGCTAACCCCCGCGTCCTGCGTCACTCCGGCTTCTTGTGGCACAGTCACTCCTGACTGTGCTCTTGGGGCTGACTTTTCTTCCTAGGGGCACTCCGTGCCCTCTTGGGTTCGCCTTGGCTTTTTCCTGGGTTCGCCGGGTGCCCCACACGCCGGCCTTGCGTGTGGGTCTTGGGTTTGCCTTGGGTTTGCCTCGGGTTCGCCTTGGCCTTTTCTCGCCTTTGCCTTTGCCTTTTCTCGCCTTTGCCTTTGCCTTTTCTCGCCTTTGCCTTTGCCTTTTCTCGCCTTTGCCTTTGCCTTTTCTCGCCTTTGCCTTTGCCTTTTCTCGCCCTTGCCTTTGCCTTTTCTCGCCCTTGCCTTTGCCTTTTCTCGCCCTTGCCTTTGCCTTTTCTCGCCCTTGCCTCTGTAGTGGCCGGTCTTCAGACCGGTTCTTGGGTTCCTCTTGTCTTGGCCGGGGCGAAGCACTTTTACCCTGAGCTTCGAAGGGGCCGCGCCCCATGTCCGCACAATCTCTGCGTCTTGGCTATTTTGGAGTGCGGCGGCTCGCCGCCGCTTTTACAACTGCACGCCCCGCCAACAAACCCTACTTCCTCCACCCGCCGCGCCCCAGCCACAATCACTCCTGACTCTGCTCTGTGGTTCCTCTTCTCTGCATACCTGTGGCACAGTCACACCTGTTTACCCTGAGCCGCGAAGGGCCTGTGCTCTTAGGTTCGTTTTTGGGGCGATCCCTGTAAGGGTTGAGCACGCTCGACCCCATCTCGGCAAGGCGTTTACCGTCATCCCGTCTATAGTGGAACGCTTTTGGTTCCACCCGCCATCTATTCGATCACTTCCGCGACCCTGATTACTTCTTCAAACTCCCGCACTCTTTGGGGAGGCAGGAGGCCCACTCAAACGGACGGCCCTAACTGCGGCCACGGGATGACCCCGGCTCTCCTGCACACGAACCCTGGAGGAGCTGCGCATAATCCATTTCCCCGCGCAGCATCCAGTACAACCGCACCGCTAACTTCCGCGCCATGGCCACTTTCGCCAACGCGCGGCCTTTCCGATGCGCCAGCCGTTGATACGCGCGCCGCAGTTCCGGCTCATACCGCACCGCACGCTGCGCCGCTTCCACCAACACCCAGCGCAGGAACGCACTCCCTTGCTTGCTGATGTGCCCCAGCCGCTGCCGTCCGCCACTGGACGCCTCGCTGGGAATCAGTCCGAAATAA
>Ga0116137_1001553_pt1 | contig 14932 bp, 12 predicted proteins | sample June2015DPH_20_1_3_FD_88973 | JGI IMG/M metagenome (GOLD analysis project Ga0116137, IMG submission 88973) | Peatland microbial communities from SPRUCE experiment site at the Marcell Experimental Forest, Minnesota, USA - June2015DPH_20_100 | ecosystem: Environmental > Terrestrial > Soil >...
GGCGGCGCTGGCACACGCCATGTCTCCTTTGACGCAAGCAGTAATGACGCTCACTCGCTGCAGTTCCTTCTGACTCAACGTGAATGTCTCCTGTCTCATAGGGCGACATTTTCACGTTGCCGTTAAGGGGTGACAGAATTATGGAGCTAAGACACAGTTTGCGATTGATGCGTTACTCCCAGGTTGACGGCGGTACACTACAGGGGAGTTTCGGACCCGGAATAACTTTTCGCGCCCCTAGACAATTTCGATGCCGCACCCGGAGGCTGCAATGAAATTGCTCTCGCGTTTTGCAGTGGCCGCTCTGATCGGGTTCTCCGTCAGTGCTCTGATTGCATTGGCCAGTTATTTTCTTGGTTTGTGGCCGGGCCGCGACAGCACTTTGCTCCGAACTATTGTCTACTATTCGTGCCCCTTCGCACTTCTTCTCGGAGTGGTCGCCGTCGTGCTGCCAAGACGCTCGACAATGCAAAAGAGCAGCCTGTTAGTTGCTGTTGTGCTGGGAACTATCCTTGGTTTTGCATCTACCTATTACGTGTTTAGATTCTCGCTGCCTATCCATCGGTGGGCTTTTCTGATGCTCTCCTGTTGGGTCCCCAGCGGCATTTCCGCGATGTTGGTGGCGGCCTTCGGTAAGCGGCTGTCCGTCTTCACGGGAATCGCTGGTCTCTGCCTGGCTGCTATCTTTTTGCATGAGCCCATCTTCAACGCATATGCTCACAACCAACAATTGACCGTCGCCTTCATTACGCCTGTCGATGCTTCCACTGCTCAACTGGCGGCGAACCCCGACGCTCTCGGTTTTGTGACAGATGCAGAAACTCAGACTGCGAAGGATGAAGTTATTCAACACATTCGTGCTCTTGGCTACGGTGAAGAGTTTCGTGTACTGAGCTTGACTAAGCAAGGTAAGGGGAAGAAAGCCCTCGCTATTGTTGTGGTACGAACTCGGATCAATCAGGACGTTGTCCTTCCGGAGCCGGATAGCTCGACGGTGGTCTACCTCCAACAGTCCGACAAGTGGGAGAAGAAACCACCAGAAGTTCCTACACTTCGTCGTGGCATCAAGATAATGGCCCCCAGCGAGACAGACGACAGTCTAGCTTACTTTACTATCTGGTACGCACCAGGATTCGGTTTACAAGGGAGGATTATGGAAAAGGTTTCAGACCTGCCACGTTGAAGTTTGAATTTTCTTTGTGGCCACACCTAGTGAGCCGGGCACCCCACCCCCGGTTTTTGAGGGCGGTTTTGGGGGTTGCTTTTTCTTCCAATTCCCTCAAGAAGCCGGGTATCGGGAAATGATCCGCTACCGACAAGCTCCCTACTTCATTGCTTCCTTATTTCTCTGCGCGATCGCTGCCCGTCACCAGCAACGTCTCAAACCGGCTGCTCGCCTCAATCGTATAATGCACGCCATTCGTGCCGTCCGCTTTCGCAATGGTCACGTCCATGGACTGCTGCGTTTCTTCCGTAGCCCGCACCACCAGCCCGCTCTTCAGCGAGATATATGTGACCATCTCATCCGTGCCCTTGGCCGTGCCGGATGTGCGCAGTTCGTGCAGCCGGTAATCCTCCGGCGTCGCATCCTTCGCGGACGATTTCTGCTTCAGCGTCGCCCGCGTCAGAAAACTTGCGCACGTTTCCGATGGAATCAGCGGGCACTTATCGTTTTGCACATAAGTCGTCTCCGTCTCCCACACCAAATTTGCGATGGGCGAAGGCGATTTCTCCGCCTCCTCGGTTTTCCACTTATCCCCCGGCTTCGCGCCCTCCGCCGGCAGCGTCCACCCAAACGCAAAGCGCGAAAGCCAGAATTGCCACGCCAGCCGCATTTCCGGAGCGACGTCGTCCAGGCCCTCGGCCTTCGCAACTTGCCCGTCTACCGCAATCGTGAAATCCACGTTCGCTTTTGCGGATGCGTTCTTATCAGGCGAGCCGGGCTCTCCCGCATCGAACTCCGCGTGCGCCACGACCACCGGCCGCCCCTTCTCCAAATGGATTTCCTTCGCGGTAAAAAGGAGTGGCATCGCAATATCGCGCTGCACATCATTCGGATGCAGCATGGTCGCGACCCGGCTCACCGTTTTTACGTGGCGTAGCACGTGCCCGTGAACGTCGTACTTCACCACTTGCCCCGCCTGCAATTGCGGCAGCAGCACCACGCGCTGGTCGCTATCCGCCGCGCAAACACCCGCCGCCATCAGCACGCCGCAACTCGCCACCCGCCACGCCACGCTCTGCTCACGCCTCGCCACTATTTCTTCTCTCCGCCAATTTGCCGGTCAAGAAACTCGCTCGCCGCCCGATATGCCTCCACCCAGTGCCGGTGCAGCAGAAAATCGTGCACCTCATCCGGAAACACCAGTTGCTCCAGGTGTACGCCCCTGGCCCGCAAGCGCGCAATCAGATCCACCGTCTGCGAAAACCCAACGTTGCGGTCATCGTCCCCATGAATGAAAAGCACCGGCGATTTCCACGTATCCACGAACGCCACCGGTGAAGAATCGTGCGGCACCTTCCTCCACTCCGGCGCAACGTACTTCTCATCCCAAATCTCCGCCGCCCAGTCGTGCACACCGTGCATATCCACGCCCGCCGCGAAAAGATCCGAATTGCGCGCCAATCCCAGCGCCGTCAGGTACCCGCCGTAACTTCCGCCCCATAGCCCAATCCGTTTTGCATCGACATCGCTGCGTGCCGCCAGGTATTTTCCGGCGGCCACCACATCCTGATATTCGCTAGCGCCCCTCGGCCCGTGGTTCGCCGCCTCGCGGAACGCCCGCCCATAGCCGATGCCGTCGCGGTAATTCACCGACAGCACGATGTACCCGCGATTCGCCAGATACTGGTTCATCCCATACGCATTCGAGTAGTAGTACATGGTATGCCAGCCCAGCAGCATCTGCCGCGGCGGCCCGCCATGCAAAAAAATCACTGCCGCACGCTTCTCGCCCGGCTTCAAATTCCTCGGCACAAACAGTTGCCCGTGAATCTCCAGGCCATCCCCCGACTTGAAGATCACCTGCTGCGGCGTAACAAGCTGTTCCGCCGGAAATTCCGCCGGAATAGTTTGCGGAGCCAGCGCAATGGGATGCGCGTCCTTCGCCACCCCGCGCACGAACGTCCGCCCGGTATGTTTCGCATCCGAAGAAAAATATGCCAGGTGCTCGCCGTCGCCCAGAAACACTCCGCCCCATTCGATGCTATCGCCCGCCGTGATTGCCTCCGGCGCTCCTCCCGTCGTGCCAACTCGCCACAAATGACGGCGGTCCACGTCCTCGCAATTGGAATTAAACAAAATCGCGCTCTTATCCCTCGAAAAAGACCACTGCTCCAGTTCGCAACTTCCCGGCGTCAGCAGCTTGGCCGCGCCGCCGTCCCCTGAAATCGCATAAAGATGCTGCCAGCCGTCCTCTTCGCTGGCGAACACGATGCGATTCTCCGCCGCCCAATTCAGTACCCCGCCTCCCGTGTCCTCCGCCATCTCCGGATACGACGATTGCAGCGACGTTCCGCTGTGCCAAATCTCCCGCGCGCTGCCCGTCTCCGCGTTCGCAACCCGGATCGCCCATTCCGTCGCGCGGTCCGGTTCGCTGAAGTACCGGTCAGCCGCATCGCGTGCCTGGCTCGGCACGCGCACGTACGCCACCTTCCTTCCGTCCAGCGACCACACGGGGTCCATATCCCAATCCGCCGAAGGTGCGATGAATTTCACCGTCTGCGCCTTCGCGTGATAAATCCCGATAAAGCTGTGATCCGTGCGCCGCGAAATGAACAGCAGCCGCGTCCCATCCGGAGACCACGCCACCGGTTCATTCTTCCCGCGCACCGCAACTTCCTTCGGCTTTTCTCCCGCCGCCGTGCTCGAAACCCAAATCTGCGCGTCTCTCGCGTACGCAATTTTCCCTTGCGCCGAAACGCACGGCGAATTCCCGGCATCGATTTTTGTGGGTTCGCCGCCGCTCCAGGAAATCATCCACACGGCCTGCTCCGCTCCCGCCGGATTGCTCGTCGGGTTCGCGTACTGTCCCGACTCGTTCTTTCCTTCCCCGCGCACATAAACAACGGCCGCGCCATCCGGCGTGAATTGCACATGCGAAAGCTCGCCGCCGTCATCCTCGTTGTAAGCGGTCAATCGCCGCGCCGCGAAGCCCGGCCCTTCCGCCACCCAGATATTGCGATGGCCCTGCTCATCCAGCGTCCACGCCAGCCGCTCGCCGCTTTTCGAGGCCGTCAGATTCGCGGGAAAGGGCGCGCTCAGAACCTGCTCGAGCGTAAACGGCTGCTGCGCGTTACCGCGCTGCACAGAAACCAATGCCGCAAAACTCAAACACAGTAGAAACCGCTTCATCGGAATCTCCTGAATCACCCTTCCTCCCGGAACACTTTCCCCTCAGGGCTTCGCCTGCACCACAGCCGCCGTCTCGATGCGAACCCGCGGCGCATCCACGGGTCCGCTCAATTCAAAACTCCGCGCCGCCGCGCTTCCCTTGGCTTTGCGCTCCCGCAAATCCGCCTCCGCTATCGTGATTTTCGCCTCCTGGCCAAAGCTGAGCGTCCCCGCAAACTCCATTTTCCCCTTCGCACCTTCCAGGCGAATCCCTTCGAAATTCACGGCGCGGTTCTTCACCGTAAACTCTCCTTCCCCACTCATCCATCGCGACACGCCCATGCGCGGTGCCCCCGCTTCTATGCTGCTGGCCACATCCCAGCCGCGAAATTCCAGGCCCTTTAACTTTATTTCTCCGCTTCCCTCAAGTTCTTGCAGCAACTCCTCTCGGCCCACTCCCTTCGTCGTCAATTGCAGCGTTCCTTTCGCCGTGCCCGCCCAACGTTCTGTCCAGCGAGCCGCCCATGGCACCTGCGCCAGATTCACGCCGTCAAATCCCGCGGCAATTTCATATTTTGGCGACGCCGAAAAAACCGCCGTCATCCCGCCGCGCACCATGCCGCCGGCCCACTGTGCCTCCGTCTCGCTCACCTCCAGATGCAGGTCGTGAAACGCTAGTTTTGCCTTGGCCTTCCCCAATTTCACTTTTTCAATCGTCACGCTGTCCGCACTCAGCTCGCCTTCCGCCGAGATCCGCCGCAACAGCTCGCTGGGTTTTGCTCCGGTGTTGTTGTTCCCCAGGAGCGTCGGCAGCAGCCGCTGCAGCCAGTTAGGCCGCGCCCTCGGTCCAAACCAGCGATCAAGCTCCGTGGCGTCCAGATGGTCCGCGTGCAGCCGGAATCCCCAGTCGCTCCCGCCCAAAGCGTTCAACGCCACAGCTTCCTTGATTCCGCCGGACCACGTCGCCCCAAACCCCTCGGCTCGCGCGATCGTCGCCCCGTGCTGCCCGTCTTTCCACTCAAGCGATACATCGTCCAATTTCAGCGGCTGGTTCAACCCCGCCGCCTGCAGCTCCGCTTTCTTCAACTCCACTGTGCCGTTCCAGTGCCTCGCCCGAAATCCATACTCCCAATTCAAGTCCATCGTTGTGGCGGCGCCGCCGCTCAATTCCCAGCCGTGATTCAACGTGTGCCCCATGGCCGCGGCTGCTTTGAAAAAATCCTGCACTTTGTCGAGTCTTCCTTCGATCCGGAGATCACCCTGGCCCGCGGCGAAATCGTGTACAAATCCCAGCTCGACCGAATTTGCCAATTCCGCAGATGTTCTTCCCTTCGCTGCAAGCTTCTCCGATTTAGACGCGGGCGCGCCTTCCTTCGCTGGCGGCCCCAACGTTACACGCACTGGCTCAACGCTGAATTTTTCGCCGCGCATCTCCCCGCGCACTTCTCCTATCCGCACGGGTTGCTGGAATTCAGGCAGCCGCAAGCTCCCGCCATCGCTGACGATCCGCGTCCCCTCCCATTGCAACGGCCATCCATGTACCGTGCCTTCCGCGCTGAAGAACTGCTCCGCCGTTACTTCTTCCGCCACGTCCGGTTGAAACGCGCGGTACCACGCCAGAAAATCCGATACCTGCACGCCCGCACGGTCAATTCGCGCGCTCCATTCCAGCGGCCCGGCAATCTGCAGCTCAACGGAGCCATGCAAGCTTGATCCCGGCAACTCAATGCTCATCTCGTCGGCGCGTACTGTTCCCGCCACCAGATTCCACTTCCCTTTCAAGCTCACATTGACGCGTGGATTGTCGTTGCGCTCCGTCAGGTCCCACCGGTGAATCTGGGTTGTGCGCGCTTGCAGGTCAAATTGCCATTGCCCCGCTGCCGCATCGCCCGGATTTTCCTTCCCCACGCTGGCAGTTCCGTCCACCGCGAATTCCCCGCGCACGCCGGGATCATTCCCGGTGGCCAGGCGAAATAAATCCGCAATCGACGCTTGGCCCCAGTGCAGTTGGATCCGCGCCGGCTGCAGCCGCGCCGTAGTCCCCGCCACATCGCCGCGCACTTGCAGGATCCCCGTGGACTGCAGCGTCACCCCGCTTCGCCAGGGTTGCGCCTCCATCCGCAGTTCCCAGCGCCCCGGCGAGACTTGCTCCACGCTCCCGGAAACTCCCGTGAACGCGAACGGCCTTTTCTCTTCGCCCTCCTTGAAATTTACGCGGCCTTCGTCGAACTTAATTTTTTGCAGGTGATGCGTGGACTCCGCCGGCTGCTGCGGCCCGTAAAATGTCCCGGGGTCCCCGGGCTTCGCCTTCACTGGCGGCAGCCAGTCCTCCAGGTTCCACCGTCCTTGCGCATTCCGCACCAGGATCAGGCTTGGCCTCGTCAGCGACATCGTTCCAAATTCAAAGTGGCCCCGCAGCAGCCCCATCCAGCGCAAGCTCGCCGCCATATTCTCTGCTCGCAAAAAGTATTCGTGGCCGAACGCGGGGTCCTCTCCAATCGTGACTCCTACCGCATCCACTTCCGGAATCGGCAGAATCTGCACCGAAAATCGCCTGACCTCCACCGGTCTCCCAAACGCTCTCTCTAAATGCGCAATCAGGTAACCGTGCATGCGGTGCGTGCGCGCGAGGAGTGACACGCCTACTTGCACCGCAACCAGCAGCAGCACTACCACTGCCGCGGTTCTTCCGTATTTCCGGATTCGACTCATGTCGATGGGAGTTTCTCAGACAACCACGAAAAAGTGTAGAGCCGCCGCCGCGCTTCAGCCTGTACTATGCGTGGCCGCACACATCCGAACTCACTTGCCGCAACACGCCCATTCCAGTTTGGGCTCTCGCAATTCCCCGCGTTCAATGCACGGTACGCAGCATCCGGCTCCAACGCGTTCGCGCCGGCAGGTGCAGCAAGGTATCCAGAATACCGATGATTCTCTGCCCAAAGGACGTCTCGTTGTAATCGCTGCTGCTGGCGTCCACCGACCAGTAAATCAGGAACGGCCGCCCCATGATGGCCTCGCGATCCACAAATCCCCAGTACCGGCTGTCCAGGCTGTGATCCCGATTGTCCCCCATCGCAAAATAGCGATTTGGCGGCACAACGAGCTCGTCTCCCTGAATGTATTTGCGGATTTCGTGCGCCCATTCCGGCTGCACCTGCGACACAAAGATCTGATTGCCCACCGGCGGAAACGAGTAGTTCAGCGGATCCGTATAGCCGGTCGCAGGATCGTGCACCACGTACGGCTCGTACAGCGGCTTCCCGTTGATGTACACCTGCTGGTCCGCCAGTTTCAGGTGGTCTCCCGGCAAGCCGATCACGCGCTTCACAAAGTGCGGATGGTCCTGGTAAGGATATTTGAAAACGATGATGTCCCCGCGCTCCAGCGGCCGGTACGGCAGAAATTTGTCGTACCACTGCCCCCGCCCTCCGAAGATGAACTTGTTCACCAGCAGGTGATCGCCCACCAAAAGCGTGCGTTCCATCGATTGTGAGGGAATCTTAAAGGCTTGCACCACGAAACTCGTCCCAAATAACGCCAGGATGACCGTTACCAGGAGGGACTCAAGGTATTCCGAAATTGTCGTCTGATTCGCCGGCGCTTCGTGCGTCACTTCCGGTTCTGTTTCCCCTGGGGCCACCGGAGCCGCGTTCTCCGGCGGGAGCGTTTCATCCGGCATGCGGTTCCACCTCTTCGCTGGCATTCGCTTCCACTCGCTGCAGCCTCTCCAACGCGCTGCGTGCCGCCCGCTGTTCCGCTTCCTTCTTCGTGCTGCCTTCCGCGTTGGCCAGGCATTCACCCTTGACCCACACCTCCACCTGGAACGTCTTCTGGTGATCCGGCCCGGTTTCCCCGGCCAAGCGGTATTCCGCGGGCGGTTCGCCCCGGCCCTGCAAATATTCTTGCAGCGCGCTCTTCCGGTCGGATTCGGAGATGCGTTCCCCGCTCTCCAGTGCCAGCAGGAACACCGTCCTTTTCAGCAATTCCCGCACCGGTTCCAGCCCACCGTCCAGGTATATCGCCGCCACCACCGCCTCAAATGCGTCCGCCAGCAGCGCCGGCTTTTCCCGCCCCCCCGTTTTTTCCTCGCCGCGTCCCAGCCGCAGGTGCTCCCCTATCCCTAAGCCCCGTGCCGCCGCTTCCAGCGAGTGCGCATTCACGATCCGCGCCCGGCTCTTGGAGAGCTGCCCCTCCGACCATTCCGGAAAATTCGCCAGCAGGTGTTCGCTCGTCAGCAGTTCCAGCACCGCGTCTCCCAGGAACTCCAGCCGCTCGTTGTCCTGCACCGCCGACCCGCTGAAGGAAATTTCCTCCCCTCGGGCGCTGCGCAATTCCGGCACCGCCGAACTGTGCGTCAGAGCGCGGTCCAACACTTCAGGATCACGAAACGCGTAGCCCAGCCGTTCCTGTAACTGTTCATCTTCCCCGCGGTTCATCACCTTGACTCCCGACGTGCCGCGGCGGGGGCGCTCTTACCTCGGCACGTTTAGTTGTGTCGCCGCAAGCTTCTTCACTTCCTCAATCCCGGCCTTGCACGTCGGCTGCAGCCCTCCCGGGAAGCTGGCGCACTTCGTAAACGCCGCAATCGCATCGTCGAAATGCGATCCCTTCTCATTCGCGACTCCCAGCAAATAGTAATTCACCGGATCGGGGGTCGGATCAAGCTTCACGGACTGTTCCAGGCTCGGAATCGCATCCTCATATTTCCCGCGGCGATACGCCACCAGTCCCAGCCCGCTGTACGCCAAGGCGCTGGTCTGATTCTTCGCCGCGGTGAACTGTTCATCGGTCAAGCCCGCGGGCTTTTGCAGCACCGGGATCAGTTCCAACGCCTTCTTCGAGTATTGTTCCGCCTTCATCAGCCGCTTCAGTGGCTCCGGCGTGCTCGCATTCATCGCGCGCGGCAGCGTCTGGCCCAGGATCGCCAGCGTCGTTGCGTCATCCGGCTGGATGGCCAATTCCTTTTCTCCCGCCGCTTCCATCTTGTCAATCTCACCATTCCCGTAGTAGCCCTTCACCAACCAGCTATACACTTCCACCCGGTACCGGCTCTGCGGATACTTCAGCACGAAAGCCTCGCCCATCTGGTTTTTCTTTGCCACGTCGGTCAAGGGTGCGTCGCGGAAGGCCTTCATCGCCGCATCCTCTTCCGCGCTTACCGGGGGTGGCGCTGCATCCAGCGTCAGCGGTGTTGTGGTCGCCGGTGCTGGCTCGTTCGCCACAGGCTTGGGCGGCTGCTGCGTACCCTGCGCCTGCGCAAGCGATTCCTTTCCTCCAAACAGCAGAATCCCCAGTATCATCGCTCCTGCCAACTCCATCTTCATGCGTTTCATACTCCGTTCTCCTTCTTTCTGTTTAGCTTTCTGTTTAGGGCCGCTCTGCCGGTTTTCTCAGATCCAGTTCGCCCAGCCCTTTTTCGGCCGCTTGCTGCGCCTTGGACGGAGCCCCTTGCACCGCGAGCGCCGCCTGATATTCCATTTTCGACCTCTCCAACTGCCCTTCATCTTCGTAAATCTGCCCAAGATACACGTGCGACCACGCCAGCACCATGGGGTCCTGCGCTGCCGCGTGTTCTCCGGACGTCAGCCGTCCGAAAATGTCTTTCGCTTGCGGAACGTTTTGGTCCAGCATCAGCGCCACCAAACCCAGTCCGTACCAGGCACGCGGCTGATCCGGGTATTTTGCCAGCACGCTCTTGAACGCACCCTCCGCAGCCCGGGCATTCCGTTCCGCGATCCGCCGCTCCCCTTCCGTCAGTTGCGCCAGCGCTTCCTGATCATCCGGAATCGTCGTCACTCTCGCCCGGCGCTTGCCCGCCACTTCTTCGCTGCTCAAGGCCGCCGCTTCCGCCTGCGTTTCCGCCGGTGCAAACGTAATCCCCGCCGCTTTCTGCTCTTCTGCTTTCACATCGATGCCGCGGACCAGATCCGGAAAATAGATCCGCATGGACGGCTCGGAGTTTTCAAATCCCGTCAGCGCCTTGAAAATCGGGCGGACCAGCACGTACCCGCTGGTGTCGTTTGCCGTTAACGCCGCCTCTCGTTCCCCCGGAGACATCCGTTTCACTTTCAACTCTGCCGCACGCACCATGCATTCGGAAAACCACGAGGAAAAATCATCCTTCAGGTCCGGCGCCAGTCGCGGAGCCTTCGCCGCTATCTCAAACACCGGCCGCTTTACCACCGCCACGTGCGGGTACATAAGCGGCAGCGGGTCCAGTAGAAAATGTAGAAACGCATGGCGCACCACGTCCACCGGTATCTCTTCGCTCCCGCTTAGAATGATGGCGTAGTTGTCCCCGTAATTTCGCACGTTGGTGATCCGGCCCACCAGCGGCTCCACGATGATCGTGAACGTTCCCGGTTTGCTTGGGTCCAGCATTTCTCGCAGGTACGCCGTCGCAACCAGCACGATCTGCGACACCGGGTCGTGCAGCCGCTCGATTTCCCGGTCGTACTCCGGCTGGACTTGTTGCCACATCTCCCCAATCTTCTGTTCCGTATAGTAGTTGGAAAGAATATCGCTGAAGCCTTCGAGGGAGAGTATGTCCGGCGGCAATTCCTCGCGCCGCAGCACCGGCTCGAATTTCGGTGCGGGTCCCGCCACCAGTCCGAACCACACGTACCGCGAGAGCATCGCCCCGGGGTCCCGCAATTGATGCTGCTTGTAAAACTCGCGCACTGCCTCCACTGCCGGCCCCTGCTGCCGGCGCACCCGCTCCCGGATCCGCGTGCGGAACGTTGACCAGTTGTCCGCGTTCACTTCCCCTTCGTAGCCCCCTGCGTACAGCGCGCACATCGTCGTGAACATCGCCTCGCTGCCGTCCACCCGCACATTCGTGCGTGGCGCGACCGCCCTTGTTCTCTGCGGCGTGCCCTGCGCCTCCGCCACTCCCAGAGACACCCCAAGCACCAACAGCCCGGCGCAAATTCTTGCGGCAATTCCCTTAATCATCTGATTAGGCAAGGCGCAGCAGTTCGGAACTTCAGCGGGCGCATCCTGGCCGACTCATGAGGCATTTATGGCGGTATCTCTTTGGGATACAGACATTCACGAATCGCACTACCGCCGCCTTCTTTCAATCTACAGGCCCCTCTCCCATGAGTCAAGGAAGCGTCCCCATTCTTTCCTCGCCTCGTCACGGAATCACAGCCCTGGTAGATGGCTTCTGCCCACTCGTCCGTTGTCCGGCTCTTCCGCGAACTCGCGACAGTAGCTTGCGTCTTACTTCCTGTTTTTGTTATCTAATTAAAGATAGCCGCCGCGGCCCTGGGAGCCCTTCATTGGCCATGCACCCAAGATTTGTTTCGCTGTTTTCCTTCGCATTTTTCGCTCTTACAGTTGTTTCACCCGCTCGCCTTGCCGCGCAACTCGCCGGCGACGATGCGGCACCGCCAACTTCCCCACCTCGGCAGACTCCCCAGCCCGCCTCGCAACCCGCGGCCAGGACCGGCGCTTCCTCCACTTCCACGACAAAGCAGCTTCTCTTCAAGGAATTCACTCTCGATGGCGCCAAAATTTGGACCGACACTGGCATCACCCTTGAGGCCGGCCAGCGCATCATCTTCGCGGCTAGCGGCACTCTCCGCTATTCCGACGCCAAGGCCGATAATGGTCCCGATGGCCTCGCCCGCGGCTTCAAAGACCTCATTCGCATCCTTCCTTTTAATGGCGCAGGCCGTGGCACCCTCATCGGTACAGTCGGTGATGCCGATGTCGCGCAACCCTTCCTGATCGGCGCGCGCAAAGATGTCGTCGTCCCCATCTCCGGCAAATTGGCTCTGGGAATCAATCAGGCCAACAGCGACACCGGCACGGGCTCCTACAACGTGAAAGTCGAAGTCTATGCAGCCGACTCCTCGGTGCCCCGCGAAGTCGCTCGCTTGGTCCAATCCATCCCCGGCATTGATAACGATCTCTTCGCCAAAATCCCCCGCCGCATCGGTGATAAGCAAGGCAATCCCGGTGACATGGTCAACTTCCTGATCATTGGCGACGAAGACCCCATGAAAAAAGTATTCACCACCGCTGGCTGGGTCAAAGTGGATGCCGATGTGGAATCCACCATTCTCGCCGGCGCCCTTGCCAGTTTCTCAAAAGAGTCCTATCTCACCATGCCCATGAGCCCGCTTTATCTCTTCGGCCGCCCGCAGGACTATGGCTGGGCCCACGCTGAACCCATCTCCGTTGTGGCCTCTCGCAATCACTTGCGCATCTGGAAAGCGCCTTTCACCGTCAATGGCCAAATGCTTTGGGTGGGTGCCGCCACCCACGATGTCGGCTTCGAGAGGGATCAGCGCAATAACGGCCTTACGCACAAAATCGATCCCGATATCGACCTCGAGCGCGACTTCGTCGAGAAAACCTTATCCTCCACCGGCCTCGTTTCCGAACTCACCCATTTTCTCCCCAAAAACCCCATGCAAGAAGCCAAGACCGCCACCGGCGGCTCCTTCCATTCCAACGGCCAGGTCCTCGTCCTCAAGCTCGCCGCCTCCGCCACTTCCGCCAACAACTAACGCGCGTTCATTGGGGAATCCAACTCAGTTGGCTGCTTTGGAATCCGGCCCATCGTCATTCCGAGACCCGTTCGTTTTTTGAACGGGTGAGGAACTCTGCCCCATCGCGTGGTTTTTACGCGATGAATCTGCTTTTCCCGTGGCCTATTGCATGAGGCAGATCCCTCTCCCACTTTGCGGGATCGAGATGTCCACGAATGATCGTTCCTCGGCAAGCCGCTTGGGCGTTCGCCCTCCTCACTAACCTTTCCTCTTCTTCTCCTCTAGCAACTTCTTCCTCGCCACCAGTGCCGACTTCCCGTAATGCTCCCCTTCCAGAATCCTCACCTCGCAAAAACCCGCTCCACCCTTCACCGACAGCAGTCGCACCGCGCTCCCCGCCTCCAGCAGAAGCAGCTTCTTCTCCGTGATCAGGATCGAAACGCCCACGTCATCCCCAAGCTCCTTCAGCCGCTGCCATTCCTCAAAGCATTTCTCATCCACGGGCGCGACCACGCACCCCCCGCCCTCTTCCGCTGCCAACACAAACGTCTTTCCCGCCAGGGCACTCCCGCTTTTCGACACTGCCCGGGGCGCTTCCCCGGCTGCCTCCACTTCCCCCAAAAACCGGTAGCCCCGGCGCGGCAACGTTTCGATGTACTTCGGCCGGTTGGCATTGTCTCCCAGTGCCTTCCGCAGCTTCTTGATTGCCGTATTCAAGCTGTGCTCGAAATCCACGAAGGTGTCCGCAGGCCAGATCCCCGCGCGCAATTCCTCGCGCGCCACCACCTCTCCGGCCTTCTCCAAAAGTGCCGCCAGCACCTGCATGGGCTGCTGCTGAACCTTGTTCTTCTTCCCGCGCTTGTACAATTCCCCCGCGCGAACGTCGGCCACATAGGGCCCAAATCGATACACGGGTTTCGCTTTCTCTGCCGCACTCATCGCCTTCTCCTGGGTCTCGGCAATATAGCAAACTCCCCGTCCCTCGCGTACCACTTTCCTCCTTGCTAACCCTGCAGGTTTTCCTTGGCAGGCCTTCTGAAGTACATCTAACTGCCCCACTTTCAATATGTTAGCGCTCGGCACCGGTTCACCCGCAGTTCACCCAAGCTTCACCCTCCGTGCATTGTTCGTTTTGCCCGCTTCGGGCAAAGTGCACCCTGTCAAAAGAAACCGTAACTGACGAAGTTGAGTAACAAACCAGATTCGCTTCGCTTTTCGCAAGGGGACCGATGAAAAACGCAATCGAAAACGTTCTGAGCTTTCCCAGAGCCTTCCCTTCGTCTTCCATGACCATCCCGGCCAGTTCGCGCCATCAGCTTACTCTTAAGGTTCCCTTCGCCTTCACGGTTGGACGCCAGGTTCTGCCCCCGGGCCATTACCACCTCGAACCCCAGATGGGCTGGGAGTCCACCAGAAACGTCGTCGTGGTCTGCAGCGCCGATGGCGAGATCTACCATGTCTCTTGCGCCACCAGCATCCCCCTCGCTTCCGCCAGCCATGCGGGCCGCGCCGTCTTTCAGGGAGTTGGCGGGCAGATGTACCTCTCCGAAATTCAGGCCGCTCATGAACGGGTTCTGATCCGGTTGGATTCCGGCGCCGCCTCTCAAGACCAAAAACGGAAAACGGTCGCTTCGCGCACGAGCCAACGCCTGGAACTCGAACTCACCAGCGCGCCTTTGAAGACCTCTCCTGCACCACTCCACGTTGTATCCCCACGTACTCCTCAGCAGTGACTCCCGCCACCGGAGTCGGCGTGTTATCCCTGGCGCCGTGCTTCGGACCCTGACCCAGACGAAGCCCGGGCGACTCACCCGGGCTTCGCTCTTCTCTAGCGCCATCTGTTTGTGCCGCCCCTCGCCGCGATTCCCCCCGCGCTGATATGTCGCGCAATTTGCAGTACACTAGACAGTCGCTCTCCAGCTTTGGCCCTTCAGCCATGGTTCACTTGCCACCGATCGGAGTTCAATATGCGCCTCAATTGCTTCCGTTTTGTCTCGTTGTTCGCTCTGCTCTTTCCCGTTCTTGCTCTCGCGCAAACCTCTCCCCAAAAGCAAATCCTTCCACTCGATTCCGGTTGGGAATTCCGCCAACTCCC
>Ga0116137_1001560_pt1 | contig 14911 bp, 15 predicted proteins | sample June2015DPH_20_1_3_FD_88973 | JGI IMG/M metagenome (GOLD analysis project Ga0116137, IMG submission 88973) | Peatland microbial communities from SPRUCE experiment site at the Marcell Experimental Forest, Minnesota, USA - June2015DPH_20_100 | ecosystem: Environmental > Terrestrial > Soil >...
GCATCGGTTCGAGCCTACGATCCGGTCGCCATGGAGAACGCCCGAGGGCTGCTTCCAGGAGTTGAACTGACCAGCGATCCATATGCCCTGGCCAAAGGGTGCGACGCGCTAATCGTCATCACCGAGTGGAACGAGTTCAAGAATCTGGACCTGGAGCGGCTCCGAAACGCCATGAAGACCCCGGTGCTCCTGGACGGCCGCAACGTCTACGACCCGGCGGAAATGCGCAGCCTCGGATTCACCTACCGCGGCATCGGCCGCGGCTATGTGTGAAACAAGATGGCGGAAGAGAAACGCCCTCCGATCTGCGATTACGAAGGTTCGACCTATCAGACTTCCTTCTGGGAGCGCGGCGGCCGCGAGTATGAGGATCGCTGTGAGGCCATTGCCTTAAAACGCCTGCTGCCGAAGGGCGGCCGGTTATTGTTGGAACTGGGCGCCGGTGCCGGCCGCAACACGGCCCGCTACGCGGGTTTCGAGCGTGTGGTCTTGCTGGATTATTCGCGCACCCAGTTAAAACAGGCCCAGGAACGCTTGGGCTCGAACGAACGTTATCTCTACGTGGCGGCTGACATCTACCGCCTGCCCTTCGTGTCCGGCTTGTTCGACGCCGCGACGATCATCCGCACCCTGCACCATATGGCGGATGCCCCGGCAGCCCTGCACCAGGTGCGGAGTGTCCTGCAAACCGACGCCGTATTCATCCTGGAATTCGCCAACAAGCAAAACCTGAAGGCCATCCTGCGTTATGCCCTGCGCCGCCAGGCCTGGAGTCCCTTTACGCGCGAGCCGGTCGAATTCGTGCCCTTGAACTTCGATTTTCACCCCCGGGCGGTGCGCGGCTGGTTGAAAGAAGCCGGTTTCAGTGTCGAGCGGACCCTGACCGTTTCGCACTTCCGCCTGGATGCGCTCAAGCGGTTGGTCCCCACCGGTCTGCTGATCGGCCTGGATGCAATGCTCCAGCCAACCGGGGCCTTCGTGCAAGTATCACCGAGCGTGTTCATGCGCGCCCGGGCCACCGGGGAGACCGCCGCGTCCCGGCCGGGGGAATTCTTCAAATGTCCCGTCTGCGGCGAGGCCGTGCTGGAGCGCGGCGCGGACCATCTCCGCTGTTCTCATTGCCAACGCAGGTGGGCTTTTCTGGATGGAATTTACGATTTTAAGGAATCAATCTAAATTCTGCCACGAGGTACATTCCTCGCCCGATGGAGCCTCGATAGATCACGACATTCATCCAGACCCGCGCAGTCCAGGCTCAAATTCCGTACCTTCTTCCCCGGACGCTTTTTGCTGGCAATTGGAAAAGCAGGTTTTCCGCCTATTTCCACTCCCGCCATTCCCCCGGTTTTAACCGTCCCAATTTCCACGTCCCGACCGAAACGCGTACCAATCGCAGGGTCGGCAACCCGACCGCGGCGGTCATGCGCCGCACTTGGCGTTTGCGCCCTTCGACGATGATCAGCTCCAGCCAGCTGGTCGGGATTTCCTTGCGAAAGCGGATCGGCGGGTTGCGCGGCCAGAGCTCGGGCTCGTCCATGCGCCGCACCTGCGCCGGCAGGGTCAATCCGTCTTTTAACGTCACGCCCTCGGCCAGCTTCGCCAGGGCTTCGCCTCCGGGAATGCCTTCAACCTGGACCCAGTAGGTCTTGGGCAGTTTGTTGTGGGGATCCGTGACCGAATACTGGAGCGGGCCAGAATCGGTCAGGATCACCAGACCTTCCGAGTCGTAATCCAGCCGCCCGGCGGCGTAGACCTTCTCGATGGGAATATAATCCGCCAGGGTCGGCCGGCCTTCGGGATCGGTGAACTGGCTTAGGACCAGGTAGGGTTTGTTGAACAGGATCAGGCGGGCCATGGAAGTGCACGCTCCTCGCAGCTCGAACAGGGCATTCAAATTGGGTTAAAACGGGACCACGCGCCCGGCCTGCGGGTCGCTGTTGCCCTCCCGCTAACCGAAGGCTATCCCTACCGCTTTGATTTCGATCGTTACGGTGGATTCGGGTGCGCCAAGGTTAGTCATCCGACCTCTCCATCACCCAGAAATGCGACAGCCCGAAGACACTCAGGGGGGTTTTTTCCAAATACTGCAGTATGGTTCGCAGGGCCCTTCCAGGTGCCCCGAAGCGGACGATCAGGTTGTCGTAGGCGCCAAAAAGGATGGTGCGCGATACCGTACGCAGAGGCAGACCTGCGAACAGCCTCTCCAGATCACGGCGGCTGTAGATGCGCACGTGGGGCGCCAGCTGATCCCGCCAGCGGCGCGGCAGGTAATTGACCAGCGGGGTGTTGCCGAAGTGGTATTTACCGCGCCAGTAGATCCCATGGGTTTCGAACGGATACCCACGGTTGGGGACGAAGAGCACCAGCCGCCCGCCCGGTTTCAGGGTGCGCACCATCTCCTCAACAGCCCGGCGATCATCCTGGACGTGTTCGAGCACTTCGTGACTGAGCATCAGGTCAAAGCAACCATCCGGGTAAGGCAGTCCTTCGCCGGCGGCGCACACCAGCAGGTCGGACCAGCGTTGTGCCTGCTGAGCGCGGTTGAAGTCAAATTCCAGTCCGAAAACCCTGCCGCCAAAGGCCTGCAGGTGCTGCAAATACATGCCCACCCCGCAGCCGTTCTCCAGGATCGTCCCCCGGATGCGGTCCCCGGCAAAGGACTGGATCATTTGCATGCGGCGTTCCTGCCCAGCCCGCCAGACATAGGATGGCTCGCCCCGCAGGGCGGCTTTCTCGAGGTCGCGCCCCATCATGCCGCAATTATAACCTTGCAGGCTGGCTGGTTCTGTGCTAGAATCTTATCCGCATCAAGGTTCAATATCGCAAGCACCGAAAAGTGGGCAACCCCCACTTTTCTGCATGTTATAGGAAACAGACTTTCTGGGGAGCAGGTTGCGCATGAAGAACGAATTTGCCCTAGCATTCAACGAAGTTCTGGAAGAGAAGCAGTTGCCCAAGGAGATCATCCTCTCGGCAATCGAGTCGGCCATGGTCTCCGCCTATCGGCGCGCCGTCAACGCCTCCAACGCCCAGCACGTCGAATCCAAAATAGACCCCGAGACCGGCAAAGTGACCATCTATGCCGAGAAAGAAGTGGTCGAGGATGTTCAGGACGAGCGTACCGAGGTTCTCCTGGAAAACGCCCACGCAGTGAACCCGGAGGCCGTTTTAGGCGACATGGTGGTGGTTGAATCCACCCCCAAGGACTTCGGCCGTGTCGCCGCGCAGACCGCCCGCCAGGTTATCCAGCAGCGCATCCGTGAAGCGGAACGCCAGATGCAGTCCGACTATTACGAAAAACAGGTCGGCGAGATCGTCAGCGGCGTCGTGCAGGCCGTCAGCACGACCCAGGGGGTGACCATTGGCCTGGATATGAAAGCCGAGGGCATCATGCCCCCGAACCAGAAGATTCCCGGCGAGAAGTTCAAAGTGCACGAGCGCGTGCGCTCCATCATCCTGGAAGTAAAGGACAGTCCGCGCGGACCGCAGATCGTGCTCTCACGCGCCCACCGCAACTTCCTGCGCCGCCTGCTGGAGAACGAAGTTCCCGAGATCTATCACGGCATCGTGGAGATCCGGGCCATCGCCCGGGAACCCGGGCAGCGCGCCAAGGTGGCCGTATCGGCGACCCAGCCGAATGTGGACCCGGTCGGGGCCTGCGTCGGGATCAAAGGGGTGCGCATCCAGGCCATCGTCAAGGAACTGCATGATGAGAAGATCGACATCATCGAATGGAATCCAGACTCGGTGATGTACATCTCCAAAGCCATCAGCCCGGCGAAGGTGACCGGTGTGTACCTGAACGATTCCGATCACACCGCCACGGTCGTCGTCCAGGAGGACCAATTAAGCCTGGCAATCGGCCGCGATGGGCAGAACGCCCGCCTGGCTGCCAAGCTCACCAGCTGGCGGATCGATATCAAATCCCTGTCCGAAGCCGCCTCCGACTCGATCGCCAAGCTGCAGAGCGACCCCACGCTTGCCAACCTGGCCGAGGTCGAAAAGGAGCACATCCCGGCCATCGAAGCCATTCTGACCAAGAAGGACGAAGGCCGCCCCCTGACACCGGAAGAGTATCTGACCCTGATCCAGTTTGTGGATCGCGTCGAGCGACGTTCGGTGGAGCAGAAGCGGGCCGAGGCAGCTGCCAAGGAAGAACGCCTCGCCGCTGCCCGCGCCGAGATCCCACCCGCAGCCTTCAATCTTTCGATCGAGGCCCTGGGCCTCACTGACCACATCTTCACCATCCTGACCGAAGCCGAGCATCACACGGTCGGCGACCTGATGATGGCCATGAAACTGGATCCGGACAGCGTCCTGGGCCTTTCCGGCATCGGCCCCAAGGCCATGCAGGCCATCCAGACCGCTCTGGAGAACGTTACCTATCCTGATGAGCCGGAGGTGGTGGTCGAACCCACCCCGGCCGCACCGGTCGAGGCAGAAGTCATCCCCGGCGAGGTGGCCGCCGCTCCAGCACCGGAAGCCGTCCATGAAGGCCCGCCGGTTGAAGGCGAAGAGGTAAAGGTCGTGGCCGGCGAAGCCGAGGGTGCTGCGGCGGAAAAACCGCTTGAAGAGATCTTCGCCCTCAAGCCGGAGATGCTCCAGCCGGTGGCGGCGGCCCCCGAAGAAGAGGAAGACGAGTCGGATAAGAAGAAGGACAAGAAAAAGAAAAAGAAGGCGGTCGAGATCGTGTTCGACGAAGACCTTGACAAGACCATCGCCAAGAAGAAACACAAGCGCGGCGGTAAGGACGTCCTGGACGAGTGGGAATGACCGTGAGGGAGCACCCAGCCCCCCACACCACCGAGAGGGACGGTTAGCCTGCCGGTCAAAGCAGGCCGAAAGAAACCAAGGTGTCTGGCAAACCCGCGAAACCATTGAAGCATGTTCCTCAGCGCACCTGTGTGGGCTGCCGAACCGTGCTCCCCAAGCGAGCGCTGATCCGCCTGGTGCGCCGGCCGGAAGGGGTGCAAATTGACCCCACCGGCAAACTGGCAGGGCGAGGCGCTTACCTGCATGCCTCCCGCTCCTGTTGGAAGAAAGGCCTGAAAGGATCGCTCGCCAGCGCCATGAAAATCGACCTGACCCCGGATGACATTCAACGCCTGCAGCGCTTCATGCTGACCTTGGATGAAGGGTCCTCCGGAGGGAACGAAAACGGATAAGTTCCCGATGAGCTAACGATCCACCCAGCGCTCACGCGGCAGGCCTCAAGTCCAGACCAGTACCGCTCTGTTCGCAGAGCGGACCATGTTGAATAGGTATATGACGAAGGAGGTGCCGGATGAGCGATAACGGGCACAAAATAATAGAAATACCCTCCTCGATCACCGTGCGCGACCTGGCGCAGCTGACCGAATCCAGTCCGATCCAGATCATTAAAAACCTGATGAAGAACGGGGTGATGGCCAATATCAACCAGATGGTCGATTATGATACGGCCGCGATCATTGCGGCCGAGATGGGTTTCGACACCAGCCTAGAAAGTGAACAGGTCCTGGAGAAAAAAGAGGTCGGCGAAGTTCCCCTGTGGCGCCAGGCTATTGCAGACGAAGATGAGAAGACGCTGACGCCGCGACCGCCGGTGGTGACGATCCTCGGCCACGTGGACCACGGGAAGACCTCCTTACTGGACGCCATCCGGCATGCCGATGTCGCAGGGGGAGAAGCTGGCGGCATCACGCAGCACATCGGCGCCTACCAGGTCGAACACAATGGACGGACGATCACCTTCCTGGACACTCCCGGGCATGCAGCCTTCACGGCCATGCGCGCTCGCGGAGCCCAGGGGGCGGATATCGTCGTCCTGGTCGTGGCGGCGGACGACGGCGTCATGCCTCAGACCAAGGAGGCCATCGCCCACGCCAAGGCTGCCCGAGTGCCGATCATCGTGGCCCTGAACAAGATCGATAAAGCCAATGCCAACCCGGAGAATGTCAAGAAGCAGCTGGGCGACAATGACCTTGTCCCGGACGAGTGGGGCGGAAATACTATTGTTGTCCCCGTATCCGCCAAGCAGAAGCAGGGCATCGAAGATCTCCTGGAGGCCATTCTCCTGGTCGCCGACAACACGGATATCCGCGCCAATTCAAAAGGCAAGGTCATCGGCACGGTCATCGAAGCCGAGCTCGACAAATCCAAAGGTCCGGTTGCCACACTGCTGGTCCAGAACGGCACCCTGGAGTCCGGAGATATCGTCGTGGCCGGCAACGCCTACGGTCGCTTGCGCGCCCTTTTCGACTTCCGGGGGCGCAAGGCCCAAAAAGCCGGGCCTTCCGTCCCGGTCTCGGTCATGGGGTTGAACGAACTTCCTCTGGCCGGTGACCCCTTCCAGGTGGTCGGTTCTGAAAAAGAAGCGCGGCAGATCATCCTCGAACGCCAGGAGGCCGCGAAGAAACAGACCGCGGTGAGCAAGAAGATGACCCTGGAAGAACTGTTCGCCAAGGTCAAATCCGGCGAGGCCAAAGAGCTCAACCTCATCTTGAAGGCAGACGTACAGGGTTCCCTCGAACCGATCGTCAACGAGATCAAGAACCTGAGCACAGAAGAGATCACTGTCAACATCCTGTATGCCGAGACCGGTAATATCAGTGAGAACGACGTGATGCTGGCCTCTGCTTCGCAGGCGATCATTGTCGGCTTCAGCGTCCAAGCGGACGTGTCCGCTCGCCGCCTGGCCGACGCCGAAGGTGTTTCCATCCGCCTCTACGACATTATCTACCGCTTGACCGAGGACGTGGAAAAAGCGCTCAAAGGGATGCTCACCCCTGAATTCACCGAGAAGGTCATTGGAAAAGCAACGGTACTGGCCGTTTTCAACCTTTCCAAAGGTGGCAAGATCGCCGGCTGCAGGGTAACGGAAGGTGAAATCCGCCGCAACGGGAAGATCCGCATTTTCCGGGGCAAGGATATCATCTTCGAGGGTGAGATCAGTTCCCTCAAGCATGAGAAAGAGGACGTGCGCGAGATGCGTCAGGGGTTCGAATGCGGCATTGGGTTGAGAAATTTCAACGACATTCAGGTCGCTGATTTTATTGAATGCTACGTGAAAGAAAAGACCGTGGTTGAATAGATCGAACAGGAGCGCAGGGGGCCCTTGCCGGTAGGGGTAATGGCACTCCGCCAGGATATACTTTATGCCATCCAAAGTTCGCCTCCAACGTATCGCGGATCGCATCCGCCAAGATCTCTCGGAGATACTCATCCGGGAGATCAGCGACCCGCGCCTGCATCAGATCTTCATCACGGATGCCAAGGTGGATCGGGAACTTGCCTATGCCGATATTTATGTATCGGCGGTAGAGGGCAGCTCCCGCAGCGCGGAAATCCTCGAAGGCCTGGAACACGCCAGCGGCTTCCTGCGGCGCAGCCTGGCTGCACAGATCGAACTGCGCAGCTTTCCGCGCCTGCGCTTCCACTGGGACCCTACCCCCGAAAATGCAGATCACATTGAACGGATGCTGGCTGACTTGCGAAAGTATGAGCGACCGACATCTTCCCATTCATGAATGGCCACACGGCGCGCGGCCAGTACGGATCACCTTTCATCTCTTCCAGGATAGAGAGGCCGCCGGGCCACTCCTGAACCTTAACGGTATGTCGCAAAACGCCCGGAAAGAAGTGCACAGGGCACCTTGGGACACATTTCGCATGAGGGTAGCGACCATCCAGGCGCCTGCAGAGGCGGATGAACCGCCGGCTGAAGTTCAGGAAAAAGCACCCGCGGTCAAGCCCAAGTATCATCACCCATTACCCGGTATCTGGACTCGCAGGGGGCGAGCAATATCGATGGAGGATATCTAAAAATGGAAAGTCAAGATATTAAAAATGCGATCTCCGGCATTCTGGTCGTGGATAAGCCTGTCGGGATGACCTCACACGACGTCGTCGATGTCATCCGCCACGGAACAGGTATACGCCGCGCGGGACACACCGGCACGCTCGACCCGCGGGCCTCCGGTGTGCTGGTCATCCTGATCGGGCCGGCCGTACGGCTGAGCGAGTTCGTTTCAGCTTCCGACAAACGTTATCAGGCCATCCTGCGCCTGGGGAGTACGACCGACACGTACGACGCCGACGGGCGCGTTACGCACCAGGCCACCGCGCCGGTGGAGGTGACCGAGGCTCAATTCGAAGAGGTGCTGCAGCGTTTTATCGGTGAAATCGAGCAGACCCCTCCTCCTTATTCGGCGGTCAAGGTCCACGGCCGCAAGGCGTATGAGATGGCCCGCGAGGGCGAAGAGGTGGACCTGGCGCCGCGCAAGATCCAGGTGCATCATCTCGAGGTGCTCGAATGGGCACCCCCTGAAGTCGTCATCGATGTGCATTGTTCATCCGGCACTTACGTCCGCTCCCTGGCGAACGATGTGGGCAATGCGCTGGGCTGCGGCGCTTACCTGGTCGGGCTGCGCCGGACCAAATCCGGGCGTTTCAGCCTGCGTGACGCTGTTCCTCTGCGCAAACTGGAGGAGGCCTTCACCGCCGGGAATTGGTACCAGTTCCTGATCCCCGCAGCTGAAGCCCTGGCGGATTGGCCCGCCGTGGAGCTGAATCCGGACCAGGTTGAGGATGTCAAGCACGGCCACCGCGTCAAGGCCGCGCCGGACACCAAGCCTGGACTGGTGCGCGGGGTCAGCATGGCCGGGGAGCTGATCGCCATCATGGGCCTGGACGAAGCCACCCTGGAATGGCAGCCGAAGAAGGTTTTCTTTTCCTAGTCCCTCGCCGTGCAGGCACCTTGCCTGCCCTTTCATCCCTCCAGCATGCCTCACTACCGCTCCCTCGATAAACTCAGCCTGGAAGGCGCTTGGCTGACAGTAGGCGTCTTCGACGGTGTCCATCGCGGCCATCAGGAACTGCTCCGGCAGCTGGTGGAGGGGGCGCATGCGGCACACAGCCCTGCGGTCGTCTTGACCTTCGACCCTCATCCGGCGGTCCTGCTGGGCGGGAAGGCGGAGTTCAAAAGCCTGACCACTCCAGAGGAGCGCTTCGAACTGCTCGAAACCCTGGGGGTGGATACCGTCATCACCCAGACCTTCGACCGGGCCCTGGCCGACCAGACCGCTGAAGAGTTCATGCAGCGCGCCGTGCGCGCCCTGGGCCTGCAGCGCCTGGTGGTCGGTTACGACACAGCCCTGGGCCGCGGCCGGCAGGGAGACGCCAAGCGCCTCACCGAGATCGGCCAGGAGCTGGGCTTCACGGTCCAGGTGATTCCGGCTCTCACCGAAAGCGGGGAGGTCATCTCTTCCACCCACATCCGCAGGCTGATCGCCGCCGGTGAGGTGGCCGAGGCTGCCGCCCGGTTGGGCAGGGAATACAGCCTGAAAGGGCCGGTCATCCACGGTGACGGACGGGGCCGGCATATCAACATCCCCACCGCCAATATTCAGCCCCCGGACGCGAAAGCCATCCCGGCCAACGGCGTCTATGCCTGCTGGGCCTGGACCCATGAAGAAGTGCACCCGGCGGTCACCAACATCGGCATTCGCCCGACCTTTACCCCGCAGGAGTTCAAATCGCACGTCGAGGCACACTTGCTGGGTTTCGACCGGGAGCTTTACGACCAGGAAGTGAAGCTGGAATTCGTGGAGAGGTTGCGTCCCGAACAGAAGTTTCCCTCGATCGAAGCCCTGATCGCCCAGATCCATGCCGATATCGACAGGGCCAATGAAATATTGGTCTGAGCGAAGGATCTGCTGCGGTCGTGCCCCTAACCGGGGAGCTTTCCGAGTTGCCTGGAATTTAGCGGGTGAAAAACCACATGTCCTAGAAAAAAAGGGATTCTATCTTTGTCTTGCGTGGACCACATCTCTAGTATGGGGACTCACCGCCGGAACGTCGGTCGAGATCGCGCCGAGGCTGGGGCGGAGCGGACTCCATCGGCGATTCAGACGTAGAGCAGCCTGCACGCCTCTCTCAGTACACCCCCGATGACCTCGATCATCACGGGAGATTTATCGATGATCTCCTGGGCGGCAATCCGAATACGCGCTTTCCCCATTTCAGCTGTTTCTTTGATGGATATCCCATAGACCAGCGTGCTGAGATTGGCCCAGACTGCCAGGGAAGAGCACATCGGACAAGGCTCGCAAGTTGAAAACAAGATCGCGCCGCTCAAATTGGTGTCCTCGAGAGCCTGAACTGCCTGCCGGATGGCATTGACCTCCGCATGCAAGCTGGGATCCTGTTCCGTGAGGGCGGTATCGTGGGCCTTTCCGATCACGCGGTGACCGAGAACAACTACTGCGCCGTACCCCTTGTTGCCGTCTCGCCTGGAAAGCCTGGCTTCTTCAATGGCAAGTTTCATCATCTCTTCAAAGTTGACCCGGACAATCCTCTCCTCGCAAAAATTGGTGTGAGGTCTAATCTTTGCATAGTTGCGCAGGAACCGCAACTGCGGATCGAGCTGCGATACAAATGCCTGGGTTGACTTCTCATAGACGTCCCGGCAGATCTGGCGTGTATCGAGGTGCAGCCGCGTCGCAGCTTCAAGCGTGGGACACGGGTTGAGGGAATGCCACACGATCTCAGTGCTTGTCTCAGAAAGGACCGGTAGCTCGGCTTCCGAAAGCCCCATATATTCGAAGAACAAACATTCAAAGGCTTGACGTGGGGTTGGAGGCTCAGGATGGTCAGCCGGGGTGCGATGTCGGGCGAGCCAGGCGATCCGCTTTTGGGCGACTTCTCGTTCCAACTGGTGAGGAGAATTTAATTTCAACCGTTCGACCGTTCTTGCAACCTTCGATTCGAAATTCTCTTCCATGGTATTCCTCGCGGTGAACATGAAATGGACAGGTTCGTACGGATGCCGCCCGCCTCTAAAGTATAGATGAAAAGGTTTCCAAGTTCCATAGGCTTGAAAAAGGATTTAAAGGAACACCTGGCCCCCGGCGGGGATCGAGGCCGGCAGACCCCTGACAGCCCTTCGTCCTGCTTTCTGCGACACCTGCGCATGTGGATATCACCCCGCTTCACAGGACGACCGAGGACGCCAGCCGTTCCGATCCAACCCACCGGTTGACTATGGGGCCTTTTTCGTCTATAGTACAGAAGACCTGCAGATCAAAGGGAAGACAGAATGAACCAGAATCAGCCGGATCCGTCCGACCAGCAGCGGCTCAATTCGACGATGGCCATCCTCAAACTCCAACGGCAGGTAAGAATCGGGGCCAGTAATTTCTACTGGATCGCCGGCCTGTCGCTGGTCTACACCCTGATCTCTCTCTTCGGGGCAAGCGGCACCTTCCCGATCGGCCTGGCAATCCCGCAGATCGTCAACGGTCTGGTGCCCGTCGCGGCGAAAGGTCTTTCCAGCGCGGCATGGATGATCCAGGCCATCGACCTGCTGATCAACCTGGCAGTTGTCGGGTTGTTCGCTCTATTGGGATTCCTGGCGGGCAAGCGGCGGCGCTGGGCTTATGGTTCAGGGATGGCGCTGTATGGCGTGGATGCCCTCCTGACAGTCCTTTTCTCAGCTTATGCTGCGTTTGCCTTCCATCTTTTCTTCTTATGGCTCTTGTTCAGCGGCCTGCTGGCGGACCGAAAACTGGGAAAGCTGAGCCCGCCGAGCGGTCCCGACAATTCCTTTCCCAAGAATATTGGAACTCCTTGATGCCCACCCGCCAGATCTATCTGCTCTCGCCTCAAGAACTCAGCCCAGAGACCATCGCGGTCGCTTTCGCCAAGACCTCGCGGTCGCCGGAATCCTTCCGCGAGATCAGCTCGGAATTAAGCGATGAGAAATCTGCCCGCTTCCATGAGAAATGGGTGGTCGGCTACGGGCACGCTTCGGTGGCCGAACATGCCGTCCTGCATATCGCTTTTGAGAATGTCTCCCGCCTGGCGGTGGAAAGCATCGAGTCCAACCGGCTGGGGTCCTATACTGAAAAGTCCACCCGCTATCAGAAGTGGGGGAAGGACAGCTTTTTCGTCCCACCCGAACTGGACGGCGATGCCCGGCGGGAGGCTTATCTGCGGACCTGCCACCTGCTCTTTGAAACCTATGCGCAGTCCCTCGATCCAGTGCGGAAGCTGGTCGAGAAGCAAAATCCCCGCCGCTCGGACGAATCCGAAGATTCCTATGATCGCCGCATCCGGTCCGGCTACGTGGATTCATGCCGCTTCCTGCTCCCGACCGCCGCCCTGGCCAATCTGGGAATGACCGCCAACGCCCGCGTCCTGGAGAACACCATCCGCAAGCTGCTCTCCCATCCACTGGCGGAGGTGCGCCAGATCGGTACGGAGGTCAAGCAGGCGACTCTGAAGGTGGTGCCGACGCTGGTCAAATATGCGGAGGCCGTGCCCTACCTAACCGAAACGACCGACGGCTTTGCCCAGGTTGTTCTACCGGAGACCGCAAGCGAGGCGAGCACGGACTGGTGCCAGCTGGTCGATTACGACCCGCAGGGTGAAGCCAAGGTCCTGGCCTCTGCCCTGCTGCGCTTCAGTGAAATGCCCTATGAGGAAGCGCTGGAGGCCGTAAGATCCGCCTCCCCTGCAGAGCGCGATCGATTGGCGGCTGTCTTGCTCGGGAACCTTGAGCTGCACGACACCCCCCTGCGTGAGCTTGAACATACCGCTTATACATTCGATCTCATCCTCGACCAGGGTGCCTATGCCGAGTTCAAGCGCCACCGCATGATGACACAGACCCCGCAGGCCCTGACCGCCCGCCTGGGGTATACCGTCCCGCGCCGGGTGGTCGAAGCAGGCTGCGAGGCAGTTTACCGCTCCGCCATGCAGGCCGCGGCTGAAATGTACGAAGATCTGGCAGCCTGGAACCCGCATGTCGCCGCCTACATCGTCCCCAACGGCTTCAACCGCCGGGTGCTCTTCTCGTTGAATTTAAGGGAGGTATACGCCTTCTGCCAGCTGCGGTCCGCCAGCGCCGCCCATTTCTCCATGCGGCGGGTGGCGCTGCGTGTGGCGGAGGAGGTCCAACGCGTCCACCCCCTGCTGTCTCAATTCATGCACCTGCCGGAGGAGTCCTGGCAGGCGGTCGAGCGCCAGTTCTTTTCCCAGACCTGAAGACAATGCCCCGGCGAATCCCGCCGGGGCATTTTGATCCATCCCGTTCCTGGCTGTAGGTCCACCGGCCGCACCGAGGCAGAAGCCGACAGCCTATCAAGATCAGCGCATGGAGAAATCAAGGCCAGCACAGCCCGTTGAAGTCCATGGCGGCAGGGGGCAGCGCGTCCTTGAAGGTTAATGCTGAAGAGCAGCCCTGCGCGGGTCCGCTATTCATGAAACTCCTCCACCTGGTAAACGAGCACTTCCAGGTGCTTGCGCCTCCAGGTATCCCCCTGGGCACCCATCTTCCAGCACAGCTGACTAAGGAAATCCTCCTTGGTGGGAATCTTCTCCCATACCTGGGGCAGGAAGGTGGCCCGGCGAAATCCATCGCGCAGGATGACCCCGTCTGTACCCGGGCGCAGTTTGGCCAGCAGGTCATCCGGGTTCGTATATTCGAGCTGCTCCGGCATGGTCAGCCGCGAGACCTCGATCTCGATACTGGCCAGCTCATTCGCCTTCACCGGTGGAAACCGGTAGTCCTCCAGACCGGCGGCGACGGCATGCTCGCGCACATCTTCGGCTAGGGACTGGTAAGGTTCGAGCGCCCCGATACAGCCTCGCAGTTCCCCGCCCACAGTGAGGGTGACAAAGGAAGCCCCCTGGTCTTTCAGGATGCTGGTCAAGGCGGCCGGATCAAGCGGCGGAAGCGGTTGCTGCTTCACGGCCGCTTCGAGAGCCTGGCGGGCCATTTTCAAGAGAGTCTGTTTCTCCTCCACGGTCAACTTCTTATCCATCGTCGACCTTCCTTTCAGATCCTGCGGTAATCCCGATTGAAATAGACCAGCGGCCTGCCTGTCCTTCTGCTGCGTGCGGCCGTCACCTCGCCGATGAAGAGGGTGTGGGTGCCGGCAGGATGCTTCGCAACCACCTTGCAATCGAAAAAGGCAAGCCCGCCCCGCACGAAAGGCACCCCACTCTGGAGTATCTCCGTCTCCAGGCCTGCAAAGCGATCATCCAGGTCGGCTATCCGCCCGCCGAATCGGTCGGAGACATCCTGCTGGTCCTCCCCCAGGATGGTCACGCCGAAGAGGCCGGAGCGCTCGACCATGCCGTGCGTACGGGTGATCCTTTCCAGTGATATCAGCACCAGCGGTGGCTCCAGGGCGACCGAGGTAAACGAACTGACCGTCATGCCGTGGTTCTGGCCGTCCGATCGAGCGGTGACCACCGTCACGCCGGTGGCCCAAAGCCGCATCGCGCGCCGCAAGGTTTCTCCATCCACACTCATGGGTTCTCCATTGATTTCATAATACCTATTGGACCGGTCGTCGTCAAGTGAGAGTCCCAGCCCAGGCTTTGAAAACGGACCGGCTCATCCACTGCGCCGCGTGACCGACCACAGGATCAGGAGCGCTACCACGATCAGCACGGCCAGCCAGATCAGGAGCACCACAAACGCCCCCAGGCGATAGCCCGGCCTGCCGCTCTCTGTGGAAGCGCGTGCCTGCTCCCGGGCGGAGGCGATCACTTCAGGCGGGACCAGTTTTAAAGCCACGGCGACCCCCAGCGGGACAAGGAGCAGGTCGTCAAGGTATCCGATTACGGGGATGAAATCCGGGATCAGGTCGATCGGGCTGAAGGCGTAGGCGACGACCAGCCCCAGCCAGGCCCTGGCATACCAGGGTGTGCGCGGATCCCGGAAGGCGTAGGAGAGGGCATAGGCCTCATTCATTATTTCCTGAGCCCGCGATCGCCAGCGGGCAAGCAGGGGGCTGTTCTCCCGATCCGCATCATTCGTCCTCGCCACCGTCTCCCTCCGGGGCACTGGGCTGATCGAGACGCACCAACTCGCCATGCACATTGATGACGATCTTAAAGCCCATCATGCCAATGTAGGCAC
>Ga0116137_1001562_pt1 | contig 14901 bp, 16 predicted proteins | sample June2015DPH_20_1_3_FD_88973 | JGI IMG/M metagenome (GOLD analysis project Ga0116137, IMG submission 88973) | Peatland microbial communities from SPRUCE experiment site at the Marcell Experimental Forest, Minnesota, USA - June2015DPH_20_100 | ecosystem: Environmental > Terrestrial > Soil >...
CGCCACGGCCGCGGAAGGATCACGGGTCGAGGGCGGCGCTTACCTAGGAGGAGGCGACACCGAGCCACACGAGCCGCTTCATCCACTTGCCGCAGGCTCAGGGCCCTGGGGCAGACAGGACGGTAGAAACGCAGAGGCCGGCTCCGGGCGGGTTTGACACGCGAGCCGGCGAGCAGCGATGCTCAACGCCGCCATTCCGGCCGCGACCGATCCGGTTGGCCGTGACTCTCCTGCGATTGGGGTAATCGATGATCCGCCGCTCCCGCACCACGATGTCCGCGTTGCTCGGCGCCGCGATGATCGCCGCTTTCGTGGCCGGTTGCGGCACCGCGACGACGACGCAAGCGCTACCTGCCGGCCCCACGGCTTCGCCGGCTGTAGCGGCCGCGTCCTCGTCGAGCGCGCCTTCGGGCAGTGCCTCAAGCGCGGCAGGCGCCTCCGCCTCGGCAGCCTCCGGATCGCCCTTCCAGTCGCCCACGAACGACTTTTCATGCGGGCCTCACCTCGACGCCAAGCTCGAGGATCTGCTGCCGTCGATAATCGGCGGCGTCGAACTTGAGAAGTGCAGCATGGCTCTCTCGGCCTACATTGCGTCCACGAGCGGTGGCGACGACGCCCTCTACGCTCCCTGGCTAGTGAAGTTCGGCAAGATCCCCGACGACGTGACCCTGGCCGTGGCTGTGGATCTGACCGGGCAGGAGAACTTCATCGTCCACGCTATCAAAGTTCCAGGCGTCGCCGACGCAACCCTGAGCTCGACGTTCGCCGACGTGGCCCGCAAGGCCGGCTGGCCGGTCGAAACCAAGACGGTTGCTACGAAGACGGTCCTGCAGATGATCGACCCGACCGCGGCGGCGTCCGGCGGGCTGTCGGTCGGCTACGTTTTCGCCAAGGACAGCGTCCTGTACACGGTTATCACCGACGACTCGTCGCTCCTGTTGGAAGCGCTGATCAAACTGCCTTGACCGCAGGGCCGAGGTCGACGGGCCGCGCAGCCTTACAATCGCCCGATGGCACGTAAGCTCGATCGACCGATTCGCGAAGCCTGGATCGTTGCCGCGCTGCGCACTCCGTTCGGGCGCTACGGCGGGGCGCTGGCCTCGGTCAGACCCGACGACCTGGCCGCGGCCGTGATCCGAGCCCTGGTCGAACGTTCCGGCATCGATCCGGCGCTGGTCGAGGACGTGATTCCCGGTTGCGCCAACCAGGCCGGCGAAGACAACCGGAACGTCGCCCGGATGGCGGCCCTGCTGGCCGGTCTGCCGGTCGAGGTCGGCGGCATGACGGTCAACCGGCTGTGCGGTAGCGGCCTCCAGGCCGTGAACTCGGCCGCCCACGCGATCGCCTCCGGCGACGGCGACGTCTTGATCGCCGGCGGCGTCGAGTCGATGAGCCGGGCTCCTTACGTCATGTTGAAGCCCGAGGCCGCCTACGAACGCGGAACCCACGAGCTCGTCGACACGACGCTGGGCTGGCGCTTCGTCAATCCGGCACTTGCGGCGGCGCACCACCCGTATTCGATGGGCGAGACCGGCGAGAACGTGGCCGAGCGGCTGGGCATCAGTCGCGAGGACCAGGATGCCTTCGCCCTGGCGAGCCAGCGTAAGGCCGCCGCGGCGATCGCCGAGGGGCGCTATCGCGACCAGCTCGTGCCGATCGCGATCCCCCAGCGCAAGGGCGATCCGATCGTCCTGGACTCGGACGAGCCTCCGCGCCCCGACACCACCCTCGAGGGCCTGGCCCGCTTGAAACCGGTCTTCCGAGAGCGCGGGACCGTGACCGCCGGCAACTCGAGCGGCGTCAACGACGGCGCGTCTGCCGCGCTGGTCGTAGAGGCGGAGAGGGCTCGATCCCTCGGCCTGCGGCCGCTGGTCCGGATCGTGGCCACGGCCGTGGCGGGAGTGGACCCGGCCGTGATGGGCCTCGGCCCGATCCCGGCGGTCCGCAAGGCCCTGGAGCGTGCCGGGTTGAGCGTCGCCGACATGGACCTGGTGGAGCTCAACGAGGCCTTTGCCAGCCAGTCGATCGCCTGCATCCGGGAGCTGGGCCTGGATCCGGCGCGCGTCAACGTGGACGGCGGGGCCATCGCCCTGGGACATCCACTGGGCGCGAGTGGCGGGCGATTGATCACCACCCTGGTCCACGGGCTGTGCCGGACCGGCGGCCGCTACGGTCTGGCCTCGATGTGCATCGGCGTCGGCCAGGGAATCGCCACGATCGTCGAGCGGATCGACGGGTAGCCACGCATGACCGCCGAGGTGGCGGGCGGAACGACCCGCGGCGCAACCGGGGAGCCCGCAGACGGCTTCGCCGTCGAGACGCACGAGCTGCGCAAGGAGTTCGGGCGGATCGTGGCCCTGGACGGGCTGACGATGACCGTCCCGCGCGGCGAGGTCTTCGGCCTCCTGGGCCCGAACGGAGCAGGCAAGACCACGGCCGTGAAGCTGCTGCTGGGTCTGTCACGGCCGACGGCGGGGAATGGACGCGTCATGGGGGCGCCGCTCGGCGATGTTGCCGCGCGGCGGCGCATCGGCTATCTGCCCGAGCTGTTCCGATACCAGGGCTGGATGACCGCGCGCGAAGTCCTCGCGCTGCATTGCGAGCTGGCTCGCCTGCCTCGGTCCGAGTGGGAGCCCGAGATCAGGGACGCTTTGGAGCTGGTCGGGCTGGTCGATCGAGCGGACAGTCGAACGGAGACCTTCTCGAAAGGAATGCAGCAGCGCCTCGGTCTGGCGGTGGCTTTGCTCGGTCGACCCGATCTTGTCCTTCTCGACGAGCCGACCTCGGCGCTCGATCCGGTCGGGCGTCAGGACGTCCGCGGAATCATCGGTTCGCTCCGCGATCGGGGCACGACGGTCATCCTCAACTCCCATCTGCTGACCGAGGTGGAGAGGGTCTGCGATCGGGTGGCCATCGTCGATCACGGCCGTGTGGTGGCCGAGCTGAGCGTGGCGGAGCTGACGCGAGAGCGCGGCGTCAGCGTGCGGGTCACCGGCCTGGACGACGTCGGCCGGAAAGTTGCGGCCCGCTACGCCCCGGCCCGCGTCGACGGGGAGTGGCTGTTCGTGGACGGCATCGCCGAGGCGGATGTGCCCCGGCTCGTTGGCGAGCTCGTGGCGCGTGGCGGCGCGGTCCACGCCGTCATCCCCACCCGCCACACCCTGGAAGAGCGGTTTATGTCGCTGCTGGCGCAGGACGGCGCGGGCGGCGCGGATCGACCGGGCGCGGATCGACCGGGCGCGGATCGACCGGGCGCGGATCGACCGGGCGCGGATCGACCGGGCGCCGACGGGCCACGGCCTCCGGGCACGCCCGGGACGCCTGAGGCCCGGCCGTGAGTGGTATCGCCTCGATCCTCATAGTCGCCAGGCTGACCCTCCGCGAGGCGTTCCGACGCCGACTCCTCTGGGCTCTCGTCGGGCTCACCGTCCTCATCGTTCTCCTGACGGCATGGGGCTTCTCGCGGCTGGCGGAGGCGTCGCCGGTCACAGGCCCCCTCGAGATGCTGGCTATGTCGCAGGTCCTTGTGATGCTCGCGTTCATGTTCAGCTTCGTACTGACGATGACCGCCGTCTTCGCCGCTTCGCCAGCCATCGGGCCGGAGATCGAGAACGGCCTCCTGCTGGCCGTCCTGGCTCGACCGATCCGCCGCGGCGAGGTGTTGCTCGGTCGCTGGCTCGGGCTGGCCGCGATTCTGATCGGGTACGCGATGGTGGCCGGGTACCTGGAGATCGGCGCGGTGGCCTGGGCGACCGGCTACCTGCCGGCCGACCCAGTCCTGGCCCCGCCATATCTGGCCACCGAGGCTCTCGTCCTGCTGACCCTGGCGATCGTCTTCAGCACTCGCATCGCATCGGTCGCAGGCGGGGCGGTAGCCGTCGTCGCCTACGGGCTGGCCTGGATGGGCGGCATCCTCGGAGGTGTCGGCTCTACGCTCGATAGCCCGGTATTGCGCGGCGCGGGTGTCGTCGCCCGGCTGATCCTGCCGAGCGACGTGCTGTGGCGAGGGTCAATGTTCGCGCTGTCGCCGACCGACAGCGTCCTGCAGTCGGCGGGAGTCGGCGCGGATACGTTCCGGATCAGCCCGTTCTTCGCCGGTTCGCCCCCGAGCCCGCTCTGGCTGGCCTGGTGCGTCGTCTGGACGGTCGGGACGTTGGGAGTCGGGATCTTCCTGTTGCGCCGCCGCGAGCTTTAGCCCGACCCAGGTGCCCGGTGCGCAGGAGCCAACGCAGGAATGCGCCGGCTGATGGGCGATGCGATCCGCTACTTGTAGACCTGCCAGACGAAGCCGTAACAGACGAAGGCGAAACTCAGCCCGATCAGGACCCGCTCAAGGTTGCCGAACCGATCTCGCAATGCGATCGCGACAAGGACGAGCAGGAACGGCACGAAGTCCATGGCGTAGCGATAGCCGTAGGTGTCCGCACCTCCGCCGCCGTAGTAGAGAAAGACCGGGATAGCGGCCAGGATCGCAGCCGACCACATCACCTGGTTGACTCTTTCACGCAGACCGGCACCGACGGCAATGAGGAGCGCGGGAGTGGTCAGCAGGATGGAGTGGCCTTCGACGCTCGGCACGAGCCAGGGGAACGCGTCTCGGACCGTGTAGCCGCCTCCGATGAACAGAGCCAGGTTCGTGGGGACGTGGACGATCGAGAAGAGACCCTGATCGCGCAGCGCCTGCAGAGGCCCCGTGATCCAGGCGATGTCGTAGCCGGTCTCGAACGGAGAGCCGAACCGCACCCAATCCCACCACCCGGTCACGGCCAGTGCGCCGAACAGAGGCAGAGAGAAGGCGACCGCGACCTTGACTCGATCCTTCGCCTCGGCCAGCAGCGCCAGACCGAAGGGCACTGCGACAACCAGCAAGGTGGGCCGAGCCAGCGCGGCCAGGCCGATGAGCAAACCCACCACCAGGGGCCGCCGTCGGTCGTGCCACTCGATCAGGGCCAGGAAGGTCAGCAGCACCGCCTCGAGATGGGCCAGGTAGTAGAAGTCGCCTTCGATCGTGAGGGTGAAGAGGAGCGTTCCGAAGGCACCGAGCGCGGCCAGCCAGTAGTCCGCAGATCCCCCGGGCCCGTATCGACGGGCCAGCGGAAGGGCCAGCCAGCCGGCCACGATCCCGATCCCGGCGGAAACGATCCAGCGCGAGAACGGCCACAGCACCTGGAAGGGAACGAAGACCAGGTAGGGCACGGTCGGTAGCAGGCTCATCGCCTGGTAATTGCGGCCGTCGATCGTCACGATGTCGTTGATCGTGGTCAGCGAGCTGAGATCGGAACGACCCACGAACAGATCGCTCGCCAGGATCATCATGTGGTCCGGGCCCCAGCTCGAGGCCTGGCTCCTGACGAACGTGGCGCCCCCGTAGACGAAGGCGACCAGGAGCATCCAGGCGACCGCGCCGGGGTCGTCCCGCAGCTGGGTCGCGCGACCCCGAACCGACTCCAGAACCCTCACGGATCCTCCGCTGCGACCGGCCGGGACGACGAGACCCGGGTGGGCCGATCCTAGCATCGCGCCACGATGGCACCTGGCGTCCGCGGCAGGCTTCGCCCGGCCACGCTATGAGTTACGGTAGGCTATCGCCGTGCCAGGCAAGAGGCCGAAGCCGGCCACCGACCAGAACGCCGTGGCCCCCGCGCCGGTCGAGACCGCCGGCAGGCGGGTCGTCGTCGTCATGCCCGCCTACAACGCCGCTAAGACGCTCGAGCGGACCTATCACGACATACCGCACGAGATCGTCTCCAGGATCATCCTCGTCGACGACGTCTCCGGGGACGACACCGTCGCCGTCGCCCGCCAGCTCGGTCTGGACGTGATCATTCATCGCCAGAACCTGGGCTACGGCGGCAACCAGAAGACCTGCTACGACGCGGCCCTCGAGGTCGGCGCCGACGCGGTCGTGATGCTTCACCCCGACTACCAGTACGACGCCACTCGAATCCCCGAGCTGGTCGAACCGATACTCAACGGGACGAAGGACCTGATGCTGGGCAGCCGCTTCCTCGGCGACCCACTCGCGGGCGGCATGCCGCGCTGGAAGTACGTGAGCAACCGCTTCCTCACGGCCGTCGAGAACCTTGCCTTCGGTCTCCATCTGTCCGAGTACCACACCGGCTTCCGCGCCTACAGTCGCGGTCTCCTCGAGGCGATCCCGTACCGCCTCAACAGCAACGATTTCGTCTTCGATCAGGAACTCGTTGCTCAGGCAGTGGCGTGCGGGATGCGTGTTGGCGAGATCTCCGTCCCGACCCGGTATTTCGCGGAGGCGAGTTCGGTCAATTTCCGCCGCAGCGTCGTCTACGGCCTGTCCACGCTGCTGGTGGTGGTGCGGTTCGTGCTGCACCGACTGCGACTGCGCCGCTCGGGGAAGCTGGCAGGCCGAAAGCCGACGACTCGGTGAGGAGCGTTACCACCGGCCTGGCTCGGAGCGGCATCGGCATCCTCATCTCGCTCGTCTGCCTCTACCTGGTCCTTCGTGGCGTCGACCTGGGTCAGACCGCCGGCATCCTGGGGGGCGCCCGGCTTCCCTGGCTCGGTCTCGGGGTAGTGGCCGTGACCGCCGACCTGGTTTTCCGCGCGCTTCGCTGGCAGGTCCTTATCGCCCCCATCCGGCCCGTGCCAATCCGACGCCTCAGCAGCTACATGCTCGTCGGCTACCTGGCCAACAACGTCCTGCCGGCACGCCTCGGAGAGCTGGTCCGGAGCCACTACCTGGGCGACCGCGAGGGCATCAGCCGCAGCGCCACGCTGGGAACGGTGGTCGTGGAGCGTGTCGTGGATACCGTCGTACTGGTGGGCATCGGAGCGGCGGCCATCCTCGTCCTCAACGTCCGGGGTGTGGTGGTCAGCGCGATCCTCGTTGGCGTGGCGCTCGCCGGGCTGCTGGTCGTTGCCCTGGCCGCGGCCCTGGCGGCTCACCGTCTTCCGGGCGCACGGCGCATCAGCGCTTTCCTGGGCCGCTGGCCACGCCTGAAGGGCATCATCCTGCGGTTGCGCGAGGGCTTGCGCGTGGCCGCTCTCCCCAGAACGGTCGCTGCATCGGCCATCCTGAGCGTAGCCGCGTGGAGCTGCACCGTGATCGCGGTGCTGGCCGTGGGACAGGCGCTGGGAATCGAGCTGACCGTCGGCGAAGGTGCGTTGCTGGCCGCCGGCACGAACCTCGCCACGGCAATTCCATCGGGCCCGGGCTATCTCGGTACGTTCGAGTACGCCGGTCAGACGATCGCCGCGGCCTTCGGCTTGCCGGCCGCCAAAGGCCTGGCCCTGGCGTTGTTGATCCACGTCCTGACGCTCGCGGTCAGTTCGGCCGGCGGCGCAGCCGCCCTTGTCCGACTTGGCTGGACGCGACGCGGGGCGGTGGCCGGTGCCGCGACGAGGAACACTGCCAGCGACACCGACGCGGAGGCGCTTCCCGTTCGCGGTCGTGGCGGCCCGGAAGTTACGCCTGGGCCGTGACGGCAGCGTCCCGGGGGGCTATGTTGCTTCTCACAATGTCAGTCGATCAAGGCTCCGTTCGTTCCGGCGACGCCCGCTGGCTCGAATGGGTCGGCCGTCTTCTCGCCAGCCTCGGCTTCGAGCTGGTCGAGCCAGATCCAACCCGGGGGGACGACATCGGCCACCTGCTTGCCGCGCTCCGGCCTCAGCCGACGCTGCAGCACTTCGACGCCGAGTCGATCGACTACTGGATCACCGACGGAGCCCGCGGCCGCGCCGCCAGGCTCGACCGCGAGAGCCGCTTCCCGGTGGCCTCCGACTACGCGTGGGGCCGGATCGTTCTCACCGACCGGTTGGTCGTCAAGAACGAGTTCCTAAGTTTCGGCGGCACGCTCCGAGCCCAGGAGACGGCCGACGGAACGGTCCTCGTCGACTTCAGTTCGAACGCCCCGATCCTGCGCTGGAGCGGCCACAGCCAGAGCACCGATCCGCTGGCGGCCGAGGTCGGCGCGTTCTTCGCCCGAATCAAAGTCCCGATCGACTTCGTGCCCGGTGCCGAGGCGTTCGTTTCACGGGCGGCGCCTCGAGTCCTCTACTGCGCCTTCATCCAGCACGTCCGCGAGCGCCTGACCCAGAAGCGAACGCTGCGCGAGGCCAATCGCCGGCTCGCGGATTGGAGCGCGCATGAGAGCCAGCGCATCGAGGCGTCGGCGCGGGGCGACTGGACGGCGGCGGCGGAGCTGCGGCGCCAGCTGGGCACAAGCGGGGCGACCGGCGGCGGGTAAGACCGGGCAACGTCGGGCGACTGCAGAATCGTTGACGGCGCCCTCACGGGCGCCGTCAACTCGCTCTGAATATCGGTCCGAGGCGGAGCCTGACCTCAGGAAGGCTTGACGCTGGGAGAGGCGCTCGGCGAAACACTCGGCGAGAGTGACGCCGACGCGGCGGCGCTCCCGGACGCACCGGCCGATGGGCTGGCCAGCCCAAGGGCCCCGTCGATCGCAACCTGGATCTCAGCGTACGTCGCGACCTGGCCGGAGACGCCCACGAGCTTCTTGTTCACGTAGATCGCCGGAGTTCCGCCCGCGTCCGAGGGGAGGCTGGACTGCTCGGCGGCAATTGCGCTGTCATGCGTGCCCTGGTCGAGGCACGGCTGGAACTTCGTCATGTCGAGACCGGCCGCTTTGCCGATCTCGGAGAGTCTGGCCAGGGTGAAGGCCGACGCAGCCTCAGTCGGCGACTGGTTCGCATACAGCCAGTCGTGCATCGTCCAGAACTTGCCCTGGTCGGCCGCACACCACGCCGCGTTCGCGGCGTCGCGCGAGGCGGTGCTGCCGTCGTTGGCGTCGATCGTGAGGAAGTCGTGCCAGACCAGGTCCGCCTTGCCGGTGGCTACGTAGTTGGTGATGAGGCTCTGCTCGGTCCCGCCGGTCGTGAAATCGAAGCACGCGGTGCAGCGGAAGTCGCCGTACAAGTCGACCGTCACGGGCGCATTGGTATTGCCCAGGGTTCGGTCGCTTTCCGGAATGTTCGCCGACGTGACGACCCCGGGAGCGATCGGCGTGCCGGTACTTGTCCCGCCGCTGGATTGCGTCAGGAACAGGGCGGCACCGACGATGGCCGCCGCAACGACGACAAAGACGATGCTCCACATCACCAGCCGGCTGGAACCGTTGCCACCCGACCCGCGCGTTCCGGCCCGGGTCAGGGCCCGATTCGCCTCACGGTTCGCCAGGCGCTGCTGCCTGGCCGAGCGGCGGCTCGTGGGCGGCACGCCGCCACCTGAGGATGGGCGCCCGCTCGGACGGTTTGATGTCATCGCGTTATCCCTCGTGCGTTGCTTGGTGAGGAGCTACGTGTCACGTGAGCCCGTCGGCCGAAACCGCGTTTGGGTTGGGCGTCCGCAGGTAGACCCACAGGGCAATGACGAACCTGAGAACGAGAGAGAGGCCGTAGGACTCGCACCAGACGCACACAGCGTGGATCAGGAATATCTGCGCGAACTGGAACCAGCCCTCGAAGATCACACCGATGAGCGACAGGCCGTAGTGGAACAGCAGGAGCCTGTAGTTGTTGGTGCGCCACCACGCGATCGCAAGCGTGAACAGCGTGATCGACAGGAACACGCCGTAGACGGCGACGGGAATCCCGGCGAACGGGCGCGAATAGACGCTGTGCTGAACCGTCTCGCAGCCGTGCAGGGGACCGCACTGGACCTCCCCACCTGGTGTGAGCTCGATGATGGCCAGGTACGAGGCGATCCCGAAACCGATCAGGTCGAGGGCCGCGAGCACGAGCCCGGGGTGGATGTGCCTGATCCGGCCCCACAGTGACGGTTGGGCGGCCGCGACGGCCTTGCTTGTTCTTGCCATTCCTCCTGCCTTCGTGTTGCGCCGGTGGGGCCACAGTTGCCGAGCTCGCCCGCGGCGCGCCGGCCGAAGCGTCCGCATATGGTACTCGACATGCGCGGTTGAGACCTGGTATCATCCGGCCACCGATGAGACCGAGTATCAGCGCCGATCCGACTGAACGCATCGTCCGAGCGCTCCTACGGGCAGGTTACCAGGCCACGCCGAACCGGCGCTTGGTGGCCTCGCTTGTTGCGGCCACCGGAGGACACTTCACCGCGGCGGACCTGTTGGAGCGAGGCCGTCATGAGCGGGTCACCATCGGTCGGGCGACTGTCTTCCGGGCGCTCGAGCTGCTCGCCTCACTTCGCGTCGTCGAGCGGCTCGACCTGCCCAACGGATCGCACGCATACGTGCTGTGCGACCCCGACGAACACCACCACCACCTCGTTTGCTCGAGCTGCGGGCGGAGTGAGGACGTAGCCGACGGCGAGCTGGCTCGATTGGTCGATGAGATAGGGCAGCGCCACGGATACCAGGTGGCGTCCCATCGACTGGAGCTCTTCGGGACGTGCCTCGTGTGCGCAGCGGCCGCGGAAGCCGCCGCGGAGGCCGCCGGCGAGATCGGAGGTCCGCCATGACCCGGAATCGCGCTCGAAGCCGTGCGACATGGCTCGCCTTGGGCCTCGCTCCCGTACTCCTGCTGGCCTTCGCCGGCTGCTCGTCGAGCGACAGCTCGTCGACCGGTTCATCAGGCGGGAAGATCAACGCGGTCGCGGGCGAGAACTTCTACGGCGATCTCGTCTCTAGAGTCGGCGGCGACCTCGTGTCCGTCACCAGCATCCTGAGCGACCCCAACGTCGACCCGCACACGTACGAGAGCAGCACGCAGAACGCCCAGGCAGTCGCCGACGCCACCCTGGTCGTGGAGAACGGGCTCGGCTATGACTCGTTCGTCGACCAACTGATCGCGGCTTCGCCCCGCTCCGACCGCAAGGTGATCGACGTCCAAACGCTGCTCGGCCTCCCCGACGGTGTAAACCCACACGTCTGGTACGACCCGAGCACGATGCCGAAGGTCGCCCGGGCGGTCGCCGACGCGCTCGAAGGACTCCAGCCCGCATCGAAGTCGACGGTGGAGGCAAACCTCAACACATACCTGGACTCGTTCGCGCCGCTGACCGCCAAGATTGCCGAGCTCAAGGCTCGCTTCCCCGGCACCCCCGTCGCCTACACGGAGCCCGTACCGGGGTACCTGCTTGCCGCCCTCGGCTTCCCGGTGCTGACGCCGGAGGGCTTCGCCAAGGCAATCGAGGGCGGCACGGACCCGGCCCCGGTCGACGTCGCCGCTCAGCAGGACCTGCTCACCGGCCACAAGGTCAAGCTCCTGCTCTATAACAGCCAGGCCACCTCTCCGGTGACCGAGTCCATCAAAACTCTAGCGGCGCAGTCGGGCGTGCCGGTCGTCGGCGTGTCGGAGACCATGCCCCCGGGCGACTCGTTCGTCGGATGGCAGCTGGCCCAGCTCAACGCAATCGAATCGGCGCTCGGAGGGGGCGCGTGAGCGGCAACGGGAGGTCTCGCAGCCTGGGCGCATCCCTCGCGGCGTCGCCGTCGGATCAACCCGCAATGTGCTTCGATCAGGCGACCCTCGCCTACGACGATCGCGTCGTCTGGTCGGAGCTGTCGATAACCGTGCCGCGGGGCGAGTTCCTGGCGGTGCTCGGGCCAAACGGATCGGGCAAGACTTCGCTGCTGCGGGCGCTGCTCGGCCTGGCCCCCCTGGCGAGTGGCTCGCTGGAAGTGCTCGGCGGGCCGCCGCGGCGCGGCAACCCGGCCATCGGCTACATCCCGCAGCACGCCGGATTCGACCGCGACGTCCCGCTCCGCGGACGCGATCTCGTCGGCCTGGGAGTGGACGGGCACCGCTGGGGCTTCGGGCGGCTATCTGGAGAGGGTCGGACGCGAGTAGAGGCAGCACTGGAAGCCGTCGCTGCCGGGCCCTACGCAAATGAGCCGATCGGCCGTTTGTCCGGTGGGGAGCAGCAACGCCTCCGTATCGCCCAGGCCCTCGTCGGGAATCCGCAGCTGCTGCTCTGCGACGAGCCGCTGGCCAGCCTGGACATGCGCTACCAGCAGGAGATCACGGAGCTGATCGGCGGCTGGGCGCGAGACAGGCGTGGCACGGTGGTGTTCGTAACTCATGATGTCAACCCCGTCCTCGGCTATGCCGACCGCGTCGTCTTCGTAGTGAACGGCCGCTGGGCCGCCGGTCCAACTGACGAAGTCCTCACGAGCGAAAAGATGTCGGGGCTGTACGACGCCCCCGTCGAGGTCCTGCGGGTGCGCGGCCGGATCGTCGTGGTCGGCTAGGCGAGCGGCACAGGCTTCGACATCGACGAACCGCACCATTTCCCTGAGCCGGTGGGAGCGCACTAGTGATAGACCAGCTCCTCCACCTGCTCCCCTACGCTTTCGTCCAGGACATGCTGGTGGCCGGCGTTCTCGTGTCGATAGTCGCCGGACTGGTCAGCCGTTTCGTGGTGGCCCGCAACATGTCGTTCGCGGTGCATGCCCTGGCCGAAGTCGGATTCACCGGCTCGGCGGGCTTCATCCTCATAGGCCTCTCTCCGGTCCTCGGGCTCCTGACGGGATCGCTCGTGACCGCCTTCTTCATCGGGGCGCTGGGGCTGCGCATCCGCGAGCGGGACGCGGTGGTGGGCGTCGTGATGGCCTTCGGTTTGGGCCTCGGCGTCCTCTTCATCACGCTATACGCCCGATACTCTCTTGCCTTCACGATCCTATTCGGGGCGATCACGACCGTAAGCCAGGGCGACCTGATGCTGCTGGTGGCGATGGCCGCGCTGACGATAGTGGGCCTGGGCGTCATGTACAGGCCGCTCACCTTCGCGACCGTGGACCCGGTCGTCGCCGAGGCGCGCGGCGTACCGGTTCGGCTCATCTCGATTCTGTTCCTGCTGTTGCTCGCGGCCGCGGTCGCGGAGGCGGTCCAGGTCGTGGGCGTGTTGCTGATCCTGACGCTGCTGATCACGCCCGGAGCCACGGCGGAACGCCTGACGGCTCAGCCGGGACTGGCGACCGCGGCCAGCGTCGGCGTTGCCCTGCTGGCCACGCTCGGCGGGATCCTGCTCGCCCTGGTGACCGCGGTTCCGGTGAGCTTCTACGTGACGACGATCGCCTTCGTCTGCTACCTCGCGGCGAGACTGGGCGCGCCAGCCCTGGGCAGGTTCCGGGGAAACCCGACGGCCTAGCCGGCGCGGCGGGCGGCGAGGAACTCGTCGAGCTCGGCGGCCGTAGGCATTCCTTCCCGGGCCCCGACGCGAGTCGTGGCCAGAGCGCCGGCGGCAACCGCCCGTTGAACGGCCTCCGACAGCGGGCGACCCTCGGCCAGCGACGCGGCCAGCGCCCCGCAGAAGGCATCGCCGGCGCCGGTGCTGTCGACGGTGGCAACGCGATCGGCCGCGACTTCCCAGACGCGGTAATCGCCGATGCGAGCCGCATCGGCAGGGGCGCCATCAGCGGGCGAGGCCGGCGTTGCGGACGCAGCCGAAGCCACAGCGGCCGCATCCACATGATCAGGCCTGGCGGCGTTGCCGGCGAGGCCCGAACCTGCGCGCTCCAAAACCACGACTCCTGACGGACCGAGAGTCACGATCACGGCCTTTCGGACGCCGGGCCCGTCAGGTCCCGGATCCAGCAGCGAACGCGCCCGCGCGGCCGCACCGGCGCTGACGCCGACTCTCCTTCCGGTCCTTTCGGCCTCCGCCTGGAGCAGCGTGGCGAGCTCGTTGCGGTTCGGAGTGACGATGTCGGCCAGTCCGAAGATCGACCGGTCGATACCGATGGCCGGCGCCGGGTTGAGGATCGTCGTGGCGCCTGCGGCGTGGCCGCAAACCAGGGCCTCGCGGACGACGTGGAGAGGCACTTCGTTGCAGACGAGCAGGGTGTCCCCGACGAGCGGGCCGAGCCTCGACAGCGCGTCGCGGACGTAGCCGGTCTCGATGGCGCCGTTCGCTCCGGGAACGACGGCGATCTCGTTCTCGCCGGCCTCGTCGACGAGAATAAGCGCGACTCCCGTGGCCTGGCCGGGCAGCGATTCGACCATCGAGACGTCGACTCGTTCGGACACGAGGGCCCGCCGGGCCTCGACCTCAAACGTGTCGTCGCCCACGGCCCCGATGAATAGCGTTGGTCGGCGCAGCCGGGCCGCAGCAACGGCCTGGTTGCCGCCCTTGCCGCCATGATGACGCTCGTAGCTGCCGCCCGTCACGGTCTCGCCGGGATGCGGCAGATGGGGAACTCGCGCGACCAGGTCGATGTTGACCGAGCCGACCACGATCACGCGGCCGCTCATGTGCTCATGCCTCCCTGGTGACGCGGCGCCGGCTCTGCGACGCCTTCAACAGAGATTGTGCGGCACGGGTGCGCTTCTCGGCACGCCAAAAAGCGGTTGGCCGGTTCGGACCGGGTCGGATGGGGCGGGCTGCACGCGCCGGGTCGCATGACGGCCGGTCGGGTGCCACGGAACTGGTCGCCTGGGGGCCGGCCGGGTGCCTCGGCCAAGTGCCCCGGCCAAGGAAAAGCCCCGTCCGGGCGGGGACGGGGCTGGGAGAAGCGTGACTGGCGGGCTCGACCGGATTCGAACCGGCGGTCTCCAGCGTGACAGGCTGGCATGTTAGGCCGCTACACCACGAGCCCGCGCCGACCGCGAAGAATAGCAGGTGCCAGCACGGATGTCCCTCGTAGACAGGATGTCCGTCGTCGACAGGATGTCCATCGTCGACAGCCGAGTGAGACTCCTCGCGAGAGGCGGCGCACCCAGGGCCCGCGGGTGCCGGCGCCGGAAGCCACGGGGAGTTCCAGCCGGACTCGGCGTTCTTGATCGCCCCGGTGCACGGAACCTTGATGAAGGGCCGAACCGGCCGGCTATTCTCACCGGGCGAGCGAACGTAACCGGCGGACTCGCATGCGGCCGCCGTTTCCGGCGAGTCTGCTCAGCCGCGCATGCAATCTCGCCCTGACGACCCGAGATCGGTCGAATCTGACCATGGGGCGAGCAAGATTGACCGGCCCGGACTGCTCGAGCGGCCGC
>Ga0116137_1001569_pt1 | contig 14864 bp, 12 predicted proteins | sample June2015DPH_20_1_3_FD_88973 | JGI IMG/M metagenome (GOLD analysis project Ga0116137, IMG submission 88973) | Peatland microbial communities from SPRUCE experiment site at the Marcell Experimental Forest, Minnesota, USA - June2015DPH_20_100 | ecosystem: Environmental > Terrestrial > Soil >...
GCGGGTGAGGTTTCCCATCAGGATGGCTTTGTTGAAGCTGGCCATGGGCGTTCTCCTCTTCCGGGGCCCTCCCGCGCGGGCAGGGCCGTGCGGGCCCACGCGGGGACAGGGCGGGGCGGGACCCAAGCGACCCGGAGTGTACCACACCCGCAAGTTGTGAGGGAATATTCTCTCGGTTCTCATACAGGTGATGAAGTCTGCGCCCAATGCGGCCGGGAAATCACGAGGGACAAGGACGGGACGCCAATCCCAACACCATGACCAAAGTCGGGGTGAGGGGATCGTGTGGCTGCAAGGAAAGGCAGACCAGCTTCCACACCTTTGTAAACCGGCTCGAGATTCGCCCTGGTTGGGGAGCCATGCGGGACTCGAACTGACCATCCCGAGAATCTTCCAAAACCATCGGTTTGTATTTTCCGCCCCTGTGTTACTCAAACGGGGGGGCGTTTCGTGTTGACACCGTCGGTCCACCAGCACGCTCCCACCCGTGGCTCCGGGCCTCCCTGTCGCCAATATTCCCCGCGGCTTGGGGGCGGCTCTCCCCCGGAGGCGGCCGACGGGTAGAATCCCTCGTACCTCTGCAGCCCGTCTCTGCACGCCCTGTTGACCCAGGAACACCCTGGCCACCAGGATCCCAGAGTCGGCTAGCGCGACTGACGCCTGGGCGATTGATCTGTCGTCAGATTGCGGCCGGCTGTCTTGCCAGTCGAAAAGGGCGGACACCTGGCAGCGGCATGGCGGGCTTGGGCTATACCCTCTTGCGCATCCATCGTCGGGCAGACCGATACCCGAGGAGCGGGAGACGCGGAAGTGCATCCGCCAGATCGCGCCAACGGACAATCCCGAGGCGACCGACTTTCCTGATGATATGGACGAGCTGCGGCAGATCGTAGAACTCCGACCGGATCCGGGTGTGGATCCGCTGGAGCTCCTTGAGCCCGTACCGGTCCGAGTACACGGGGCCGCCGATACGGTCGTAGTGGTAGCCGGGGGTCTGCTCAATCACTGCCTGCAGGGGCGAGAACGTTTCGACCCGGAGGTTCTGGAAGGAGATGGAATCCAGCTTGATCTCCTTCGCAAACTTCGGGATGTAGAGCATCTCCTCTTCGGTCTCGCCGATGTTGCCGTAGATGAAATACCCGTGCAGGTAGAAGTCGTACTGGGACAGGACAGCCAAGGCGTCCCGCACCTGCTGTTGGGTGATGCCCTTCTGAAGCTGCTTCAAGATCCGGTCGTGCGGGGACTCGATGCCGATCAGGAAGATTTTGAAACCCGCCCGCTGCGCCTTGTCCAGGAGCCGGGGATACTTCGCCAGGTCGATCCGAGCCTGGACCACGAAAGTCTTCTGGATCTTGTGCTCGAGGATCCGGTCGCACAGCCGTTCGGCCCTCTGGGGGTTAGTGAAGAAGTTGTCATCGCTGAAGAGCACCATATCGGCGGCCACCGTTTTCAATTCCTCGATGACCGATTCGACCGGCCGTTCGGTATAGCTCCTCTTCTGCCCCGACGGGTTCAGGCTGAACGTACAGAACTTACATTTGAACGGACACCCCCGGGTGGTCAGCACCGTGTCGAAGGTGTGCCTGGTGAGGCGTACGCCCTGCTGCGTGAAGTAATAGTCGTGTCTTCTCAGGGAGCGATCCGGAAACGGAAGACCCGCAATATCGGGCAGGAGAGGGATCTCGTTGTGCACGATCCCGCCGTTCTCCCGATAGGAGAGCCCGCGGATCTCCTGGCGCGGCATCCCTGAAACGATCTGCCGGATGACCTCTTCGCCCTCCCCACGCACGACCATGTCAATATTGGGATACCGCTCAAGCAGGTGCTCCACTTCGAGGGTCGCTTGGTAGCCTCCCACGACCGTGGGGATCTCCGGGGGGAGCTGAGACACAAAATCGCAGACCTCCTTGAACCGGGATGGCCATCGGATGCTGACACACAGGAGGTCGATCTCGTTCCTGATGAACTCGCTCAGGACCTTGGGATCCTGGTACGCCCTCTCATACCGCAGGTCGAGGAGGGTTACTTTGCCGACCAGGCCCTTCATGCTGGCCGCGATGTACTCGAGACCGGTCGGGGGGAAGGTCCCCCTGATTGCGGTGGAATCCCCCCAATAGGGGTTCAGGGCAAGGGCGTGTTTGTACTTGATCATTTCTGTACTACACACGAGAGGTGTTCACAGGGCGAGTCCGATCCGACTGATCTTAGCACAACTCTTAGTCTTGGCGGATTACCTGAGACGCAACGGAGTTCTTGTCCCTTACCCGCTTTCGGTCTTCTGCCGTCGAGCAACTCATTGCTCCGACACATGCGGCGAGCTGTGCCAGGCGCCGTGGACCTCCCGAATCCTCCCGGGGCCAGCGGGGGAGCGCGTTACGGTCCCACGGCTTGAACGGTGACCCCCGGTTGCCGCTCCACCCACTGCGCGTGGGCAGCACAGACGGCGAACCGATTGCCAAACATCAGCCGGGCCTCCCGCACATCCTCCCTCTCCCTGCTGAAGGACACCACATGGGTGACTCCCCCTGAACAGGGTGGGCACCCTGAGATCGTCGGCCACGAGTCGGCGTAGTAGCACCGCTCATCTTCCACGGCCGCCCCTGTGGGCTCGAATGCGGCTGACCCGCGATCACGCGCCCGTCGGCGCCTTCTTCGCTTTGCCCTTGGCCGAGGCCGCCCTCCGCTTCGCCCAGTACGCCTTCATGCGTTGGCTGACGGCTCGCCGGGCCGCGAGGCCCATCCGACTCCGCTTCGGTTTGGCCCGGGGAGGGGAGGGAGCCGTGCCTCGGCCTGTGTCTCCCAAGGCTGCTAGGGCAGCTCGGACCGCCGCAATCTCACGATCGATGCGCTGTTTCTCCGTTTCCAGTTGGCCGAGGGCCTTGCGGAGGGATGCCGTTACCTTCGGGAGCATTGGTCGGTCCTCCATGAATGCGGGTGAAGAGCGGGAAGCCTGGAATGGCACTTCCCCTATACCGCGATCGCGGGTTGGTGACAAGGCAAAACAGCGTCAGCCATGGTTGGGGGCTTTCATCTTGCGGGGTAAGCGTTCCCGAGTGATACAACGATTTGCCCACGACAGCCCGCCTGAGACCCGGATTCCTGTTGACAGGCTATAGGGTGAGCGATACGCTCCCGTCCGAGCCTCCCGGTTCACCTCCCCCTCGTGCGGGAGGGCTCGCCCACACCACTTCCTCCCGTAGATGATGGGCCGTGCGGGCCCTGGGCCCTAGTTGGTCGGGAGATGAAATCACTCACGGAGTACCCATGGGGCAAACGAACAGGAGATGAGGCAGACCGCAAAAGGAGGATCATGATGCAGCGTCGCGGAAGGTTCTTCTGGCTCGTGGTTGTGTTGTCCCTCGTGGCATTGGGTCTCACGCTCGACGGGGTGGGGGGTCCGGTCTCGGCTCAGCAACCCATCACTATCTCGCTCATTGACGTGTCTGGCGACCTGGCCTCGTTCCAGGTGGTCCTGGACAACTACCAGAAGGCGTTCCCGAACAAGGTGAAGGACATCAAGATCCAGCGAGCCCCGGCCCCGGAGCTTCCTGCGAAGATCAAGGCCCAGCAGGACGCTGGCCGGCCGGACATTAATTTGCTCCTCACCGAACAGGCCGGCGGCTCCATCCTCACCGCGAACAATCAGCTTATCCAGCTGTTCCCCACCTACGACAAGATGTTCCCGAGGGACGAGTTGACAGAGCAGGGGAAGATTCTGCAGGACGAGATGGGAGGCTCCCTCCTTCCGTCCGCGGTGAGCGCCGGCGGGCCGGTGTTCATCTACAATCCCGAGAAGGTGAAGAGCCCACCCAAGACCGCCGACGAGTTGCTGGCGTGGGCCAAGGCGAACCGCCAGCGGTTCTCCTACGCCCGACCGGCAAACAGCGGCCCCGGCCGCTCGATCATGTGCGGCCTGCCGTATATCCTGAACGACAAGGCTCCCATGGACCCGGAGAAGGGCTGGGACAAGACCTGGGCCTACCTCAAGGAGTTGGGGAAGTATGTCGAGTACTACCCCACCGGCACCCTCTTCACCCTTAGGGAGTTCGCCCAGGAGCAGCGGTGGATGATCGCCGGCCTCCTGGAGTGGGACATGAAGCCCCGGGCCGAGGGCGTGATCCCGCCGGAGGCCAAGATCACCATCCTGGACAACACCACCTTCATCATCGATGGCCACTACTGGGGCATCCCCAAGGGCGTGCCCCAGAACGAGGTCGACGTCATCCTGGACCTCATGAAGTTCATGCGTCGGGTCGACCAACAGGTCCTGACCTGGAAGGCCTTCATCGGCCCCTCCATCAAGGCGGCGACCCTCGACAAGGCGCCGGCGGACATCCGGGACTACGTGAAAAACTTCTGGCGCCCCGAGTATGATCAGATCGGCCCCGGCAAGAAGTGGAAGATGGCGCCGCAACTCCACTACAAGGAGATGGCGTACGCGATGGACCGCTGGGACCGGGAGGTCGGCGCGGAGCAAATCAAGAAGTAGTTGGCGAACCGCGGTCTAGTTCACATCCTGCCACATAGGAGCGCTGGCGTTTCCGACCTTTCCGGGGAGCCGTGCGGGCCTTGAACTGGGCACCTCAGCTTGAGCAACCGAAATACCCCCTCGTGTTTTAGTCGTGCCCATTTTTCGACTGCTTGCAACCCCGCAACTATTCGCCAACAATCGCGAAGACGTGATCGTAACCATAACTCGGGTTCGAGTCCCGCTGGGGAATGGACGCCAGATTCTCCGGCTCTTGCCCGGCTGGGTGGCCTTGCGCCCCTCGCGTGACACTTACGATGGGTCCTGATATAGTTCCAGCAGCATGCCAGCCGGAGCCACCCGCTCTGAAATGGGAAAACCCCGACCGGAGGCCGCACGGATTGCCTGGGTCCTGGTGGCACTCCAAGGAGTCGCTTCGATGAAGATCGTTGACGTGGTGGCGAATAACCTGACGATCCCGTATCCGGGAGAGGTGAGACCCGCCTGGCAACCCGGCCTCGTCGTCACCTCGCACCATTTCACGCTGGTTCGCATCCTGACCGATGAAGGTCTGACGGGCGTTGGCGGGACGAGCGGGCACGTCGCCGGGGTGATTGCGGCACAGATCAAGCCCTATCTGGTCGGCGAGGATCCCTTCGCCACGGAGCGGCTGGCACGCATCTACCGGAATGCCGGCAGCGGCATCTGGTGCATTGACATGGCCCTGTGGGACATCATCGGGAAGACGGCGAACCTGCCGCTCTACAAACTTTGGGGGCACTCCAGCAGCCAGATTCCGGCCTATGCCAGCGCGGTCGAGGTGGGCACGCCGCAGGATCGCGCCGAGCTGGCGCTTCACTACCAGGCCCTGGGGTTCAAGGCGGTGAAGCTGCGGTTGCACAAAGAGAACATGACGGATGACCTGGCGATCCTCGATGCCTGTCTCAAGGCGACCGACGGCCGGGTGGACTTCATCGTGGACGCAAACCAGGCCACGAACCTGCCCTGTCCCGAGCGGGGAATCGTCTGGGATTATCAGAGGGCGCTGCGCATGGCCAGGGAGCTGGAGGCTCGGAACGTCCTCTGGCTGGAGGAGCCGCTCTCCCGCTACGACTTCGACAACTTGATCCGACTGCGGGAGGCCACGGAGATCTCCATCGCGGGAGGCGAGAAGAATCAGGGGCTGCACGAGTTCCGCTGGCTGATCGAGCGGGGGGTCTATGATATCATCCAACCCGACTGCGCCATGTCAGAGGGCGTCTCCCAGCTTCGGAAGATTGCGGCCATGGCCGAGATGTACAAGCGGCAGTTCGTCCCCCATCACAGCATGAGCGGAATCGGCCTGGCGGCGATCGTCCACCTAGCCTGCACGTTCCCGGGTTCCACCTGGCTGGAGGTGATGTACGAGCCGCGCACCCGAACGATCGAAGCCTACCAACAACTTGGCGGCATTCTGGAGTCGCGGATCTGGATCGACAAGGACGGAAACGTCGCGGCGCCGGATCGGCCAGGGCTGGGCGTGGTCCTCAATGAAAAGATGATCGCGAAATATGCGGCCTAAGCGGCGCGGGATACCGGTCTGGGCCCAATGAGAATCAGGAACCGAGAGCGGCTGGCTTCGCAGGGGGATACCTCTACGCGGAAGGTGGTGTTAGAGATCGTCGAGGCGGCCCTGGACGCCCTCGACGTCTCCCGCGTGATCCGGGAGATCCTCGCGGTGGAGGGAAACACCCTGCGGATCGGAAGTCGGGGCTGGAACCTGGGATCCAAGCGCCGCCTCTTCATCGTGGGGGCCGGCAAGGCGGCCAACGTCATGGCCAGCGCGGTCGAAGGGGTGCTGGGCGACCGTATCACACAAGGGCTGGTCATTGTGAAGCACCTCGAACCGGGCGATGCCCTGCAGCGCATCGAGCTGGTCGAGGGAGGGCATCCGCTTCCCAATGCGGCCGGCCTCGCAGCCAGCCAGCGGATCCTGCAGCTCGTGGAGGGCGCCGTCCGGGACGACCTCTTCATCGGCCTGATCAGCGGCGGCAGCTCGGCCCTGATGAGCTGCCCCCTCCCGGGGATCACGCTGGAGGATGAGCGAGACGTCACCGAGGCCCTGCTCAAGAGCAGCGCCCGCATCCTCGAGATCAACGCCGTTCGACGCCACATCTCTGCGGTCAACGGCGGACGCCTGGCGCAACGGATCGAGGCGCGAGGTGCGGAGATGATCAACCTGATTATCTCCGACAGCGTGGGGAAGAAGCCAACGCTGGACCCCGCGCAGCCTGCGGAGTTTGTCGGGACGCCCGTGGCCCCGGATGCCACCACCCTCCGGGATGCGCGCGAGGTTCTCGAAAGGTATCGGCTCTCCTCGCGGATCCCGGGCTCGATCGTCGAGTTTCTGCGGAATGCCGGCCTGGGCCAGGAGACGCCGAAGACCCTGGGGCCGCGGGTCCACCATTTCGTCCTCCAGCGGCCGGCCGACGCGTGCGAGGCGGCGAAGCGGGCAGCGGAGGGGATGGGGCTTCCCGCCTGCGTCCTGACCACCCAGCTCGAAGGCGACAGCCGGGAGGCCGGAACGTTCCTCGCTGGCGTGGCCAAGGAGGTGGCGTTGACTCACCGCCCGGTGCCGCCTCCATGCGTCCTGATTGCCGGCGGAGAGACCACGACCCGGATTGATGGGGCGGCAGGTTTGGGCGGACCGTCCCAAGAGCTGGCGCTTGGGTTTGCCTTGGAGGTGGCGGGGAAGATCGGCCTGTGCATCGGCGCCATTGATACGGATGGGACGGATGGCCCCACGGAGATCGCGGGAGGGATCGCTGACGGCGCCACGGTGGAGCGGGCTCGCAGGGCGGGCCTGAACGTTTACGACCGGCTGCGGGCCCATGACAGCTCCACGGTGCTCTCCGCCATCGGGGACGAAGTCGTGACCGGCAACACGGGGACGAACCTCTGCGACCTGAACGTGGTCTACGTGTCGGGCGAGCCATGAGGGCGTCCGATCGGTCTCCCGGGGAGACGGCGATGGCCGACGATCGGATTGTGGCGGTGAGGGCCCGGGAGATCCTGGACAGCAAAGCGCGGCCCATGGTGGAGGTGGATGTCTGGACGGCCGGCGGGGTGATGGGCAGGGGGGCCTCCCCCTGCGGCACCTCGGTCGGGCGGCATGAAGCGTTCGTCCTGCGTGACGGCGGGACGCGATACGGGGGCCTGGGCGTCCGGCAGGCGGTGACGAATGTCATTGAAATCATCTCGCCGGCCATCCGCGGAAAGAGCGCCCTGGACCAGCGCGCCATTGACGAGCTCATGATCGAGCTGGACGGGACGCCGAACAAGTCCCGTCTGGGTGCGAATGCCATCTACAGCGCCTCGATCGGCGTGGCGCGAGCGGCTGCCAATGCCTTGCGAGTACCGCTGTACCGGTACTTGGGCGGCCCGGAGGCCAACCTCCTCCCGGTGCCGATGTTCAACATGGTGAATGGCGGGACGCACGCGACCACGCGGGTGGAGTTCCAGGAATTCCTCCTGATCCCGGCGGCGGCCAAGACGTATTCCGAGGCGCTGCGAACGGGGGTAGAGGTCTTTTCCGTCCTGGGCGAGGTGATCACGCGGCGGTTTGGGAAGGACCGTCTCTCCACAGGCTCCTCGGCGGGATACGCTGCGCCCACGAGCGAACCGACCGAGATCCTGGAGAGCCTCCTCCAGGCCGCAGAGGCGGCGGGGTACGGCGGGCAGTGCCGGGTCGGCCTGGACTGCGCGGCGAGCCACTTCTACGACCCGAAGGCCGGTTGCTACTGCTGGAGAGGAAAAGCCACGGGCCGCCACGAGCTCATCGCGTATCTCGAGAAACTGGCCCGGTCGTATGACCTCTTCATGATCGAGGACCCCCTGGAGGAGGACGACTTCGAGGGCTTCGCTGAACTCACGAGGCGGCTGCATACGCTCATCGTCGGGGACGATCTGTTCGTGACGAACCTGGAGCGGTTGAAAAAGGGGATCAGCCTGGGGGCGGCGAATGCCATGGTGCTGAAGCCCAACATGGTCGGGACGATCTCGGAGGCGCTGGAGGCGGCACGATACGCCCGGGAGCATGGGTATCGCGTCGTGGGATCGGGTCGCGCGGGGGGGAGCATTGACGATCCCATCCCCGACATCGCGGTGGCGGCGGGTGCCCCTCTGGTGAAGTTCGGGGCCCCTCGGACGGGCGAACGCCTCGGCAAGCAGAACTGCCTGCTGCGGATGGAAGAGGAGCTGGGTGCGTCTGCACGATTTGCCGGTCCGGAGGTCTTCACGAAGAGATGAACGGAAGTCGCCTGGCCTGAACGGGGGACCAACCGCGAGGCAGCCCCAGTGTATACCGTGCGAAGACTCGCCGAATACGTGCACAGCCTTACGCCCGATGGGCTTTCGGGTGCAGCCCGAGACGCAGCGCTTCGCTGCCTCCTCGACCTCATGACGGCGGCGCTCGCGGGATACGAGACTCCGGGGGCCCGGGCGGCGCGCCAGGCGGCGTTTGGGCTCTACGCTCGGGGCGAGTCAACGGTCTGGTTTGCGGGGCGGCGATTGAAGGGCCCCGGAGCGGCGTTCGCCAACAGCGCCGCGGCCTCCATGCTGGATCTGGATGACGGCCACCGCGCCGCCTGCGGCCATCCCGGGGCCGCCGTCATCCCGGCGGCGCTCGCGGTGGCGGAGGAAACCTGTGCCGGGGCGGATGATCTCCTCACCGCGATCGCCGTCGGCTACGAGGTCGGAGTTCGGGTTGCGGCAGCGCGTGACGTCTCCGCCCTCGGCGCCTATTCGTCCGGCACGTGGTGCGGGTACGGTGCGGTCGCGGCGGCCGGCCGGCTTCGCCGCCTGCGGCCCGACCAGCTCGCCCACGCCCTGGCGATCGCGGGGGTGAGCGCGCCCAACCAGGCCGCCGCGGGCACTTCCGGGTACAGCCGTCTGACAGGCAACAGCGTGAAGGAGGGAATCCCGTGGGCGACGGCGACGGCGCTCATGGCCTTGAGCCTCGCAGAGGGGGATTTCACGGGCCCGGAGGATATCCTCGATCACGCCCCGCACTACGACTCCGCGCGGATCGTTGAGGGTCTCGGCCGCGGGTTCCTCATCGAGCGGACCTATTTCAAGCCCTACTCCGCCTGCCGCTGGGCCCACGCCGCCATCGACGGCCTCGGTCTGCTCATGGAGGAGCATGGACTGACTCCCGCCCAACTCGGCGCGATCGAAATCCACACGTTTAGCCGCGCCCTCCGGCTCGGCAATCAGCGCAACCCAGCGACGCTCGTGGACGCACAGTACAGCGTTCCATACTGTGTGGCCCTGCGCGCCGTCGTGGGTGCCGACGCGCTGTTGCCACTCACGGAGGACGCCCTGGGCCGGTCGGATGTGGTCGCCCTGGCGGAGAAGGTCACACTGTACCTGGATCCCGAACTCGAGCGGAGATTTCCAGCCCACACCCCGGCACGGGTGGTCCTGCGGACGGCAAAGGGTACGTTGGAGCGGCTCGTCGAGACGCCGCTCGGCGACCCAGGCAATCCCCTGTCCTGGGATGCGCTCCGGGCCAAGTTCCGGGCGGTCACGCGGACGTTGATGTCTGAGGACGACCGGCGGAGACTGCTTTCCGCCGTTGACTCGCTCGCCGCAGGCGACCTCTCCCCTTTGCGAGAAGCACTCCACCGTCCGCTCGCTTCGACGCAGCGTTCGGGATCATTCCTTGGGTGAGGGAGCCATCAGCGCGGCAGGGAGGTGGAGACGGATCGAGCTATAGGCAACGGGACAGATCCCGGAATTGTCCAGGGCGCACAGCACCCGCTTGCACAGGGAGATTCAGTCATGAGGACTATCGGACGTGGCGTACTCGTGTTCCTGCTCCTCCTGGCCTTGATGCCGAGTCGGCCGGCAAGAGCGGCGGACAAGGTGCTTCGGGTGGGTGTTAACGACGCCGACATTGCCACGCTGGATCCCGACCGGGGCGTGCAGACCTCGGACATGCACATCATGGGGTCAATGTTCAACGGCCTGGTCCGCCTGCCGCCCGGCGAGGTGAACTTGGATCGGCTCGAGCCCGATCTCGCCGAGCGCTGGCAGGTCTCGCCGGACGGGCGCGATTACACCTTCTTCCTGCGGAAGGGGGTCCAGTTCCATCGCAACTACGGGGAGATGACGGCCGAGGATGTCGTCTATTCGCTGAAGCGGGCGGCGGATAAGAACCGCTCGAACTTCTTTAAGACCTTCGGGGCGATCGAATCGGTGATGGCGACCGACCGTTACACGGTCAAGATCCGCCTCGAGTCCTTCGAGCCGTCGTTCCTGGGGGGCCTCATCCCCTATCGCGGCGGCCAGATCATTTCCAAGAAAGCGGGCGAGGAATTAGGGGACCGCTTCGGCTCCAATCCGGTGGGGACCGGACCTTTCGCGTTCCAGCGATACTCCCCCAAGCAGTTTGTCGACCTCCGGGCCCACAAGCAGTACTTCCGCGGGACACCCAAGCTGGACGGGGTGATCTACCGCTTCATGCCGGACCTCAGCACCCGCGAGCTGGCCTTCGACCAGGGCGAGCTGGACATCATCGAGGGGATCAAGGAACAGCGCTGGGTGGACCGGATGCGCTCCAAGCCCAACACCAAGATTGACATCCTCGGGCCGGGCGAGCTGACCTGCGTGTTCATCAACATGGACAAGAAGCCCTTCGATGACATCCGGGTGCGGCGGGCGCTCTCTCACGCCGTGGACCGGAACGAGATGCTCGCGGTCATCGGCAAGGAGGTGGCCACCCCGGACTACGGACCCCTGCCCCTCGGCTACCAGGGCGGGGTGGACCAGGGGCTCCCCGGCTATGAGTACAACCCCGAGAAGGCGAAGACACTCTTGAAGGAGGCGAAACAGGAAAACCTTGTCATCTCCGTCGTCATGTCCCAGCGCTCCTCCTTCGTGCGGCCGATGGAGATCCTGCAGGAGCAGTTTCGGCGGGTCGGGATCGACCTGCGCATCAACCCTGTGGACCACAACGCATACCACGCCCAGATCCGGAAGGACGTGAACGCGCTTGTCCTGTACATCGCCGCGCGGTTCCCGGTAGCCGATCCCTACTTGACCGAGTTCTTCCACTCGCGCCATATCGTGGGGACGCCGACCGCGGTGACTAACTTCTCCCACTATAAGGGGGTGGACGCCGAACTCGATCAGGCGGCCCACGAGGTGGATGCCAAGAAGCGCTTTGCCTTCTGGCGGAGGGCCCAGGAGAAGATCATGGAAGACGCGGTGGCCATCCCGCTCTACGTCCTGAAGGCCCCGTACGTCTTCCACAGCAACGTGGATCTGGGCTACGAGGCCAAGAGCTCGCTCTTCCTCGGCCCTGAATATACTGCGGCCACCAACATCCGGTAACAGGTCGGGAGCGTTAGTCGGTGAAGTACGTTCTCCGTCGGATCCTCCTCGGCATCCCGACGGTCCTCATCGTCCTGACGGTGGTCTTTGTGGTTGCCCGGGTCCTCTCGGGCGACCCCGCCCTGGCGGTGCTTGGGGAGTCCGCCTCGGCCGAAGCCCTGGCGGCGCTGCGCCGCCAGCTCGGGCTGGACCGCCCGCTCCTCGTCCAGTATGTGGACTTCATCTGGGGCACCCTGCGAGGAAATTTCGGGACCTCCCTCGTCAGCGGTGCCCCAGTCGTCTCCACGATCCTCAACGCGTTTCCCTACACGCTCCAGCTCACCTTCGCCGGCGTCGCGGTCGGGAGCCTCCTGGGAATTCCGCTGGGGGTGATGGCTGCGGTCCGACGCAACGGGGCCCTGGACTACTTCCTCCGGACGGTGTCCCTGACCGGCTTGTCTGTCCCGGCCTTCTACTCGGCCCTGCTGCTCCTGCTCCTGTTCGCCGTCCAGTTTCCCCTCTTCCGGGTGATCGGAGATCCCTCGGGGCTTAGCTTCTGGGGCCAGGCGCGCGCCCTCGTCCTGCCAGCGTTGAACCTGGGAATCATCATGACCGGCTTCATCGCCCGCGCGACCCGCGCCGCCGTGCTGGACGTCCTGGGCGAAGATTACGTGCGGACGGCTACGGCCAAAGGCCTGCGCCCCGCGGTCGTCCTCTTCCGCCACGCGCTCCGTAACGCGCTCATCCCCGTCGTCACGGTCATCGGGCTGTACACGGGGGAACTGATGGGCTCCTCGGTGCTCACCGAGGTCGTCTTCAACCGGCCCGGGCTGGGGAAGCTGATCGTCGGGGCCATGAACCAGCGGGATTACAATCTGCTCCAGACCCTCATCGCCCTGTTCGCGATGCTCATCGTCCTGGCGAACCTTTTGACCGACCTCGCCTACGGCCTCATTGACCCCCGGGTGCGCTATGAGTAGGTCGGTCCTTTGCTGCACCCTCCGCACCCATCCCAACATCACGGCCGGCTGCCTGATGCTTTGTCTGATCCTGGGCGGGAGCGCGGTGCTGGGCTGGATGCGCGGGGTAAATCCGATCCGCCAGGTGATCGTGGAGTCGTTTCAGGGCCCATCGACCCTGCACCCCTTCGGAACCGACCAGTACGGCCGGGACGTGCTGGCACGGACCACTTACGGGCTGCGGGTCTCGCTGCTCGTGGGGGTGAGCGGGGTGTTGCTGGGGACGGTTGCCGGAGGCATCCTCGGGGTGATCGCCGGATTCAGGCTGGGGAAGACTGACCAAGTCATCATGCGCGTCACCGACGCGCTGATGTCCTTTCCGCTGCTGATCCTCGGCCTCATGGTCATGGCGGCTCTAGGGTCGGGGGTATTGAAGCTGATGGTAGCCATTGCGGTTTCAGTGACCCCACGGTTCGTCCGGATAGCTCGGGCGCAGACACTCGTGGTCCGCGAGAGGGAGTACATCCAGGCCTGTCGGGCACTCGGGCAGTCGGATCTGCGGATCATGAGCGAGCATGTGCTCCCGAACGTCGCCGGCCCGGTCGTCGTCATGGGCTCCCTCTGGACGGCGACGGCCATCCGGATCGAGGCCTCGCTGAGCTTCATCGGCCTGAGCGTCCGGCCCCCCACGCCCAGCCTCGGCGGCATGGTGCGCGAGGGGTTCGACCACCTCGCCGACGCCCCGTGGCTCGCCGTCTTTCCCGGCCTCGCGCTCCTGCTCATGGTCTTCGCCTTTAACCTGATCGGCGACGGGCTGCGCGACTGGACCGACCCCAGAGTGCGTCGAGGATAATCGGAGGCGGGGATCTCGGCTCTCCCCCAACTTCTTACGGAGATCGTCGATGCGGCGCAGTGGAACTGAGGGTGAGGCCTAAATTCAGCCGAACCTACAGTATTCGTGAACAAGCAAGTATCACTGGCGGAGGTGGTCATCCTTCGCATTCTTCGACCCCGGAACCGGTATGGGCCGCCCGCGGCAGTGGATGGTCGGCTGTGGCCCCCGTACCGGATGTCGTCCGCAAAAACTTCGTCCGCCGCTCATGCCGCTCTGATAAACTCCCCGCCTGGCGTTGACATCCAACAACATATTGCGGTGGTGTCCAGCTTGAAACGGGGGAGTCCGATCCGTCATGCGCCATGTCGAACCGTTCCTCCATCTCGGCCGGGTGGTTGCAACGCTCTGGGTCGATCTCGTGCGGGTCCTGGGGTCGAGTCTTCGGTCCCGGACGGCCCTGGCCGCCGAGAACCTCTTCCTCCGGAAACAGTTGGCGTTGTACCGGGAGCGCCAGGTGAAACCCCGACGCGCATCGGACCCGGTGCGCCTCGCGCTGGTCCTGCTGGCCCGCCGCTTTGCTTGGCGCGAAGCGCTCACGATCGTCCAGCCCGCGACCCTGCTTCGCTGGCACCGCGAAATGTTCCGGCTCCTCTGGCGCTGGCGGTCCCGGCCCGGGCGGCCGCGACTCCCGGCGGACCTCCAGCGCCTGATCGCCGCGATGGCGCGGAGCAATCCGACGTGGGGCGAGGAGCGGATCGCCGCGGAACTCCTCGTCAAGCTCGGGATTCGCGTCTGACCGCGCACCGTCCGCCGCTACATGGCCCGTGGGACCGGTGGGGGCGAGCGCGGGGCCGCGGGCCACCGGTGGGCGACCTTCGTCCGGAACCATGCCCAGGCTCTGATTGCCCGCGACTTCTGCGTGGCAGTGACCGCGACGTTCCGGGTGCTCTACGTCTTCGTCATGCTGGAGGTGGGAAGCCGCCGGCTCGTGTACGTCAACGTCACCAGCCTGTGATCCGCAAAAATCTCGGCCGACCCGCTGTGGTCCAAAAAATCTGTCAGGTATCCTTCACGGCGAATAATCCGGACAAGGGTGTCAATCGAGATCCTGGAGTGGAATTCAGAGCTATACACAACGCCTTAAGTGATGCCGCACAATCGTCGCAGCACGGGATTGGGCTCTCGCCAGGCCTCCACTTGGACCGCCACGGCCTCGACCAACTCCCCGAGCTCGGGGAAGTACCGGTTA
>Ga0116137_1001573_pt1 | contig 14858 bp, 12 predicted proteins | sample June2015DPH_20_1_3_FD_88973 | JGI IMG/M metagenome (GOLD analysis project Ga0116137, IMG submission 88973) | Peatland microbial communities from SPRUCE experiment site at the Marcell Experimental Forest, Minnesota, USA - June2015DPH_20_100 | ecosystem: Environmental > Terrestrial > Soil >...
CGGACGTCGCCGACCCGGCGGCCCGCTCCGTGACGTTCGGGCAGCTGGCCGAGGCCTATGCGGAAGCGGCGCGAGGGCTGCTGGCGGGCGGCGCCGACCTGCTCATGGTCGAGACGATCTTCGACGTGCTCAACGCCAGGGCGGCGATCTATGCCATCCAGGGGGTCTTCGAGGAACTCGGCCTCGAGGTGCCGCTCTGGATCTCCGGGACCATCACCGACGCGTCCGGGCGGACCCTCTCAGGGCATACGGTCGAGGCCTTCTGGAACTCGGTCCGCCACGCCCGGCCGCTGATCGTGGGCCTCAACTGCGCTCTCGGGGCCCGCCAGCTGCGGGCCCACGTGGAGGAGCTGGCCGGGCTCGCCGACTCTTTCGTGGCCGCGCACCCGAATGCGGGATTGCCCAACGAGTTCGGTGGCTACGACGAGTCGCCGGAAGCCATGGCCGCGGTGCTGCGCGACTTCGCCGCGGCGGGCCTGGTCAACGTCATCGGCGGCTGCTGCGGCACCGGGCCGGCACACGTGGCCGCGTTCGCGGAGGCGGCGCGAGGCCTCGCCCCACGCGCCGTTCCCGAACGCCCGGCGGCGCTTCGGCTGGCCGGCCTGGAGGCGCTCGACGTCGGCGAGGGCAGCCTCTTCGTGAACATCGGCGAACGGACCAACGTGACCGGTTCTCGGGCCTTCGCCCGCCGCGTCGTCGGTGGCGACTTCGACGGTGCGCTGGAGATCGCCCGTCACCAGGTGGAGGCCGGCGCCCAGGCGATCGATGTCAACATGGACGAAGCCCTGCTGGACTCGGAAGCGGCAATGACCCGCTTCCTCAACCTGGTCGCCTCGGAGCCGGCGATCGCCCGCGTCCCGATCGTCGTCGACTCGTCGAGCTGGCCCGTCATCGAGGCCGGCCTGCGCTGTATCGGCGGCAAGCCGATCGTCAACTCGATCTCGCTCAAAGAGGGCGAGGCCGAGTTCCTGCGCCAGGCAAGGTTGGCTCGTCGCTACGGTGCGGCGGTCATCGTCATGGCCCTCGACGAAGCGGGCCAGGCCGACACGGTCGAGCGGAAGCTCGAGATCTGCCGGCGCGCCTACCGGCTCCTGACCGAGCAGGCCGGCTTGCCGGCGGACGAGATCGTCTTCGACCCGAACGTTTTCGCCATCGGCACCGGCATCGAAGAGCATGCCGGCTACGCCGTCGCCTACATCGAAGCCGTTCGCCGCCTCAAGGCCGAGCTGCCGGGTATTCGGGTCAGCGGGGGCGTGAGCAACGTCTCGTTCGCCTTCCGCGGCAACGACGCCGTCCGCGGGGCGATCCACGCCGTCTTCCTCTACCACGCCATCGCCGCCGGAATGGACATGGGCATCGTCAATCCCGGCCAGCTGGCCATCTACACGGAGATCCCCGCCGAACTGCTGGAACGAGTCGAGGACGTGGTCCTGAACCGCCGCCCGAATGCCACGGAGCGGCTGCTGGAGATCGCCCCCGAGTACGCCGGTGAGGGTGCCGCCACTCGAGCCGAGGCGGACCTGGCCTGGCGCGAGCTGCCGGTGGCGGATCGGCTGCGGCACGCCCTCGTGGAAGGCATCGACGCCTTCGTGGTCGAAGACACCGAAGCGGCGCGACTGGCCGTCGCCCGCCCGATCGAGGTGATCGAAGGGCCGCTGATGGCCGGCATGAGCGCCGTCGGCGACCTGTTTGCCGCGGGCAAGATGTTCCTGCCCCAGGTGGTCAAGAGCGCGCGGGTCATGAAGAAGGCCGTTGCGCACCTGGTGCCGTACCTGGAGGCGGAGAAGGCGGCCAGTGGCGACGCCCGGCCGCGGGGCAGGATCCTGCTTGCCACCGTCAAGGGCGACGTGCACGACATCGGCAAGAACATCGTCGGCGTCGTGCTGGCGTGCAACAACTACGACGTGCTGGATCTCGGCGTCATGGTGCCGGCGGCGCGAATCCTCGAGACGGCGCGGGCAGAGGGCGCGGACATCGTCGGTCTCTCGGGCCTGATCACTCCCTCGCTGGAGGAGATGGCTCACGTCGCCGCCGAGATGGAGCGCGAAGGTCTGGGGCTGCCGCTGCTCATCGGCGGAGCGACCACGTCGCGCGCCCACACCGCCGTCAAGATCGCGCCCCGCTACTCGGCGCCGGTGGTCCACGTGGCGGACGCGTCGCGGGCCGTCGGCGTCGTCTCCGAGCTGCTCGGCGATGGGGCGGCGGACTATGCCCTTACATTGCGCGAGGACCAGGAGAAGCTCCGGGTGGAGCGGGCCGGCCGCCGCGAGCGCTTGGCCCGCATCTCGATCGAGGCCGCACGGGCGAATCCGGCGCCGGTCGACGTCGAGCGTGCCGTCCCCCAGCCGAGCTTCCTGGGTGTCCGTGTCTTCGAAGATCTCCCGCTCGAGAACCTGGTCGACCGGATCGACTGGTCGCCCTTCTTCGGCGTCTGGGAGCTGAAGGGCACGTATCCGGCGATCCTGGACGCACCCGCGGTGGGCGAATCGGCGCGCCGGCTGTTCGGAGACGCCCGGCGGTTGCTCGACCGGATCGTGCGGGAGCGGCTTCTGCGGGCGCGCGCGGTGGTCGGCATCTGGCCGGCCAACTCGGTCGGCGACGACATCGCGCTCTATGCCGACTCCACTCGGACAGAGGTCCGGGCCGTCGTCCACACGCTGCGCCAGCAGATGGAGAAGCCACCCGGCCGGCCGAACGAAGCGCTGGCCGACTTCGTGGCGCCACGCTCGACCGGGGTCAGGGACTATCTCGGCGCGTTCGCCGTCACCGCCGGCGCGGGCTCGCCCGAGCTGGTCGCCCGCTTCGAGGCCGACCACGACGACTACGACGCCATCATGGCGAAAGCCCTAGCGGACCGTCTGGCCGAGGCCCTGGCCGAGGTGATGCACGAGCGAGTCCGGCGCGATCTGTGGGGCTACGCCGCCGGTGAAGCACTGGATGACGCCGCGTTGATCCGCGAGGAGTACCAAGGCATCAGACCGGCGCCGGGCTACCCGGCCTGCCCGGACCACACGGAGAAGGCGACCATCTTCGCGCTGCTCGACGCCGAGGCGAGCGCTGGGATCGGCCTGACCGAGTCGTTCGCGATGCTCCCGCCGGCGTCGGTCTGCGGCTACTACTTCTGGCGCCCAGAGGCGCACTACTTCGGCGTGGGCCGGATCGGGCGCGACCAGCTGGAGGACTACGCCCGCCGCAAGGGCTGGTCCCTGGCCGAGGCCGCGCGCTGGCTCGCCCCCAACCTGGACGACTGAGTTCGAAGGGCTGCCAGGCGCCGCTTCCGGCTATCGCTTGGAGCTCGGCAAGCGGCCAGTTAGCAGACGACCGGCGCCGTGATCGAACGCTGAACCTGAGCGGGTCGCGCTATCGGGCACCCGGCGCGTACAGCTCCGCGGTTGCGAGGACAGTCCCGTCGCTGGCCGTCCCGCCCGCGATCAGGACGCGGCCGTCGGAGAGCAGTGTGGCCGTGTGCAGGTCACGGCCCTGCGACAGCAAGCCGGCCGGGCTGAATCCGCCAGTCGCTGGGTCGTACAGCTCCGCCGAGTCGAGCTCAGATCCTGCGCTGCTCAGTCCCCCGGTCACCAGGACGCGACCATCGGTGAGCAAGGTCGCTGTCTGGCTGGTGCGTGGAACGCCCATCGACCCGGTCGGGGTGAACTTGCCGGTGGCCGGGTCGTACAGCTCGGCGGAGGCAACCCCTCCGCCCAATACCAGCGCGCGGCCGTCGGCCAACAGGACCGCGCTGCCGCGACTCCGCCAGTCCGTCATCGACCCGGTCGCCGAGAACATCCCGGTCCTGGGGTCGTACAGCTCGGCGGAGGCACCAGGCTCGTACACGACCGCCCCAGTTGGCGTCGCCAGCGCAGTCGGTGTTGGTGTGGGGGCAGGCATCGAGCCTGACTCTCCCCCTCCGGCGATCAGGACCCGGCCATCGGCGAGGAGCGTCGCGGTCCGGTACCAGCCGGGCCAGATCATCGATCCGGTTGGGGTGAACCTGCCGGTGGCGGGGTCGTAGATCTCGGCCCGGTCCTCCTTCGCCGCCGCGAAGTTGCTGCCGGCGATGAGCACGCGGCCGTCGGCGAGCAGGGTGGCCGTGTGGTCGTAACGGGGAACCATCATCGATCCGGTGGCTGTGAACTTGCCGGTTGCCGGGTCGTACAGTTCGGCCGAGGCGAGACCCAGGTTGTCCGCGCCCTCGCCGCCGGTGATCAGGACGCGGCCGTCGGCGAGCAGGGTGGCGGTGTGGTTGGAGCGAGCGGTCGTCATCGACCCGGTCGGGCTGAAGGTGCCTGTGGCCGGGTCATACAGTTCGGCCGAGGCCAGGGGCTCCGATGCGGTGCCCACGCCACCCGGGACGTCGAAGCCGCCCGCGATGAGGACCCGGCCATCCCGCAGCAGGGTGGCGGTGTGCCAGGCGCGGCCTTGAACCATCGATCCGGTCAGGCTGAACCACGACGGAGACACTGGCCAGCCGGTGGGAGACACACTGGCAGCGGGAGATCCGGCGGGAGACGCATTGGCGGTCGGCGATCCGGTGGCCGAAGCTGCAACGCAGCCTGCGACGGCGAGAGCGACCACCAGGCCGAGGCCGGCTGCGCGGAAGATCCCGATCCTTGTGCCGGCAGTAGCACGACCGATTGCCATTCGCAGGCTCCCTCATGCGGCGCCGGGCGGGCGGTCGTCGCTACTACCGCCAAAGGAGCGACGCCCGACCCCTTGCTCCGGTGACTGTAGCGTTCGGCGGAGTGCCGTGATGGGAGCGTTCGCCGGCTGATGCCAGCGGTCCCTCGGCAAGGGCAGCAGGTCTCGACTGAGGGCCGGCTGCAGACCCGCCGGTCGCGTCATCCCGACACGGTCGAGTTGAGCGAGAACTGCGCCCGCATCCCCCACCAGGCCGCCGCTCGGACGCCAACCGGCCGCATCGCCCCAGGTCTGCCCACAGCGCGGAGCCGCTTGCGCCCCGCTCGTACCAAAGCGCAACCGTCCCCGGCGGCCAGCCGCACCAAATCGGGTCGCGGAATATGACGTCGTTCGCTACTATTCCGCCACTATGCCGCAAGCCGAACGGAGAAGCTCGCCGGTGCCGTCCGCGCCGGTCCTCGTGGCCATCGAATCCGACACCCTGGATGAGCCCGCGGACCTGAACCTTGTGGCCGGGCAGGTGGCTTCGGCACCGCAGCAGATGCCGGTCGTGCAGGCCGTCTCGGTCGCTTCCGAGCCGACGCCCTCCGCCCACGTTGTCGTCCCGGCGGGACCCACCGCACACATCCATTGGATCGGGAGCTTCGTGCAGAACCGCCACCCGGCAGACCTTTACGCCGACATCGTGGCCGGCACGCCCGATCTCGTGATCGTCGACGCACGCTACCCGGAGACCTATGCCGTGGAGCATCTGCCTGGCGCGATCAACCTGCCGTGGCGCGACCTCGACGAGGCTGGCACGGCCCACCTGTCACGTGAGGCCTTGTACGTCGTCTATTGCTGGAACGCGAGCTGCCACGCCTCCACCAGGACGGCGCAGCGGCTCGAGGCCCTCGGCTTCAAGGTCAAGGAGCTCCACGGCGGCCTGCAGGACTGGAAGAAGCAGGGCTACCCGACCGAGCGCGCCTAAACGGGCCGAGGTTTCGACCAGCCGGCGCTCGCGCGAAGGCCGCCCGATCGGATGATCGGTCGGCCGCAAGCTTGCCCCGCTAGAATCGCGGCAGCAAGCGGGAGGTCGGCAGTGAGCGAAGGACGCGTGGCGGATCCGGCAGTCGCGACCGACGTGGACACGGTCGTTGTGCTCGATTTCGGCAGCCAGTACAGCCAGCTCATCGCCCGCCGCGTGCGCGAGCTCAACGTCTACTCCGAGCTGCTTCCCTACGACACTCCATGGCCCGAGATAGCGGCCCGCAAACCCAGGGCGGTGATCCTCTCCGGCGGACCGGCGAGCGTCTATGACGCGGGCTCGCCTCACCCGGACCCGGCGCTCTGGGCCGGCGGCGTCCCGATCCTCGGCATCTGCTACGGGCTCCACCTGATGGCCCAGGCGCTCGGCGGTGAGGTCGTTTCGTTCGCCCGCAAGGAGTTCGGCCCGGCCGTCGTCTCGGTGATCGAGAAGGACGGCCTCTTCGACGGCCTCGAGCCCGAACAGTCGGTCTGGATGAGCCACGGCGACTCGATCGAGCGCCTGCCCGAAGGCTTCCGCCCGACGGCCCGGACGAGCTCGACTCCCTATGCCGCCGTCGCGGATTCGGATCGCCGCCTGTACGGCATCCAGTTCCACCCAGAAGTCGTCCACACCCGGAACGGCCGCCGGATCCTGCGCAACTTCGTCGTCGAGATCGCCGGTGCCCGCCAGAGCTGGACTCCGGCCAACTTCATCGCTGCCAGCATCGAGGAGATCCGCTGCCGCGTCGACGAGCACAGCCGTGCCACCGGCACGGACGGTCGGGTCCTGTGCGCACTCTCCGGGGGAGTGGATTCGGCCGTGGCAGCGACCCTCGTGCACCGCGCCGTCGGCGATCGCCTGACCTGCGTTCACGTCGACCACGGCATGATGCGCAAGAACGAGACGGAGCTGCTCCAGAAGGCGTTCGACCAGCTCGGCGCGCGCGTCATCGTAGTCAATGCCAGAGAGCGGTTCCTGCGCAAGCTGGAAGGCGTCGTCGATCCCGAGCGCAAGCGCCACATCATCGGCAACGAGTTCATCCACGTCTTCGAGGAGGAGGCGGCCAAGCTCGGCCAGATCGACTTCCTGACGCAGGGCACGCTCTACCCGGACGTCATCGAGTCGGCCACGTCCGTGAAGGAAAGGGCCGCGGCCAAGATCAAGACCCACCACAACGTCGGGGGCCTGCCGGAGGACCTCCGTTTCCAGCTGATCGAGCCGCTGCGCTACCTGTTCAAGGACGAAGTCCGGGCCGTCGGAATGGAGCTGGGCCTGCCGGACTCGATGGTGCAGCGCCAGCCCTTCCCCGGCCCAGGCCTGGCGATCCGGATCATCGGCGAGGTCACGGCCGAGCGCCTCGACACCCTGCGCGAGGCCGATTGGATCGTCGTCGACGAGATCAAGGCCGCCGGGCTGTACCGCAGCGTCTGGCAATCGTTCGCGATCCTCACGCCGCTTCGGTCGGTCGGGGTCATGGGCGACGGCCGAACGTACGCCAACGTGGTCGCGATTCGCGCCGTCACGTCCGAGGACGGCATGACGGCCGATTGGGCCAAGCTTCCGTACGACGTCCTGGCCAAGATCAGCGCCCGCATCGTGAACGAGGTCCCGGGGGTGAACAGGGTGGTCTACGACATCAGCTCCAAGCCGCCCGCGACGATCGAGTGGGAATGACGAAGGTCGAAAGCGCGGCCCGGTAGGAAGGAGGTCCGAGGTGAGTGACTGGTGGGATCGGCCGTGGCGAGCGGAGCCCGGCAAGGAGGTCGCGAACCAGCCCGCCCGCGGCCCCACCTGTCCATGGTGCTCGGCGCCTGCCGAGCCGGGCGCGACCTACTGCCCCAGCTGCGGCGCGGTCATGGCCCAGCGAGAGTCGCTCGACGGTCTCGTCATCCCCGGAGTCACGGACGTCGATCCGGCCTCGCGCGAGCTCTCGCCGACGGCCTCGAGGCTCGGGACGCCGGCACGGGTGAACGCCTTCGGCGCCGTCGGGCAGGCAGCGGGCCAGTCGGCCCCGCTCACCGGGGCTGCCCCGGCGGCGGCCGGAGATTCGATCACCGGAGGGTCCGTGGCGCCGGTCGATCCGAAGGACCGGGGAAGCGTCGCGCCGGCGGCGCTCGAGATGACCAACCAGCTCGACTCGGCGGAGGCCGAGCTGACGCCCAATATGGGGGATCGGCCTGACGAAGCCGACACCTCTTCGGATCAGCCGGCTTAGAGCCAGCGCGACGGGGGCCGCAAGAAGGAAGCAGGCCAAAGAGGGAAAACGATGCAGAGGATCTTCGGTGCGCTGGCCGTCTTTGGGGGATGGCTCTGCATCGTGCTGAGCGCGGTCTTCGGGCTGATCGCGACGGAGTTCATGGGCCTGAACCAGGCAGAGGGCAACCTGCCTCCGAACGGCGTCTACGGCATTCCAGCCATCATCGTCCTGTGGGTGCTGGTCGCTCTCGCCGTCCTGACCCTCGTCCCGGCGGTGGCGGCCATGGTAGCCCCCGATCCGAGCCGCAAGCTCTACACCGTCGCCGCCGCGATGGCAATCGCCGGCCTCGTCCTCATGCCCGACGAACTCGGCCGGGCACTCGCGCAGGCCATTCTGCCGGGCGCGGCTCTGTTCGCGGCCGGCGGCTGGTGGCTCCATCAGGCGGGCGAGATAGGAGCACTCGTCGAAGCGCCGGCCCAGGCCATCATCGCGACCGGGACGGCCCTACCGGCAGCCGCGGCCGACATTGCGGTGGCGACGGCCGAGCCGGGGCCGGCCCGGCCAGCGGCCACGGCCCAGCCGGGGGCCGCACACGAGCCCGCATCCTCCGCCGGCCCGTCAGGCAGGGCGGCCAAGAAATCGGTAAAGGCGGCGCATTCGGCAGAGGTCGAGTGCCCCTGGTGTTCCGCCCGGACGACCAGGGGAGCAGACCGCTGCTCCAGCTGCGGGGCCGCCCTGGTCCTCACGGCCCAGGCCGACACGTATCCAATCCCCGGCGTAACAACGGTCGCACCCGAGCTCCAGGCCTACGCCGAGAAAGCCGCCCGCAAGAAGAAGCGCGTGGGACTGTTGTCGCTGATCATGGCCGATCCCGATGCGCGCCTTCTCCAGCCGACGAGCGCGGAGGTGGACCGAGCCGTCATCGGCCCGCCCAGCGCCGAGGTGCGGGCCGAGATGGAGAGGCTCGACCGCGAGATAGCGGCCGGCATCATGCCCCCGGGCGACCCGTCCGGCTCGCCGCAGGACGCTGGCTCGCCACGGGACGCTGGCTCGCCACGGGACGCTGGCTCGCCACGGGACGCCGGCTCGCCGCAGAACACCGGCCAATAGCCCCGTGGCCGATTCTGAGCCCGGGCTCGCAGCGCCCGGTCCCTCGTACTTGCGTGAACTGGGCATCCGTCCGGGCGACCCTCGCCGCGTGGGCATGAGCCGGCCGCAGACCATCGCCAACGGCTGGTGGGTGGCACTGCTGTGGTGCGAAGAGGGCGGCCGAATCATCGAGTTCAAGGCGTTCAGCCCCACGCCCGAGCCGCCGCCCGGCTCACCGCTGCTGCGTCTCGGGCCTGCGCTGGCCGGAACGCTCTCCGGCCTGATCATGGACGAGGGAGGACGCCAGCAGCTGCGCCTGCGCCTTGGCCAGCCCCCTGCCGACGAAACGCGGCCGTGGGCGGCACCCCTCACGGTGCTCGCCGGTTTCCGGTTCGAGCCTGCTCGGGCCGCAACCATGCGTGACAGCGAGCTTGCCGGGACCGTTCTCCGAGCTTTCCGCGAGGCGATCCTGGGTCTAGTGTCCACTTAGTCGTACTAAGGCTCCCGGATCGGCGTGCCCGGACGGCTAGTGAGACTCGCCAGGAACGCCCGGGCTTTCTGCCGCAGGACCCTGCTGCGCCAGGACGGACACCGCTTTGGCCTTTCGTCCGTTCAGGTACACGACGACGTCGTACACCCCGGGCGATGGCAGAATAATCAGACCCAACGGTATGGCCATCGGTACGATCGCCTTTAGGCGTGGCGGGATCACGATGTCCTCGACCCTACCCAAGTCAAACCCGCCAGTGACGTCGCCAACAACTTGACCGTCCTCGCTTCGAACCGCGACCTTGATCATGTGTCGGCGCCCGTAGTCCGGGTCCTCGACCTCAAGGGCAATTGCGATCATGACGCCAAGGGGACCCGGATAGCTAGGTCGGAGCACTTGGTTGACCCCGCCACCTACGATTGTCAGCACCGAACCGCGGGCCGAGGCGAAGTCACATAGCAGGGCCGTCGCGAGCTTCATGCGGTAATCCGGCGAGCGGACGATTGACGTCGGTATGCCGGCCGGAGCTCAACAACGTTTCCAGGCGAGGTCGGGCCGGTCCTCAAGGCGGCCAGGACGTCCGCGATGGCGACGACCGCGCGTGTCGGTAGAGTATCCGGCGCTGCGGCGGCCTCCATAAGGTCAGCGCCCGTCATGGCTACGGCCACCCGATCGCCGTCGACCCGCAGGACCCGCAGATCATTGAGGGCCTCGGCCGGTGGGTACTGAAGCGCGAACCTCATCGCCTCGGCCGCCGAGTCGAAATGGCCAAGCAGGTTCCCGCTTTCCTCGTCAAAGAGTTCGAAGTGGATCATGCGATGTCTCGGGGCTCTAAATGGGTAACCATGTCTAGCATATCCTGTCGGTCTCCCAGAAGGACGTAGTGTTCCGAGCCCTCGCCCCCGGTCTGGATTACGAGGACTCCGGGCGCTTGAGACGGGTCCAGTACCGCAACAAACCGTGACTTAGTCGAGACCCTCTGGCGAACAGACTCAGCCGACGAGAACGCCGATACTCCGTAGTAGTTGAGAAGTCGGATGCCCCGGAGATCCTCCTTTGGGGGGCCGTTGAGCACCGCAAAGGATTCGAACGCCTCCCCCGAGGCCTTAGAACCTTCCACGCCCCGGTAGAGTACCGACGGAGTCGCCCTTCGGATCTCGCTCGCCACACGCGCATTGTGCTCCATCGATTACTGGGTCGAGGGATCCGCCCCGGAAGACATGCCCCACGCAGCCGCTTGGCTGGCCGGCATGGCGCGGGATCGTCGGCGACCACGGAGCGGGGGCCGGTCCTAGCCGAACATCTCGCGTTGCCCGGGGGACGCCTTCTCGACCTTCTCCGCCTGCTGGTAGGCCGGGAGCACGAGCACGGGTAGCTCCGGGTGCCGGTGTTCCTCCAGAAGCTCACGGATCGTGATGATCTGGATGCGCGGGTAGTCGCGGCCCGACAGCTCGGAGTGGTAGACGCCAGCCGTCGTGGCCTCTAGGTGCATCGGCCCCGACGGCTCCTCCAGGGTGACGAACAGGCCGATCTCGGCCTTTTCGCGCTCTAGCACGCCCTTGAGATCACGCACCATCCCTGAGTTGACCGTGCCGCTCTTGACGCTGACGAGCGCCCGGCCCACCTCGCCATGCGGCCCGGTCGAGAAGCTGATGACGCCGTCGATACCCCGGTCTGCGCCCTTCTTCTGGACGCCGCCCACCGGCTGCGCGCCGATCAGGTCGAGCGCCCACCACTGGAACTGGTACTGGCCTTCGAGCCCGGTCCCCACGAGCATCGCTCGCGCACCCTCAACTTCCGTCGGCTGCCCAATGACCGGCACATCCGCCAGGGCGAAGCTGTCCTTTAGCCGCGCCTTCATGACGGCGATGGACAGGTAGGTGATGTCGATGCCGATCCACTGGCGGTCGAGCTTCTGCGCGGCAACGAGCGCCGTTCCGCAGCCGCAAAAGGGGTCAAGCACGACGTCCCCTGGGTTGGAGGAGACGGAGATGATGCGTTCGAGGAGCGCCAACGGCTTCTGCGTGGCCCACGGAAGCCGCTCCTTGGCTTGGCTGTTGATCGGCGGGATGTCGTCCCAGATGTCCTGCAGGGGCGTTCCCGGGTTGTCGTCGAGGTAGCGCTTGTACTCGGGCATCCCGGTTTTCGTGTAGACCAGGCGGCCCTGGCGCTCGAACTCCTCCATGTTCGCCTTGGAATACGCCCAGTAGCGACCCGGGTAAGGGCGGACAACCGTGCCACTCGGGCCGATCCACTCATACGATGTATCGCCGCCCGGTTTCGCCGCCGTGAGATCACCCTTTCGGTACCGCCGGCCGGTCCCTGGTTCCACGTTCGCGTAGTGGCTCTCGACGTACTCCGGCGTGAAAGGGACAAATATAACGTTTCGCGTCGGCTGCTCCCCTTTGCTGTAGAAGAGCAAGACGTCGTGCGTGCGGCCAAGGTGTACCGCGCCCTGAGTCGTATCGGAGTGGGCGGAACTGCGTTTCCAGATCACTTCGTTTAGGAAACGACGCGGGTCGAAGATGGCGTCGAGGAGAGCCTTCAGATAGTGGCTGGCGGTTGGGTCACAGTGGAGCCAGAGGGAGCCCGTCGGCTTGAGAACGCGGTGGAGCTCGACCAGGCGGACGGCCATCTCCACGAGGTAGGCCATCATCTGGTTCTCGCCGATGCCGGAGCGCAGGGCGGCGATGATCGTGCTCACCGTGGAAGGCACGCGGCCCTGGTTCTGGTCGGTGTTCGTCAGGTATGCGTACTGCGCCTCGGCGTCCGGCCCCCAGTGCCAGGTGTCCTCGAAGGCGAGCAACTGGGCATCCGTGTTGCTGCCGGACTCGTCCTTGAAGATGACGTTGTAGGCGCGGTTCGAGTTGAACGGCGGGTCCAGGTAGATCAGGTCTACCGACTCATCCGGGATGTAGCCCCGCCGGAGGATGTCGAGGTTGTCGCCGTAGTACAGGACGTTGGTCTGCACGCCCGAAGCGTAGCGCCCACCACAGCGGCCCGATAGGCCCTCGACGCAGCCGCGCGAGCTGGCTGGCCAGGGACCGGGATCGTCGGCGACCAGCGGAGCGGGGGCCAGCGCGAGACTAGCCGGGGCGACTTGCGCGCGGCCTCGCCGCCACGAGGTCTCTTTTCCGGTGGAGCAGCGACGCTAGGGCGTGATCCTCGCCTTGGCTTCTAGTGCGCTCAAGGACTCTACGAATTGCTTCCCGGTGGCGTCTGCCCTCCGCGACAACTCTCCTGCGCGAGCGCTCTCTAGGTAGTGGCTCATTTCCGAGACGTCCCCTGCGACTTGGGCGCTCCAGGCCGCGTTAAGGGCCATGAGAGTTGCGTAATCGGCGGCTGACCTTAGGCCAACCGGGAAGAGGCCGGAAGGTCCGATGCCGAAGAGGGTCGCGGAAGATCGCAGAAGGTGCGTCTGAATGCAGTCGGTGAATACCCGTTGCGCTTCGGCCGCGTCGCCCGACAGGTACATAGCGCACGCCATGTTCGCGTCGTTGATCTCGGGCTGCGCATAACGCAATTCCTTCGCCTTGGCGAATGCCTCCAGGGCTGCCCTCGCATCACCGTTCGCCAGCAGCACAAAACCGAGATTGTTGTGACCGTCGGGGAACATCGGGAATCGGGCTGCGACCATCCGGAATATCGCCTCGGCCGAGGGCAAGTCGCCTTGATTGAAGGCGTTGTAGCCGTCTCTGAGCAAGGTTCTCGCCTCGACTGGAGCGTTGGCTTCCATCGTCCCATGTACGTCGCCAGTCCGCTCAGCACGTACCTCGACCCGTTCGAGTTGCTCAGTGTCAATTGCGATCGAGAACGCGTAGTCCCCTTCCACTGGAAAGGCGACATTGTCCATATTCGCGACGAAATGGAAGTAGACCGCCTTGGCCTGGTCATTCCGACGCGGCATCGTAAACGTGACGGTCACCGGTCTGAAGATCACCTCGTCGGTCGGGCCGGACGCTTCGATGCTGAGCGTGTGGACGATCCCAAGCTCCTCAGGCCCCACCTCGATTCCAAGTGCGAGCGCAAGGTGCGGTAGGACCGCCGGGAAAGCGGCGAACGGTAGGGACTTGAGGCCGCCACCCGTGATGTAGAGCTTGCCGTCGGTCGGGTGTGCGATCGCGTGGTCGGCTAGCAGAGCCAGCGAAATTCTCATCGGACGTCTGTCACTTGGCTGTCGACACGACGAAAGAGATACAACCTGAATCTCTCCGCGACTGCCGAGCGTAGTTCCTCGGAAAGCGACGCGACACGGATGCTTGCCGCTAGGACGTCTGGATGCACGGTAGTGAGCCTACGGAAGTCAACGAATGAGCGCTCGATCCTTGGCTCGTCGATCTGACCTACGAGCGGAAACACGGCAAACCAGCGATCTTGCCGTCCACCGCTAAAGAGCTCCCGCTGGGAGGCCTCATCAAGATGGTTGATCGGCCGGATCATGGCCAGCGTTCTGGTTCGCGGATCGTTCTCGATCTCACAATCGTGCGAGAGCACCATTGCTCTGCCGAGATACGCGTGGACGAGTAACCCTTGCTCTCCGCCTTGATCCGGCAGCCACTTGAAGCCACCGCGGGGACCCGAGCCGTCCTCGGGATGCACTTCCCAGATGTCGCGGGGGCCACTCTGCTTCCAGTGACGAGCGACACGAAGCGGCCGCGACTCCACTCTAACGGACGGCATTTGGTCGAAGATGTCGCCCTGGAGTATCTCCGTGCCGACCGGTGGCAGATAGAGACGATCAGCCACGCATTCCCGCCGACACGCTAGAGCTGGTAAAGGTCCCCAGGAACGCCTCCGCCGAGGTCGGGAACTGTGGGCTCTGCGTCGTGGGCGGCTGCGAGCCGTCCGTACATGGCCCGCACGCCCACCTCTTCGACCTCGATGCTCCAGAGTGGCACGAACTCGGACCACACCACATACGGCCCGAACTGAAAATCGCTGCGCTGCTCTTCGAATACAGGGGGCGCCGTAGCCATCACTATTACTCCTTGTCCACCAGTTGTCGGCGTCCGTCAGCCGACTCTCAATCCCCTAAGAGAGCCAGGACCGAACCGGCGGGCGTCTCCGCAGAGTCCGCCACTACATGTTCCTGCGTATCGCAGTTTGACACGGTGCGCAAGACCTTGCCAGGGCCACGGGTCACGGACCGGCTGGCGAGCAGCACTGCGGCACCCCTGCCCCCCTGCAATCTTCCGGCGCTCAGCTTGACACACTACCGGGATCTTAGCGACCCGGGGCCCGGCCGCCGCTTGGGCCGGGGGATCGTCGGCGACCAGCGGAGCGGGGGCCGGTGCGAGACTACCGGCGACCGTGTGTTAGAAGATGAACGCTAGGAAGCCGAACAACAGGCCCAGGGCGGTCCAGTCGATCTTGCTGCCGATCGAGAGGGTCCCGTACGCCGTGAGCACGGCGATCGCAAAGCAGATGCAGGCCAC
>Ga0116137_1001596_pt1 | contig 14730 bp, 13 predicted proteins | sample June2015DPH_20_1_3_FD_88973 | JGI IMG/M metagenome (GOLD analysis project Ga0116137, IMG submission 88973) | Peatland microbial communities from SPRUCE experiment site at the Marcell Experimental Forest, Minnesota, USA - June2015DPH_20_100 | ecosystem: Environmental > Terrestrial > Soil >...
CGTGATGGGACTGCAGTTCGCCCTTCTGCTCAGCGGAGCTGTTCTTACCGAGACCGAGTTCAACATCGACGGCCTCGGCCGGTTCCTTGTCGACAGGGTCAACTACCTCGACTACACTGCCATCCAAGGAGCTGTAGTCTTCATTGCGATCCTTATCGCCATGGTCGCGCTCCTCATCGACATTCTCTACGCCTACCTGGATCCGAGGGTGAGATTGTGAAGAAGAGTGATCGCTTCGGCCTTGCTGGAAGGTTGCTCGCACCTCTTGTGGGGAAGGGCTCAGGCAGAGGCTTCATGCTGGCTGGCCTCGCCATGGTAATCTTCGTCGTTGCGATGAGCGCCCTTGCGCCTTTCCTTGGAACACAGAACCCCACCTACCTCGGAACGAAGGTCGACTCCCCACCATCTCCTCAACACCCGCTTGGAACTGACATCGGCGCCAGAGACATGCTGGCAAGGGTGGTCTGGGGAGGTCGCTTCCTTCTCATCGTAGCGGTCTTGGCAGTCATTTTCTGCATGGCGTTGGGCATTCCGCTCGGGCTACTTTCGGCCTACAGGGGGGGAATGGTCGACAGGGTCGTCACACTCATTTGTGATAGCATCTACGCCTTTCCCAGCCTCGTCTTTGCTCTGATCATAGTGATCGTCTTCGGGTCAAGCGTCTTCGTCTACGCCCTGGCCATCGCGGTCGTCTACGTGCCCAGCTACTTCAGAGTGGTCAGGAGCCAGACTCTGACAGTCAAGGAACTCCCCTACGTCGATGCTGCCAAGTCCTCCGGAGCAGGGCGTCTGGCAATCATCCGCAAGTACATATGGCCGAACATAATTCCTTCCGTTGTCACGGTAGCCACCATCAACTTCGCAGACGCCATCCTGATAACAGCGGGCCTGGACTTCATAGGTGTCGGGGACCTCACGAGGCCTGACTGGGGAGTCGACCTCTACTACGGCAGGTCCACGGTCCTCTCCGGCGCGTGGTGGGTCATAGCATTCTCGGGCCTGATGATCCTAGTCACAACCCTCGGGTTCTCATTGATAAGTGAAGGTTATGCTGAAAGGACCAATCCCAAGCTGAGGTAGTATGGCGTCCAAGACTCTCACGACAGGCTCGATACTACAGATGGAGGATTTGGACGTCGAGTACGCGTCGGACAGGGGGACAGCGAAGGCTGTCCAGGGGGTTTCCCTGGAACTGAAGAAAGGGGAGACGCTAGGCATAGTGGGCGAGTCCGGTTCTGGAAAGTCGACGCTGGGCTTCGCCGTGATGGGGCTCCTGCGGAACCCACCGGCTCGCTGGTCAGGCAGGATTTCCTTCGAAGGCAGGGAAATCTCCTCCCTCAGCGAAGGCGAGATGAGAAAGATTCGTGGCAGCAGAATTGCGATGATCTTCCAGGACCCAATGACTTCACTCAACCCTGTCAAGAAGATAGGGAGCCACTTCGTCGAATACATCAGGACCCATGAGCCTTCTGTGAACGAGAAAGAAGCAATCAAGCGCACCGAGGCCATAATGCACGACCTCGGCATCTCACCCTCGAGAATCAACGATTATCCTCACCAGTTCAGCGGCGGAATGAGGCAGCGGGTGATGATCGGCCTAGCCTTGGTCCTGAAACCCCATTTGATTATCGCAGACGAACCGACGACGGCCCTCGACGTGATAGTCGAAGCACAGATACTGCAGCTGCTCAAGGACCTGAAGGAGAAGTACTCGCTCTCTCTGATTCTCATCACCCACAACATGGGAATCGTCGCCCAGATGGCTGACAGGGTCGCGGTGATGTACTCTGGGAAGATAGCCGAGGTCGCTCCTACGTTGAGGATATTCGAGGAGCCAAAACACCCTTACACACAGGCGCTGTTGCAGTCAATTCCCACCGTAGAGGCAGGGAGGCGGGTGCTGAAGGTCATCCCGGGCTCTCCCCCAGACCTTACAAACCCTCCGAGTGGGTGCCCATTCCACCCTCGCTGTCCATACGTCTTGGCCATATGCCATGATGAAGAACCCAAGCTGCTCTCGACTGGAGAAGAGGCCATGGCCGCGTGCCACTTGCTGAACAGGAAAGGATGAAATTGGGTTTCGTCGAAGTCAAGAAGCTGAAGAAGTACTTTCCGGTGCAGAAGAGCTTCATCGCTCAGCTCTTCTCGAGATCTACTGAATACCTGAGGGCGGTCGACGGTGTCGACCTGACCGTCGAGAAGGGAGACATCTATGGGCTGGTTGGGGAATCTGGCAGCGGCAAGACGACGATTGGAAGGCTCACCGTGGCGTTGGCTCAGCCCACTGAGGGGTTGGTCTCGGTTGATGGCATCGGCCTGTTTTCGATGAATAAGGGCCAGCTCAGGAAGTTCAGAAGAAGGGTCCAGCTCATCTACCAAGACCCGATGTCATCGCTCAACCCGAAAATGACGGTCGGAGACGCGGTCACCGAGCCGCTGAGATACCTTGACAGAGCACCACGGGAGAAACTGAAGCAAACCGTCAACGCCATGCTTGAAAGGGTGGGGCTTACGCCACCAGAAACCTTCTACGACAGGTATCCCCAGGAACTGAGCGGAGGGCAGCGGCAGAGGGTCGTGATTGCCAGAGCGCTTGTGGTCAAGCCAGACTACGTGGTGGCTGACGAGCCCGTGGCCATGGTTGATGTTTCGGTCAGGGCCCAGATAATGGACATGCTGCTCAAGATGCAGAAGGAGCTCAACCTAACCGTGCTCTTGATCACTCACGACCTCGCGGTGGCAAAATATATGTGCAACCGGATTTCAGTGATGTACCTTGGGAAGATAGCTGAAACCGGGAGCAACGAGCAGATCTTCTCCAACGCACTCCACCCGTACACGAAGGCGCTGATGGCCGCCGTCCCGGTACCAAATCCGCGGGCGAGGACTGAAAAGAAGGTCCCGGCAGGCGAGATACCTAGCGCACTCAACCCGCCTCCTGGGTGCCGGTTCCACCCTCGGTGCCCCTACGTCTTTGACAGGTGCAGGGTCGATGTCCCAGAGCTGATCGAGCGCGAGCCCGGGCACTCCGTGGCATGTCATCTGTACGATTGATTTATCCCCCCACGTGCCCCTCGCTTCGTTAGCTGACGCAGAAGAGGAGCGCTTCTCTCAAATCCGGCTCCCCCAATTGAGCCCGAGGCTGTGAAGAATCAGAGTTACGTAAGATGGTCAATATGAAATGAAGGCATTAGTCTGAGCCTCAACTACCTCGGACGAGCTCGAAGACTCAGCTCTGGGTCTTGCAGATGATGTTCAGACCCGTGTCTTCGTCGAACTTCCGCTGGGCCTTGTTCTTGGTTGTGGTGAACACAACTTCTAGCAGCGGGAAGACCGTCCCGGAAATCACGTGCCCGCCGATCACACTCATGTCCCTCCTGCCGAAGGTGCCGTGAAGATGAAGGAAAGGCTCTCCGTCCTTGAGCGTGACGTTCCCGATCAGGCCCGTAACCTCGAAGAATTCGTCGTACTCATGTTCCTCGTACTTCTTCGCCCTGCTGTTGTAATAGGCAAGCCGAAGCTGTTTGACTCCGCCTATCGCCTCGACCTTGGCCGTCCTGATCTTCTCCCTCTTCGCCATAGCGAGCAAACCCTCGGTGAGACCCGTCCCGGGCTTGAGGCTGTATATCTTGGACACGCTGAAGCCCGACGCTGCACAGGTTAAAAGGATGGGAGCCGCCTCCAGACCTCGACTTCGCTTGCGCCTGCACCTGAACAAGCCCGGGATCCGGGTCTTGGGAGTCGCAGAGAGCTTCAGACCGGGGCGGAAGACCTCGACTCTGGCCGGGGTCGTGATGAGGTGCGACCGCGTTGTCGACGGCCTGGCGGTCGGAAGGACATCCGTCGGAGGAAACGATGCGTCTGCATCCATCGCGGGGCTCTACCGCAGGCTCAAGCGGAACGACGTCAACGTCTTGATGGTGTCAGGAGCGATCTTGAGCCTCTACAACATCGTCGACATCGACGAACTATCACGGAAAACCAAGCTGCCCGTGATCTGCCTGACCTACAAGGAGACCTCGGGGATCGAGGATTCGATAAGGCGCCACTTCCCTGAATGTGCGGAGGCGAAGCTGGAAGCCTACAGGAAGCTAGGAGAGAGGAAGAGGCTCAGGCTGAAGTCTGGCCATTTGGTATTCGCTCGGACAGCCGGACTCGAGCAAGCAGAGGCTAAGTCTGTGCTCGACCTGTTCACGTTGCAGGGATCAGTCCCAGAGCCCATCCGCGTGGCACGGCTTCTGGCGAGGGCTACGGCGCCTAGATGACCTTCACGCCGGGATTGAGCATACCCTTGGGGTCGAAGAGCTCCCTGATCTGTTTCATTACGCCGTACGATTTCGGATACTGCCTCGCCACATAGGGCGCCCTGAGCATGCCGTCTCCGTGCTCCCCGGTCATCGAGCCTCCCATCTTCCAGACCGCCTCGAAGGACTCCTCCATGATCTCCTCCAGCATCCTTCTTTCGGAGGGAAGGCCTGGGTCGAGGAGGGGGCGGGCGTGCAGATTGGCGTCCCAGGCATGACCGTAGGAGATGTAGCCGAGGCCTCTTCTCTCGAACTGTTCCTTCAGGAGTCTCACGAGGTCGCCGAGCCTCTCGGCCGGGACCACAAGGTCCTCGACTCCCGGCACGAGGCTCCTCCTACCATCCCTGATCTCCAGAGCCAGGGTCAACGTTTCATTCCTGACCTCCCAGGCTTCGCGCACCTCTGAGGGACTCGTCAGGACGATTGGCTCGAACCCGCCGGCCTTCGAGCCTGCTATCGCTGCCATCCTTTCCTGCAAGATCTCCTCTGTCCCTTCGAATTCACAGAAGAGGAGATACTCGCCCTCGGTGCGAGAGTACTTGGCGACCCTCTCCTCCCTGCCCATTTTCCTAAAGACCGACTTATCGACGAGCTCGACCGCGGTCGGGTCGTGAATCCTGAACGCGGAGACGAAGGCATCGAGTTCGTCCAGCCCGACCTCTACGATTAGGAGGATCCTCGACCCTGTCCTCACGCGGGTGGCAAACGTGACTTCCGTCAGCACGCCCAGCGTCCCCTCCGAGCCCACCAAAAGCCTCGGAAGGTCGCAGACCCCGTCGTGCAGAGCCTTCTCGAGCCTGTATCCGGAAGAGTTCTTGGTGACCCGGGGCTGCTCGTCGATGATAGTCTTCCAATTCTCCAGCAGCAGCCGGGCGACCGTCCTCGTAATCCTGTCGCCTGATAGCGCCTGTTCGATCGGGACCGCCGTCAGGCTCCGCGCCCCCTCGCCGGGAATGACTGCCCTCAGCCCCTCGACGTAATCGATCGTTGAACCGTACCTCGGCGTCCTTATGCCCGACGAGTTGTTGGCTACCATTCCTCCGACTGTGCAGCTGAGGTAGCTGGAAGGGTCGACAGGCATCCACCTCCCGGCGGGTTCCAGCAGATTGTTCAGGTCCCCCTTCACGAGACCAGGCTCGCATCTCACCCTGCCTCCGGGGAGCACGGCAGCCACTCTCCGAGCTTGGAGGAGAACTGATCCCCTCCCCACCGACTGGCTCGGTATTGATGTACCGGCGCCCCTTGGCGTCACCGACCAGCCCGCGCGCCCCGCGAGTTCAAGAACCGATTCGACTTCGGCTTCGGTGTCTGCCACATAGCCCACCGTGGGCCTGATCTTGATGATACCGGAGTCGCTAGAGAGCGTTTCCAGCTCCGCTTCGCTGGTCAGGACCTTCAACATTCCGAGCCTGAGGGTGTCGCTATATCGGCCTTCCGAACTTGATGGTGTCGCTATATCTGCTGGCTCAGCTGCAGGTGCGCGTCCCTGCCTGCGGTGATTGCCAGCCTCTGCGAGTGTGGCCAGCGCCTCCCTTCTAGGCCGGAAGCCTCAGGTCGGCAGCCATCTCGAGCCATCTGGGGCCGACCTCCCTGACCCTCCTCGTCTTGATGCGGGTCCCTGCAGGGACCATGGCGGAGACCTCCTCGACCAGCCTTGCCGAGGCTTCTTCCTCGCTTTCGCCCAGGACGTGCCTGTAGTAGTGGATGGCGGCTCGCCTCTTGGCCATGGCGAGCGCGGTGGGGAGGAACCTGTCCGCTTGGGAAGGATGCGGCATGAGGACCCGGTCGAACTTTGATTTCTCCATTGCAGGCAGGTCCGCTGCGTCTCCCCTGACGACGCGGATCCTATCCTGAACCTTGTTGAGCCCGTCGTTTTCTTCGTGCAGGTCGCAGGCATACTCGTTGATCTCGCAGCTGGTGACCCTCGCCCCCGCTTTCTTCGCGACCGCGATCGAAAACGGGCCCACCCCAGCGAACATGTTTAGCACGCGCTCCTTCGAGGCCACCTGCCCTGCTATCGCGAGCCTCTCCGTGGAGAGCCTTGGCGAGAAGTAGCAGCGGGCGACGTCGACCCTGAAGACGCACCCGTTCTCTCTGTGGAGGGTCAACGTCCTCTTCTCCCCAGCGAGGTGCTTCAGCTTCCGGAGCCTGAACTCCCCCTCGATCCCTCCCTCCTGCTCGTAGACGCACTTCACGTTCTTCACCTCCTTCGCGAGGGCCTGGGCCAGCCGCCTCTTCTCGGCCGCCGAGAGCTGAGAGAGCCTGACTATCGCGATGTCCCCCACGACGTCGACCCCGGTCGAGACCCTCTCCGGCTCGCTGATGTGAGCCTCCTCCAGTACCTTCCTAATCAGCTTCAGGGGTCTCTTCCCTCTGCGCTGAGACGTAGTAGTATTCTCCCTTCTCCTTCTGCTCTCTGTCCAGCTTGCTCCCCGGCTTGTTGACCCTGGGCCTTCCAGTGTTGACGTCTCTCCTGTAGGTCAGACCCACCTGCTTGAGGAACAGGTTCATCCCGTCTTCCTTTCCCAGAGGCTTGGTCGCTTCCCCAGCGACGCCTGGTTCTCCGGCGAAGACCATCAGCCTGTCGGAGACGATGTCGACCACCTGGAGGTCGTGGTCTATGATAATCGCGGCCTTCCCTCTAGCCTTGACCATTCTGTTGACTGCCCTTGCCACAACGAACCTGTCCTCGACGTCGAGGAAAGCCGAAGGCTCGTCCAGGGCGTACACCTCCGCCTTTTGGGCCATGGTGGCCACTATCGCTACCTTCTGGAGTTCCCCTCCGCTCAGCTCTCTCATGTTCCTCGCAAGCAGCTTCTCCATCTTCAGCGGGACGGCAAGGGCGTCCTGCAGGTCGGGCTCGCCGTACCTCGTCCCCAGGGTTCCCGTGAAGAACTCGTCGACTGTGCCCTCGTTGCTTGAGGTCAGGTACTGCGGCTTGTAGGCGACCGTTGCGTCCACGGCGACTTTTCCCCTGGCCGGCTTCTCCTCCCCAGCGACCATCTTGAGGAAGGTCGTCTTGCCTAGGGCATTGGCGCCCACGACGCCGAGGATGGTGCCGCGGGTTATCTCTCCTCCTTCGACCTTGAGCTTGAAGCTTTCGTACGATTTTCTCAGGTCGGTATACTTGGCAACTACCTCCTCGCTTTCGACCGTTTCGCCAGCCGCCCTCTGCCCAAAAGAGACGGCGTGGTCCCTGAACCTGATGTTCTCCTGCGGGAGGTAGCCGTCAAGGAGCGAGTTGATGCCGGTCCTGGAGGCGTAGAGCCCGGAGATGATGCCGTAGGCCCCAGGCTCGCCGTAGATTATCTGGACGTAGTTGGCCACGTAGTCAAGGAAAGCCATGTCGTGCTCGACGACTAGGACCGACCTGCCCGCCTGGGCGATGCCGCTGATCAGCCTGGAGACCGCGAGCCGCTGATAGACATCGTTGTACGACGACGGCTCGTCGAAGAGGTATAGGTCAGCCTCCTTCAGGGCCGCAGCCGCGACCGCGACCCTCTGCAGCTCCCCGCCACTCAGGTCTGGGACCTTCTTGTCGAGGGTCTCCTGTAAGTTGAGAGCCTCGACCACCTCGGCCATCGCCTTCCTTTCGTCCATCCGTCTGAGCAGGAGCTTCGTCTCCTTCTTCCACGCCTCCGGAAGCTTGTAGACGGCCTGGGGCTTGAGCGAGACCCTGAGCTCACCGTCGGCGATCCTCTCGAAGTGCCCCTTCATCTCGCGCCCGCTCAGGTACGTGAGGAACCTGTCCCAGGTCGGCTCCTTCTCGTAGTCGCCCAGGTTCGGCACAAGCTGTCCGGCGAGTATCCTGAGGGCCGTCGACTTTCCAATGCCGTTCCTGCCTACGAGGCCGACCACCTGCCCCTTCCGGACGACCGGTATCCGGAAGAGCCTGAAGGAGTTGACCCCGTACTGGTGGATCTTCTCGGTCCTGAGCTCCTCGCTCAGGTTCAGGATGTCGATGGCGTCGAAGGGGCAGACCTTGGTGCAGATACCGCAGCCGATGCAGAGTTCCTCGGAGATGAGCGCGATTCTGTTGGCCCCGAGCACGATGCACTCGTCCCCGTTGATGTTGACGGGGCATTCCTTGATGCACTCCAGGCCGCACTTCTTTGACTGGCAGAGATCCTCGTCCACGACGGCCACCCTGTGCGCCATTGTCGCTCACTCAACTCTCGCTGAGTCTCTTCGGGATGGGGCAGAACTGACAGATGGCCGGGTCGCCTTCGAGCTTCAGGCTCTCGACGCTGTGCCTCTGCCGCATAGAAGCCCAGACATCCTTTTCGCGGGCCACCCCCGTCAGGTGAATTGCTTCGTGCTCCACGATGACCGGGAGGAGCCTGCATCTTGTGCAGATAGGCTTTACGAAGGCGAGGGGCTTCAGACCATTCGTTATCATAGCGACGCCTGTCGTCCCGACCAGCCAGAATGTCACAACGTATCCTAGGAATCCGGTCGGCCCTCTGAGCAGCCAGCCGATGTCTAGGCTGACGACCACGAGGACGAACCCCAGAATCAGGCCCGACCTTCCTCCATGGAACGATACCCCCCGCGTGCTCTTCGAGAAGGTCGGCGCCAGCAGAGAGGGCGCCAATACCCGAAGCAGCGGAGAAAGGGTGACCACCCTCGTCCTCCTTGCCATCAGCTCCCATCCTGCGCCCGTGGCAGACAATTCTGGATTGGACCGCCCTGGTGTCTATTTATTCGTGAACGGGACTCCATCTCAGGGCGTCGTCGCCGCACTGCACTTCATCCGCTGAGCGCCTCTCAGGGTGAATCACTGGTCGATTCTCTTCTTGGTCTGACGCCTTGCCTTGCTGAGCGCCTTCTCGATCGACCTCTTGCCATCCCGCAACCCGAAGTGCTCCACGAGAACACGCTCCCCCTCCTCAAGGCTCTCCTCCGTGAATAGTACTCGGAGGATCAGCCGCTCGGCATCGCTCAGATCCATCGATTCCAGTGCGACCTTGAGCCTCGATTCGTCTTCGACGAGGTCATCAATCATCCTGCCGAGCCTTCTTGTCTGGTCCTGTATTCGCCTTCTTCGGAGGATCGCCTCCTCGGCCAGGTACTCAAGGTCAAAGGGCCGGTCCGGTTCCTCAGCGAGCGCAGAAGGGTTCTCACTGAGCTTCACCAGTGTGAGGTCCTCTGCCGAGTAGTCCCCCAGCTTCACTCCCTTTGCCGTGTAGACTCTCCGGACCGCGAAGGCAGGGCTCCTGAGGTTCTCTTCTTCGACGAGCCCCAACTCCTCTAGCTTCGTCAGGTGCTTGAGAACGCCCTGTATGGAGATCCCGGTCGCGGCTGCCAGTTCCGCCAGGCTCCGCGGCCTGGCCGAGACGAGAGCCGCGATCCTGAGTCTAGCGCGGGACGAGACCACCTCGGAAAGCAGGTCGCGAGTCGTGGGCTACTGACTGACAGAGGGTTTATAAAAGAGTTTAACCTCGAGGTAATCAACCAGAGGTTAAAGAGTTGAGCGAAGACAGAAGAAAGTATCTGAAAGACATGCTGGACGAGCTGGACAGGTACTTCGAGGAGTTCGAGAAGGGCGTCCAGGACGTCGTCAGGGACAGCATCTCGGCCGTCCATTCGCAGACCGAGCCCTACGTAGCAGGATTCTCGTTTAAGCTCGGCCCTGAGGGAAGGCCGAGCGTTCAGTTCTTCGGTGACAGCCCTCTTCATCGCGACGGCTTCCGGTCGCCGATGAGCGAGCAGGTACTCGACGAGAAGAACGGCCTGCTTAGGCTTGTGGTGGACATGCCCGGGGTGGAGAAGAGCGACATTAACGTAGAGGCGACCGAGGATAGCGCGGTCGTGACCGCCCAGAGAGACTCTCGGAAGTACAGGGCTGACATCGGTCTGAAGACACAGGTCCAGCCCGACAGCGGGAAGGCCGAGTACAGAAACGGTGTCCTGGAGATTTCGTTTTCGTTGAGGGACAAGACTAATAAGGGCTACAGGAGGGTAAACATTGTCTGAGGGTTCATCAGGGTTGAGTCAGCAACAGGTCCAACTAAAGGTCCTCGAAGCCTACACGCGTGACGTAGGCAGGGGCGTCGCAAGGATCGATTACGACGCGATGGACGCACTCGATGCTTCAACGGGTGATGTGATCGAGATAAAGGGCAAGAGGCGAACGGTCGCAAAGTGTCTTCCGCTGTATCCCTCGGACGAGGGCAGGGGGATCGTGAGGATTGACGGCCTAATCAGGAACAATGCTGGTGTCGCGATCGGCGACGTTGTCGCCGTGAAGAAGGTGAAGGCTCCTCCGGCCGAGAAGGTCGTTGTCGCGCCGCTCGAGGCCGTGCCCCCGATTGACGAGCGATACCTTGCCGATGCCCTCGAAAGCGTCCCGGTAACGAAGGGAGACAACATCATGATTCCGTACTTTGGAGGCAGGCTCACTTTCCAGGTGGTCGGCGTCAGCCCGGTCGCCGACGCGGCGCTGATTACCCAGCGCACCGTCTTCGTGATCTCAGAGAAGGGGGAGTCGCTCCGCGGCGTTCCGCAGGTCACCTACGAAGACATCGGCGGCCTGAAGGACGAGATTCAGAAGGTGAGAGAGATGATCGAGCTCCCGCTCCGCCACCCCGAGATCTTCGAAAAACTCGGCGTGGAAGCGCCCAAGGGTATACTTCTCTATGGCCCGCCTGGGACTGGCAAGACGCTGCTGGCGAAGGCAGTGGCCACGGAGAGCAACGCCCACTTCATCCCGATCAGCGGACCCGAGATAATGTCGAAGTTCTACGGAGAGAGCGAGGCCAGGCTGAGGGAGATCTTCAAGGAGGCAAAAGAGAAGGCGCCCTCAATAGTCTTCATCGACGAGATTGATTCCATCGCTCCGAAGAGGGAGGAGGTCACGGGCGAAGTCGAAAGGCGCGTCGTCAGCCAGCTGCTTTCGCTGATGGACGGTCTGGAGGCGAGAGGCAAGGTCATCGTGATCGCCGCCACGAACCGGCCTAATGCCATCGACCCTGCGCTCAGGAGGCCGGGAAGGTTCGACAGGGAGATCGAGATCAAGGTACCTGCGAAGGCTGGAAGGCTGGAGATCCTTCAGATTCATACCAGGCACATGCCGCTGGTTCAGGCTTCCGAATCGGACAAGTCGATTAGAACCGCCGATATCGTGGACCTCGAGAGACTGGCGGCCGTCACCCACGGGTTCGTAGGCGCAGATCTCGAATACCTGTGCAAAGAAGCCGCCATGAAGACGCTTCGAAGGAACCTCCCGGACATTCAACTGGAGGAAGATAGGCTGTCGCCGGAGACACTAGACAAGCTGACCGTAACCATGCCTGACTTCGAAGGTGCGCTAAGAGATGTCACGCCCTCCGCGATGAGGGAGGTGTATCTGGAGACCCCCGACGTAACTTGGGCAGAGATTGGGGGGCTTGAGGCCGTGAAGCGGGAGTTGCAGGAAGCGGTCGAATGGCCTCTGAAGTACCCGGACCTTTATGAAAGGACCGGATATACGATGCCCAAGGGGATTCTCCTCTTCGGAGTCTCTGGAACGGGAAAAACCATGCTTGCCAAGGCCGTGGCGACGGAGAGCGAGGCGAATTTCATCAGTGTCAGAGGACCGGAGCTCCTTAGCAAATGGGTAGGCGAGTCTGAAAGGGGAATCAGGGAGGTCTTCCGCAGAGCTAGGCAGGCATCCCCCTGCGTAATCTTCTTTGACGAACTTGACGCACTAGCTCCCGTAAGAGGGATGGGTGGGGACAGCATGGTGACCGAGAGGGTCGTTAGTCAACTTCTCACCGAACTGGACGGCATCCAGAGCCTTCAAGGGGTCGTCGTACTCGCAGCTACGAACAGGATCGAGTTGATCGATCCCGCCTTGCTCCGCGCCGGGAGGTTCGACAAGCTCGTCCAGGTTCCTCTTCCGGACAAGGATTCGCGGAGAGAGATCCTGAGAATCGATCTCATCGAGTCGCGCGAAAAGAGAATAAAGCAGATGGAAGAAGTCCTCGAATCAGTTAAGCGTGACATCGAGGCGCAGACCGAGAAACTAGAGCACACCAAGGATGGAGACGAGCTCAAAAGAGTGCGCGATGACATCGCGAGGAAGAAGGACCAGGCAGAGGAGTTTACGAGAAGGATAAGCAGGAAGACCGACGAGCTCAATGCCCTGCAGGCGAGTCTGGACGAGGTGGCAGAGAAGACGGAGGGGCTGAGCGGAGCAGACATGTTCGCCATTGCAAACACGGCGGTTTCGATAGTGCTGCAGGCTTTCGTTTCGAAGCATCCGGACCCGGAGAGAGGAAAGAAGCACATAGACGACGCAGTAGTCACTCAGGCTGACCTGATGCAGGCAATAGAGAAGGTCAGAACCTCCAGAGAAGGGAGACCAAAGGAGAGAATCTCCGTTCCCTACTACAGATAGGCCTTCGTCCTTCAAACCCTGACTTTGCGGCTGCGCCTGACTGTCTAGTTGCGTTCGAATGCAACCTGGTGAGCATCTGAATGTTGCCCACTGAGGTGTGCCCGCAGCGCAGGACCGACTTGGGGCTTTCCGGGCCCAGCGAGGCTCCCGGCAGGGCTCTGACAAGGTTATAATTCGACCCCCGGGATCGACTGCTCGTTGCAGCAGAGTCCCCGTATCTTCGGCCGAGGAACCTGGCTCGACAAGGTCGCGAAGGACACGGTCGAGAGAGAGAAGACGCTCGGCCGGAAGCTCTCCATGATCCGGGTCGAAAGCGGGCTCGGCGCCTCCGGGATCCCTCACATCGGCAGCGTCGGCGATGCGATCAGGAGCTTCGGCATCAAGCTAGCGCTTGAGACCGCGGGGTACAGCTCTGAGCTGATAGCCTACTCTGACGACTTCGACGGCCTGAGGAAGGTCCCTGCGGGCTTCCCCGTCTGGCTCAAGGACTACATAGCCCATCCGGTGTCGAGGATCCCCGACCCCTTCGACTGCCACGCGTCGTACGCGGAGCACGTCGGGTTCCTGCTGCGCGATTCGCTCGACAAGCTGGGGGTAGAGTATAGGTTCCAGAGCGGCACCGAGGCATACAAGTCCGGCGTCCTGAACGACCAGATCCGGTCGATCCTGTCACACTCCAAGTCCATCGGCAGAAAGATCAGCGAGCTGGTGGGCCAGTCGAAGTACGAGCGGAACCTGCCCTACACTCCTGTCTGCGACCAGTGCGACCGCATCTACACCACCCAGTCCCTTTCCTTCAACCCGAAGAAGGACACCGTCCGCTACAAGTGCGAGGGCACCGAGCTCGGGGAGAGATTCCTGAAGGGGTGCGGCTACGAAGGGGAAGCGAAGGTCTCCGAGGGCAACGGCAAGCTGATGTGGAAGGTCGAGTTCGCCGCGAGATGGGCGGCGCTCGGCATAAGGTTCGAAGCCTACGGGAAGGAGTTGACCGACTCAGTCAAGATAAACGACTGGGTAGCAGAGCACGTCCTGAAGTATCCGCCGCCCTTCCACGCCAGGTATGAGCTCTTCCAGGACAAGTCTGGGCGGAAGATCTCGAAGTCCGTGGGGAACCTTGTGACGCCGAGCGAATGGATGCAGTACGCTTCTCCCGAGAGCCTCAGACTCCTGATGTACAAGAGGATCGTCGGCGCCAGGAGCGTCTCCCTGGAGGACATTCCCGTCTACATGGAGGACTTCGACGACCTCGAGGAATACTACTTCTCGAAGGTCAGGGACCCCAATCAGATGAAGGACGCCAGGCAGAGAGGGCTCTACGAGTACACGATGCTGCTGAGGGTCCCGGAGGGAAAGGGCGTTCACGTCCCGTACAGGCTGCTTTCCCAGCTTGCTGCGGTCGCGCCGAAGGGCTCGGAAGAAGAATACGTCGTGAAACGGCTGGTCGCCTATGGGATGGTGAAGGAACCGACCCCCGGGCTCCGAAGACGGATCGCCTGGGCTTCGAAGTGGGTCCTGAGAGAAGGAAGGCCGAGCGGGAGACGGGCAGAGGTCAGCCCAAAGGCCAGAATCGCGATTCGGGAATTCGCTGGGGCGATTCAGAGGCTCTCGGACCCGGACGCCATCCAGAACGCGGCGTTCGAGGCAGTCAAGAAGAACGGTCTGAAACCGAGGGACTTCTTCCCCGTGGTCTACTCGATTCTGCTCGGCTCTGACAGAGGCCCAAGGCTGGGGCCCTACGTTGTAGACTCTGGACCCGCAGCGGTGAGCAGATCTCTCCTCGACGCCGTGGCCGCCTGAATCGTTCCGGGCTCCTGATGCCATCTGTCTTTGTGACAGTCACAGAAGGTGCCAATCCACAACGTGAGAGAACTCGAGGACGCTCAGTCGCGAGTCTCAACACATAAGAATCGCGTCTGCATGAGGCTTTTCGGGCCCGTAGCCTAGACTTCCGTGAGGGGAAAAGTGTGGTTAGGGATAAGCACGCTAGCTCCAAATACGGATTTGGCATAAGCAGGGGTTCCCCTAATTCATGTGCATTTTATTCTA
>Ga0116137_1001597_pt1 | contig 14722 bp, 10 predicted proteins | sample June2015DPH_20_1_3_FD_88973 | JGI IMG/M metagenome (GOLD analysis project Ga0116137, IMG submission 88973) | Peatland microbial communities from SPRUCE experiment site at the Marcell Experimental Forest, Minnesota, USA - June2015DPH_20_100 | ecosystem: Environmental > Terrestrial > Soil >...
CGGTGCGCTCCAGCATCCAGCGATCTATCTCCTCGAGCTGCTCGTTGGCCAGGGCGTCGCGCGAAGGATAGAAATCGCTTAGGTTGCCGAGGGCGAAGCGAAACGTGTTGCGGATTTTGCGATACGCTTCGCTGAGCTGCGTCATCACCCGCTCGCTCATTTTTACGTCCGCCTGATATTCCTGCGAGGCCACCCACAGGCGCAGCAGGTCCGCGCCCCACTTGTCGCAAATCTCGGTGGGGAGCACGACATTGCCCAGCGATTTCGACATGGGCCTCCCCTGCTCGTCCAATGTCCATCCGTGAGTAACCACGCAGCGATACGGCGCTTTGTCCTTGATGCCCACCGCGATGAGCAGCGAACTGTGGAACCACCCGCGATACTGGTCCGGACCTTCCGCATAAACATCGGCCGGCCACTCGTCGCCATGTAGAACGGCTAGGTGCGACGATCCGGAGTCGAACCACACATCCAGAATGTCGTTCTCCTTGCGCCATTTGGAAGCGCCGCACGAACATTTTGTGCCGAGCGGCAGCAGTTCTTCGGCGGAGTGCCTGTACCAGGCGTCTGCGCCTTCCTTTTCAAACCACTTCACAACATTGCGCAACGCGGCGAAATCGCCAAGCTGCTTTCCGCAGGCATCGCAGAAAAAAACGATGATCGGAACGCCCCAGAAACGCTGGCGGGAGACGCACCAGTCCGGGCGATTCTCGATCATTTCGTAGATGCGCTCCTCGCCCCAGCCGGGAATCCACTTCACGTTGTGAATCTCCTGCAGCGCTTCCTGGCGCAAGGATTTCTGCGCGCCGTGCGCCACCTGATCCAGCTTGACGAACCACTGCTCGGTGGCCCGGAAAATCACGGGATTGTGGCAACGCCAGCAGTGCGGATAGGAATGCTTGTAAGCGTGATGGCCGAGGAGCGCGCCGCGATCCCCGAGAAGTTTCACCACGATCGGGTTTGCAGCGAATACATCTTTACCTTTGTAATCCGGCAAACCTTCCAGGTACACGCCGCGATCGTCGAGAGGCGCGTAAATTTCCAGCTTGTATTTTTGGCCGGAGATAAAGTCATCTGCGCCATGGCCGGGTGCCGTGTGCACGATCCCGCTGCCTTGATCCAGCGTGACATAGTCCGCCAGAATGACGGGCACCTGAATCGGCAGGAAGGGATGCTGGAATTTCATGCCCTCAAAATCGCGGCCTTTGAACGTGGCCTGCACGTCGGCTTGCTTGATCCCGGCTTCGGCCTGCAAACCAGCGACGCGATCCGCCGCCAGCAGGAGTTTTCCCTTTTCCGTCTGCACCACGGCGTACTGATGGTCCGGATGGAAAGCCAGCGCGCGATTGTGGGGAAGAGTCCAGGGCGTAGTGGTCCAGATGACCGCGGAAACATCGGAACCGATTTTGGCGGCATCGCCGGAGCCGCCGCCGGCAACTTTGAAGGTGACCCAGATCGAGGGGCTGGTGTGGTCCTCGTATTCCACTTCCGCTTCCGCCAGCGCCGTATTGTCGTGGATACACCAATAGACCGGCTTGCGTCCGCGATAGACGTAGCCCTTTTCCATGAAATCCAGGAAGGCACCGGCAATAGTGGCTTCGTACGGATGGCTCATGGTGAGGTAAGGGTCGTTCCACCGGCCAAAGACACCCAGGCGTTTGAAATCGCGCTTGTGCTGCTCGACGTAGCGGGTGGCGTAGTCGCGGCAGCGCTGGCGGAACTCCGCCGGGGAAACCTTGCCCTTTCCGCCGAGTTCCTTCTCCACTTGCGTTTCAATGGGCAGACCATGGCAATCCCAGCCCGGCACATAGGGCGCGTAGTGGCCGGCCATGCTCTTGGATTTGACGATCAAATCTTTCAGCGTTTTATTCAGCCCGGTGCCGAGATGAATGGTTCCCGTGGGATAGGGCGGCCCGTCATGGAGAACAAACAGAGGCTGGCCCTGGCGGGCTTCCAAAATGCGCTCGTAGAGGTGTGACTCTTCCCAGGCGGCGAGCTGCTTGGGCTCGTTCTGAGGAAGGCTTGCCTTCATGGGAAAATCCGTCTTGGGCAGGTTGAGGGTCTTCTTGAGTTCCAATGGTTCAGCCATGGATGCGGTGTGCCGATGTCCCTTCTACGCCGCCCGATTGCGGGTGACCTGAAACGGTCAAAAGCCCTCGTTGCACGGCGGGAAACTACGGAAAGCAGTGTAACAACGTATGTTACAATGAAAGACAGCAGGTGTCAGCCGTGGGGGTCGCGCAACCTTTCCTGGCCTGCGCGAATCATAACGGCTGTGTAACTATTTAAGGTAGACCTACGTCTACCCAAGTTGAGGGAATAAAAGGTGCCAGGTTTTATCAACCTCCTTCCAGATGAGCTAAGCAAGCCAAAGCGCACCGGGCCGGAAGAAGTGGTCCCCGTGCCCGCCGCCGCGCTGCCGGAATTTGGCACACCTGCCAATCTGATGCCAGACAATTTCTGGTCTAACCTCAAACAGTTTCTCTTGGAACGTCCCGTGCAAGTGATCGAGCGCAAGGACGCGCCCTTCACGCAGACCACGTTTGGTTCCGGACTCGCCGAAAATCTGAAGTTCTTCGTCTCTTCGCCCGCCGCGCCGAAGAGGGTCGTCAACAAGCGCCTCGAAGTGGACTGGGGCGGGAGCTTCGGCAGCTTCAAGGATCGCCTGAAGGAACTCTTCTTCCCCACGAAATTGCCGCCGTTGCGAGTGACCAGCAAGCCGATCAAGGTGAAGGACATCTGGTCGAAGGATGAGAATTGGAGCTGGACCCAGGCCACCGCGTTTGCCTTGCACATCGTTATTGTGGTGTTTCTGGTGGTTCCGTTTGGCTGGAATTTCTTCAGCAAAAAGATTGAGGCCAAGAACAAGCCGGCGGTTGATGTGACCGCACTCGATATTTCGCCCTATGTCTCCAAATTGCCTGCCGGCAACAACAAAGCGGGTGGCGGAGGCGGCGGAGGGGATCGTTCGCCGACGCCGGCAACCAAGGGCAAAGCTCCGCGATTTACGATGACGCAGTTCACGCCGCCCACGGCGGTGATTAAAAATCCGGATCCCAAGCTCCCGATGGAACCCACGCTCTTGGGTCCGCCGGAATTGAAGATTGCCAACCCGGCGCTGGCCAATTTTGGCGATCCGCTGGCTGCCTCGGTCACCATGTCGAATGGACCGGGTGGTGGCGGTGGTATAGGCACGGGAGAAGGCGGAGGCATAGGCAGCGGCAGTGGAGGAGGTCTTGGTCCCGGCGAAGGCGGCGGAACTGGCGGCGGCGTATTCCGGGCCGGTGTGAATGGCGTTGGCTCGCCTACCTGCTTCTACATGCCGAATCCGCCCTATTCGGAAGAGGCGCGCAAGGCCAAGTATTCGGGTGTGGTGCTCGTGGAGGCGATAATCACCGTTGATGGGTATGTGACGCATCCAAGGGTAATTCGCAGCCCCGGTTTGGGATTGGATGACACCACCGTCCAGACCATGCGCACCTGGCGGTGCAAAGCGGCGACCGGCCCGAATGGGAAGCTGGTGCCGACGCTGGTCTCGTTTGAAGTCAACTTCCGGCTGTACTAAGGCGCTGACAACAGATTATCGGTGGAAAAAGAGGGCCGTTGGCCCTCTTTTTCTTTTTGATTTGATTTTTTCCGTCGAATTAATACGCGCTGGGCAACTTAAATTGACAATCAGAATTCTCAACTAGCGATTCTTCCTCCGCGCTGCATTGATTGTTCTGGAAGAGTTCAGGCGCGGGGGATGGCGGAGGTTTCTGTGCTCAGCCCGCTGCGCAATTCATCCAGGCCGGAATCGTGGTTTCGCCGAGTCGCGGGAAATTTGCAGGAACTCGGAGCGCGAAAAACAGTCGTTGCTGCTCCGCTGACTCCCGGACCTCTTCATTTCTGTTCGATTGACCTCTCTGCCTGCAAAGGGAACGCACAAGCATTGTCCGCAGTTTTCCATGTGGCCGTATGCTGCCTGGCATTGACGCTCTTGGCCTCGACTCCCGATGGGAAGAGATTCGTGCGCCAAATTGAACTCGGTCCTTCACGCCCGATATTGCCCTACTTGCGCCCCGTCGACAGCAGTGCCACGGGACAGCCCGGGTTGGGTCGCGATGGAGGCGGGGGCGAGAACGATCCGAGGCCGGCGCGCCTCGGGAATCTGGCGCCAGGGTCGTCCATGCCGCTTGCGCCGCCGCGTCTCGTAGAGAATCGCGACTCGCAATTGCCCGTTCCTCCCGCCGTATTTGACCCGAACGCCCCCACAAACGTCCCGACAGTGACGAATTTAGGTTTGCCCTGGATGGATTCGGACACGCATTCCGCCGGCCCAGGCTCTAATCACGGATTCGGATCGGGCAAGAATGGAGGTATGGGCGATGGAGACGGAGATGGCGCCGGCGAAGGAGAGGACGGAGGTCCCTACGCAAACGTCGTTTCACAAGCCATGTGCAGCTACTGCCCGAACCCGGAGTACACGGAGGAGGCGAGGAAGGGGAAGCTGCAAGGCGGCGTCACAGTGCAAGTGTTGATCGGAGCCGACGGCACCGCCAAGAGAATACGCATCGTGAAAGGGTTGGGAATGGAACTCGACGAGCGCACCATCGAGACCATCCGCCGTTGGCGGTTTGTTCCGGCGCGCGACGCCCACCACCGCGGCGTCCCTGTGTGGGTGACGATTGAGACTGTCTTCCGGCTGTTTTAGGACTGAAACCCTCTTTCATTGAAGCAGGCTCAAAAAGGTGGCACTTAGGTATTGCCGGAAGAGTTTGACGTTCGCAGGATATCTCCCTCTGCTAGGATGAGGCACATGCGAACGAAAATGCGTCCCCTGCTTCTGGTTTGCTGCCTCTTCTTCCTTGCGCGAGTATGCGCCGCGCAGACTTCCACTGGCACACTCGATGTAACCGTGCACATTACGCCCACGGGAGCGCGGCCCGAGCCTGTGCGGCAATTTACCTTATATTTCCTGACAAAAAGCTACGCCGACATCGTCAAGGAAGTCGAAGGGAACGATGTTCTGCCGACGCGCGAGGAATTCATCGACAATTTGAAATGTACGCCGCAACTCAAGAAATGGCTCAAGGCGCACGACGTGATGGACCTGACCATGCCCGACTTCGACAAATTGGTCACCCCCATTGAGATCATGGAGGTGCCGGAGTTCCTGGCAGCGTATCAAAGATCGAACAGTGGCGGCGTCACCAACGGAATGCCCATCCCAAGATTTCGGGAGGCGGACCGCGAAGCCAATCCAGAGAAATACGAGAAACTGAAGCAGGAGTACATTAAGGCGCTGAAGAGGTTCGTTGAGACGCACTCCTCTACGGTTACGGGCATGGAATTGGAGCTGGGAGGTGTAAATCCCAAATATCAGTGGGACAAGCTCCATGCGGACCACAAAAAGAAGATCGCGCAGCTTGCTCCGGATACCGCGCAGACAAAATACCTCGCGGCCAAGGCAGATACGGACATGGACGGGCGTGTCACGGTCTCCGGGCTGGCCCCGGGAACGTACTGGGTGAGTTCGCTGGGCATGGACGCCTCCTCGGGGGACCGCCGCCTGCGCTGGGACGTAGCCGCGAAGGTGCAAGCAGGGCAGACCACGTGGCTCGCTCTGACCAACATCAACGGCGTTGATGCGTTTAGTTCCCAGCCCTGATTGGGCACAAAGCGGAATTACGCTATCCTGTTCGCATGGGCACGCCACTTCTGTGGTTTGGGTTCAACCTCTTTGTCCTGATCGCCATCGCCCTGGATCTGGGAGTCTTCCACCGTAAAGCGCATAAAGTCGGGATCCGCGAAGCGGCCCTCTGGAGCATCGTGTGGGTCGGGCTGGCGGTGGGATTTGGCTATTTTGTGTGGCACTGGTATGGCGCGCAGCGCGGCCTGGAATATTTCACCGGCTATGTGATCGAGAAAGCGCTGAGCGTGGATAACCTGTTCGTGTTCCTGGTGATTTTCCGCGCTTTCCAAGTGGATGAGCGTGTGCAACACCGCGTGCTGGAGTGGGGCATCTTCGGCGCGCTGGTGATGCGCGGAATCATGATCGCCACGGGAGCAGCGCTGGTGTCGCGGTTTAGCTGGATCTTGCAGCTCTTCGGCGTTTTCCTGGTCTATACCGGGCTGCACATGCTGGCGAAGCGGGACAAAGCCGTGCACTACGAGCGCAACCCGATTTTTCGTTTCGCCAGCACGCACCTGCGGGTCACGAAAGACTATCGCAATGACAATTTCTTCGTGCGCGAAGACAGAAAGCTTTTCGCCACGCCGCTGGTTCTCGTACTCCTGATCGTGGAGATCACGGATGTGACCTTCGCCGTTGACTCCATCCCCGCCATCTTCGGCATCACGCGCGACGCCTTCATCGTTTATTCGTCGAATGTGTTTGCTATTTTGGGACTCCGCGCGCTGTATTTCCTGCTGGCGGACATTCTGGACTATTTCCGCTATCTGAGCATTGGGCTGGCGCTGGTGCTGCTGTTTATTGGCGTGAAGATGGTGCTGGACCCCTGGTGGCACATTTCCGTGAAGCTCTCGCTTGCCGTGGTGGCGGGGGCTCTGCTGGCAACGATGCTGATTTCGCTTCTGGCAGGCCCTAAAAAACAGGGCACGCCGCTGCAACCTTGAGCGGGGCGGCGCGTCCGGCTGAGGTAAAATATAAGAATGATGAACGAAGCGTTTTTGCGGGCCATTGCAGGAATGACCTCGGCGGAATCCGAGGTGCGGGTCGCGTCTGCCACGGAGATTTACCGGACAGGGCGCGCGCTGGCCGACCATGCGGCTTTTCCCTGGTGGGATAATGAGGAACTCTACAAACTGCTGGAAGGAAACAATCCCCACGTGACGGTGGGCCTGGCGGTGCATCCCGACCGCTTCGAGAAAATTCGCGAAGCCAGCGGCTCGCCGCGGCTCGCGGAAATTCCGCCGGATCAGGATGCCCGGGAATTTGAAATCCACCTGCCGGGCGGCCTCACGATGGACGTACTGACTTCCCGCGATGCCGCGGGAAGCGGCGCAATCGCCAAGTACCTGCAGAAATTCGGCGAAGGCATTCAGCAGATCGAGTATCGCTGCGCGAACGTGGATCGCGCCACGCAAATCCTGCGCGATAAATTCGGCATTATGCCGGTTTTTCCGGCCACGCGCACGGGAGCAGATGGCACGCGCATTAATTTTTTTCTGGTGAGCGCTCCTGGCGCCAGCAAGGTCCTAATCGAACTCTACGAACCGGCCCCGCGAATGGATTAGCTTCCCCGACAAAATGACAGATTCCTCTGCCGCAAGGCGGGCGCCACATACTCGCGAGAAAGACACATTGGCGGAGCTGCTGACTGCGCAAAAGCGGCGGCGAGCCGCCGCACTCCAAGGTGCCTGGCCTCGTCCGGCGCTTGCGGCCCGCCTCGGAAGGCGGGCCCTACACAAGCAAGAGAAATCTAAGAATACTGCTAAGAGTCTGAGGCGGCGCTGAGGAGTTGCCAGGCGCGGAAGAGTTCGCCGACGCTCCAGGCTTGCGCGATGCATCCAGCGGCGGGGAAGGGCGGATCGCCGCCAAAGATTTCCGCAATGGTGCCCAGGCCGGAGGAATAAATGGTTTGGCCCAAGGGCTCGAGGAAGCTCTGGGCTGCCGCGCGGTCCTTGTACACACGATAGTGTGCCAGTGCAAACGGCCCGAGCAGCCAGCCCCATACCGTTCCCTGATGATAAGCGGCATCGCGCTCACGCGGGCCGCCCGCATACTCGCCCTTGTAGGACGGTTCGGAGGGCGCCAGGCTGCGCAAGCCGTGCGAGGTGAGCAAATGCCTGGCCACGGCGTCAACGACCGATTTCTGCTGCCGTTCGGAAAGAAGGCTTACGGGAAGCGAGACACCGAAAATCTGGTTGGGCCGCAAGGAGGCGTCGTTTCCCCTGCCCGGTTCATCAATGACGTCGAAGCAGCAATTGCGCTCGGGATTCCAGAATTTCTGAAAATTTCGCGTGGCCTTCTCCGCAAGTTTTTCGTAGCCCTCGCCGGGCCGCACCAGCAAGCGCGCAAAGTCCGCCATCGTGTGCAGCGCATTGATCCACAGCGCATTGATTTCCACGGGCTTGCCAATGCGCGGCGTGACCACCCAGTCTCCGATTTTCGCGTCCATCCAGGTGAGCTGCACTTCCGGACTGCCCGCAAAAATCAGGGCATCCGCGGGATCGACCTTGATGTTGTAACGCGTGCCGCGCACGTGCGCGTCCACAATTTCGACGAGCGTGGGGAAGAGCTGTTGCACCAGATCCAAGTCCTGCGTCGCGACATAGTATTGGCGCACCGCCTCGAAATACCACAAGGCGGCGTCCACGGTGTTGTACTGCGGCGGGCCGCTGGAATCCGGGAAATTGTTCGGCAGCATTCCTGCGTCGACATACCGCGAAAAGGACTGCAGGATTATTCGCGCAATTTCCGGGCGCCCGAGAGGAAGGGTCAATCCCGGCAGCGCGATCATGGTGTCGCGTCCCCAATCGCCAAACCAGTGGTAGCCGGCGATGAGGCTCAAGCCTTCAGAGTCCTCCGGCAGAGCGCGGCGAACCACAAATTGATCCGCCGCGAGAACCAGTTGCCAGAGCCACCCAGGTTCCTCTTCGGCGGGCGAGGAGCACTCCTTGTTGTGCTGTTCCTGCCAGGCCCGGAACAATTTCCACTCGTGATTGGATTGTTCGGCGCGCGCTTCCATCCCGTCGAGCGAAGTTGCCTCCACAGTAGTGAAAACAAGGGTGACACTTTCCTGAACAGCCAGGCTGAAATGAAACTGCGCGGCGAACAAACGATCTTCGCGATCATCGAGTCCGCGCTCTTTTTCGGCGGGCAGGAAATAGTCGCGGTACCACTCGTGGCGCGGCTGCACGGACGCGCCGGCGCTTTTCAAGTAGAACGGGGTGGCCCCATCGAAGGCGCGGATTCTCAGACCGTTCTCGACGGGTTCGACGCTCATGCGCCAATCGCCGGCCTGCGTGGTGAGGTGAAAATCGCGGTAGTTCACCAGCACCTTGGCGTCAATCTCCACGGGTGCGTTGCCGCGCACCAGGGTGTATTGCACGCAGGTGGTGTTCTCTCCCTGCTTCATCCACACGCGCTTTTCGAGCAGTGCGTCCGCAAGGGCATAGCGCCACACGGGCTTGGTGCCTTCGAGGAAAAAACTTTCGATTTGGAGGTAGCCACTCGGGGAAACAAACCCACTGCTCCAGCGATTGGTGGCGAGGGGAAAGCTGGTTTCGAGGTAGCGCACGCTTTCGTCGAGGCCGGCCACCAAAAGGGTACGGCCGACAGGGGGTTGCAGCGCCGCGATCAAGAGGCCGTGGTATCTGCGGGTTGCCGTGCCCGCAACCGTTCCCGAAGCGAATCCGCCCAAGCCGTTGGTGACCAGCCACTCGCAGGTTTCCGCGGCATCCAGTTCACCGCACACTTCCCCGCCGAATTGCACTTCCGCCAGGAGCGACACGCCTTATTCTCCGCTTTGTTCTACGAAGACATGAAAATAATGGTTTCCCTCAAAAATGCCGGTGTCCAGCAACTCAAACTCTGGTGCGCTGCGTCCTCGCCGCCGATTCTCCTCCAGCAATTGAGCATAGGGAAACTCTGCCTGGGGATATTTGTAGAGCATGCGCATGTAACTGTGCGTGGGAGTGGAATCGAGGTAGAAGTAGTACTCCTTCACATCTTCGCCGTGATTGCCCTGATTTCCGGTCAACCCGAACAGGCGTTCTTTCAAGATGGGGTCGCGGCCGTTCCAGAGTGCCAAAGCGAAACAGATCATCTGGTGGCGGTCGCACAGGCCTCCAATCCCGTCTTCTCCCCAGCGATAGGCCCGGGCGTGGGCGTGTTCAAAGGGAAAGGACTCCCAGGCGCTGCCCTCTTTGCTGTAGTCCTCTCGGACCGTGCCCCATTGACGTTCCGCGAGGTAAGGCCCCCAGCGCTTCCAATGTTTCTTGCGAAGCCGGGCTTCCTCCAGGCGGTGAGCCTCGACAGTCAGAATTCTGGGCATAGCAGTGGGTCCCTCGAGAACAAGCCGGCCCCCATGGTCGCATCTTTCGCAATCATTGGGGGAGACGGGCGGCGGGGGGTTGTCGGTTCAATCAAGACCCTCCCCCCGTCAGGCCACAAATTATCGTCACAACGAAGGCGTAAGTCCAGCCTGCCTGCCTTGTTACAATGCCTTAATAATTCAGCAAAGAATGGGGCTTGGATGGTTTGCCGCAGCCCGCTTCGGACCGGCCCTGTTTATTGATACATAACGGATGGTTAGGCAGGCACTTTGTTTCAGATTGGGATTCAAGTATGTTCCTTTGGAACAATGGCACCTGAGATCCGGACGACTGTGTTCGGAGTGGGATTCTCGCCCGCCTATCCAACTCCGCCGCTTGTTGTTGCGTGCCCGATGAGCAAGATATGCCTTTGTCGAGAGTTCTTCAGGTTTTCCTGCGCTGAGGAGGCGTCATGATGAGAAAGCTCAGTGGTTCCGCATTGGGGGTGGCATCGCTCCTGTGCATTTTGCTATTGGCGGCCTGCAGTGGCGCACCGAAGTTGAAAGAACTGGTCGTCGCGCCGAGCACCGCCTCAATCAGCGTGGGACAACAGCAGACATTTAAGGTGACCGGCACCTACAGTAATGGAACGTCGAAAGATTTGACTACGGGTGCCAGCATCACCTGGGCGTCATCGAGTATCAGCGTCGCGACGATCACTTCAGGCGGCGTCGCCACGGCTGTGGCTGCGGGTATGACCAACATTACCGCGTCACTGGGAAGCATTACGTCGTCGCTAGCAGTGCTCTCGGTAAGCGGGATTAAGTCCATTGCGGTGACGCCGGCGTTCCCGACGATCACTGTTCCGGGAACCCAGGCTTTTACGGCCATGGCGATCATCATCAATCCCGATGGCAGCTTGACCGCGCCGCAGGATATCACCCTCAAGGCGACCTAGGCGTCATCCAACATGGGGGTCGCGATGATCGACAGCACGCAGGACGCCACCAATGGCACGGCGACTGCCGTGGCCACCGGTCTCACACAGATCACCGCCTCCTATGAGGGCGTCACCTCGAACATCGCCTATTTGACAGTGGGTACCCCTCCACCAACAGTGGTGCAACTGACCGTGGCACCCCTGACGGCAACGATTGCAGCAGGCCAGACGATTCAGTTCGCCGCGACCGAAGTCTTGAGTGATGGCTCGACGCAACCCCCATCGGGCCCGGTGAGTTGGTCGATTTCCTGCACACCGGCAAACACGGCAACGATCGGCACCACTACGGGTCTTGCGGTGGCGCTAGCCTCTGGAGCAGGCGCAAGTTGCACCGTGACCGCGAAAGAAACCGCTCCCAACGCTCTAACCGGAACGGCCACACTCAGCATCACGGCTGCGGTGGCACGGTTCGCCTATATCGTGAATGATACGGGTGGCACGATTTCCGCCTATGGGGCGAATGCAGCGGGTGGCGCGTTGACATTCCTGGCCAAGTACGCGACGCAGGCCGGGCCTCAACAGGCTCTCGTGCACCAGTCTGGCAAGTATCTGTACGTCATCGATGGAGCCAGTGGTGTGCATGTTTATGACATCAATCCGGTCACAGGAGCATTGACCGCAACGGGCGCCACGTCCCAGGCGGGCAGCGGGAACGCCACGGATAAAGGCGTAATCGATCCATCCGGCAGCTTCCTCTACGTCGTGAACATCAACGACAACAAGGTTTACGGCTTCACCATAAAGCAGACTGATGGATCTCTTTCATCCATCAATTCGAACGCCGGCTACCCTGTGGGTGCGGGTCCGTCGGATGTTTTGGTCGACCATACCGGCACATACCTTTATGTGATCAATGGTGGAGACGCAGATATCAGCGGCTTCACCATCACGCCTCTAACTGGCGTTTTGGTGGCCAATAATGCGGCGGCGGCACCCTACACGGCAGGCAGCCTTGGTCCGGCGCCGTTCTACGGCACTATCGATCCGACAAACACGTACCTCTACGTGCCCACGGGTGATGGCAACGTTTCGAGCTTCCAAATCACCAGTAACGGACAGCTATCCACCCCTGGGACCGTCTCCCCGGTTGCGGGCGCAGGCTTTCTGACCAACATCGTTATTGATCCCAGCGGTAAGTACATCTACGTCGTGGATAATAACGTCGTTCCGAGCAACATCTATGCCTTCAACGTTGGCACCGGAGGCGCATTTGGCGCGGCTATCGGAAGTGCAATACCCGCGGGCAATACGTCCTTCGGCATGGCCATCGACCCAACTTCGACTCTACTGGCGGTTGACAACCAGTTTTCCGACACCATTTCCCTCTTTACGATTGGCTCGACCGGTGCGTTGACATCACTGGTTCCCGCCAGCACTGGCGCAGCACCACTTTTTATGGCCTTCGATATCGGCAGCGCTGCCGCACAAGTGGCACCGGCCGAAGTCGTAACTGCCAACAAGACGACGGGAGACATCTCCGCGTTCACCGCTGCCAGCGGCGTGCTTACAGCGGACGCGAACGCTCCGTACGCGGGCGTTGCCGGCAACTCCCAGATTGGTTCCAGCGTGACGGGCAGCCTTTTCTTTACGGGAAGTGCTTCCGGCAAGCAACTTGCTGGATATGGCTTTAACGCAGCAAACACCCCGGCTATCGCGGCCTTAGCGGGTTCGCCATACAGTCTGACGCCCGCGGGCGCTGCGGGCACTGTGATTGCCGATCCTTCCGGCCTCTTCGCGTATGTGGCCGACACAACGAATGCACTGGTGCACAGCTACGCGTACAATCCCACGACGAATAGCCTGGCGTTGACGTCGACAGCCCCGGCGACCGGGCAGCCCGCGCTGACGGGTCTTCAGGCGCTGGTCAGCGATCCGCAGGCCAACTTCGTTTTCGCCCTGGCGTCCAACGGTTCCGTGACGGCGATTGAGCTGGGGAATAATGGCACGCTCTACTCCCCAGGCACACTTAACGCATTTCCTGGAACAAACTGGACCATGGGGGCAGTGGACGCTTCCGGCCAGTACTTGCTGGCGGTGGATTCTGTTGCAAATAAAATCCATATGTACTCGATCTCTCCGGCGGGGGGTGGAACTGACGGGGCGCTGGCCGAAATTGGTTCGGGCACCAGCATCCCCGGGGCGATGCTGCCTGTCGCGATCGCGTTCGATCCGCTCGACCGCTTCGTGGTGGTCACCGACGCCACGGCAAAGACGATCACACCGTTCCTCTTCACCTACGACCCCGCGACGCCGACCCTCACTGCGGGGACGGCGGTGACCCTGCCGTCCGCCGCGGGCCAAGTGACCATCGACCCAACGGGTAAGTATCTCTTTGTGGCCTTGGTTGGTGCGGCGAACTCGACGCCTCCTAGCGGCGTTGCGGTTTACACCGTGGCTGTTTCGGGTGGCGCCGTAACCCTGACTCCAGTAGCCGGCTCGCCGTTCACGACCGGGACCGGGGCCAGTGGAACAACCGGCGTGGGCGTCATCAACAGCGTGCAGTAAATCCCCGCCGGGCGTCCTTCGCGGATGCCCGGCACAACCAAATCCGAAGGGGATGGCTTCGGCCGTTGCTTGGACCGCTGAAGCCATGGCCTGAAGCCACATTATCCTCAAGGTTTCGGAACTCTCATAACCGAATACATTGCAGGCAAGCTTGCCAACCTTCGGGTACTGCCTTGTCCAGAAACATGTCTCGCGGAAGTGAGAGAAGAACTCGTGCACTTGGCATCGGGGCTGGCGATCGAACTGCCCGCCGGAAAAGTTTCCATCGAACGAACTGATAAGGACATTCCAGGCTGATCGGATAACTCGTCATCAAGATGGGAATTCGTTTCCTTTTTGGCACGCGCGAGAAAGAGAAACTCCATCTCCCCCACAGCAGTCAAGCGCATCGCCTTTCCTAAACCTATGTTTCTCAGGTGAATCGAATCCCAAGTCTGCCCGGAACGATGGATTTGCTCGCCTTGAAACTGTCTCCGAAATGGATTCAAGCCATTTCTAACGGAGGTGTTACCGATCATTGGCAAGGGGAAAGCTTTACTTTAAGGCACCTGTTGCCCCGTCGCGCTTTGCTCGATTCCGGCGGGGTGGAAGATTCAAATATTTGTTAGAAAGCTTCTCGCTAACTCCGGGATTGGTATCCAAGCTGCACGTGGCCCTGTCGTCGCGCTCTTCGGGGGAAAGACCTCTCTCCTCCCGCGACGTTCGCCAATCAGACCTTCCCTCTGACGGCTCCAAAAGAATCAATCCTCGGAGTGTGTAATGAGGGTCCGGCGCAAGATTGCTCTTCTAATGTTTTTAGCCATGAGCACAGGCATTGGGGCACAAGCCCAGAAATTGGTGGAAGACCCCAAACCGGTAAAAAAAGAGGTTAGGTTGCAGGTTCCAAAAAGACTGTGGTTGTCCTTGAGCGCACTCACCTACACTGCGGCCGCACTCGACATGCACGCGACCGCTGACGCCGTGCAGTTTAAAAAGAAATACCCGGCGTTTTATTTGGGAAATCCCGAAGCGGATCCAATCGCGAGGCCCTTCGTGAAATTGCCGGCGCCAGCCTATTACGCCTGCGGCTTTGCATTGGCAACAGGGGTCAATTGGCTTGGCTATCAAATGTCTCGCTCGCGCAAATGGCGGAAGGTTTGGTGGCTGCCGCAGGCCGTCTCTATGAGCGCAAATGGCTATGGATATTACACATCAACACGATAAATTCCCTGGGAAGACCCTTAGCCGGCCTTTCTC
>Ga0116137_1001599_pt1 | contig 14711 bp, 19 predicted proteins | sample June2015DPH_20_1_3_FD_88973 | JGI IMG/M metagenome (GOLD analysis project Ga0116137, IMG submission 88973) | Peatland microbial communities from SPRUCE experiment site at the Marcell Experimental Forest, Minnesota, USA - June2015DPH_20_100 | ecosystem: Environmental > Terrestrial > Soil >...
AGTTCATGGACGAGGAGAGCAGCATCCTGAAGGGGATGGTCGAGAAGATCAAGGACGCCGGAGCAAATGTGGTCATCTGCCAGAAGGGAATCGACGACCTCGCGCAGCACTTCCTCGCAAAGGCGGGCATACTCACAGTGAGGCGTGTGAAAGAGAGCGACATGTCCAAGCTCGCGAAAGCCACGGGCGCACGAATGGTCACCAACCTCGACGACCTTACAAGCAAGGACCTGGGATACGCGAAGCTAGTAGAAGAGAGGAAGCTGGAGGACGACAAGTGGGTCTTCATTGAAGGATGCAAGAACCCGAAGGCGGTGACGATCCTTGTGAGGGGCGGAACCCAGCGCATAGTCGACGAAGCCGAGAGGGCCCTGCACGACGCTCTGATGGTGACCAAGGACGTCGTAGAGCTGCCTGCGATAGTCGCAGGAGGAGGAGCCCCAGAGGAAGAGGTCTCATGCCAGCTCAGGACATGGGCGCAGAAGCTCTATGGAAGAGAGCAGCTGGCTGCCCTAAAGTTCGCCGATGCTATGGAGTCTATACCTATGACGCTTGCTGAAAACGCAGGCATGGACCCCATCGACACACAGGTCGATCTCAGGGCGAGACACGGGAAAGGAGGGAAGTGGTTCGGGGTAGACGCGATGAACGGGAAGGTCGTGGACATGTACGCGAAGTCGATCGTAGAACCCCTAGCTGTCAAGCTCCAGATTCTTCGGGCGGCCACCGAGGCGGCGTGTATGATTCTGAGGATAGATGATGTGATTGCATCGAGCAAGATGAAGGCACCCCCAATGCCTCCAGGCGGAGGCGGAATGGGCGGCATGGGCGGAATGCCTCCAATGGGATAGACCCAGAGGCTACGCAGAATCAAGCGTCGCATCCGGACTTCGGTCGTCTCGAGGAGGCTTTCTACATCTCTTTCGGAGAGCATCAGCGTTAGCGAGTCTAGGGCTCCTCTCTGGTTTCCTCGGCCTCAGGCTTGCCCCACCTGCCTACCTTCGACAGTGGCTTGGTCCTGAACAGGGTCATCCCCTGCTGGTACCGCTGCAACTCCACCTCCAGGAACCTGATGTCCGATATGAGGGCCGCAATCTCCTTTTCCTTGCCCTCCTTGCCTGTCAGTTCGACCACCTTGGCCTTCTTCTCACTGACCATTCCCGAAAGTAGCTGTTCGTATTCGGTGGTCAAAAGACACTCGCGACCCACGAACTGTCGAAAGTATAAAGGCCTTATCGGGAAGCGCGTGGCATGTGGCCGCAGCCCTTGGCCGGCGGTCTCATCGTGTCCCTTCTTGGAACGGCATTCTACGCCCTGTTTCTCCTGCTTGCTCATGCCTTGTGCATCCCGCTCGCCGTATATGGGGGCCCGATATCCTCAGCCAGCCTCTTCTTGTCTGGGAGCCCTGAATCGGCGAAGCCTCTCGAGGAGTCCCAGTTCTGCGTAATCTGCTCAACGCAGGTGCCGACCACCTCTGAAAGATGCCTGCACAGCAACGGCCTGCGAGCAAGAGTGGGTGTCTAGCCTGAGCGATCATCAAAGGACTCCCGCTTCGAAGACGGCCTCGGCCGTAGAGCACATCCTATTTCATGGACACTCGATGGTGAGGTCTCTCCACCTGACCACAATCGAAATCACCACCGAGGAACATCTGACCAAGAAAGGAGACTGTATCATTGGGGTAAGAGCGGCCAAGGGATGCAGTCAGCTCAGCGAAACGCTCAAGACCGCCCTCAGGTCAGAACAGGCTAGGGTCACGATCAGACTATTGGTTGACAATGAATTCTTTGAGCTTACTGCCGAAGGGCACAAGGGGCTCGAGCTCTCGCACCCGCAAGACATCGTAATCCGGAGAAGCAGGTTCATAAGCGACCGGACCCTGGCAGTCGGTGCAAGCGCAGCCGCCAGAGACATACCTAGGTCAATCGTCTCGAAACTGAAGAACGCCGAGACTGTCGGGGTGCTGGAAATCGAGGTCCACGGTGCATGACAGTCACCAGAGCCGTAGCCTATACGATGCAGGCCCTCGTTAAGTATCATGGGCTGAAAGACTGGGACCTCAGACTCCCATACCACGACAGCATTTCTGTCAACACTACGTGCATGAAGACGGAGGCGCAGATTGATGACAGGAGGAGAGGGGGCGTCTTCATTCGAGGGAAGCAAAGTGAATCGGCCAACGAGAGGCTAAGAACAGTCGTGTCGAGCCTCAAGCCAGGAGCGGATGTCGACGGTTTCAGGATTGATAGCAGGAACATACCTTCCAACAGGGCGAAAGGGATCGGCTACTCGTCCTCGGCGGGAGCGGCCCTAACACTGCTGGTGTACGACAGGCTGGTCGGAGGACGGCCGGACCTGCTCTCGCTTTCGAGAACCGCGAGGCTCTTCGCCGCCTCGGCTTCACGGTCCCTTGTCGGCGGCTTCTCGAGACTCTATGCGGGAGCCGACGACGTTGGAACATATGCGAAAAGGTTCGCCGACCAGCACGAGATGGACCTCCGGATGGTGATTGTACCCCTACCCTCCAAGATGAGGACGGAGGACGCCCACAGGGAGGTCCTGACGTCGCCATTCTTCAAGGCCCGCATCGAATCGGCTCAGAGGCGGTGTGACGATATGGAGAAGGCCATACTCGGGAACGATTTCGATGCATTGGGGATCCTCACCGAGAAGGACACACTGGAGCTCCACAGCCTGACGATGACCGGCGAAAACAGGCTGATCATAATGACTGAAGACACCTTGAGGATCATAAAGCGGGTGAAGGAGTTGAGGGGAAACGGGACAAAGGCTTACTTCTCGATGCAGACTGGCCCCTCGGTATTCATCAATACATCAGAGAAATACGAGCAGATTGTGCTGCAGGCAGTCCAAAAACTGGGGTACAGGTCCTATCTCTCTAGGGTCGGCGGAGAGGCCACCATCCTCTGAGAAGCTGGAACTATTAATGGTCGTTGCCACGGCTCCATGACCCTTACCTCCGATGTACAAGAACGTCACCGAGTACCTGGAGGAGCTCGAGAGGAACGAGGACGATAAGTCCGACCAAGTCAGAGATGGGATTGAAATCTACCCGGGCCTTTGGAGAAGGGCACTCGAAAAGGGCATGGTTCAGCCGTCGGGTGGGATCAGTGACGCCTTCGCAAAGATCGAGGAGAAAGGCGGCCTTTACGAGGTCGCAGAGGACTAGAAGCAGAAATCAGGCCGGCGAAGACGTCAGTGCAGAACCTCGCCTCCGTCCAGTACGACGACTTGCCCCGTGATGAAGCTGGATTCGTCGCTCGCCAGGAAGAGGGCGAGGTTCGCCGCATCTATAGGTCGCCCGAGCCTTCCCATCGGGATCGCCGCCTTGTACGCCGCGAGTTGTTTCTCGCCCAACCAGTCCGTCCAGGTCGTCTCTATGGAGCCGAGTGCCATGCAGTTAACCCTGACTCTCGGGGCCAGGGCATTCGCCAGCATCTTGGTCATGGATATGACCGCCCCCTTCGCGGAGGCGTACACCAGGCCTTCGCTGTCCCCGGAAAGCGCCGGAGTCGAAGCCACGTTGACAACTGAGCCGCGCTTCATCAACCTTAGCGCGCCCTGCGTGCACAGGAAGGTCCCGAAGGTGTCTACCGCGAAGACTCTTCTCCACATGTCGAGAGTTATTCTCGGAACGTCGATGTTCCAGATGTGGCCGTCGGAAAGGCCGGCGGTGTTGACGAGGATGTCGAGACCTCCCAATTCGCGCTCGACCTCAGCGAACATGGCTTCAACGCTCACAGGGTCAGCCACGTCGAAGTGAGCGGCGAAGGCCTTGCCTCCCGCGCGGCGAATCGACTCTACAACGTGGTCAGCGTGTGCTGCAGAGGGCCTATGGTTGACAGCGACGTACGCGCCTTCCTTCGCGAAGAGCTTCGCGACCTCCGCACCTATACCCTGAGAAGAACCGGTGACCAGAGCGCGCTTGCCGGCGAGCCTCATTCTGTTGGGCGGTATCGGTCGGTCCGACTTAAGGATTAGAGACAGCGAACGCGGAGCCCTGTATTTCGCGCTAGAACCCCATGAATACTTGAGGAGCTCGAAGATGAGTACTCGTCCCGTTTCTGGCGCGCGCGTAGACGGCGTTCTCACAGTTCCGGACTGATTGTTATTCAGACTAGAATACTAATTAGGCACTTGGACCTCCCGTTCTTCATGAAGCAGGGGGGCTTAATGGAGGTCGGCAATACCCCCTTGATCAAACTGGACGGCATCTATGCGAAGCTCGAGTGCATCAACCCGACTGGAAGCATCAAGGATCGCATGGTCAAGTTCATCATAGATGAAAGCGAGAAGCGCGGGCTATTGAGGAAAGGCATGACCATTGTAGAGGCGACGAGCGGCAACACCGGTATAGCCCTCAGCTACTACGCCAAGCAGAAGGGCTACGCCGTCGTAATCATCATGCCCGACAACGTGACCGGAGAGCGGAAGAAACTTGTCCAAAGGTTCGGCGCGAAGCTCATCCTATGCTCTTCTGAGGGTAGCTTCCCAGAAGCAGTCCGAATCAGAGACGAAATGGCGAAGGATGAGGGCTATTTCAGCACGAATCAGTTCTCAAACCAGATGAATGTCGAATGTCATCACCGGACCACGGGGAAGGAGATTATCCAGCAATTGAAAGAGAAATCCCTTGTTGCCGACGCGTTCGTAGCCGGAGTCGGGACCGGAGGGACGCTCATCGGCGTCGCCAAGGCTCTACGCGAGGTCAATCCGCACGTTCACATTTCAGCGGTCGAGCCGGCAGAGTCATCTGTCATGAGCGGTGGCGCTGCAGGATTGCATGGCATCCCAGGCATTGGCGACGGTTTCATCCCAGCGATAGTCAAGGGCGAGAATGGTGGTCTCAACCCATTGATCGATGAACTGATCCGCATCAGAAGCAGCGACGCAAAGGAGGCATCCATTTCCATTGCTAGGAACTCGGGTTACTGTGTAGGCGTTTCGTCAGGTGCTAATTACCTCGCCGCAAAGAAACTATCGCGCAGCTACGATTCTGTGGTGACAGTCTTTCCAGATGGGTTTACTCGATACCTGTCAATGGGTTTGAGCTCTTCTGGCAGGTGCAATTACAATAGTAAGGCGTGCAGAGAGTATATCGCATGGTTGTCACTGCCTGCGGCCAATGCATCCCCTCCTCAGCTGTCTTAGGTAGTAAGCGTCTGCTGCCCCTAGCCTGCGCGCCATCAGCCTCTGCAGCACTACCGCGCGCGCTCTTCAGGGATACTGGGAAACTCGATGGGTTCGATGGTCCTCCACAGAGTTCTCGTAACGCAGCGGTGCTAAACTGTTCTCCGCCATTGGTGAAAGAAGCTCCGCTACCGAATGTTTGTCCAGTTCGACCACCTCGATTTCGGAACCATCGGGCCGAAGAACCACGATGGTAGTTGGGTCTATGAAGAGGGCGTAGGCGGTATCTGCACTGACGTAGTTCTTGAGCTGCTTCTCCCATTGCTCTTTGCGATAATCGCGAGAACGGAATACTCCCCTTTCTTTCTTGACTTCGCCGACGACCCAGTAGGTATTGCTTCTCGGGCTCACATCGGCCGAGACGAGCGACAGGTCGGGTACCTTGCCCTGGCTTCCCTTCTCGATAAGATGAATGTGGTCTTTCGGGTAACCAAACAGATTCGTGAAGAGTTCACAGACATAAGGGTAAAGGTCGATTTCGCTGTTGCCACTCCATCCCAGCATTTCGTCAAGGGCCTTTTGGGCTTTGGTCAATCGCAAGGGCCACCAAGCACCCAATGATAAGAACTTGAGCCCTCCTCACCCATCTCTGAGCAGCTTGACGTCCTTGGCGCTCCCCGTCCAAGACTGGCTAGCGCGCGCGGTCGGCTAAGGGCACTGCCTAAGGACACTGAGAGACACACATTGGTTGAAATTGGCTAATGAATCTCCCGACTGATGTGAAGTATTTCACGACGCATCAGCTCCTAATGTACTTCGAACCTTGCAACCAGTCGCGTGAACAGCGAGAATCTCGCTAATCCAGACAAACAGAGGCCATTCTGGCGCACGCCATTCTGTGCTTATCTTAAGCGGGCCTGGTGGGATTCGAACTCGTGGGCGTTTGACGCGCCTCCCACGACATGCTGGTAACTCCCACAGCTAGCTAAGAGCCAGCCGCTTCAGCCGCTTTCGCTCTAACCTGGCTGAGCCACAGGCCCGCGGACGACGCGCCTCGGTCAATGGATTTAAAGGGATTCTTCGTTCATGACCTAACTAGGAGAACAAAGGGGGTTTGCGAATCTACCTTCTATTGGTCTCAGTACCGCCCACAGAGGAAAGGAGGACGAAGGCGTTGCTGAAAACACCCGCCAGGGCCTTCGGTCGATAGCAGGATGGGAAGACTAACGTTCGTGGGCCTTGGTCTAGGCCCGAGAGGAGTCAGTCTCGAAGGCGCCGAGGAATTGAAGGCAGCCGATGTCGCATACCTAGAGTACTACACTTCGCCCCACGAACCGAGCCTTCTCAAAGAGCTGGAGAGTGCCGTCGGAAAGCGTCTGACGATCGTAGACAGGGACTTCGTCGAGGACGGGAACAAGATCCTCGAAGAGGCATCGACGAAGAAGGTGGCCGTCGCAGTCCAAGGCGACCCAATGATAGCGACCACGCACAGCGAGCTAAGGGCGAGAGCCACGAGGGCTGGGGTGGAGACACGGATAGTGCATGGCGCCACAATTGCCTCAGCCGCAGCAAGCGAGTCGGGGCTCCACTACTACAAGTTCTCGAGAACAGTCACGGTGACGAGAGAGGCGGTCGGCAGACTCACCCAGGCTTACCACATCCTGCACCAGAACTTGCTAGAGGGGGCCCACACTCTTCTGCTCCTCGAGTATGACGTTGAGAGCGGAGAAGGAGTCTCACCTGCAGACGCAATGGCTGGCCTTCTGTTGGCAGAAGGCAACTTCAAACGAGGAGTGGTGGGAGATGCCACGTTTGCCATCGTGATTTCCAGGTTAGGAAGGGTCGACAAGTCACTGGCTGCGGGAGATCTCGCGGGCCTAGCAAAGAAAGACTATGGCCAGCCTCCGCATTCGGTCATCATTCCAGGGAGGCTTCACTTCACCGAGACTGAGGCGATTTCAGCAGTCTTCGACGTGGACGCGTCCAAGATCAGGAGCAACTCTGATGGAGTTCTTAGGACTGCCCAGACGCTGGTGCCGAAGTACGTCGCAAAGACGAGACGCGCCTTAGACTCGGTCAAACGGAAGCTTGGGCCTCAGTACGAGGCGGTCGTTGAGAATGCAGAACTCTACATGAAGGATGCCGAGGGTTTCCTTGCGAACGACCAAGACGAATTGGCGATGCTCAGCATCGGATACGCGGAAGGTCTTATAGACTCACTCTCCTTCGCCGGCGTTGCGAAGATAGACTGGTAGACTTGGACGAAAAACAGATTCTAGGTGTAATCTTCTCACTGGGACTGGGAGAGCATGACCCCACGATTAGGAAGGTCTCGGAGCGCCTTGATGTCGGGACCTTGGATGCAAGCAGGAAAGTCCAGGCCCTCAGAAAGAGGGGCCTCGTCAGACTTCGGAGAGGAAGGGTCTCCATCACCCAGAAGGGGCGAAGGAAGATCAAGGTCGTCTTCATCGGGGGAGGGTTTGAGGTAATCCATAGAGGCCACCTCTATACAATCAGCAAGGCGAAGAGCCTCGGCGACGTCCTCGTGGTGGTAGTGGCTAGAGACCGCACCATTCGTGAAAGGAAGAAGAGGGAGCCGATCTCGGATGCGAACCAGAGAGTGGCGCTCATTTCGTCTCTCAGGCAGGTGGACGCAGCAATCTTGGGGGTTGAAGGAAACATCTATGACACGCTTGAGAAAGTAAAGCCAGACTTGGTCGCGTTGGGCTACGACCAGCATCACATGGAGTCAGAAATCGACGAGGAGGGCAAGAGGCGCGGAATAAAGTTGAAGGTCGTCAGACTCGATTCGCCGAATCCCAGCCTCAAGACCAGCGCGCTGCTGAAGGAATTCTAGCGACGGATCGTCCGGTCGAGCTTCTTCTGCAGGCGCGCCAGCGAGGAGTTCACCGATTCGCGTCTGACCTCCTCAGTCATAAGGCCCCTGGTATCTTCGACGAGCATCCTCGCCACGTCAATCTTGCGACGGGTCCCGTTCACGACGTGGTCGTACACCGCCAGGGGAGAACAGACCGAATACAGGTCCTCCATGATGGCAAAGTACCCTTTCGCCTTCGCCATCTTGCCGCCCATTATCGAATCAAGGACCAGCCGCTTCAGCTCACCCACGGTGTCCAGCAGACCGAGTAGGTAGGCCTCTGGAGATGCGCCTAGCGCGGCTCTTGATGGAATCGTCCTACCCTGCGCCAGAGCCAAGACCGCCGACGCCTCTACATATTCTGTCTCGGGAGAGATAAGATATCGTGACACGGGACCCCCGCCCGACTTCTTCAGTGAACTCAGGAGGGTCCTAGCTTCCGAAAGTTCCTTGGCGGCGTCTTTCATCTTGCCTTGGTGAACGCTGATAATCGCCCTCGAGCTAGAGGTAATGACATCTCTGCTCTCCTTGAGGAGCCTATCACGACGCTCAAGCTGGTCCGAGAAGTGGGCCTCGAGGCCCTTGATGGATTGCCTCACTTCTTCCATGGTACAGCGACCCGTGCCATCACTGCCGTTGTCATAAGCTTACCCGTCCTGACCCAAGGCTTATCTGCGGACTTCCTGCCCGCAAGAGGACTTGAGGAGGGAGGCGGGGATTGCGCTCGCTGAGACGGCTCTCGCAGCCGCGCTATGGGGGACATCCTTTCCCGTGGTCTCCTTGGGGATCAAGGGAGGTCTGGACCCGAGAACCTTCGTCTTCCTAAGGTTCGCAATCGCGGCGCCCGTAATGTTGGGTGTGGCCTGGGCTTTAGGCAGAGATGTGATGTCCCTCTTCAGGAGCAAGGCCCTCTGGGTGGTAGGCATGTTCAACGCGGTTGGGTTCGTCTGCCAGTTCGTCGGACAACAATACACGGAGGCCTCGGTGGCCGCATTGCTCGTCAACATGTCGGTCATTCTCGCCGCGATAGGGGCAGTGGTCTTCCTCGGAGAGAGGCTGGGGGGCCTCAAGGTGGTTGGCATCTTCCTCGCGGTCGCAGGGACGTTCTTGATAACGACGAACGGAGATTTCGGAGCGGTAGCCAGCAGCCAAGGGTTCGGCGATGCGTTGTACCTCATCGCTGCCGTGTCCTGGGCAGGCTACATACTCTACTCCAAGAAGAAGATGGACGAACAGACGTGGGACCCTGTGGCCGCGGCTGCGTGCATCGTCGCAGTTACTGCGATTCTTGTCGCACCGCCAGCCCTGACTGCGGGCTTCGGACTCTCGTTGTCGACGGAGTCTCTCTTGGCGGTGGCTTTCACCGCTGTCTTCAACACAGTGATACCATTCGTGCTCTACCAGCGTGGGCTCAAACACCTCACTGCGAGCTCCTCCGCGGTGGTTTTGTTGCTGGAGATTGTAGTTGCCGTCCTGATTTCAGTGACCTTCCTCGGGGAGACCTTCACGGCGTTTGCATGGATTGGAGCGCTCGCGGTTTTAGGTTCGATCCTCCTCGTATCAGGGGTCGAGATCCGTGGCAAGAGCTTATCCGTGCGCGCTACTGACGGCAGCCGAGTAAAGGACGCGTAACGATTGGTGGCTAGCAGGTATGCGAGAGGCCGGGAACGAGAATACAGAACAATGAGTATCCTCAAGCGTGAGGGGTGGCTGGTCGAAAGGAGTGCGGCATCCCATGGCGCGGTCGACGTCTTTGCAGCGAAGGGAGGGAAGCTGCTGCTAATCCAGGTCAAGAGCGGAAGGGCCCGAGTCAAGAGAGAAGAGCTTGAAGAGCTGGTAAGATGGGGCAAGAACTCGAATGGCGACGCCGAGGTGTGGCATTTCAGAGACGGAGGCAGGATGGAGAGGCGAAGGGTCTACGCGACCAAGCGAGGACCACCATGAAACCCAAGTGCTACTTCTGCGACTCGGAGCTCGAAGTGGTGCTCCACACCTTCAGGGTCGCCCCGCGGGAGGAACCCGTCTGCGAGGAATGCTACACTAAGATGGTGAACAGACAGAAAACGAAGGAAGAAGAAACAAAACGCTAGCCTGCCAAGTCAGGCCGAAGCGGACGCCCGTCTGAGCTCCCCAATCAGGGTCGAACACTCGGCAATCTTCCCGTCGTCATCGTCGTGGCGGTAGCACTCCAGCGCCCTCTCGTACTCGCCCAGGGCTGCCATGGCCTTGAGCGTCGGCGGCGTGCTCGGCTCCGATAGGATGAGCCGCCCTGCTGTCTCGTACCAATTGGCCGCGTCCTCGTACTGCTCAAGCTGATAGAAGCAAAGGGCAATCGATTCGCAGACATCGAGTTTTTGGGGAGAGCCTACGAACTTCTCGAACTGTTCCTTCAGGAGGTACACCGCAGGGTTGCCACTCCGCATCCTGTCGAACTTAAAAACCTCTGAAAAATCGCCCATTTAGACTCGGATTCACTCGGCAGGCGTAAGAGCAACCTGCTCTAACTTTGTTGAGCCCGAAATCAAACGGAAGCAAAGAGGCTAATCCTTCGGCATGACGGTCGTTTCTGGCGCGCGCGGTATTAGGAGCCTTGCGCAATCATGACAGACTCGGAGGAGCGTTTGGGTTTCAGCAGCGCGCGAGACACTCTGTTTATCGACATGATTGGAAGATTCGAGAGGGCTTACAGCGAGTCGATCTTCAAGAGCATACACGCAATCATGAAGCTCCCCGGTTTGACTCTCATGTATCCGGGCCATGACTACGGGGACGTCTCATCGAGGACACTTTGGGAAGAAGGTCAGGCGAATCCATCCCTAATGGCGAGAGACCTCAGGAGCTTCGTTTCGCTCTTTTCGTAAGAATCGAGCTCAGGAGGTCCAACGCTATGTTGCCCCCGCTAATGACGAGGACCGCCTTCTCTGCCCTCTCGTGGCGTAGGGGTCCCTTCATCGCAGCTAGGGGAGAAGCACCAGCCGGCTCGGCCGTGACTCGTCCCAGGAGAAGCAGGTCGTAAATCGCGTCCTCCAACTCCTCGTCGGTCACCAACCCTATCTTGTCGACGTATCTCCGTGCGGCCTCGAACGTGAGCTCGCCTGGAATCGCCGCCTGCATGCCGTCGGCAACGGTTGGGCGCGGGTCCACGTGCACCATTCTCCCTTGGTTCAGGGACTCGTACATGGAGGGGATGGATTTGGTCTCGGCGCCGAAAATCTGGACATTCTCCAGTGACTCCTTGAGGGCTATGGCTATCCCAGCGATGAGGCCGCCCCCGCCGATGGCCACGGTCGCCGAATCGAGGTCAGGTAGCTGCCTGGCTATCTCAAGACCACAGGTTCCCTGACCCGCTATTATCTCTGCGTCGTTGAAGGCGTGAATGAACGTCAGGTCCCGTTTCTTCGCCGTGGCGATCGCGTTCTCGTAGGTTTCGTCGTAACCGTTGCCGAACCTTATGACTTCGGCTCCCTGCTCTTCGATGGCTCTCAGCTTCTGCGGGTTGACGTTCTTGGGCACGCAGATGGAGGCTCTGACGCCGAAAATGCGGGACGCATACGCTATGGCAAACCCGTGGTTGCCAGAAGAGGCCGTGATGACGCCTTTCCTGAGTTCCGAGTCGCTCAGGCACTGTAGCTTGTTCAGCGCGCCGCGTATCTTGAAGACACGGATAGGTTGGAAAGTCTCCAACTTCAGATAGATATCGCGCCCGAGGAGGTTCGAGATTCCCTTCGAATTCTCCAATGGCGTCGGCGGGATGTACTTCCGAATCCTGCCCTCTGCCTCTTCGATGTCCCGCAGGCCAGGAAGGCCGAATCCCTTCAGCTGAACCACTTCTCAAGCGTCTCCGATTGTATGGACTTCGTTTGTTGAACCCTGTTCAAAGCTGCTTCGACGCGCTCACGCGAGAAGGAATGTTCGTCTACGAGGAAAGAGAGGATTCTATCCCTGTCAGGACGTCTCCACTCAGGCTTGACTCCCTCCACGACCGGAGGATTGAGATAGAGCGTCCTGATTTCTTCGTACTTCACTTCGCGGAGCTGCTCCTTCAGCTCGACAATCTCCTCAAGCCTGCCGTACTTCTCTAGGTACTTGAGGGCGGTGACCGGGCCGACGCCCTCGAATCCATCGGGGTTGAAGTCTGTCCCCAGGAGAATCGCGAAATCCACGAATTGCTCCCTGGTGAGCCCTGTTGAGGCGAGGACATCAGAGAGCCGAATTCGTTCGGGCTGCACGTTAATCACAATCCCCTTGCTCGGAAGACGCCGCCTGCCAGATATCGTCACGTTCCTCACGAGCACAGGGGCCCCGAAAACAAGCGAGTCGTGGTCCTGTGAGGCAACGGCGTTGACCGTCCCCTCCTCGGCCATTCTGGACGCCTGCGCTTCACCCTCGGAAGGCGCTTCAACCCACGGTATCCCCATCGCATCTAGAAGCTCCTTGGCGTCTGCGACCATGTCTCTTCTCAGGACGGTGGAGGCTTCGGCATACTTTCTGGCTTGGACCATTTCTCCAGCCTGGAGCGCTCTCAGATACTGGTCCCTGGCCTCACGCCGCTGGTCGGACCGGCGCTCGATTTCCTCCATCTTCAGTTCTGGGGGTTTCCCGTCGAACACGTAGACGAGTTTCATGCCCAGTTCCAACAGGTTCACGTTTCGGTAGAAGAGACCTGAGATGTGGGAAGTGACCCGCCCCTTCGAGTCTTTGAGATGGCCACCATCTAGGCCGCGGATTATCGCGAGGAACTGGTAGAGCGTGTTGTAGCCGTCGACGGCGAGCTTCCACCCTGAGATGTCCTCGAGCTTGATCTTCTCTCTTGGTATGGAATCGCCGAAGTCTACGCCCATGCCGAGCTTTCCCAGAGGTGAGTTCGATTTATTCGTTCACGCGCGGTATGCGAGCCTCCTCCGTAGGCTTCTCGACCATCTCGACCCTGCGCTTGTCCTTCGCCACCCACCTGACGGTGACCAGGCCGAGGATCTCCAGCTGCATCAGGAGCTTGTCCAGCTCGTCCGGGGAGCACTTGCTCCCGTTTTTGTTGAGAGCCTCCATGAGATCGTCGTCGGTCGTGCTCTTCTTCTCCTTGATCCATTCGAAGGCAGCATACCTTAGAGGGTAACGCATTGCTTACACATCGTTCTAGAAACGGCAATGAAAAGGGCGGCCTAGGTGGTATAAAAGCAATCCCGACGGCCGATTCTGTCTACTCAAGTAGGGAGTTTGCTGGACATCCTGCTGACGCCCATCAGTTCTGATTGACCTACCAGCGGGGCCGCCGAAACCGCCGCTTCGATCTTTTCGATGACTCCTTCCTCTTCAGGCGCGATGACGTCGACGATTATGGCTGAAAGCCCGAAAGCTATGGGTTCGATTCTCTGGCTTCGAATCTTCGCTTGGCCAGGAAGCACGCTAGCCACCGAATCGACAATCCTCTGGTGCTCGGTGGTCGTGTCCTGTGGTAGGACCTTAAGTCGTATGACGTAGGAACCCATTTAGTTTCGCCTAGGGCCCTTCGAAGCCGCAGTTCGCACATCTGTAGCGCCTGGAGAACTTCCTGCACTTCTCACATCTCCATATCAGTGTCTCATGACAGTTGGGACAGAGGAACTTCGTCGCCCTCTCAGCAGGTTTGACGGGCCTGTTGCACGAGCCGCACAGAGGGAGAGACACGGTGGCTTGCGACATTTCTCTGTTAACCCCTTGGAGCCTGGCTCATATAGATTGCTGAGCGGGAGGGATTCCTCTGCTCTCGCCGAGCAGGGAACGGACCTCGGAGGAAGTCACCACCCCTGCGATGCGTAGGAGGCCCTCTATCCCGAGCGCCCCAAGCAGCGCAGATGCATGGAAGTCGAAATCGGTCCTAGAGAGCCTAAGGACAAGCTTAGGGTTCGCGACCGTCGCGACCAAGGCATCGAGGTCAGGGTTCGAGAGTCTCCTGAAGACTTTCCTAAGCCTCAGCATGGTCTTCATTTCCGGCATGAACCGAGCCTTCCAGTCGCGCTGATAGTTGCCTAGCAGGTCAGGGTCGTCAAGCCTGAGGGATTCACTGACCCAGTGTGCGGCCATCACCGCTCCGGCCACCGACGTCATTATCCCGCCCGCGGTAGTGGGCTTCACCTGGCCGGCCGACTCGCCTACGAGGAGCGTTCTCCCACTTACGAACCGCGGAACCGGCCCCCCGACGTAGATGGGGGCAGACACCTTTCGGAGTACCCCGTGGGGCTTGTCGACGAGGAAGGAGTCGAGCGCCTTGAACGGGCTGATTTCGAACCCGGCCACACCGACCTTCGCCACATGTCGTCCGAAGGGGATGACCCAGGCGAAGAACCCCGGGAACCGCTTGGCGTCGAGAAAGATCTCGACGACGCGCTCTCTGACCCAGTCTCCCTCTAGCTCATACTTGGCTGCGGGAAGGATGCCGTCTCTGGAGCTCGAGGACGGCCCGGTGGCATCAACGAAGTACCTTGCACTCAAGGTCTCCCGGCCGACGTCGACCGACACTCCGTCCAGGACCTGAAGGAAGCCCGAGGCTCTCTCCCCAGTCACTATCTCCACACCGTTGGCCCGAGCCTCATCTGCGACTTGTTTATCGTACGCACTTCGGTCGAGCACGACGACATCAAGGGCGGTTGTGTCGATTGCGAAGTACCTGCCTAGTGGCGAGTGAATCACGCCCGAAGCAATCTCG
>Ga0116137_1001609_pt1 | contig 14630 bp, 13 predicted proteins | sample June2015DPH_20_1_3_FD_88973 | JGI IMG/M metagenome (GOLD analysis project Ga0116137, IMG submission 88973) | Peatland microbial communities from SPRUCE experiment site at the Marcell Experimental Forest, Minnesota, USA - June2015DPH_20_100 | ecosystem: Environmental > Terrestrial > Soil >...
ATTACGGAGCTTTGAAGCCCCGAAGGTCGTACGAATACTCGCTCTCTCTGAGATGCCGGCTCAGCAGGGCGCAGACACGACCTGCAAATCTCTCACTCTACACTTGGCCTGGGAGTGCTTCCCTAACCAGATTATTCTTGCTCTTCGTTTCGGCCCACAGTCGAATTACTCCCGGATGGATTTCTTCTCTGGTGACATTGTAGCCGTAACCATACAACACTGATTTCAGGAACTCGCTCGAACACTCAGTCGTTTCAATTCCTTTCCCCGCTCCTACAAGATTCACTTCGATGCTACCATTCTCCAGGGTCAGTACCTCCATGTGTTTGACAGGGATGAAAGAGAAGAGTCCTTTGGCTAACGAGATTAGGCCCTGTAAGTCTTCAGCAACTATCCTGAGCAGCGCGACGAGAGAGGTTCCTAACTCGCTGAACCTCGCAAGAAGCCGTTTCTTGTCAATACGGTAGAGCTGCACTACTAGCTCCTCAACGATATCCGAGGGAAAGACGATTGCATCGACTTCCTTCATGACGGAAAGTACTTTCCACACCTGGTACAGACCTTCCGGGTCACCCCCTTCCGCGGATATCCTCGAGATTGCGGAGAGAGATTCGTTTGCAAATGCATATAGTGTCATGTTCCTCTTGTCGGCCTGGGCGGAGAACTCTTCGAACACCTTTCGGTCTACTGAAAGGTTCGTGCGGGCCATTGAATGAATTTGTACGCATATGTTCGTTACTTAAGGTGGAAGCCGATTCCCACTCTTGAGAATGGCGCCTTCGCGAGGATTGTCGCTACGATGGTCACTCCCGCTTTCCAACTGTTTTCATACATAGGTTACGTAGATGACAAGTGAGATTTCTCGTGAACACCGCATCACTCCGTGGTGCGCCCGTTCCGTTCTTCTCCTGTATCAGAGTTGATGAATCAGAAGCGCTGCAGCGTTGGTCTCCCAAGTTGGGCTCAAGTTAGCGCGCGCGCATGCGTGTGCTCGCAGACTAGACATCGGCATTTTCCTGCGCCTCCATGCGAGTCGTGTGTGACAGGGGCTGCGCCTTGGTGGTCTGCGTCCACGACGTGTGTACCAGTAGGATGACCATAAAAGCCCGTCTACTCCGCGTGCACTTCGAGGCTTCCTTTTCCTAGGACCATCGCTCTAAGCCTGCCCCAGTTGGCAGGTACCAAAGAGAGATAGATGTGTCCCACGAGCGTGGCGGTGAAGTAGTAGAAGATTAGAAGATGTAGTGCTAGAAGGTTGGGAGCTCCCCCGACCAGGTTGGCCACAAACGAGAAGGTCGTAGAATAGTACATCGAGAAACCCGTGATGCCGAACAGAATTATGCAGCCGAGGTCGGAATAGAAGAGAAGCTTCTGAAAGCCACAGTATTTCTTGCCCAAATAGTATTCGCTCTTCAGTGGCAGGTATGTCGCATGCTCAGGGTAAGATTTAGTCAGACCCACGAAGTTAAGGACCTGTTGCCAGACGTCGACGAAGTCTTGCTTCTTCAAGATGACCAGATATCTTAGCTCCTTCTCCTTCCACATGACGAAGAAGTGTACAGGGAAATCCACAAACGCGATTAGGAAGGCACAAGCGATGTGTATTGTCTCGGTGTTGGGCACGAACAGCGACCAGCCGAAATACGTGCTCAGGCCCGTTGCTATGAATGTGACAATAACCGCGACGTGCACCCAGTGGGTGGCGATAATCGCTGGGGTCTGCCTCTGTACGACCACTTTTGCTTGAGGTTCAGTTTTCACCATGGTGACTTACCTGTCCAACCTTTCCTTCTCACAAAATGAATTGCCGCCAGTACTATGGCTGCTAGAGGCAGATAGGGACCATACTGCTGGACCAAGGAATACAAAGACACAGGAGTGGCAGGCGGACTCGTCGACTGAGTGGTCGTTGTGCTCGTTGCTGAGGTTCCTCCCTGCACACCTATCGAGATGTCAAAGACAACGCCCTGGGCAGTGATCTCAATGTCATACCGGCCGTTTGTCAGCGGTGCGGTTATCGCATACACCGCAGTGATGGTTCCTGTCGTTGAATTCAGATCCTGAGCTGAATTGTCAGTGACTTGCGTTGGGCTGAACTGGAACTTCGAATTGTCAGTCAAATTCGACAGCCAGACCTGTACTCCTGGTACAACACCCGTGGCTGCGACGTCTACGCTCCTAATTTGAAGATGGAACGTAGCGCCGGCGTTGACATTCGCTAGGTTGACAATGCCGATATCCGTCCCGTTGACCCACATTCCTATTCCGCTATGGTGGCAGTAGCACCCGTGGTCATTCTGCGGGAAGGCGCGCGCGGATGCCGGAGCGTAGGCCAAAATACCGACGATCACTGCGGCCAGAATCAAGATTGTAAGCCACCTACTCCTGCTCATTTCTCAACCACCCGTCTCGAGGTCAGGTCTGAAGCGATATATTCTGACGACTCGATTCTCACTTCTGAGAACCGAAAAAGAGACCTGGATTCCCTAGCGGCGCGCGTGCGTAACCTCTTCGCAAGAAGTTCGCATAACGCTCTGCTAACCATCTCAATGTAGACTGCACGGCTCGTTCTTCCGTGTGTTCGGTCACCAAAGCGACGGCGTCAGGCCTCGAGATGATTGGCTCGCCTTCTCCGTTTCTGGGTCGGATGAAGACTCGAACACACTTGCGGGTGCAAAAACGAGAAGCAAGTTCGCAATTATCATGACGGCTATCCCGAGCACTACCAGAGACATGCCAGGGATTGTTGTTATGCTCACATAGACCTCTGAAGGGTACACCGTTGTTCCATTCCTAAACGCCTGTGATGTTGCCTGAGCAACACTGCTGGTAGAGCCCACGACCACGTAAACATCTTCCGTGATTGAACTTTGGATTGAAGGCACGGCGAAGAACTGATCAACGGAAGGGTAGTACTTTAGCAGGGCGTCTTGGGATGTCTGACCGTTCAGGGAATAGACAACAGACGTATCGATGCTCTCGGGAACTGACCCGTAAGTAGGAAGGTAGACCTTGCCGTCACTGGGCATTGTGCTTATGCTGAGCACCGTCAGGTGTTCCCCATTCACACTAATGCCCTGGCCAACTTGTACGCCTCCAGCAGCAGAGGTCTGCATGGAAGAGCTGAAGAACACCCCGAGCAGAAGGATAGAAACACCGATGCAAGTTGCATAGCGAATGGCCGAAGTCGAGAAAAGCCTGCCGGAATGGCTTGTCGTTGTCTTCGTAATTCCATATGCCGCACTTACGAGTAGAGCAACGATGAATGGCAACCCAAGGTCAAAGAGCAAGTTGCTAGTCAGGACACTCGTGAACCAGAGTGCGAGTCCCCCTCCGAGTATGACCGTGTAGACCCCCAGAGCGAATCTCATCTTTGGTCGTCCTAGCGATTGTATCAGAATGATGGAGCAGAACGCGACCACGAACGGGAAGCTGACGTAGTTGTGAAGCTGGGTGCTCGGAAGAAACATGACACCAAAATCCGGGGCAAAAGATTCCACGAGCAACAGCAGAAGGTTGGCTGAAGCTAGGAGTATCAGGCACCAAAACTCCCAAGCGTGCGAGGCTCTCTCAGCACGCACAGTCCCCGCGGTTTCTTCCCCTGACAGACGGTTCTTCATCACGGCACCGACAGAGATGATAACCGGAAACAGCGCCAAGAGGATTAATGGGGCGCCGGTCACCAGCTCTCCATATCCATGGATGGATGGAGCGACCGAATTTCTCGCAACGTAGGCCGTGAATTGCAGAGTGGACGCTGAGAAGGTGATGCCAAGAAACATGTGGTCACCCTTCCCTCCTCTTCTTGTCCAGCTCGAAAGCAAGACGGCAGTAAGGGCAAGCCATGGGATGAGCGCAGATGTTTCAATCGGATCCCAAGACCAATAACCCCCCCATCCGAGAGTCTGATAGGCCCAGATCCCGCCAAAACCTATGCCAAGAGTCAGGAGAGTCCATGTGGCGCTGAGCAGCCTTCTGTCCGTTGCTTGACTCTTCTGTTGCTGACCTTCCCATCTTCGAGATATGAAGCCGGAGAATAGGAACATCACCGCAGTGTAGGCAGAAAAAACAGTAGGAGGGTGTATTAGGGTCCAGAAGCTTTGAAGAGAAGGGGTCAAGCCTAGACCGTTGGAGAATGGAGTGCCCACTTCCGCAAATGGATTGAGAAACACCACAGCGATTCCAATGTAGATGATGAAGAAACTGACGATGAGGCTTGTTGTTCGTGCTCGTTCCCGATTAACGACGAGCCCCCTAATCTCGTATGCGAGAAGCGCTGACGACATTATTGCCAGCCACAGAAGAAGCGAACCTCCAGCACCGCTCCAAACAGCCGCAAGTTTGAAAGGAATCGGGAGCGATTGCGAACTGCTCTCGAAGACCGCTTTGAGAGCAAAATCATTAGAGAGGTACGCGTAAACGAAAGAAAGGAATGTGGTCATGCTTAGAAGTGAGGCAACAACCAGTGTGCCCCGCCCTAATACGAACCTCTTCAAGAGAAGAAAGGCGAATCCTGCTAGGTAGAAAGCCAGAGTCGAATAGAGAACGAAGTTCTGCCATGGCATCTCTTATCCAATCACGATCCGATTTTTTTCTGCGTGAAGAAAGTGTATATAACAAATATCTCTCCGCCTCGAATCATGTCTTCTGAGAAGGATTAAACTAAGGATTCTGAAGGTAAGAGTACTGATGTATCCAAGCGAAAGTCCATCGCAGGAACGATCGGAGGACTGGTTGTAGGCGCAGCGCTTGTCACGCAGGCCTCACAAATATGCATAGGAAAATACCAGTGTTGAGTCTGCGAGCATATGCATGCATTCTGGTGCATTCGTTTTTAACAACTTCTTGCGCTGGCATAGATGAAGTTGACATCAGGATCTGATACCTCAGAGAAACCGAAAGAAAGTAAGAAAGTAACACGAAGGCAGTTCATCGTAGGGACAGTAGGTGGTGTTGTCGTCGGTGCCGCCATCGGTGCAGCCGCTGGCTCTTTGGCCTTTCCGAAGACTGTCACCGAAAAGCCATGGCTACCTGCCAAGTGGGACAACACTGCGGATGTGGTAATCCTGGGGACCGGGTTAGCGGGCTTGTCAACAGCCATATCGGCGTATGATGCTGGAGCCAAGGTATTGATACTTGAGAAACTCGATCAAGCGCATGAGGGAGGGAACAGTAGAGTGTCAGGGAACATGTTTTGGGCACCTGACGATGTGACCCTGGGAGCCGAGTACATCAAGGCAGCTACATTTGGACAGGACCTTGCTGACCCCTCCATCTTCACGTTCTTGGCGCAGGGACTCAAGGACAATCTCACGGAGATTACGCAAATGGGAAGCTACTATGGGTCAATTTTTGGCATTTTCCAACCGGAATGGCCTATGATGCCTGGAAGCAGCACGGTGAAGACGTACGGGATTGCTGCTACGGCGGGTGGCACGGGGCAGACGGGCGGTGGATACCTATGGCAGCTTTTCAAAGACGCTGTCAACAAGCGATCGATCTCAATCATGTACGATACCCCAGCAACTGACCTTATCCAAAACGCGGACACCAAGGAGATACTGGGAGTCAAGGCTACCAGCAATGGAAGCACAATCAACGTGAAGGCTAACAAGGCCGTGGTGCTTGCACTCGGAGGGTTGGAGTTCAACTACGATTTGCAAGCACAGTACCTTCAGGGATGGCCGATTTACGGCTATGGATCCCTAGGCAACACTGGCGACGGGATTAAGATGGCTGAAGCGGTAGGAGCTGACATGTGGAAGATGACCGACATGCCTGGGGGAACGCCAAGCTGTCTGATCGTACCGGACTTCAAGTGGCCAATTGCACCGCTTGGTACAATCGGGACGAACTACATCTGGGTGAACAAGCTGGGTGACAGGTACGTCAACGAGACGCTGGGGATGAATCATGGCTGGGGAGTGAGGGAGCACACGATGATGTTTGATGGCGTCAATGCGGACTTCATGGCAATTCCTACCTGGCTCGTCTTTGATGAGACTTCAAGGCTCTCCGGACCTTTGAAGAGTTCGTTCCCGGGCATGGGTGCTTTTGGCGCCTTCGCTTGGTTTTCAGACTACACCTGGAGCAAGGACAACAGCACAGAAATCGCCAAGGGATGGATAACGAAAGCAGACTCAATTAGCGACCTGGCCAGTGCGATAGCCGCCGACGCAGACAATTCAGGGCCCGAAGGCCACCCCTGGATGACCGCTAGCGAGCTCGAGGCCACGATTGCAAAGTTCAATGGCTACGCTACAGCGGGCAATGATCTAGACTTCGGAAGGGAAGCTGCAACCATGGCGCCGATAGTGGCCGCGCCCTTCTACGCAGTCAAGCTATGGCCTGGCGTCTACAACACCCAAGGAGGCGCAAGGCGCGACATCAACTGCGCGGTGGTTGACAAAAACGGCAACCCGATTCCAAGATTGTATGGTACAGGAGAGTTTGGCTCGTTCTGGGGCCAAGCCTACAACGGTGGAGGCAACCTCGGCGAGTGCATGCTAACGGGACGCGTCGCAGGCAAGAATGCGGCGGGACTGACGAACTGGACCTAGCCTCGAAGCAGTCTTCATCGAGCGCGCGCGGCATCGAGTCGGAGTCGATTCATCTCTTCTATTCTCGGCAAACGCGTAAATATGGCAGGCGCCGAATGGAAAGCCAGAATGGCATTAGGTGACCCGCTTCAGTGGATTATTATCGGAGTGATTGTGATAGTCATATTCCTCTGGGGTCCGCAAAAGATCCCAGACTTGGCGAAGGCCATCGGGAGGGCAAAGCGGGAATTCGACGAAGCGTCTCATGAAGTGAACAGCAGCATATCCGGCGTGGGCAGTAGCTTGTCCGCCACCCCTGCGAGCGCGCGCGCGGTGACGCCGGACATGAGTGGAGACCAGGCGCTCCTGGAGGCGGCTAGGGGGCTGGGAATAACGACAGAAGGTAAGACGCGCGCCCAGATTTCACAGGAAATCGTTGAGAAAGCCAAACCTCAAGCGTAATTAAGGCGAAACTGACGGGCAGACGTTCATATTGAGCTCAGAGGGCTTCCAGTTCTCCGAGCATATCGCAGAGCTAAGAAGACGCCTCAAGGTTGTTTTTCTCTCCTTCATAATAGTCCTGATCTTAGTTGTTTTCTTCCCGGCGAACCCTGTCCAGCAGGGCCAGAACCTCGGGCAGTATCTCAATCTCCAGTTCCTCGACCACACGCTCATCGCGGTCTTCCTGCACTGGGTCGTCGCGTACATCCTCCCGTCTGGATGGCAGCTGGTGGCGGCTAGCGGGCTCGGCGGTCCGATGGAAGTCTACTTCGTGGCGTCCATCCTCCTGACCGTCGTTGTGTGTATGCCTGTAATAGCCTACGAGACCTACAAGTTCATCGACCCGGCCCTCAAGGATGAGGAACGGAAGCTCGTCTACCCCTTTGTCATATGCACTACGGTCCTCTTCGCGGTCGGCATCGCCTTCGGCTATTTTGTGATCGCCAAGTACCTAGTGATGTTCCTCGCGCCCTTCTTCCAGGCAACGAGCACGAGCTACTTAGTGGACGCGACCGCGTTCTACTACGTCATCTTCCTGATAATCGGGGCGACTGGCGTGTCCTTCACCGCCCCAGTGTTCGTGTATACACTAATCAGGCTTCGAGTCCTCGACCCCGAGTTCTTCTCGAAGAACAGGGTCATAATATGGTTCATGGTCTGGGTTGTCTGCGGGCTCTTCCTGACGCCTGACGGCGGGCCGCTTCTGGACTTGGCGATCTTCGTCCCGATTATCGCGCTCATCGAGATAGCGGTCCTACTGGCACGGCACGGCCTGGGAGAGGGGACGACTAGAAGGCGGGTGAGTACCGAGTCGATGTGCGCCCATTGTGGCGCCAGGCTTGCAGAGAAGAGTCCCTTCTGCCCTTCATGCGGCAGGGCGGCCGCATGATTCCTTCTCGATGTTTGGGACCCCATAAGTCTTCTGATGCAACAGACAAAAGAAGGGTATTCCTAAGCGTGTTCCGTGAGACCTATCGGATGTTGCAGCCCTGATCTGCTGACGAGCGCCGCTCTGTCGTTGCCCAGTCACGTTCATTTTTCTACACCGTTCTTCTTCAGTCTGGCGGGTCTGTTCGTGATCTCGCTGGTCTCCAATGCAACTCCCTTTTTCGGTGCGGCTTACACCTTGGTAGCAACGGCCGAGCTGATCTCCTTTGGTTTCTCTGTCGAAGGCTTCATACTGGTCGTTTGCATCACTGCAGCCGGCGCAGCGATTGGAAAGCTAGTCATCTATGGCGGGGCCAAGGGGTTCAGGCGGCAGCTGGCGCGCAACAAGAATGTCCAGTTGCTTTCGCCATGGCTGCAGGACAGACGGTTTCTTGCAGTGGTCTTCGTGACCGCGGTGATACCTATGCTGCCGCTAGACGATTTCATCTACATTGGTGCTGGGGCGGCAAGAGCGAAACTGGCCCCCATGCTTTCCGTAACGATTGCCGCAAAGCTCGTCAAGAGCGCTTTCGAGATTGGACTAGAGTACCTTGGAATACTCGGGACTGCGAACCTCGCGACGCACTTCCTTGGTTTATCGCGATTCGAGTTTTCGATCTTCCTGATAATCGTAATGATGATTATAGGCGTTTTTCTGTTCAAGTACGATTGGGAACGATTTCTGGGCGGTTCATTGGTTGACGGCGTCACCTGAGAAAATGCGCGCTACCCAGCGCGGAGCGTGGTGCAATGGTCACAACCAGACGGTCACGCCGAGGACTAGGAAGAGCAGCATCAGGTATGGGCTGGTAATCTTGAAGAGGGTCCAGGCAGTGCTCCGGGTCCGGTCCACGGCCAGCTTGACGCTGTAGCCCAGCACCAGCCCTCCGAGGGCAAGGGCAGCAATGATGTAGAATATGCCTACCGGAGTGAACAGAAAGATGAGGACTGAGAACACCGTCAGCATGGCGCTTGTGGCGGCCACGCAGACCGCCGCGACCCTGTCGCCAAAGACTATCGGTAGCATGGGCACCCTGGCAGCCTCGTAATCCTCTCTGCTGAAGATTGCTAGGCTCCAGATGTGAGCCGGGATCCAGACCATGACCAGCGCGGACATGTAGAGGGCTATCGTGGAGAAGGGGTTCCCGACGGCTGAGTAGCCGACCAGGACAGGCATCCCCCCTGAGAAGCCTCCCAGGATGATATTGAGCCAGCTCCGCCTCTTCAGGAGGAGGGAGTAGACCACTACGTTGTCAAGCAGCCCCAGCATCATGAAACCGGCAGAAATCGCGCTGATGAGGAAGAGGAGGATTGCGACCGAAAGAGCGGCCATCGAGAGGCCGAAGGCGAGGGCTGCTCTGGGTGATATGTCGCCTGAGGGGATAGGCCTCTCCATCGTGCGCTTCATCATCCTGTCGATGTCCCTGTCGTGGTAGTTTGTGAGGACGTCTGCGGAGGCGCACCCGAGGGTCAAGGCGATACCTGTGACGAGTATCGTTATGGGGGACAGAGTCGACCCGGGCGTCTCGCGGTAGGCTACCACCATCGCCACCAGACCGGTGAAGACGAGAAGGCCCAAGACCCTTGGCTTGGTCAGGCGCCAGTAGTTGCTCACCGAACTGCCGAAGGTCACATTGACGGACAGTTACTGACGGTGATAAAACATTTGCACATCAGAAGATGAAGATGGTATGATAGGGTGCATGATGGCGATGACACCTTCGATGTCCGCCCCTGGGCAGCCTGTAATGTAGTCAGGTGCGGCTGCAGTGGCTGGAAAGTCCAATCATTGCCCACAGCAGGCCAAAAATCTCGATACGGATCTGCGACCACTGGTCCGGTAGGCGGATACGGCCGATTCAATTGACCAGAGGGCGCAGCTACCGATAGATCGTGCTGTCCTTGGCCTGCCTTGGCGGAGAGTAAGGCTCCGAACTCGCCTTCGGTTCCTCGAGTTGGACCTGGAAGCCCGCCATGACCCGAAGCACACCGAGCAACCTGGCTACAGACCGGGAGTGCGGACTCGGTTCTCCGTGGTCGACGGACAGCTTGTACCCCCTAATCCCACGTTCCTTGGCCATGCCGACGACCATCGACGCGAAGAAGGGGGCCGGTTCCTCTGTTATGATCTTGACTCCGTTCTTCTTCAGCTTGGCGACCCCGATGTGGTCCGTGGAGAATCCATTGGGCTCGGGCTCAGTGCCTGGAGGCAGGGGATTCTCTGCCCACCTTGTCCCCACGGAGTACAGCTCCTTCACCCCGAGCTCCTGGGCGTAGTCAAGGAAGGTCTTTGTAAATTCGTACTGCCCGTCCATGGGGCTTGTGTCGCCGGTGAAGAGGACTAGGTCCCCTTCCTCCCTGTTCAGGTCGAAATGGCATTCGGGCAGGGTAGAGATGCCCCCGTCCCTGACGATGACTTCGGGAGGGAATGCGGACGCGCGGATTGTCGCGATGCGCTCGAACTTCATCCTTCTGAGCATGTAGTCGCCCATCTCTCGCGCCTGGGAGTACATTGCCTTGTATTGCTGAAGTGAGGTGGAGACTGCGACCACCATCGTCGGGTTCTTCAGGGTAGGCGTCCTCATCCTTTCGAAGTCGAGCCACATGGAAGATTCCTTGTGGCGTCGGCTCCCTAGCGTATTAATCCATTGTCGGGACGCAGGGGAGAGTCATAAAGGTCAATCTCCATTTTTCTTATATACTTGCGAGGAGGCCTGGGCCCATCCGATTCATGACCGCTTATTGGACCACCCTTTCCCACAACGGGGTCAACTTTCCGGACGCCTATTCTCCGCGAGGCCTGTCCGTGAAGGTCAAGGGGAGGCCCGCCGCCCTGTCGCCGCTGGCAGAGGAGATGGCGTACCACCTTGCCAAGAAGAAGGACACGCCCTACATCCAGGACCCAGTCTTCACGACCAACTTCATGCTCGATTTTGCTGGGCAGCTCCCGGAATGGTCCAGAGGCACCAAGTTCTCCGACGTCGACTTCTCCGAGCTGTTTCACGTCGTGGACGAGGAGAAGGCCCAGAAGGAAGCGATGAGCAAGGACGAGAAGAAGAAGCTGGCCGCCGTTCGCAAGGAACGGAGAGAAGCTCTGAGGATCCGGTACGGGCGGGCGCTTCTCGACGGGAAGGAGGTAGACTTTGCCAATTGGATGGTCGAACCCCCAGGACTCTTCATGGGGAGGGGGCAGCACCCGCTCAGAGGCAGGTGGAAGCCACGAGTCCAGCAGAAGGATGTGACGCTCAACCTCGGGGAGTCCGCCCAGATCCCGCCTGGCCAATGGGGGGCGGTCGTCCATGACCATGACTCGATGTGGATGGCCAGGTGGATTGACAAGCTCACGGGTAAGGAGAAGTACGTCTGGCTGCACGAGAGTTCTCCCCTGCAGCAGTCCCGAAACAAGGCGAAGTATGACAATGCGTTCAAGGTCGGAAAGAACCTCCAGAGGATTCGGGGCAGGATCCTCAAGGGGCTCGAATCCACGGACGAGCGGACCCGCCAGGTGGCGACGGTCTGCTATCTCATAGACACCCTTGGGATGAGGGTCGGAGACGAAAAAGACGAAGACGAGGCTGACACCGTCGGCGCGAGCACCCTCAGGGTCGAACACGTGACGGTGAGGGGAAGCGAAGTCGAATTCAACTTCCTCGGCAAGGACAGCGTTCCCTGGAACAAGAAGGATACGCCCCCACCAGCGGTCGTCAGGAACCTCAGCGAGTTCACCAACGGCAAAGCTCCAGAAAGCGAGATCTTCCACAACGTCAGCTCGGGGATGGTGAACGGATTCCTCTTCTCGATCGTCCCAGGCCTCTCCGCCAAGGTCTTCAGGACCTACCACGCGACTGCGAAAACGGAAGAGGCGCTCCGTTCGAGGGACGTCAGAGACGCCGACGACCTTGACAAGCTTTACCACGCAAAGGAAGCCAACCTAAATGCGGCCATCTTCTGCAACCACCAGAGGACCCCTCCAAAGACGTGGGAACAGTCCCTGGAGAAGAGGAAGCAGAAGCTCAGTGACGCGAAGGCCGCCGGGTCCAACGACAGGAAGGTGAAGAAGCTCGAGATGGAGCTGGAGTTCTTCGTCAGGACGAAGAACTACAATCTCAACACATCGCTGAAGAACTACATAGATCCCAGGGTCTACAAGTCTTGGTGCGACGACGTCGGGCTCGACTGGGCCAGAATCTACAGCAAGTCGATGCAGAAGAAGTTCTCCTGGGCGGCTGACAGTCGCAAGAAGTGGGTGCAGGACGCCACGCCGGTTACTACTACGATGGCTTCATCTGCGCCTGCTCAGGACTCGCCATAGCTCGTCTTCGGGTACTGACAGAACCTTTGATTCAGACCCATCCGCCCGGAGCAAGACTCGCTTCCGTCTCGTAAAACGCCCGACAGCGGTCACTTCGCAAACCCCACTCAGTGCTGCCTGCACCTTCTCCTCCTTCCCATTCCTTACCGAAATCAGGAGAGATCCGGAACCTATCAGCTTCAAGGGGTCGAGCGAGAGGCTAGCGCAAACCGTCTTCGTTTCGGGGGCCACGGGAACAGAGGACTCCTTCAGCTCGAATCCCAGCCCAGAGGCCAGGGACATCTCGTATACGGCTCCCAGGACCCCGCCTTCGGTGCAGTCGTGCATCGCATTCACCTGTCCAGTCTTGAAGGCGGCGACGGCTTCATCGACCACACTAAGCCTGTCGAGAAACTTACTAGCTCTCCTGGCGACCCTCTGCGGTATGACAAGTTCCGACGCATTCAATTCCCGAGCGATTGCCGCCGTCCCCTCCAGCCCGGCTGTCTTTGTCATCATAATGCTGTCCCCCTCCTGAGCGTCTTGGGACGAGACGTACTTCTCCACGAAGCTGAATACGGTGACTACGACTATCGGCCTGCGGAGACCAGGAGTGACTTCCGTATGCCCGCCCACGATGGCGATCCCGATATCCCTGGCCGCCCAGTCGATTTGTTTGGCCAGCACGGCGAGGACAGCGGCATCGGATTCTTGGGGGAGCAGAATGACGGTCTCTGCGAATTGGGGCCTGTTCCCGCTCGTGGCCACGTCGTTCGAACTGACTCTGATAGCGTAATATCCAATTTCCGAGGAGACTCCGGTGATTGGGTCTGCCGACACCACCATGAATCCGTGGCTGAGCTTGATCGCGCAAAAGTCAAGGCCAGCCTTCGGGGGCGTGACAATGTTTAGTGACGAGGCCCCCGTCATCTTCAGTACTGTGGCGTTAAGCACGTCTATCGGGATCTTGCCCAAAGGGAGCGACTTCATCGAGTCCCACGGACTTCCATCTGGCTAGTCACAGACTCCCTCGTCAGTGGCGCCCTCAGCATCATCCTCTTGATGCTCCTGGTTAGGGGGACGGAGATGAGTAGTCCGATCAGCGCCTGCGCTACATTGAATGGGATCTCAGCGGCCGGGGCCAAGGTCGCGACGACAGTTGCAGGCGCGATGAGGGTCATTACGAATCGTTCGTAGAGGTAGTAGCCTGCTACCATCTCGGTTCCACCCGCGAGGACTGACAAGACGCTCAGGCCCGACTTCGCCTCTGCCCGCAAACCGAAGAATGCTATGACTGCGAACGAGAGCACCGCCAACGCAACCCAGAAGAGGGTCGGGACCTGGAAGTCGACAGTGTACGCGGGGATGAACCAAACCCCTCCGAACGTGGGTGAGAAGGTTCCCGACAGGAAGTCAGCCCCGACATAGGAAAGGGCTAGTGCGAAGACGACCCCCCCGCCCAGAGTCACAACTCTCCAGAAGCTCTTCGTCGCCCTCCCGAGCGTCCTTGACGCGACATAACCAACTATGAAGCCTTCGAGGCCCTTGATCACGAGCGTTCCCGGCGCAAAGTAGGGGTAACCGAGCGAAAGGTCAGAAAGCGCCGAACCGACGCCTCCGGCGAAGGCACCAACGTAGGGCCCCATCAGGAGGGCCGAAGTGTATACCATTATCTCGCCCACATTGAAGTATCCAGTCGTGGCGGGAATGTACACGGAGAAGACCGAGGTCGCTGCCGCGACGAACGCCGTGAACACAGCAGTGCCGGCTATCGTCTTGCTGCTGAGCTGTCTCCTTCGTGAATTCGACGATTCATCGTCTCGCCTTTCACACCGGCTCAGCATCTCGCCAAGCTCCACCCCCATCGAGCCCGGCCGAACGGTCTCGATATATAACCCACGACCTACATATAGGTGACCTCGCTACCAGCTTCAGGATGCCCGAACTCAAGTGCGTCAACTGCCTTCGGACCATGAGGAGCGATTCTCTAGATCCGATCTGCGGAGGGTGTGGGTCTGCCCTGATTCTTTCTGAAGGTGTGATTTCTTCTCTAGGGCCAGAGTCATTCGAGAGACGACCTGCGGGCGTGTGGAGGTACAGGGAATTCCTGCCATCTCCAAGGGCTGAGAACCTGGTGTCCATTGGCGAGGGTGGAACCCCTCTCCTTCGGGCAACCAATCTCGGGGCGGAACTGCATCTGGGCAACCTTCTGATCAAAGATGAAACCAGAAACCCAACCGGGTCATTCATAGACCGAGGGTCGACTGTGCTTGCGAGCCTTGCAAAAGAGAGGGGCGTCAGGACCTGTTCCTGCGTGACCACGGGAAACCTAGGTGCCTCGCTCGCGGCCTATTGTGCGAAGGCGGGCATCG
>Ga0116137_1001620_pt1 | contig 14508 bp, 10 predicted proteins | sample June2015DPH_20_1_3_FD_88973 | JGI IMG/M metagenome (GOLD analysis project Ga0116137, IMG submission 88973) | Peatland microbial communities from SPRUCE experiment site at the Marcell Experimental Forest, Minnesota, USA - June2015DPH_20_100 | ecosystem: Environmental > Terrestrial > Soil >...
CCAACGACATTTTCCGCGGCCGGAAAGGCGCGTTTGTCACAGCGGTCCAGGGGATTCAACACTGCCAGGCCGTCGACCAGAAGGTCGGTCTGCGCCTGACGTTGACACGGCGCAACTGCATGGATCTGCACGACATCTTCGATTTCATCCAGGTGTCGGGCATTCAGCGCGCCTGCTTCTATCATCTGGTTTATGCGGGTCGCGGCAATCGCGCTGACGAACTTCCTCACGCGGAAGTGCGCCGCGCCATGGACATCATTTTGGAGCGCGCCCTCTGCTTCCACGAGCGGGGACTGCGCAAGGAGATCCTGACGGTCGATAACCACGCCGATAACGCGTACATCTATTTGAAGCTGCGTGAACGCAATCCCGAGCGGGCCGAGCAGGTCCATCAATGGATGCAATGGAACGGTGGCGGCGCGAACTCGTCGGGCATCGGCATCGCCAACGTCGACACACAAGGCAACGTTCACCCTGACCAATTCTGGCAGACGACCACACTCGGAAACGTCAGACAACGCAAGTTTAGCGAAATCTGGTCGGATAATTCGATCCCGTTGCTGGCCCAGTTGCGCAATCGACTGCCGCTGCTGAAGGGCCGGTGCGGTGCGTGCCGCTTCAAGGACATCTGCGGCGGTAGCTTCCGGGTCCGCGCCTGGCAGGTGCACGGCGATCCGTGGGCGTCCGATCCTGCTTGTTATCTGACCGACGCGGAAATCGGTCTGGTGGACGCCGCAGCGACGGCGAGCGCCAATTTGTGACAAACGGAGAGCTAGTTGATCAACGCGTGCTGCGGTACCAGGAGCAACGCGGGCTTGATGCCGTGCCGGCGTACGGGACGGGGCTGCAACTGATTCTCAGCGGCGGTCAACGCGTCTATCTTGCGCTGTCGGCAACAGAGTTGGCGTTTTACTTCGGGTCGGATCTGGCCATTCACTACGACCTGGAAGCGCGGCTGGTCAAAATGGCGAAGCCAAACGAGTATTGGCGGCGCAGCCTGTCGAATCGGGGACTCTTTAGCCGCAAACGCACGCGCGAGGAAGGCGGCGGACTCGAACGCGTCGTGCTGGCATCCGACGATATGGATGCGCTGGTCAGCGAAGCCCACAAGCAAGTCAAACCGGTCCACGACGAATTGCAGAGCGGAACTGCCGCCATCGAGTTTGGCAAGCCGTCGCCTCAGGAAGCGTTGGATCAAATCTCCCCGCTGCTGGCGCGGGTGGCGCAATTCGACGTCAAAGCGGCGCAACGCGAGGCAGAGCGTTTCCGGGCTGTGTACGGTCGGGTGGCTGTGTTGCCGCCGGACGAGTACAACGCGCTGGTCTTGCAGGCGACCGAAGGCTGCGGCTACGGCGGCTGCATGTTTTGCGAGTTGTACCGCGGCGTCCGGTTCCGTGCGAAGACGCCGGCCGAATTCGAACAGCATATCCGCGATGCCCGCCAGTTGGCGGGCGCGTCGCTGCGGTCGCGTCGCTCAATCTTTCTCGGCGAAGCCAATGCGTTGACGCTGCCGCAGCCAACGCTGGTGGAGATGCTGCACGTGGTGAACGAGCACTTTGAATTGCCGCCGTCGGAGGAGCGCAAAGTCGCGGCCGGTTGGTGGCTGGGTAGTGAGACGCGCTTCGCCGGTATCGCCTCATTCATGGATGTGTTTACGGGGACACCGCGGAGTTCGCACGACTTTATCGATTTGCAGCGGCTGGGGTTGCGGCGGGTTTATATCGGAATGGAAAGCGGCGATGACGCGCTGTTGAAGTGGTTGCGCAAGCCTGCTAGCGCCGAGGCGGTGATCAGGTACGTGCGCAATCTGAAGGATGCTGACATCGCAGTCGGCGTGATCGTGCTGATTGGCGCAGGCGGGCAACGGTTCGCGGCAACGCATGAGCGCGAGACGGCCCGCGTGCTCAATGAGTTGCCGTTGGGGCGCGGCGACTACGTCTATTTCTCGCCGCTGTTGATTTATCCCGGCGGGCCGTATTCGGCGCAAGCGTTCGCCCAAAACGTCGAATCGCTTTCGCCCGCGCAGCGGGACGACCAGGAAAACGCCATCCGCGCAGCCCTGCGGTTTGACCCGAATCGCGGTCGTCCGTATCTGGCCCGTTACGAACTGGAGACGTTCATTTACTGATCCGCGATGCACGATCCGCAGCACAACGCAAAGATAAGCGAAATCCATGTGACGCCGGAAGCTCCGCGCATTCCGCCCCTGCCGACCAACTGCGCCTAACGTCCCCGAACTCGCCTCTACATGAGCCTTCCATCCTATGCCAGTCATAGAGTGCCCTAATTTCCTTGACTGGAGGATTGATTTCGTTATAGCCATTCAGACTGCCTAGCGGGGCGTAGCCAAGACGTTCGCCTCGCCAGTTTCGGGTTCCAGTTGGCGCGAGAATGTACTTAAACCATAGTTCCATCGTAACGGGCGTGTCCAATAACGCTTTCCGAAGTCCTGTAGCCTCCTACCTGACCCAAGCTCGCGACGAGTGCGGCGGTCAACGCCCGCTACTCGATTGTCCATCCACCCAATTCGACAGCCTGCCTTTCGCGCGCGACGAAAACACCATCATGGAAACAAAAACCGTGGTTGTGAACTCAACCAACACGAACACGACGCGCGGCCGTTCCAGAGCCGCTTGCGCCGCGAGGCTGCTGCCGCTGCTGCTACTGTTGACGCTACCCGCCCCAGTGCAAGCCCAATACTATTATACGACCAACTCCGACAATACCATCACCATTACGGGATACACCGGTTCCGGCGGGGCCGTGACCATCCCCAGCGCGATCAATGGCCTGACGATCACCAACATCGGGGACCATGCGTTCAACGAAGGCTACGTCCCGACCGGTATCACGATTCCTCCCATGCCAGCGAGTCTGACCGCATCAGTCATTCAGGATAGGCGTGAAGAGATTGCCCGAGAAACGAAGCGATATATCGCCCACCACTTTCCGGACGGTAAAATGCCGCCGAAGCACGATTTTAGTAAAAGCCGGCCGGTGCCCAGAAACAAACAAACGGCTTCAGGTTACACAACAAGCATAACAAATGGGCTAACGCCAGGCGGCATCGGTTATGGCGTTTGGTACGACGACACCGCCCTTATTTGGACCAATTCGACGGTGGTCGATTTCTACGCCATCGCCCCAGCCTTTCTCGGTCAGTCTATTTACTATCTGTATCTGACCTCAACCTGTCGTGCTCAACTGGGCACGGAGGCGTTGGTGGACTACAATAGTACATACGGGCCGGAGTTTTGGGTTTATGACTGGGCACAACCGGCTAATAGTCGCTGGCAGGTCCTGATCGATCTGCCCAATGATAATCCGCAGTACCTGACCACGCGCCCAGATGAGTTCGCCATCACGAGACAGATGGTACATATCCGCAATGGAACCTATAATACGGGATTCAGCAACGGCCTGTATTACTGGGAAAATCGGGTCGAGTTGTTTGATTTTAACCGGGCAGGGTGGGATCTCATGTATTCTTATGATTACACCACCGCGTACCTGACGAACAACGTTTACACCGAGGGTAGTTACTACGGCTCTTGGGGACCCATTATAGAGACATTTCACAGCTATACCAACATCAACCCAGTCGGATTCGATCTCATCCACCTGTTCCAGGATGGCAACCCCAATCCTTTGTGGTTGACTCCGTCCAACTGCTACCCCTCCGAAAATCTGCCGGTGCCACCCTTATCGACTTCGACAAACTGGCAACTGCTCGCGGTAGCGCCCTACACCAGTTTCGTTGCTGCAATTAACTCAAACAACTTGGTTTCAAGTCAGCAGACCAACTTTGGCACCTTGTATGTGACAGTCAATACCAACGCGGCATCTTTCTGGGTGAGCACCAACGTTGCAGTGGCTTCCTCCGGATGGGTGACGGACCCCAGCAGCAATAGCTGCTTGACCGTTGTGGGATTCCCCCCGGCACAATACTCGATCAATTTCTACCCTGTTCCGGGACTGGCCACGCCCACGCAGCAGGTCTTCGTGATCGCCACCAACAGCATCACGACCGTTCAGGCCACTTACGGGCCGGCACCACCGCTAAGCATCACCACGACCAGTCCGTTGCCCACGGGCACCGTCGGCATCGCCTACAGCGCAATCATCGCAGCGACGAACGGGACAACGCCGTACAGTTGGTCCATCACCAGCGGCGGGTTGCCGGATGGCTTGAGCCTCGGCAACAGCAACGGCGTCATCAGCGGCAGGCCGACGACCTACTGCACCTCGAACTTCACCGTGCAGGTGACCGACGCAAACAGTCTCAGCGCGACGCAGGCATTCAGCCTGACGATTAACCCGACGGCATGGCAGACGTGGCAGTTGAGGTACTTCGGGTGTACCACCTGTCCGCAGGCCGACCCGAATGCGGACCCATACGGCAAGGGCATGAGCAACACCAACCAGTTCCTCGCCGGGCTGAATCCGACCAACAATGCCTCGGTATTTAAGATCGTATCGCTTACACCACAAGGGAGCGACATCATCATCGTGTGGCAGGCTGGCGGCGGCCGGACGAACATTGTGCAGGCCGCCAGCACCGTGGTTGGCGGCAACAACTTCAACGACATTAGCCCGGCATTCATCTTGCCGGGGGCGGGGGACGTATTCACCAACTGGGTAGATCCAGGCGGAGCAACCTATTCGCCGACCCGCTTCTATCGCATACGCTTGGGCCCGTGACCGGCAGACGATCCAAGCACCTATAAAGTTTCGTATGCGGCTCAGCCTGGCCCGTGAAACTAGGCGTGATCCCTGGAGCCGCCTGCTATGGACTGGCGGATGGGTCGGGCCATGACACGAAGACTGGCTCATGAAAGCCATTCTCTCAATAGTCAAGGTTTGACCCCTTTACAGGTTCAGCAACACACGGACAGAGTGTTCGCGCCGAATCCTGTTTACGATCCGCGCCAAGCGATGGAAGACTGGTTAAGGACACGATGCGGATGATCGAAAGGCGGCGTGTGCACCGCCTCGATACAACATTGCGCCAACGCAAGCGGTGGCCGCTGTTGGCCGCCACGCGCCGAGACTTCGCTCTGGCCTCAATCACTTTCGCCGCGCCCCGCGCATTCCGCCCATGCCGACCAACTCCGCCCCACCTCGTTTGCTATCCCACGAAGCAATTCATTATTCTTCGCTTGAGGGTCGAACTTGCCCGGCTTGACAGTCGCTTGCAATGGGTGCTAGATCGCCGGACCAAACACCCGAAGGAGAATCTCGTTATGAATCACAAGTCCTATCCAACAGACCTTACCACCCACAAAGAGCCAACCCCGACCACCGCAAAAAGCAAGGGGCACAGATGGATTCCCCTTTTCGCCACGGTCGCAGTGGTGCTTCTTCTCGTCCCAATCGCCTCGGCCGTGCTCCCGGACAATTACTTGCTCTTCTCTGTCTTGATAAAACTCAGTGACGGTTCATTCGGTTCGGGATTCTTTTATGGGTCAAAATCAAACGTTTTTCTTGTCACCGCAAAACACGTGATCTTCAATCCTGAAACTGGCAACTTGAACGCTCAATCCGCCAAGGTTCTTTATTATTATAACCAGCCTTCCAACACGCCTGCCAACACTGAGATGAGCATCGACTTGGTTGGTCTCTATTCCAATACACTAATCAAGGCCCATTCAACGCAAGACATGGCCGTGATTCATCTTGGCAAGATGATATCAACGACGCAATACGTCTATAACGCATTCATCATGGTCCCTCACCCGATAATCGTAACCGTGCCACTCAAGAAATATGAAGACGTTCAAGTCTCAGACGAAGTTTATCTCTTCGGGTACCCCAGCTCAATCGGAATCAGAGATATCGCAGGATTCCCGCCTCAAATAGACTATAACCTGCCCCTTCTTAGGAAGGCAATCGTGGCAGGGAAGAACCCAAACAACAGGACAATCGTACTAGATAGTCCGACCTATTTTGGCAATAGCGGTGGGCCAGTTCTAGCTATCGAGAATCCATCGCTCGGTATTTACAAGTTCAAACTCATCGGCGTGATAAGTCAGTATATCCCCTTCGCTGAACATATCGAAAACAAGACCTACCGCGTTGGATACATACAACTTTCGAATTCTGGCTTCTCAGTGGTGACGCCTGCTGATTCGATTCTCGACATTGTCTGGTAAGGAAACCGCCCCACAACGACCACCTCCTTGAAAACGTGGGCCTCGACGGCCCACACCCTCGGCAGAAGTTCCCCAACCGTGTTTCGGTCTGGGCACACCGAGTCTTCGAGTCTGACTGAGGGGCACCGCGTCGCATTCCGTCATCGGCGAGGGCGACGCGTTATGGCTGGCGCGGCCTTGCGAACTGTGCCAGAATCTGTGAACATTAGCGGGTCAGTTGGCCCGCAGCAGAGAATGGCGCTTTGCGAAATCAGCGCGCCTGTAGCTCAGTTGGATAGAGCATCGGATTTCTAATCCGACGGTCGGGCGTTCGAATCGCCCCAGGCGCGCCAAATTTGAGCTGCAGCCCGGGCTTTGTGGTGTGTGACAGGAGGAAAATGAAAACTGTGCATCGTTGTCTCAAGACGTTGTTGATACTCACCTTGGTAGCGTTCAGTTTCGAGGTGATCGGTTGTGCGGGCACCGGCCATCGTCCTGCGGCGACCGCCCCGAGCGGAACACAGGAGGCACAGGTTGCTCCGGCCCAGTCTGGTCCTGCTCCCGCCAAGATCACGTCCATCAACGCGAAGTACCGGTTCGTGGTCATCGATTTTTATTCGCGCGCCTTGCCGCCGTTGGGCACGCACATGACGGTTTATCGAGATGGGAAACAAGTGGGTACAGTGCAGATTACGGAGCCGGTGCGCGCGCGGTTCGCCACAGCCGACATTCTTGAAGGCGAGCTGCGCGTTGGCGACGAAGCGCGTTAAGCAGTGACGACGCTGAGCGTAACGGGACGCCTGCGCCACTATGCTCCGAATTTGTCGAGCCGTTTGGCGTTGGCCTGCATGAGACGAATGAGGTACTTCGATTCGAAGACGCCGAGCGAGCCCTGGTTGGCAGCGCGCTCGGTGAAACGGTCGAGGCCGTCCCAGCCGGCGATGTCGCTGCAGATCATCACGGGTTGCGGATGCCAGGAGTGGCCTTTGACGGGTACAGGCGTCGAGTGGTCGGCCGTGATCGCCAGCACGGTGGGCATCTGTTTCATCAAGATCGACAGCGCCGCGTCGGCTTCTTCGATCGCAGCGACTTTCGCCTGAAAATTTCCGTCCTCGCCGGCCGTGTCAGTAGCTTTGACATGAACGAAAACGTAATCAAACGCCTTGAGAGCATCGACTGCTGCTTCGAATTCCTCTTTCACCGTCGATGGACCTTCGATCTTTTTCATGCCAACCAATTGGGCAAGGCCTTTGTACATGGGATAAATCGCAATGGCAGCGGCCTTCAGTCCGTAGCGCTCCTCGAAGGTGGGGATTTTCGGCTGATGCGCGATGCCGCGGAGCAGAAAGCCGTTCGCCGGCTTGCAGGTCTTCAGCAACGGAAGCGCCTGTTTGTAAAACTGTGCCACGACTTTTGCGGTTTTGGCAGTATTCGTCGATTTACCGAGCGGCTTGGCCGTGGCAATCGGCAGGCCTTCGCGATGCGGGTCGGTGTCGCTCAACGGGCCTTCCAGCCCCTTGCCGCGAAACACGACAACAAAGCGATGGCCTTTGCCCGCTTTGATGATGAGTTCGACGTCGCCGATCTTCTTGTTTTTTTTGGCGAGCAACGCGCATTGTTCTTCGCAGACTTTGGTGTCGATGCGGCCGGCGCGACGGTCGGTTACGATGCCTTTGTCGTTCAGCGAACAGAAGTTGGCGCGGGCAGCCACATCGCCGTGCTTTAAATTGATGCCCAGCCCAAGCGCCTCGATCACGCCGCGGCCGACTTCGTACTCGAGCGGATCATATCCAAACAGACCCAGATGCCCCGGGCCGCTGCCTGGAGTGATGCCCGGCGCTACGGGGATCATCCTTCCCTGAGTCGCATATTTCGCCAGCGCATCCAGGTTGGGTGTACGAGCAGCCTCCAAAGGTGTGCGAAAGCCGGTCTCTTCAGTGGCGATATCACCCAGCCCGTCGAAGACAACGAGCGCGAGTTTCGAATCGTTAGCCACCAGCAGATTCTTATACAGATCGTCGAGATTCATTTATAAATTCCTCAATTTGACCTTGAAAAAGCCTTTCTGTCGCGTCATGTTGGCACACGCGTCGCTTTGTTGTCAAAGACGAAAGCACTTCAAACCGTGACGAAGTTGCACAAGTAAACTGATTCGGCCAGCGGTGAAGAACACATTCTTAAACAAGCTCATTGATCGTATCGATCGCGTCGATCCGCAAAGCCTGCAGAGTTTCGTCCTGAAACTCTCTCGCGAGAAAGGTTTTCTGGAGACTCTGTTCAACACGATCCAGGAAGGCATCATCGTCAGCACAGCCGATGGCCGGATCAGTTATCTCAACACGGCGGCAGCCGAACTCCTCGGCCTCAACGTCGAGCAAGCCATCGGCGAACCTTTGTTTCGTCACCTGCGTGATTTGGACTGGCAAAAGATCTGGTCGGCTGACAAAGAGGAGTGGAGCAAGGTGATGACCCACGAACTCGAGGTGTTTTACCCGCGCCATCGTCTTCTGAGTTTCTACATCGTTCCCCTGGTGGACGAGGAAAAGTCCGTCGTCACGGGCATGGCTGTCATTTTGCGCGATGTGACCGAGACCCGAAAACAGACCGAAAGTGCCATCGAGTCCGAAAAACTCTCCGCGCTGACGTTGCTGGCCGCTGGGGTCGCGCACGAGATTGGCAACCCGCTGAATTCCTTGAACATCCACCTGCAACTCATGGAGCGGGAACTCAAGAATTTGCCGCCCGAAAACGCCGAGCGATTGAGGAAGGACTTGCGCGTCGCACGAGACGAGATCGCCCGACTCGACCGGATCATCAGCCAGTTTCTGCGTGCGATTCGGCCGGCCAAGCCCGACCTGCAGCGCACCTCGATCAACGATATCGTTACCGAGACGCTGAAGTTGTTGGAGCGGGAAATCTCTGACCGCGACATCCTCGTCGAGCAGGAACTGGCGGCTGACATCCCTGCGAGTCTGGTCGACCGGGCCCAATTGAAGCAGGCGTTTTACAATCTCATCAGGAACGCCCTGCAGGCCATGCGTGCGGGAGGCATTTTGCGGATTCGCACCGAGGCGACGGACAGCCATCTCGTGGTTTCCGTCATTGATACAGGACAGGGCATTTCGGCGGAACAAATGGGGCGAATCTTCGAGCCGTACTACACCACGAAGCCAGACGGCACTGGCTTGGGTCTGATGATCGTGCAGCGGATCGTGCGCGATCACGGTGGCACCATCGACGTGGAGAGCGACGCCGGTCGTGGCACGACTGTGCGCATCAAGCTGCCGATTCATGAGAGGCGGATGCGCCTCTTGGAAGCCGCGACCGAAGGAGAGCAAACCCGTGACTGAGTCAAAGAAGCCGACGGTTCTCATCGTCGACGACGAACGCAGCACGCGTGAAGGGTTGGATCGTGCGCTGCAAAACCGTTATGTAGTGGTGCTTGCCGAAGACGGGCAGAAAGCGGTGCAGTTGCTGGAGTCGCAGCCCATCGACGTCTTGGTCACCGACCTGAAGATGCCGGGCATCGATGGCATGGCCTTGCTGCGGCGAGCGACGTCGCTCCCGGCACCGCCCGTCTGCATCATGATGACGGCCTATGGCTCGATCGAAAACGCTGTCGAGGCGATGCAGGCCGGCGCTTATCACTATCTCACCAAGCCCAACATCAACCTCGACGAACTCGAACTGGTCATCCAGCGCGGACTCCACGGTCGCCGCATCGAATCCGAAAATGTCAGCCTGCGCGCGCAACTCGACAAGAAGTTCGGACTGGAAAACATCATCGGCGCTTCGCCCGCGATGCAACAGATGTTTGAGGTCGTGCAGCAAGTTGCGCCGACCCGGGCCACCGCCCTGATCAGGGGCGAAACGGGGACGGGCAAGGAATTGATCGCCCATGCAATTCACAACTTAAGTCCGCGCAAGAACGGGCCATTCATCGCCGTGCACGCCGCCGCGCTGACGAGCACGTTGCTGGAGAGCGAGTTGTTTGGCCACGAAAAAGGCGCGTTTACGGGTGCGGTCGAGCGTCGCATCGGGCGGTTTGAATTGGCAGATGGCGGCACGCTGTTTCTGGATGAGGTCGGCGAGATTGAGCCGGCGATGCAGGTGAAAATCCTGCGGGTGCTGGAGGAACGCGCGTTCGAGCGCGTCGGGGGACAAAAGACGATCAGCGTGGACCTGCGGCTGATCGCGGCGACGAATAAGGACTTAAAAAAGCTGGTCAACGAGGGGAAATTTCGGGATGATTTGTTTTACCGTCTCAGTGTGGTCAGCGTATCGTTGCCGCCATTGCGGGAAAGGCGCGAAGATATTCCGTTGTTGGCCAATGCGTTTCTTGGGCAGTGCAGTCGGGACAACAGCAAGCCCGTGCGCGAGATGACGCCAGAGGCGCTCAACGTGTTGATGGCGTATGACTGGCCCGGGAATGTACGCGAATTGCGGAACACGATCGAGCAAATGGTGGTGCTGGCGCGGGCTGAGCGCCTGACTTTGCGCGACGTCCCGGCGGCGATCCGCGGCGGCGCGGATCTCACGAAGATTTCGGTGGTGCGCACGGGCATGACGGTCGAAGAGGCTGAACGGCAGTTGATCGTTCAGGCGTTGAAGGAAACGGGTGGCAACCGCACGCGTGCGGCTGAGAAGATCGGCATCAGCCGCCGCACGTTGCACCGGAAACTGAAGAAATACGAACTAGAGAATTCGTAGTCAAAGCAGGAGCTAAAGATTATGGCGACAGAAAACACGATTCAGACGGCGGTCTGGCAGATCGAATTGGGCCGCGGCAAAAAAGTTCTCCAGTGGTTGGTGCTTGTTTTGGTGGCGGTCGCCTTGGGTCTGGTGTATACCGCGAGTCAATTCCGCGGGCTGGAAAAACGCGAAGCGATGGACATGGCGCAATTGGCCCGCAACATCGCGCGCGGCCAGGGATTCACCACCTATCTGATTCGTCCGCTCAGCCTGTGGCAGCTCAGGCAATTCACGAACGATCACGAGCAGCGGCTGATGCAGCATCCGGACCTGTGCAATCCGCCGCTGTACCCGCTAGCGCTGGCGGGCTTGTTCAAGTTGATGCCCGCACGCGTTTTTGATTTCGACTCGAAGAGCGAGCGCGTGTACGCCCCCGAGCGTTGGGTGATTCTGCCATTTGACCAGATTTGCCTGTTGCTGAGCTTGTTGCTGGTGTACTTCTGGGCCAGGCAACTCTTCGATCAACGAGTGGCACTGACAGCGGGCTTGCTGCTCCTTTTTTCGGACACGCTCTGGTCGTACGCAGTTTCGGGGTTACCGACGAATTTCTTAATGCTTCTCTCATTGCTCGCCGTGTACTGTTTGTTTTTGGCCGACCGCCGGTTGAATCCGCCCGAGATCCCCAAGACCGAACAGGCCGGGGTGGGACAACTCGAGGCCCGGCCCCCCCGTTCCCCGCGGGTAGGCCACCTGATTCTGGCAAGCGCGGTTTTACTGGGGCTGTGTTTCCTAACGCGTTATCTGAGTGCATTTCTCATCGTGCCGATGGCGATCTATGCGTCGCGTATCATGCGCGGAAGGCGCTCGGGGTTGTGGGCGCTTGTGTACGTTTTTGTCTTTCTGGTTGTCATCACTCCCTGGCTGGTGCGCGACTACCGGGTGTCAGGCAGCGTGCTGGGCGTCGCCAAGTATCAGATCGTCGGTGATGAAGCCCTGCCGCGCTCCTATCGTCCGAACCTCGGCGGGGCGTATTCGATCCGGCCCATGCTCTCGAGGTTCTTGGTGCGGGCTAGGGGTCTTTCGACCGATTCACTGAAGCAGATCGGTTCTGATTATTTTATTTTCTTCTTTGCGGTGGGGCTGCTGTACGCATTTCGCCGCCGCGACGTGACGAGATTGCGGCTCGCGGTGCTGGGTGCGCTGGCTTGTGCGGTTTTCGGAATGGCGCTGATTGGGACTCCACCGGAACAGAACAGCCCGGACGTTCATGGTGGCAATCTGCTGGTTTTGTTCCTCCCGCTGGTGGCGGTGTATGGAGTGGCGTTCTTCTATCTTCTTTTGGATCGAATCCCTTTCCGCATCCGGCTCACACGCGCCGCTGCGGTCACAGCGTTTGCCTTGTTGAACTTGGCGCCGATGATCTTCACGTTGCTGCCTCCGCGACGAGGGCCGTATCCTTATCCGCCGTACATCTCACCGGTTACTCGCATGGTGGCCCAGTGGTTTGGCCAAAAAGATGTCGGGGTAAGCGATCTTCCGTGGGCCATGGCATGGTACGGCGACCGGCGGACGATCTGGTTGCCAACGACGATCGACGATTTCAATGACCTGCATGATTTTGCCCCGCCCAAGGGTGTGTCTGTGTCGTTCCTGATGCTCACGCCTTATATGCTGAATCAGCCCATGCAGACCGGAGTGACCAAAGGCCAGTATAAAGGATGGGCGGCGGTCATGCACGGGCAGCTTCCGCAAACCTTTCCGCTCAGAGCCGCCACGCTCTTGCCGCCCGACAACGACCAAATCCTGCTGGCCGACAAGGTGCGCTGGGCGCCGCAGCAGAGCCAGGAATCGCAAGAACCCCAAAAGGCTCAGGCCAGCCAGTCACCACCAGCGACAAACTCCGCACCGTCATCGCCACAATCCACGCCACCATCTCCGTGACGACACGCGGCGACCAACGCTCGCGCAAGCGGTGACACGCGGATCATTTCCGCCGCTTGGAATTCGCTTTCACGCTGCTGGCAGGTTGGGTATAGTGTAGATGGCGGTGCGATTGATGAGCTTCAAGCCTGCGGCAGCCTTTGTGGCTGGATTGTGGATCGGCGCGGTGGTGGTGGCGGCCATCGGCGCGTTCAATCTGCGCGTGTGGGAAAGCGCGCGCCGGGAGAGAGCGCCGCGAACCACGGCGGAACCGGTGGCCAAGGAGGACGATATTCAGCATTTGCGGCAGGAGCGGGCGCGGTTGACGGCCGAGGCGCAGCGGCTGCGGGAGACCGTGGCCGAGCTGAAAAGCAACCTCGACGCCCGCACTGCGCTGGAGGCGCGGCCCGAACTTCGCCGCATGCCTTTCCGCGAGCGATCTCAAGGAGACGAGTCAGCCGAGGCTTGGATCGCAGAGGCTGTAGCCAGTGGCGACATCCAGTCGTTGCCGCGCTTGGAAGAATTGGCAAGCCAGAATGACGAGGCCGCGCTGGCGGCGCTGGCATCCATGGCCGACCGCGACGGCGGGGCGGCGCTGACGCGCGTGTGGAACTCAAGCTCCTTGAGCTTTGCCAACAAGGTGAAGGCCACCCGCTACCTGACCGCCACGCTGGAGGCAAACCCACGCATCACGGAAGTTCTCCAATCTCTGTTCAGTTCACCCGCAACCGATGTGCGCTTGCTTTACGCTGCCGTGGACGGCATTGCTGATCCAGGGGTTGGAGCAGTCCCCAGCCCGAATCCGCCAATTCCGTCGCTACCGCATCCCAAACCCGACTTCGACCTGCGCGTGCAACTGCTGGACACTTTCACGGCATTGATCACCGACCAGCGCTTGCGCGACCACGCCGACCGCGCCCGCGACGAGTTGCTGACACGCTGGGTGCAATCCGAGCCAGCGGCGCAGTAGGGTTGAAGAGACGAATTCCTTTTCAGTATTTTTTTCGCCACAACCTATAATGACCGCTAACAAGGAGGCGCGTGCAGGATAGTTTGGCCATTTCATTCCGCGCGGGGCTGGCGTTTTTACTGGCGGTGGCGGGCGGTATCGTCAGCGCGCTGGTCGGGATCTCTCACAAAAAACTCTGTGGGCTGATCAGTCTGGCCGCAGGAACGTTGATGGGCGTGACGCTCTTCTCAATTCTTCCCGAAAGCGCGGCAGACATGAAGTGGTGGGAGCTGGCCATCGCCTTGGGCTCCGGTTACGTCGTGTTTTTCCTGATCAGCAAATATGTGTATCACGTCTGTCCGGCCTGCGCTGCGAGTCATTTCGACGAAGCCACGGCGCATCGATTCAGCGAAATCGCCACGGCGCTGATCATCGCGCTGGCCATTCACAGCACCATGGATGGCGTGGCGCTGGCGGCGGGCCACGAAGCCAGCAATGCGACGATCCACGGCGGACACGGCAAACTGGATTTGTCCGTTCTGCTCGCCGTGTGCGTGCACAAGGTGCCCGAAGGACTTGCGCTGGGCGCGTTGCTCCTCGGAGCCGGCTTCAAGCGGGTGAACGCGGTCGCCTGGGTGGCCGCGGTGGAAGTCACAACGATCATTGGCGGCGTGCTCGGCTTGTGGGTCTTGCGCACAGTCTCCATGTTCTGGTTGGGCGCGGTGCTGGCGCACGCGGGGGGCGGCTTCGTGTTTTTGGCCGTGCATGCTGTCCTTGGAGAAATGGTGAAGCACAGCAAGCCTGCCATCATTACTA